>Ga0315547_1002997_pt1 | contig 11297 bp, 9 predicted proteins | sample SalMarSW160240MG_2_FD_202542 | JGI IMG/M metagenome (GOLD analysis project Ga0315547, IMG submission 202542) | Salt marsh sediment microbial communities from the Plum Island Ecosystem LTER, Massachusetts, United States - Salt Marsh Sediment SW1601-240 ... | reverse complement strand
TATAAAGAAGCCCTGAAAGAATTTATTGAGGAAAAACCAACTACTCCAAATATTTATATTGGTAATAAAAATTTTGTTTTCTCAAGTTCATTACCAAAAAGGCAAAAATTAGATGGGTGTATCGTTGAGTTAAGAAAAACCAAACTGTGGGGTTGCTGGGATTATATAAACCTTGTGCCCATTATTTTGCTTGAAAAAAAGGAATTTCCTGAAGTCGTATCAAAAAGAGATTTAGGCATAGGTAGTATATTTGTTGAATTAAGGGGAATATTTAAAGCAAGGAATTGTATTCAATCAGAAGTCAACTCTCTGCCTCCGCAAACTAAGCCAGAAGAAGACCGTGAAATGCAAGAATACAAACTCTATGCGTCCAGAATTCATAATTATTTGATAAACAATTATTTTAGTAAAAAATGGTTTTTGATAGGCAAATTCACTAAGTGGTATATTGCAGGTTTAATTCTTGCTATAACTACTTTTTTTGTTTGGTATTTTTTAGGAAAAAGATTTAAATAATAAAAGCAGTAATTGTTGGATTTGGTAATCTTGAAATAAAATTAAAGTAATGAAAAATGTAATGAATTTAACGCCAGAAGAAAAATTTAATCAGGAAGTTTGGTGGATTTTACAGCAATTAAAGTATTTGGAAGTCTCTGGAAGAAAGAAAGAGATTATCACCCTTGTTATTAAAGCCAGACCCTCTAGACCTTCTGATGAACCATCGCCAAGTGCTCAAGAAAGTGCCCTTCTTAAATTGGAAGAATGGAAAGCGATAAAAATTAAAGATAGTGAAGAACAAGAAGTTACTTATAGTAGAGATTTTATTTATACTTTAGAAATTTTACAACAGAAATTTAATGAAATTTATGAAAAATTCAGAAAACTAACCGAGAAATATCAGCTTAAATACAGCCAAGTAAAAGAGATTTTTACCAATGAAGTTATACCAGACCATACCGCAGAAACAGAAAGGCAAATGGACGAAGCAAGAAAGTGGGGAGCAGAACGATGGGAACGAGAAAAACTACATAAAGAACAACTAAAACAAGATAGGATATTAAGAACCCCAGTTGATAAATATACTCACGCCTTAGATTTAATAATTGAGAGAGCCGAATATGCTGAAGATGGCAATAGTTTCAGTATAGAATTTTACGACTTTAACTTTGAACAAATGATTGGCTCAAAAATGCTGGAAAAGTTTCTAACTGAAATGCAAAAAGATGGTTGTTTTGAAAAATACGCAAGGACAAATTATGCTGGGGGCACACGATTCGGGTTTATAAAACCGAGTGTAAAAAAGCTTAAAGCATTCAAAGAAAAAAGAGGAAAGCAAGAAACAAAGACGGATAGATTTAGCGAAGAAGTTTTAAAAACAGAACAACTATTAGACAAATTAGAAAGCGATATTAACGAAAAAGCACGAATAATAGAAAGTCCAGCCAAATATGAAAATGGCATATTGAAATTTATGGGTAAAGAAATAAATTTTAGAAATAAGCCAAACCAAAAAGATTTGTTAGCAACAGTATTTGAAGAACCAAAAAAGAATTGGAGCTATGACGAAATTCAAAATAAGTGGGATGAAATGATAAAACTAGAGGTAATCGACCGTCCAAAAGATTATTGGAAGAAATTTTATAGTGCTGGTGATGACATAAACAAGGCGGTAGCGATAGAAGCTCAAGTAAAAGACTTTGTTATTAAAAACACTAAAGAGATAAGAATAAATCCAAAATACATTTAGCTGAAATTCAGCTGAATTCAGCCAGCAGTCCGTATTGTAAAATAACCTTGTAAGATAGGTTATTTTTTATGGTTGAAAAACCGAAAGGAAAAGAGAAACCATTAGAGGATATGGACTTTGAAGCTAAACAGAATTTAGTTGGATTTTTTGATTTACTTCTGGAAATAGACAAAAGAAATAATCCTGAAAAATACAAAAACAATGAAAATAACAGAAATACAAATAACGCCAATTAAGCCGAGAGATGGGCTTATAGCCTTTGCCAGCGTAGTGCTTGAAAATAGGCTTTATTTGGGCTCTATTGGGGTTTACACGAGGCTAAATGGCACAGGATATAGAATTACCTACCCTACCAAGAAAATCGGCGATAGAAACATAAATATTTATCATCCAATTAACAAAGAGACAAGCAAGGCAATTGAAAAAGCAATTATTTCAAAGGCCGAAAAAATATTAAATTCGTAATCTTATAAAGAAGTAATGAGATGTTAGACACAGTAATATTACAAATTCCAATATATTATCATTCAATAACTGATCACGAAAAATTTAGCCCTTCAACAAGAGGAATATTTAATGGTTTTAAACCGTTCTTTAGATGTGTAAACAATCCCACAGAAGCAGATAGGAAAAGGTGGGGTTATATGCCAAGATTAACAGTTATAAAACGAGGAAGGGCATTGTATTTGAAGATAGAATTTTCAGCTCCTAAATTATTATTCGGCAATAATTTAGACGAAATAGAAGAAAGTGATTTTGATGAAATTGCAAGCAAGCTACAAAAGATGATTAAAGAAATGGGAGTTAGGCTTTGGACTTTTCAAATTGAAAATGCCGAAGTAATAGTATTTCATCCGTCAAAAAATATTCCTCTAAGCGAAGGATATACTTCATCGTTCGCTATTGGGGAATTATCAAAAATCAACCTTAGTCAGAAACTTGATTTAGAAAAAGTCAACTTTAGAAACAATGGGGAAGCTTTACAGTTTTATTCTAATCGGCATTCTCTTGTTTTGTATGACAAGATAAACGATTTGAGCAAACCAGCAAAAAGGGCAATAGATAAAGACCAAACAAAACAACAGTTATCGCTATTTGATTATATTAAAAAAGAAAAAAAGCAACTTGAGGTTTTAAGATTTGAAGTAAGATTAAGCCACAGGAAAAAAATGAAAGAAGTTTTAGAGAAAGTTGGCTATACAGATACTTTCTTATTTAAAAGCATCTTCAAAAAAGATTTATGCCAAAAGATACTTAAATTATATTGGAATAATCTGTTTGGAAAAAATCTGTTCCTGTTCAGCGTAAATAATAATCCGCAAAAGATACTACAATTGATTTTAATGAGATACCCCAGAGTAAATATAGGAATAGCGATTAAGTTGGTAGGATTAAACTTGTTATGCAAAGATGATGAAGGTATTAGAGGATTCAGAAGTATTGCTAAAAACTATAAGCCAAAAACTAATTGGACAACATTAAGAAGATATTTGAAGAAATTTGAGGATAGCATTTTTGAAAAGCCAGCACACGGATTTATTAAAGATATTGAAAAAAATCTTAACAAATTTAAGGCATTTAAACTTGAAAAGGAAGAAAAAAGTTATCCACTTGCAATGTAAAGAATTGTAAAGTATAATAGAATAAAGTAATCAAAAAATATTAAATAATTAAGATTAAGAAATATGACCAAAGACATAATCAATATAAATGTAGTGCAAAAAACAATAAATAAAGAGAAAAAACGATTTGTAAATGCCAGAGAATTACATAAATGGCTAAAAGTAGGCAGGGTTTTCGCCAACTGGATAAAAGATAGAATAGAAAAATATGACTTTGTAGAAAACCTTGATTATTTTAAAGTAATACCTCATAGAGAACTAAAACAAGACAAGAATTTTGATTTGCCAAAATTGGCAAATCAAAAAAACAAACGAGGTGGAGATGTAAGGAGCATAGAATACATTTTGTCTATTGGTATGGCAAAAGAAGTAGCAATGCTTGAAAATAACGAATTAGGCAAAAAGATAAGAAAATATTTTATAAGAACAGAGGAGCGTTTTAAGCAAGTTATGCGAGTGGCTTTAGAAAATCCGAAATTCGTAAATCAGCTTTCTAAAGATTTTAGGGAAACAAGAGAAGAAACAAAAAATTATAGAAAAGATTTTACAGATAGCATAAAAAAATATGTATCAGTCAAATATTACGGGACTTATACAGATATGCTTTATCAATTTTTATTTGCCGAAAGAGCAAAAGAATATAGGGAGTTGTTAAAACTGGCAAAAGGGGACTTAACCAGAAATACAATGTATGAAGAAATTTTATTTGTTATGGGCAGTTTTGAAACAGGATTGGCGGGAGAGCTTGAAAAAAAATACAAAGAAAAGGGAAATTCTTTAAACCAACAGGAATTTATAAGAATTTTCAAACAATTTTCTTCAACACGAAACTGGGACGCCTATAAAAAGAGAGTTAGAAAAATAATGGCAACATACGACGAGGAACTGAGAAATGTTAAGCACGCAAAGTTAATTGATTACAAAAAAGAATTTACAAATGAAGACATTAAAAAACTCTTAGGACAAAAAAATGTTTAAAAATAAAAATTTAGAAAAAAATAAAAAAGAATTTTATACAGCAAAAGAATTGGCGGAAAAATTACGGGTTAATATTATGACCATTTACCGCTATATTAAGGCGGGAAAATTGAAAGCTTATAAGATGAGTAAAGAATTTAGGATTGGTAAAAAGGAGTTTAATAATTTTTTAAATAAAGTAAAAACAAAATAACTATGGCTAAACAGCAAAGTTTTGACGACTACAATATAAAAAGGGAGGTTTTGGAAGCAGTTAAGAAATACGGAAAACTGCCAGAGGATTTTAGATTTGACCCCGAGATTTTTGATTTGCAAAAAGCATTAGGCGTAGACAAAACAGCTAAACTGCTTTATGACGGCAAAAAAGATAAGCGAACTATACTTGATAAAACAATATCCGCTCCATTCCAAGAAATAAGACGGTTTGGTGGGAGTAAAGAAAAATCGGAAATTGAAAACGAAAAAAACTGGTATAACAAATTGATTTATGGAGACAACCTACAAGCCATTAAATACTTACTTGATAATGGCTACAAAGAAAAAGTAAAACTGATTTATATTGATCCGCCATTTGCTACAAAAAGCGATTTTTCAAAAGGCGAAGTTAAGGCATACAGGGACAAATTAGAAGGAGCTGAATTTATTGAATTTTTAAGGGAAAGGTTAATTTTGATGAAAGAATTATTACACAAAGATGGTAGTATTTATATTCATTTAGACCAGAAAAAAGGACATTATATAAAAATAATTATGGATGAAATTTTTGGAGAATGGAATTATAAAAATCAAATTATTTGGATGAAAAATAGTTTAGGTGCAAAGGGTTCTGCAACCGCATATCCGAAAAATCAGGATATAATTTATTTTTATTCAAAAAATCCTTCATTTACATTTAACAAACAATACTTTAAACAAAAGCATTTAATTCAACATAAAGACAGAAAAGAATTATTGCCAAATGGAATAAAAATAGATGAAAAGGGACAATATTATTGGACTGCACCAAAGGGCGATTATACTGATGAAAGTATTAAAGCTCTTGATAAAAAAGGATTAGTAGAGTGGTCAAAAAAAGGAACTCCAAGAATAAAAACGATACTAAGTAGAGAAGGAGATTATCTTATTAGAAAAAGACCAGTAGAAGATGTATGGACAGATATTGAGATGATTTTTAGAAGTAGCGATATTAACTATGATTACCCAACTCAGAAACCAGAAAAGTTATTGGAAAGAATAATAAAAGCAAGTTCAAATGAAAATGATATTGTTTTAGACGCTTTTACGGGAAGTAGCACAACTTGTGCGGTAGCAGAAATATTAAAACGCAAATGGATTGGCATTGACGCTGGTAAGTTAGCAATCTACACGAGCCAAAAAAGGATTTTGGATATTAAAAACCACAAGCCATTTATTGTAATGAATAGCGGAGTTTATGAAATAAAAGACATAGATAAACAAGTTAAAATTGACGAAAATTTATACAATAATTTTGCTTGTGATTTGTTTCAAGTTAATAGAAATAAAAAGGAAAGCATAAACGGCGTAGACTTTAGCGGAAAATACGGCAATAACTATGTTTATGTATTCAGCAATAAAGGCAAGATTTTTAGGCAAGATTTAGAAAAAATTGAAGATAAATTGGAAGGAAAACTAAAAAGAGTTTATGTAATCATTTCGCAGAATCAAGACAAGGTTTATGCCAACTACTTGAAGATTAAAAATACTGAATTTTACATTCATAAAATCCCCTACTCTTTGATAGTCCAATTTGCCATAGAAAACAAAGATAGCTCGTTGATTATAAACCATTTAAGGAAAAACTATATTTTGAAAGCCAATAGAGGTAATTTAAAAAATGCTGATAACGAAAACGCTCCTGAAATAGACAAAAAAGCATTGGAAAAAATAAATAAGATTAGCCAAGTAAAAAAGAAATCGGATATTGAAACAAAGTTTTCTAACATTGCGGGTTTTGATTTTGTTAATACTTTTGAAATAGAAATAAAAGAAAAGATTAAAGAAATTAAAGACGGTATAGAGATAAAAATAAACAAAGTAAAAATCGGCGACAAGGAAGGAATAAATAATCTTGCGATGATATTGGTTGATAAAGATTATAACGGAAAATCTTTTAAAGTTTTTAACACTTTTTTTGCCGATGATGACACTGAAGAAGATGAGGAAGGTAAGAAGATAGAAATTAAAGGATTTGTTAAAACTAAAAAAATAACAATTGATAAAAAGGGGTTGGGTAAAGAAATAGGAATAATTTATTTAGATGATTTTGGCAATGAATTATTTAAACAGTTTAGCCTGAAATAACAATATGGAATTAAAAACCGATAAACTGGTATTAAAACCGCAAAAAAGAGTTAAACAGGAAATTATTGATAAATATCAAGAGCTTATTAATGTTGTTTGTGGCAGGGGCGATGACAAGGACACAAACCCGTTTTTCTTCCAAAAACAAGCCATTACAGAGCTTTTGAGCTACTTACTTAACTATAAGGATTTAGAGGGGCTTTTAGACGAGAATATAACCCTAAACGCTGAATTAAAGGAATACTATACGGAATTATACGGCAAGGATTTTAAAAGAAAATTTGACGATTTAAATAAAAGGATAGCAACAATAGATTTGCCAACGGGAACGGGCAAAAGCTATGTAATATTTTTAATCGCTATAATCCTTTTGAACGAACACCTAGAAATAGACCGCATTCAAGTTATAACGCCTTCCAAAACAATCAAGAAACAATTAAAACAAAAATTTGAAGAGCTTTTTGAAAAAATTAAAAGCATTCAAGGATTAAAACTTCCTAACCTTGTTTCGCTCCACGAAGAAGCGTTAGGGGATAATTGCCTTGCCATTGATAATATCCATAAGTTTTACGAAACAGAAAACGCCGTTTTGGCAAAAGAAGAAAGTTTTGGAAATGGAAAGGGCAAGAATGTTTTAGTGATAAATGATGAAGCCCACCATATTTATAACTTCAATCAAGGAGCTAATCCAAGAAGCGATGAATATCAAGACATTAAAAAATGGAAAGGGTTTTTAGATAATCCCGATTATGAAATAAAAAACATTATAAATTTTACCGCCACACCTTTTGAGGCAAAAGACATTTACTTTCACAATGTAATTTACAGATACGGGCTAATGGAAGCAATTAAAAACAAGGTTGTTAAAGATATAAGATACTTGCCAGAAGGAAACGAAGATTTATCAGAAATTGAAGCGGAAAAACAACAATTCGTATTAGCCATAAAACAGTTAAAAGACAAAAAAGAAGAGTTTAAAAAAAATAATATAAAAATAAAGCCAATCGGAATTATCATAACAGCCGACATCGCCGAAGCTAAAAAAGTTCAAGAAACATTTAAAAAAATACTGAAAAGGCAAGAAGAAACCCGAATAGACGAAAGGGTTATCTGCTACACATCAGACCCCAAACATCTTAAAAACGAGGAGCTATTTGACAATGTTGATATTTACGAAGGGAGCAAGGCAAATAAAGTGGAGTGGATTATGTCTGTAAGTATGTTATCAGAGGGCTGGGATTGTAAAAATGTTTTTCTAATAGTCCCGCACCAAGAGAGAGCTTTTAATTCAAAACTTCTTATATCCCAAGTAGTTGGCAGAGGATTAAGGCGAATACCAAATTTAGACGATAAATATCAAGAGGTTGTTGTATTAAATCATAAAAAATGGGGCGACGACAGAATAAACCTGTTAGTTAATGAGGTTGTTGATACAACCACAAGATTTGAAATAAAGCCGACTAATAGCTTTAATTTTGATGTTGATTATTTGGAAGAACAATTTGAACCGTTTGAAACATCGGAAAATAGAAAAGTTGCTAAAAAAGTTTCAATGAAAATGGTCTTAGACAGGGCGATAGATTGCTTTAAGGAGCAAGTAAAAGAAATTGATTTTACCAGAAAGACCAAAACCATTAAAGAAGAACAAGAGGGGTTTATAGGGGCAAATATAGAAGCTGATTATTATCCTCAAGAATATATGGTTAATTGGTATGCACAAGGAATTAAGTTTGACGATGACTTTACTGATAAGTTTAAAAACGAAAAGGAGTTTGTGGATTATATTCTTAACAGCAAAATTATCAAAAAATCAAAAATAAAAGACAAAATTTCAATATATAATTTTAAAAAGATTGAGGAAGAATTTTCTAATATTGATTGGGGTATAGAAAAAATAGAAGCGGGCAAAAATGAAAAGAAATATAAAGTTTTATCAAAAAATACTAAAGATTTTGGCATTTCTTATGTTAGAATAAAAACATTTTTAGATGATTATGAAAAAGCGTTTTATTGTTCAGAGATTGTTAATCTTAAAAAATGGGAATATTTAGAAGATTTAATCCAATATCAAATTAAGGATTATAAAAGAAAAGGACTGATAGAAGATAAGGAAGATGAAAAATTATTTAAAGAAAAAGCCAAGAAAACGATATTAAAGCGGTTTGAAGACATAGAGAAAGAAAACTATAAAAACCCTTTAAACTTCATCTTATTTGAAAGCACACCAGAGAAAGATTTTATTGAACGCTTGCTTATAAACAACGAAAAAATTGAAGCGTGGTTGAAATCAAAATCCAGAGGATTTTATTATATTGATTGCAGTAAAGATGACGACAAGATTGAATTTAATCCCGATTTTATTATTAAGATGAAAAATAACGGTATTTTATTAGTTGAAATCAAAGATAGTGGCGATATAACAAAAAAGAATAAATTAAAGCTGGAAGGACTTGAAAATTACCTTAAAACATTGAATAGACAATTAACCAACAAAGAGTATTATGGCTTTATAATAAGCCCGAATGATTATGATAACTTCTTTACCGAAGTCTTAAAGAATAACAACTACACTTATGAACCAGAATTTCATAAGAAGTTAAAGGGTTTAAATTTATGAAAGCATTAATACTCGCAAGAGTTTCAACTGAAGAACAAAAAGAGGCTGGCAATTCGTTGCCAGCCCAAATTGAACGACTCAATGGTTATTGCAGAAGCAAGGGTTTTACAGTAGCTAAGGTTTTTAGCTTGGATGAAAGTGCTTACAAAACAAAAAGGGATGATTTTGACAGGGCATTAGATTATCTAAAATCTACTAAAGAAAAAATCGTTGTCTGTTTTGATAAGGTAGATAGATTTTCTCGCAATGTTTTTGATAAACGGGTATCTTCTTTATACGACCTAGCAATGGAAGATAAAATAGAGCTTCATTTTACTTCGGATAACCTTATCATCACACCCGACATATCAGCAACAGAGAAATTCCACTTCGGCATAAATTTGGGCTTAGCAAAGTATTACTCTGACGCAATCAGCGACAATGTTAAAAGAGCTTTTGAGAATAAGATTAAAAACGGCGAATGGTTTTGCAAAGCTCCTATAGGATATATAAATACAGAGGATAAAAACGGCAATAAAGATATAATCCCAAACCCAGCAAAAGCTCATTTTGTGGTTAAGATATTTGAGATGTATGCGACAGGCAATTCCTCAATGCGAATAATCGGAGATGAAATGGAAAAATTGGGATTAAAAAGCGATAGTAAAAACCCTCAGTCAGTAAGCGTTAGTAGAATAGAGCGTATTTTGATAAATCCTTTCTATCACGGAATGATGAAAATTAAAGGTAAATTATACCCTCATAAATACCAACCCCTCATCCCCAAAGAGCTATTTGACAAGGTGCAACAAGTAAGGGCTGGATACCATAAAAAGCCTTTTAAATACGCCTCTAAACCTTTTACATTGCGTGGAATGATAAAATGTGCCGACTGCGGTTGCACAATCACCCCAGAGATTCACAAAGAACGGCATATTTACTATAGTTGCACAAATTATAAAAGGATACACGACAAAAAAAATTATGTAAGAGAAAAGGACTTATTAACTCCTATTTATGAAGTTTTAAAGAATATACAACTATCAAATGGGAAAATTAATGAAATAACAGAGGACTTAAAGAAAACTAATGAAGCCAAAAATCAATTTCACAAACAATCTTTGGCAGTTCTAAGGAATGAATATGATAAAATAGAAAAAAGAATAAGCAATATGGCTGATGATAGATTCGATGGCAGTATTACTAGGGATATGTTTGATAAAAAGTTAAAGGAATATAAAGAAAAACAGGCAGAATTGGAAGAAGAAATGGCAAGATACACTCAAGCTGATGAAAACTTCTATTTAACCGCAAATATGGTGCTAAGTCTGGCTAAAAGGGCTTATGAAATCTTTGAAAGTTCTGAAGTAGCTGAAAAACGGCAACTTCTCAACTTTTTACTTCAGAACCTTCAATTAAAGGGCAGAAAGCTAACGTTTAACCTAAAAACACCGTTCGATACGGTGCTTTTGGCTAACAAGTGTTCTGAATGGGGTGGCTAGTGGGAGTTGAACCCACGCTGAGAGTTCCACAAACTCTCGTGCTAACCGTTACACCATAGCCACCATATAACTAAAATTCCAAATTCCAAATTACAAATCCCAAATAAATTCAAAATTCAAATGACCAAAACTGCTTTTACTTTATTTTTATACTAGCATAAATAAACCATCTTGACAAGAGCAAAAATTTGTAATAAGGTAGAATCACACAACATAAAACATGGAATATGAAACAAATGTGTAATTTGGCGAAATTTGTAATCGAGAAGCCAGAATTCATTGTTACATGTTATGTGTTATATGTTACATGAATATGACTAAATCACCAATCGTTACGGCGGTAAAAAGGGTTATACCGGCCGTAGTAAAAATTGTTATATCAAAAGATGTGTCTAAGATAAGGCGCTACTTCTTAGAACCTTTTGGCTCTTGGGGCTGGGCTATCCCTCAAGATAGAGTTGAAGGAGTGGAAAAAGTAAAAATTGGAGGGGGAAGTGGATTTATTGTGGAGAGCAATGGAATAATTCTTA
>Ga0315547_1002996_pt1 | contig 11297 bp, 9 predicted proteins | sample SalMarSW160240MG_2_FD_202542 | JGI IMG/M metagenome (GOLD analysis project Ga0315547, IMG submission 202542) | Salt marsh sediment microbial communities from the Plum Island Ecosystem LTER, Massachusetts, United States - Salt Marsh Sediment SW1601-240 ... | reverse complement strand
ATTCTTGTTTGCTCTAGACTCGCCAAGTTTTGAGAACTTGAAATATGTATGGAGAATTCAGAAATGTTTTATTCGTCAGATTCGGAATCTGAATCGAGCGCACGCATCCCTCATAATAGTTGAACCCCAACATCTCCACGAACCATTTTGCCTTTTGCGTGCGCTCCACACCCCCCCACATTCTGTTAAGCGTGAGCAACATGTGAAAAAATTGTGCTTTGGCAAAAAAAGAAAAAAGCTGTTTTTCAACATGAAGTATTATTAGTCTCCTAATATGTTTGGGTTTTCCTAACGTTTTTAAGCTGAAATAGAGTGTTAATAGTTCTGCCCTTATTGGGGTCGTGGTCTAGCATGGATTCATCCCCGAGTGGTGAAATCTCCCGCACAACCACCTTTTTTTCAATTTCCATTTTTCAGTAAGTTTTGAACTAATTTTATTCTAGGAAAAACTCTGAAAATTTCGATAAATTTTGTTTATTCTCATTTCATAAATTTCTTAAATAATCTTTTAAAAAAAGATTAGATATTACTTGTATTGGATTCTAATAATGGTTATTTGGGGAGGGAGTCAAATGAGAGAATACACAGGAACAGGAACATTACAGTTTCCAAACATTCCAATTGCAAAAGGTACGTTTAAACTAGTTTTCGAAGATAGTGGAAAAACCAGTTTGTTTTTCACTCCAACAAATGCTGGGAGTCAACTAATGACGTTGCCTAGAAATTCTGGGAAATTCATTGGGACCTCTTCAAACCCTCAATGCAACATCGAAATAAGCACAGTGTACTTGTCAAACGTTACTATAGACACAAGAGGCTATAGAATCGAAGCAAAAATATTTCACCCCGTAAAAATCATTTACCAACAGCTCACGAATGAAAAAGTGAAATTATGCAGAGGGCTCTCAAATCTAATAGTTTATGGCACAGAAAATATTCAGTATGGAAAAAGCTGGATTAGGGGTAAAACTAAATGTATCTTAGATACGAGAGAAGTCCAATTTATCCAGCTCCCCGACTTCAAAAAAATTATAGACCATTTGAAGGATACCAAAGGCGTGAGAACTACTTGTGAACTTAGATTAAAAGGCAAATATGGTGAAGTCAATGTTTTAAGAAATATTTGTGAAAATGTCCAAAATCTTAGTTCATTAGCATCTGGAAATTACGTTACTGCGATGTATGAGGAAATCTATATGGGTGAAAATCTTTGTGAAGCTACGCTCCTTCCTCTAAAAACTTATCCTTTCTCGAACAGCATACCGCTAATTGATACAAGCTTACATGGTGGTGATGAATTCAAAACTTTCTTAGAGACTACATATTCAGATTATATACGATTAAATAATGTTCTAGGATTGAGTTATGTTATTGAATTTTTCACCAGTTCTAAGATTTATTCGCCAATAGAAGTGAAATTTCTTCTCGCTACAACAGCTTTTGAGTGTTTAGAAAATTATTTCAGGCGTTGGAGATGCTTGAATGATTTGACCAGCCTAAAGAGAAAAATGTCAAGAATGTTTAATCATTTCGGATTCAACTTTACCAACACAGAACTTGACTCTTATAGAAATAATCGAAATAGTATAATACATGAGGGAAAATTTCCAAGTTCTACCAGTGGTCTTGCAGCAACAATGGAACTACTTAACTTAATTGAAAGGTTCATACTCCATATACTTGGTTATACAAACAATCCGTATTACAATGTGGTCAACCAGCAAAAGGAATTGTTAACTTGACTCTTCAAATTCCATAAGCTTAAACTTTTGTAAGCTCAAAAGAATTTGTCGGATAACTACCACAAACTGGCCTTCTGTCCCCCATGGATTCTCACCCAAATGAAGTCCCCTGCAAATCCTCCTTTTTGTGCTTTTGGATTCGATATAGCTTTTTTGACTTGGTACTTGTGTGTCGCATGACACAACAACGATTTGAGACGCGAAGGAGTTAAATTTCTTACTGTTATATTTACTTTAGAATGAGCTTGTTATCTGTGTTCGCGAGAGACTCAACATGCCCGTAAACTCTAATAAACCCGATCGATGGAAGGCTGATATTACTTTTTCAGTGGATTTCTACAACGATTGGTTTATGCGGTTTGCACCAAAAGCTTATCGCGATACTCGCGTTAAAGCTACCAAACAAGTCCAGACTGCATTGGTTTGGACTGCTAATCTATCGGACATTACGACAGCTGTAATGCGGAAAAATCCGTCTATGCTATCAATGCTCCGTATGACAACAGCGCCGCCGATTGCACGTGACCGCCTTATAGGTTTGGCTGGAGTATCACCAAATCTCGTTAAGAGTATGGAGATCAAAAAGCGAATCCCGCCACGTATGAGTGAAGCAAGTGTGGAAACTGAGCTTCAAAAAATTAGCCAGTTGATTATGCGAATGGCTGATAAGGACATATTCTCTTGGCTAGAAAACGGAAAGAACCCGACTACAGAGGAAACTCAACGAGCTGCAACGATTGTCGCAGACCGTTTATGTGGTGCACAATCAGACCCCATCATTAGGAACGCTCAAGAAAGACGACAGCTCGCTTCTATTCGTCAGTGGCTTGAGCAGAGAGGATACTCCTTTGAGTCTGGAAACGGATTGAAATTTGATGAAATGAAGATTGGAACTTTCACTTTTCGTCTCAATATTCCGGTAAAGTTAGATAGTGGAACGAAACAAGTCAATATTCCGGTTGATGTTGTCATTATGCCTAGACAAGCCAAGGTTGGGGAACTACCGGTGTTGATTGAGGCAAAGTCCGCAGGCGATTTTACCAATCCTAATAAACGAAGAAAAGAGGAAGCAATTAAAATCTCTCAACTGCGAAGCACATATGGTAATAACATCCGGTATGTTCTCTTTCTCTGTGGCTACTTCGACTCTGGTTACCTTGGTTATGAGGCTGCCGAGGGCATAGACTGGGCATGGGAACATCGGATAGATGATCTGGCTGAGTTTGGGGTGTAGATTTGGCGACAACTGACCTACTTGAATATTCCCGATTGGAGCTTCAGAAGCGCCTTGACTCAACTAAGATAAAGAGAAAACGAAACAAACTTGGTCAGTTTGCCACGCCAACAGTATTGGCGACACAGATTCTTGAATTCGCTAAATCACTTTTACAACCAGATCTAAATGTCAATTTCCTTGATCCAGCATTCGGCACTGGAGCCTTCTATTCTGCATTGTTAAAGACATTTTCACAATCAAGAATTGCAACTGCTGTAGGGTATGAAATTGATCCTGACTACGGGAAAAATGCTATCGAATTATGGAGAGACACACCGTTACAGCTTCATATCACAGATTTTACACAAGCTAAATCACCGGAATCTGATGAAGGCAAGTTCAATTTGCTTATTTGTAATCCACCTTATGTCCGACACCACCATCTAACTCGCCAAGAAAAAAATCGATTAAAGCAAGATGTAAAGACTTCAGTTGATTTGAAACTCAACGGGCTTGCTGGGTTATACTGCTATTTCCTATGTCTATCCCATGATTGGATGGCACAAGGAGGATTAGCAGGATGGTTGATTCCAAGCGAATTTATGGCTGTTAACTACGGAAAAAAGATCAAACAATACCTGCTAACTCGCGTAAAGCTGTTGCGTGTTCATCGTTTCGATCCAACTGACGTACAGTTCAAAGATGCCTTGGTATCGTCTGCTGTAGTGTGGTTTGAAAACAAACAGCCGCCAGTCGAACATTCTGTCGAGTTCACTTATGGTGGTACACTATTAAAGCCAGCAGTGTCCAAGTCTATACCTATAGACGTGTTACGATACGTAACAAAATGGACGAAATTTCCTCTATTTTTTGAAGGGAGTTGTTCTGGTCAAACGCAAACTAGACTTATGGATTTGTTTGAGATTAAGCGTGGACTTGCTACTGGAGCCAACAATTTCTTCGTGTTGACGCCAGAAGAAGCAGCAAAGCATCAACTTCCAAACAAATTCCTTAAACCAGTTTTGCCGCCTCCAAGATATCTGCCAGTGAACAAGGTTGAAACTGACAACGAGGGTAACCCTACGCTGGGTCACAATTTACTCCTTTTGGATTGCAATCTGCCGGAAGATGTAGTAAGGAACGAATTTCCAAAACTTTGGCGCTATTTGCAGACTGGCGTAGCTGCTGGAATTAATCAGCGTTATTTGTGTAGTCATCGTTCTCCTTGGTATTCACAGGAAAACCGTCCTCCCTCTCCATTTCTTTGCACATATTCTGGTCGTCGAGGTACTAAGAACCGTAATCCATTCCGTTTTATTCTTAACTATTCAAACGCGACTGCAACAAACGGCTTTTTGATGTTATATCCGCGACGTGCTTTAAGACGAGCGTTAGAATGTAATTTCAATCTGCAAGAAGACATCTGGCACGCTCTCAACAGAATTTCATCACATGTGCTAATTGAAGAGGGTCGAGTGTATGGTGGCGGACTCTACAAACTAGAACCAAAAGAGCTTGGTAATGTTCCAGCAGATAAGGTCTTGGCAGTTCTTCCAGAACCATTAACTACTCTAATTAATTGATATGCGCTAATCAGTGGGGAACCCTGAGCGTGATTTTTGGGGGGTCTTATGGAGTTTTAGACATTTCCATGATTTTCATATCAATTACCCAAAGTTGGACACACCTATTCTTTGCATTTGTGCATAATCTGTTATTTTAGTCAAGTTTTGTTTTAACACTAAGTTGGTAATAGAGCTGTTTTTGTGTTAAAATGTTCGGGGTAGAGTGTGTTTTTGTGCCTGAAAAGGTGCAGGAGTGTGGATATTTGGGAAAAGTATGTATTCGATTGGATTTGACGGACGACTTGGCTGATCAGTTCTTGTCGTTGAAAAAGAAACGTGGACTCAAAAACAATTCTGAAGTGGTTAGGCAGCTGATAGCAGAGGCAGCTCAAAGAGAACTACATCCAGCAAGTGAGGGCAGGTAATGACGGGAGTTACTGACGGGGCGAGTCTCCGTCACAAGCGACTAATGGATATGCTGCTGTTCATCAAGTCCCATGATGGCGCCACTATCGTTCAGATTCAGAGTTACATGCTGACAGCTCATGGTCTAAAGTTCAAAACCACCGCAGATTACATCAAGGAGTGCCAGTTTGCCGGAATCGTAAGAACTGACGGCATGCTCTTCCGAGTTGTAGCAAAAAAAGTGAAGTTCGAGGCTGACTATTGATACATTTCTCTCTCTTACTACCTCTCTACACCTCTTAGGTGTTAGGTGTGGGTGTGTGTAGGACTCTCTAAAGGTCTGACGTGTTGACGACTGCGAAAAATCTGGTTAAGGTGTGTGTATGTGTGTATGTGTAGAGTGTGTCTGTCTCTGTCTCAGGCGGTATCGAAGCAGCTGGTGGGCATATTTGAAGACTAATAGAGGTTCATTGTTGAAAACAACCTTTTTTCTGAAATTCCAAGCAAGACAATATTTGGCTGTCCAAATCCCCGAGCATATTAGGAGACTAATAACAGAGCATTGTTGAAAACAGTGTTTTCCAGAAAAACCAAGCAACAACAAAAATGTTAGTCCAGGTGAAAACAATTGCCCTGCTGCCCCAGCTGTAACAGCCAACGGATCTGGAAAGACGGAGTTCGCCAGACAGGAGACGGTGAGGTTCAACGTTATCTTTGCCGAGAGTGCGGTTACAGATTCAGCGAATCATCTTTGAGCGCCTCTAAAGAGTTCAGAGTTGAACGAAGAGTTCATAGGATGCCAATAAATAGCGCTGTCAGCCTACCTTTTAGATGCCAAATCGGCGCCACCCAGCCAACGGGGGTGAAAATTTTGGTCAAAGTGGAAAACCGAATAAATAAATGGGCAGCGGGAGCCACACAGCTAACCGAGGCAGAACTCAAAGGCAAAATAGTAGAGTACGCATGGAATCTAAAACGCAACGGCTACGCAGAATCAACAATCACCACATACTCCTATCTTCTACGGATACTTACCCGAAGAGGCGGCAACCTCAACGACCCAGACTCCATCAAAGACGTCATCGCAATGCAGGAGCAATGGAGCCGAGGCAGAAAAGGAAACGCAGTCAAATCATATTCGCTCTACCTAAAAATGAATGGACTGACCTGGGAGAAACCAAAATACAAACCCATCGAAAAACTACCCTTCATACCTGCCGAAAAGGAAATCGATTCCCTAATCAGTGGATGCAGCAAACAGATGAGCGCCTATCTTCAGGTCCTAAAAGAAACCGGAGCACGTCGCGGAGAAGCATTTAACCTAAAATGGACAGATGTCGACTTTGTAACCAGCACCATACGAATAACGCCTGAAAAAGGAAGCAAACCACGGATCTTCAAAGTATCCGAAAGACTTGCAAGAATGTTAAGCACCTTACCTAAAAATTCAGGCAGAATATGGGTCTACAAGAACGTGTTCTACTTGGACAAGGGCTTTCGAAGAATGCGACAGAACATAGCTCACAAACTTGGAAACCCAAGAATCCTGATGATACACTTCCATTCGTTCAGGCACTGGAAAGCCACAACAGAATACGCAAGAACAAAAGACATCCTCTACGTTCAACAGCTACTAGGACACAGGAGCATTAAGAACACTCTAACCTATGTCCAGCTTGTTGCTATGCCACAAGAAGAAAGATTCATTTGTAAGGTTGCTAATGACGCTAGAGAAGCAAAAGAACTAATAGAGCTCGGCTTTGATTACGTCACCGGCGAATATGACAACGGCGGCAAACTCTTCAGAAAAATGAAGATGACGTATTTAGGGTCGTAGTCTATGCCTGTGGGGTCGTGGTCTAGCATGGTCTAAGATTCGCGCCCGGGGCGCGCGAGGTCCGGGGTTCAAATCCCCGCGACCCCACCAGTAAAACCCGAACTAAGCCGCGCTTATTTAACGAAACCCAGACCAAATGGTTATAACCGCACAGGATTAAACAGTAATTCATATTTTAAACCGCAAAACCTGCTTCAATTTTGCGTGAGGGCTGAAACAACTATGAACAGAGAAAAGCTGTGGATAGTTGGCGTGTTAATAATAGTCGTTGGCGGGTTCCTTATCGGCTTGTTTATGTTGAGTAATGAAGGATTTCCTTATTTTAGCGATTTAATCACATACACGATAGGCTTTCTTATTACGGGGTTAATCGCGTCAATTTTCGGTTTTCTATTCACCATAATCTGTTTAGACCGATGCGAAGAAGCAGAAACCAAAGCGGATAACACGACCAAAATAAGAATCATGTTAATCGCGGTGATTATCCTTTACCTGATTTCGATTGGATACTTGATGTCCATCGATTATGAATGGACGGTCCGAGCGTTAATTGTCGGGTCATTCGGTTTTTATGGCACTTTCACTATATCGAGCTACAGCGCCTTGTTTGCAACTCTGCTTACATTCGGTATTTTTGTTCTGCCCTTTGTGATTAACGAGTTAGGAATTTTGGACGATTACCCTGATGGACAACCCGATGATTTAGAGATGGAAGGGCAAACCTTTGAAGATGCAGAAGGGTCGTTTGACCGATTTGTCGCGTTTCTGAAAAGGCGTTTCGGTTCAATCAAGAAAATCAAGAATTACGCGTTACCCATTGGGATAGCATTAACAATCCTCGGAAGCTGCTTAGTAGGACTGCCACACTTTTTATTCATAGACGGTCCACTGACTTACGACCCTAAAACGGAAATATGGTTCATTAAAGACTATAAAGGGTTTATTCGGGGTCAATTCTTGCTGATTGGGCTTCTATTCTTAGCGGTTGGTCTCATTTTGGTTATCCATCACATACGTCATCGCCGAAACTCAGCGGAGAAAGAAAATCTCAAAGCGTTTAGTGCTGAAGCCGGTCTCAAAGTACGCTAAATCCCTCAAAAACAGCAACACCTAACGGCAAATCAACGTACTAAAAACCCACATATTAGTGGACGAAAGTTGGACAAAAAGGGGAAGTTGTGGGGGGCATTTCTATTGTGGGTTACGTGATTCAAATCCCCGCGACCCCACCAGTAAACTGTTATTTTCAGTTTTTACAGGTTGATCTTGAGTCCTTCAGCGACGCGTTGACCGTACTCTGGGTCAGCTTTGAAGAAGATTTTTGTCTGCCGGATTTGGATTTCCTTTTTAGCGTTGCAAAGATGAGTGACTATGTTTCCGATAAGGTGATCCCGATCTTGATCCGTCATGACTTTTCGATACAGATTTCCAGGTTGCACAAAATCATCGTTGGGGTGAGTGTATGGTTGACGAGCTGCTTTGCCGGAAATCTCGTAGGGTGGTTCGGCTGCTTGGATGTCAGGTTCTGGACCCCCAAAGCTGTTTGGATAGTAGTTAGGGGCATTGCCTCCGTTGGCGTCAAAACGCATGTACCCGTCACGCTGATAGTTTTCTGCTTTCACTCCTTTAGGTCGGTTAACTGGTAACAGGTGATAGTTTGGTCCCAATCGATAGCGATGAGCGTCATGGTATGCAAAAAGGCGACCCTGAAGCATCTTGTCCAGTGAAGCCGCAATACCCGGCACAAAGTTTCCTGGAGAAAATGCTGCCTGTTCCACCTCAGCAAAGTAGTTTGTTGGGTTTCGATTCAAAACCATTCGACCCACTTCCATTACTGGATAATCTCCATGGGGCCAAACCTTGGTTACGTCGAAAACGTCAAAACGGTACGTCTCGGCATCCTTTTCAGGCATTATTTGCACTTGGAGGGTCCATGAAGGGTAGTCTTCGCGTTCAATTGCATTGTGAAGGTCCCGAGTAGCGTGATCTGGGTCATCTCCTTTCATGTGCTCAGCTTCTTGACGGGTGAAATTCTGTATGCCTTGATCGGTTTTGAAATGGTATTTAATCCAGAAAGATTCGCCGTCTTCGTTGTACCACTTGAAGCTGTGGCTTCCGTATCCGTTCATGTTACGGAAAGATCTGGGGGTTCCTCTGTCCGAGAACAGAATCGTCACCTGATGAAGAGATTCTGGCGTTAAAGACAGAAAGTCCCAGAACATGTTTGCATCTTTGAGATTGGTCTCCGGATTACGTTTCTGAGTGTGAATAAAATCCGGAAATTTCAGGGGGTCACGGATAAAGAACACAGGCGTGTTATTTCCAACAAGATCATAGTTTCCCTCTTCTGTGTAAAACTTCACTGCGAATCCCCGGGGGTCACGTTCAGCATCTGCTGATCCTTTCTCACCACCAACAGTTGAGAATCTCACGAAAACCTCGGTGCGTTTACCTATTTCAGAAAGAAACTTTGCCTTCGTATACTTGCTTACATCAGTTGTAACCTCAAAATATCCTCCCGCCCCGGCTCCTTTGGCATGCACAACTCGTTCAGGTATCCGTTCACGATTGAAATGCGCCAATTTTTCAATCAAATGAACATCCTGCAACAATACTGGACCACGGACTCCAGCCGTAACAGAATTCTGGTCGTCATCTACTCGTTTTCCAAAATTTGTGGTTAGCCTCTTTTTATTTTCACTCATCTGAGAAAACCTGAGAATTTTAAGGCTGAATTTCTATTTAAGTCTTCGTTGTGCGCATTCTAAGCTGAATGAAAACTGAGCTTAATTAACAATATAAAATAGCATTAGAAAAAAGGGGAAAGAAGCGGGAGTCATCTTCCAGCAAACAAGTTTATTCCACAAGGGTCATGGGTTGTCCACAGCAAACCAGAGTTCCAGCACCAGATTCTATCACTTGCACTTTGTTGCCGCATATCTCACAAAGGTATATTTGTCCTTCTTCAGTCAAGTTTACACCCCCTTCTATCTATGCCGTAAATTGTTTCAGTAGTTTTCGCACCAAACTTCAAAGTAGCTTCTTGCGTGGTCACAGACTGGGCATCTCTCAGGAGCTTCGCTGCCCTCGTATACGTGGCCGCAGTTTCTGCACTTCCATTTGATAATTTTGTCTTTTTTGAAGACTTTGCCCTGTTCAACGTTTGCTAGCAACTTCCGGTATCTTCGCTCATGCTGCTTCTCTACTTTTGCAACCATACGAAACGTGTCCGCTATCTCTGGGAAACCCTCTTTTTCTGATACCTCAGCAAAGTCCGGGTATAGTGTTCCCCATTCCATTTTCTCTCCGTCTGCTGCTTCCTTCAGGTTCTCTGCTGTTGTCCCGATGACTCCTGCAGGGTAAGAAGCCGTGATCTCTGTCATTCCGCCTTCGAGAAGCTTGAAGAAAAGTTCAGCGTGTTCCTTTTCGTTGCCTGCTGTTTCAGTAAATATTGCTGAAATATGTTCATAACTTTCCTTCTTTGCTGCACTAGCAAAAAAGGTGTATCTGGTTCTTGCTTGTGACTCACCAGCAAACGACTTGAGCAAATTCTTCTCAGTTTGACTTCCCTTCAATTCCATGCTCAAAACCTCTTTTAACTAAAAATGCATTCTTCAGCAACCTTCTTAAGTTTATCTAAAAAAGCAAAAATTCATGGTCGGGAAGGTTCAAATCTCCGCGACTTCCATCAAAAATGGACTTTGTAAGTTTCATGGTTGGGCTCAAAAAGAGTTTGAATAGCTTTTTCGCTTTAGCGCGCTTCTTTTAAGTCGCAGGGAAGGTAAAGCGTTTGATCTGCAAGGAAGGCGCCTAGCAACTTACAGTAGAAGCGTCCATCTAGCTTGGCTAGGTGTTTACACGATTTGCATACGCTTTCTGTTTCGGAGAATTTTGCAAGCACAGTTTGGTTAGTCATGCTAAATCTTCTTTTTTTATCTAGATTAAAATCCTTTCGGAACGTAAGCGCGTAACCCTTTATCAATTCATCTTTCACGTAACTTTTCAGTCTTAGTTCGTAAACTGCCTGAATTTTTAACAACTAACTCATGCTCACAAAAAAGGAAGCGGGAGATGTCTCCTTTGTCCGGGGTTCAGATCCCCGCGACCACATCAAAAGTTTATTTTTTCTGTCGTTCTCGTTGTCGCATCTCATTAAGAGGCAATCTTATTCTGATCGTGGTTTTGTTTCCGTATATGCTGTATTTGTGGAGTTTCCTACCTTCCGGAATCCGGTCCACCAAGCCACATCTTACTAGGGTCTCCAAATTTCTCCAAAGCCCCTTCTTAGCCCCTTTTTTCAACCCCATCTTTTCAAACAGTTCATTCACTGTCATCAGTGAAGCATGTTTTTGGTGATGGGACGCCAGTTCAGTGAGTATCTGTCTATTCCGTTTCGAGCCTAAAGCATCCAGTGTTTTTTCAGTTAATTCCTCTGGAACAAACAAGCTTTCGTGAGTGCCAAGAATCGTTTCGATAGAATTGTAATACGGTTTTATGAAATCCCAATAATACTTCAAAACAAGACGTTTTAG
>Ga0315547_1002994_pt1 | contig 11302 bp, 15 predicted proteins | sample SalMarSW160240MG_2_FD_202542 | JGI IMG/M metagenome (GOLD analysis project Ga0315547, IMG submission 202542) | Salt marsh sediment microbial communities from the Plum Island Ecosystem LTER, Massachusetts, United States - Salt Marsh Sediment SW1601-240 ... | reverse complement strand
CCTCATAATCGTTTAGGTAGAGCTATGTTTAAGAAACTGAAAGTTTATCCTGGAAATGAGCATCCTCACCAGGCTCAGACTTCCTTCCGTCACCCTGAGCGAAGCGAAGGGCTCAGAATGACCGAGAACGAAGAAAGCGAAATATTACCAAAGGAAAGGTGATAACTTATGAGCGAGGAAAGTTACGTTTGGGGAACGGGTAAACGCAAATGTGCTATAGCCCAAGTCAGGCTTTTCCCTGGCAAGGGGGAGATAATTATCAATGATAAGCCCTATCAGGAAGCTTTCCCTCGCGTTGAGCATCGCCATATGATTGAACATCCTTTACTGGCTACAGATAATATGGGCAAATTTTGTGTTATGGTGAAAGTGAATGGCGGTGGCCTCAGTGGTCAGGCTGGAGCCGTTCGCCATGGCATTGCTCGAGCTCTTGCTAAAGAAAACGAGCTATTTAAGCCCATGTTACGTAAAGAGGGCTTGCTTACTCGGGATAGTAGAATCAAAGAGCGTAAAAAATACGGACTCAAGCGAGCTCGCAAGGCACCACAATATACCAAGCGCTAACCGTGCTCCGACTTATTGGTTGGCAGCGTGTGGCTGTTTTTGGGGATTTTCTTTAACCCCAACTTTGACGGTTTCGTAGCTAAGAGAGGATAAGCCGTCAAGCATCGACAATTGTTTAATAACATCCGTTTGCCATTCTGAGCGAAGCGAAGAATCTCTCAGATTCTTCGGCGTCCAAATGAATTTGGATTCCTCAAGATGACATTACTAGACGCTCTCAGGCATCGTGCTATTGCTCCAGACAAGAGGAACAGCTATAATATTAACCTGCTGGGGATTAGTCTAGCGGTAGGACGACTGACTCTGGATCAGTTAGGCCAGGTTCGAATCCTGGATCCCCAGCCAATTCATTTAATGTAATATAATTACCACTATACAACTTTAATCGTTTTCCTGTTTTGCATTCTCTCTTTGGGGCAAATTCTTATGAGCGAATATGTAGAAGGCGTAAAGGATTACTGGGATAAGAGGTTTAAAGATGAGGGCAAAATATGGGGGGAATTGCCAAGTAGGACAACACAGTATGCACTTGAGTTGTTCCGCAGTGCTAATGTAAAAAGTGTACTAATACCAGGCTCAGGCTACGGAAGGCATACAAAATTCTTCTCTACTTGCGGTTTTGATGTAACCGGAGTCGAATTTTCATCAGTGGCCTGCAATCTAGCAAGTGAATTTGACCCTCTTTCCCGATTTTATAATGCATCAGTTTTAGATATGTCATTTGACACAAATAGATATGATGCCATTTATTGCTTTAATGTGCTTCACCTCTTCCGTGAAAACGACCGATATGTATTTATCCAACAGTGTGACAATAAGCTTAATAAAGGCGGGCTAATGTTTTTCATCGTTTTCTCAGAGAAAGAATCGACTTTCGGAAAAGGAAGAGAAGTAGAGAGAAATACATTTGAAAGTCGGCCTGGTAGGCCAGCCCATTATTCCACTGAAGCTGATTTGAAAACGCATTTTGTTAAATATGATGTGGTTGACATGGGTATAGTAGAAGACCCTGAAGACCATGGGGGAAAGCCGCATACTCATACCCTTCGATATATCTGTGTGCGTGCCTGAAAATAAATGAACCGGACTAAAGCTATATTCCGTTTGATGTTTGACCAAACACAGGATTTGTCTTTACCTAATTTGTTATATAGTTATATAATTTACGGCTGTGAAAACAGCTTTGGTAAGCAGTTCACGCAATCTTGGTACTAAATCGGGGCTGAAAAAGTTCGATATGTGTCCCGAGTGGCCAGTCAAGAAATGTAACAAAATCACCTCAAACTATCTTCTAATTGGTGTAAAAGAGAGAAATGAAAAAGAGGCAAAATTATGAACTATAAATGGATGACGGCACCCTGCGGATTAGATTGTTTTAACTGTTTAATGTACCTAGCGAGTGAGAACGAGGAGCTGAGAGCCAAAATTTCCAAGAACACTGGCATCCCATTTGAGCAGGCGGTATGTAAAGGGTGTCGTGAAGAGGCAGGGAAACCTGACTTTCTTAACTGGACTGAACCCTGTAATGTTTACAGGTGCATCACGAAAAGAAACCTTGACTTTTGTTATCAGTGTTCTGACTTTCCATGTAACAATCTTCACCCGTATGCAGACAGAGCATCCGAAGTGCCTCACAATACCAAAGTCTTTAATCTTTGTTTAATAAAGAAAATGGGCTTGGAATCATGGGCAAAAGCCAAAGCCAAAGATGTGAAGCATACGTATTTCAAGGAAAAGTTCAGGCTATAACAAAGTGCACGCGGTTTCAACTATGAAGCCGCACAGGAATTGTCCAGAAAAATCCCCGTAAACGAATCTGAACCCTGTATTGCCTCTTGTATTTCTGTTGTATAATAGTTATGGCTGCGGCGACAAGGAGCCCGACTTCCTAAGTAGCTGGCGTAATCTCGGGACTAAGTCTGGTCTTAGAAAGTTCTATATGGGTCCCGAGTGTCCAGTCAGTGTGGCGCATTCGTCTAGAGGCCTAGGACACCTCCCTCTCAAGGAGGAGATCACCGGTTCAAATCCGGTATGCGCTACCAAAGTATGATTCGCCCCCTGTTTTGAAGCTAGATTTCGGAAACAGGGGGCTTGGTTTCGCCATTTTGTCAAGAATTTGTCAAGAATTGATTTCAATAAGCTCCTTTTCACGTTCGGGGTTTACCAGGGTGTCAAAACTCCTGGCCGCTGCCTCTTGAAGGCCGGGGGCCACGTGGGAGTAAATATCAAGCGTCATCGAGATCGTGGCATGGCCTAGCCTCTCCTGGACTATCTTCGGGTGTATGCCTTGTTTCAGCATCAATGAGGCGTGGGTATGCCTGGCGTCGTGTAGCCTAATAGGTTTAACACCGGCTTTGGCTGCCTGCATAGCCCAGGCCCGGGTGATGGTATTCGGTCGCAATGGTGCCCCCTGTGGAGTGCTGAAAACCAGGTCATCTTTTCCGAGTGTTTCCCCTAGCATGGTGCGTATCGCCTGTTGCCTCTCTTTGTGCTCCGCTAGCACCAGGATAGACGAGGGCGATAGGGCTATGGTGCGCCTGCTCTTTTCCGACTTCGGTTGTGTGAATATATAACTACGATCTTTCAAGTGGTGCAATGACCGGCAGACATGGATTTGCTGGATTTCAACATCTGCCCATTTGAGAGCCAATAGCTCACTGCGTCGCATCCCGGTAAATAGCGCCGTGTGGAACAGGGCATAATAGATACTATCCTTAGCGGTATCAAGGAACTGGCGGACCTCGAAGTCATCCCAAGTCGGCCTCTCAGTATGGCTTTTCTTCGGCACGTCCACGCCATCGGCTGCATTGCGATATAACAGGCCCCATTTGACGGCTGTCTGCAACGCCTTGTGGATCACGGCATGGTGAAATTTGATAGTCTCAGGTTTGAGGCCCTGGTCTCTTATGGTTCTAACGTGTTCTTGAATATGCTCAGGCTTTAGCTGTGTGAGTGCGATATTGCCCATTTCAGGAATGAAATACTTCTTGATAATGCCAGCGTATCGCTCATAGCCACGCGGTGATATGTTGGGCTTGGCGTAGTCCTGTAACCACCTTTCCAGATATTCAGCGAAGGTTGTCTTGCTGGGCTTAATGAACATGCCAGTATCAAGTTGGTGCAATAGCTCAGTCCTTCGCTTTTCAGCTTCCTTTTTGGTGCCCCTCACCGTTTGCCAGAGATAGTTGTATTTCCCGGTGATGGGGTCCTTACCTAGACTGATAAAGATGGCATACGAGTTCTTGCTTCGCTTCCTTATCCCATTTCTCATCTCCTTCATTTTGTACCTCCCTGTTTGTTCTTTGATTTCGGTTTCACTGTCTTGAGAACGTCCTTGCCATAGATAGCCTCCAATTCTTTCATAGTTATATCGCGCCGTGTGCCGGACGCAAACGGGCGTTTTTCCTTGAATATTTCCTTGTAATGCTCCGTCAATTCCTCGTCTGGCATCCCGGTCAATCGTGCGTAGATAAAGAGGGTTACGCCTGGGAAGGAGAGCTCTGGAGTAGGAGTATTGGTCAATTCAGCAATTAGCTCGTCTTCTGCACACATCTCAGCCATAGCCTCAAGCAACTCCATATCCTGAGTCATACTGGACAGTTGGGCAATCCATCTCGCTTCCCGAATAGTAAGCAGTGGCGACGTGGGGTCTTCTTGGCGGTGAAGCCATATTGGGAACAGCCTGGGCAATACGTCTGACGATATGGGGTATTCCGAGAGAGAGCCGATAGTCCAGGGTTCATCAAGGCCCTGTGATTTAGGCGACCGAGCTTCATCCCTTTCCCTCAGTGATTTTAGTTCCTTTGACACGGTGCTTATGCTAGGGAAATTGGGACCGAAGATTTCGTGTAAACCTTCTGCCTTCATCCTCTTTAGTAGTAATTTACGAGCTTCGGTTGGCCTGATTTGGCGGTCGTCAAGGTATGTCTGCGTTATTAGTTCTTTAATCCGGGGTGTTAAATATGCTCCCTTTGCCATACTTCCTTCCTTTATCGCTTTATCACTGTTTTGTGATAAGTCGCTAAGTTCGACAAGATAAATCCTATTACTTACAATGATAACAGGTCGAAAAAAGTTTGTCAAGTGGTAAGAGGTACTATATGCAAAAGATAGATGATAACGAAACCGAGAGACTCACAATGACAGTCGAGTCTGCCAGCAAGGCTCTAGGAATTTCCAGGGCGACAGCGTATATGCTCGTCAATACTGGACGACTCCCGGCTATTCGGATTTCTGACCGGCGAATCATTATTCCCAAGAAGGCGATTTCTGAGCTCTTGGCCTCGGCCAGCAAACAGGATAGCTAACACATGCGAGGAGGTGCGGGATGGCTAGTCCTCAATTAGAAGATGGACACACCCGGGTAGCCAATGAGCTGATGGATGCCTTTTGCCGGTCCTTCCCTGGCGGTTCTAACGCACAAGTCTTATTGGCTGTCATCCGCAGGACATATGGCTGGAATAAGAAAGAGGATCAGATCTCTATTGGCCAACTAGTAGCGACCACCGGCTTGAGCCGAAGGGCTGTCATCTATGCCATACAGAACCTAGAGGCACAAAGATTCATCACTGTGCAAAGGCAGCGCGGGCGAGGCAATGTCAACCAGGTCAACACAGTAGCCGTCCAGAAAAATTATGACTTATGGGTAGTGCAGAGAATTAGCGACCAATGGGCAAAACAGCTACAAAACAAGCGAGAAAAATATCAAGCGGGGGTAGTGCAGAGAAAATCAGGGGGTAGTGCAGAGAATCAGCAAAACGTAGCTGAAAAGGGTAGTGCAGAGAATGGGGGTAGTGCAGAGAATGGTAAAAAGGTAGTGCAGAGAATTGGGGGGGGTAGTGCAGACTGTCTGCACCCACAAAAGACATATACAAAAGACAATACAAAAAACATACTCATTTTCAATCACTGGAATCAACAGAACATTATTGTTCACAAAGAGCTGACGAATGATACACGCAACGCAATTACCCACGCTCTACAGAGCTACACTGCTGAGGAAATCAAGGCAGCCACAACTAACTATGCCGAGATTGTTCATGGCGAAGAATACTGGTTCAAATACAAATGGACACTAAAAGACTTCCTGAAAAGAGGCATAGAGAAGTTTACTGACCTGGAAGCTGCTAAATCTAACTACTTAAAGGAGGGCAAAGTTGGAAAAGCTAAAAATTCCCGAGACCTACCGAAAACCTACACACCATCCCCAAACTGTGACGATATCTGAAGACGAGCTCGAGGCGTTTCAAGAAGAGTGGGAAGGTGTGCCGTATAAATCGTTGTTTAGTTGCCCCAAGTGTAAAGGGTGTGGCTTTGTGCATCCCCTCAAACCGGATGGCTCAGTGGATTACAAACAGACAATACTCTGTAATCATCCTGGCTGTTATGCAGATAGTTTCATGGCCTATCAAAGAGGGGAGATTATTCAACAGAGCGGGGTCATAGGCTTACAGCAAACCTTTGAGACATTCAGTAAGACGGTCCCGGGTGTACAGAAAGCCTATACCGCGGCGCAGAGGATCGCAGAGGGCTTGGGCGACTTCATCTGGCTGCTTATCTACGGAGGCGTAGGCAATGGCAAGACGCACCTTTTGAACTCGATCGCTAACCGGGTGATGGAGCGCGGGATCCCTGTCAGGCTCGTTATGATGGCAGAGCTCCTGTCAGGGCTCCGCATGGCCATGGACACTCACCAGGTAGACTTCAAGATGAAGGAACTCAAGGAAGTGCCCTATCTGCTGATTGACGAGCTCGGGCTGGAATACGGCAGCGATTGGGAGAAGGAGAAGATAGAGGAACTTCTCGCTTCTCGGTGGGCTAATGGTAGGTTCACAGTTGTTGCGACTAATCGGGATATCGAGGAACTGCCGGCGCGGTTAAAGAGTAGATTCCTGGACCGGCACTTATCGCTGGCCGTGCTGAACGAGGCAGGAGACTACAGGCGGACAAGGGGGAAATAGCAGAGCTTTCACAAAAAGAGGCGAAAGATATTAAGCACTTTCCACTGATAGGCAATGGAAGAACAGTAAAGGAGGTACATTATGAAACGTAAATTTGATTTTGGCGCCGGAAGGGCTGCTCACGAAATCAAGGGCAGCCAGGGAACAAAGAAGAAAGGAAAGACCGACTCCAAGGAATTCAGGCCTGCGAATATTCACCCACGTTAGGGTAAGTAAGAACGATACAGGAGGCAAAACATGAGCGAAAAAAGATGGACACAGGACGAAGTTGACGCAATAACCGATGAAGTCTCGAAACTCGAGGGATTGACTGATGAACAAGTGGCTGAGGGGAGAGCTGAAATTGAAAGTAAATACGGCTTACCTGCCGGCATGCTGAGTAGGACTAATCCATCTACCGTTGAGGACGAACTAGTAGAAACCGCTCCTGAAGCAGAAGCCGAGAAACAGAAGATTTACGAACCCCATTACGAAGCCACAATGGAAGAGGTGGAGGGAATGACGATGGGCCAGTATGCAAAATGGAGAGCGTTAGGTTCTCATATCAAGCAACCTCATGATATTGAAGCTGAGGAAAGAGCCCGTGCGCAAGCAGAGGAGAATGAGAAGATAGCTAAAATGAGTATAGAAGAGTATGAGACCTATCAAAAAGAGAAAGCATTGAAAGCTAAACAGGAGGCTGAACAGGAGGAAGCAGAGATCGCACGGTTAATCCAAGAAAAGCAGAAAAAGAAGTTTGAGGACTTGAGATATAAGAAGCTACAAGAAATGAGTATGGAGGAATACGCAGAGTACCGCAAAATGCCTTGACCACGCTCTGAGAGAGGCAAGAGAGGGCATTGGCGGGGCTGGCATACATCTTACTACTGGCCCTGGCTTTTCCCTGCGTTTTTCGTCAGCTATAAATCATAGGGGGGAAAATTGTCAAGAATTTGTCAAGAGACTGGATTACACGGGTTTTCAGTTGTTGCGATTTTACGAACAAAATCGGGTTCTGGTGGAAAACCTGTTTTCAGTGGTTCTAAGCCAAAATCAGTTGTTGGAGGCTCAAGAGCAAATCCGGTATGCGCTACCAATTTTGTTGATATATAAGGCTTCCTTTGAGGAAGTTCTATCTTTATCCAGGGGTACTGGCAAGGGAGTACCAGGACGCATTCGCTCTGATAACGGATCTGAATTCACTTTGATATCGATTTGAGTATAATGCGGGATTAAGGAGGATACCATGACGCTAAGAAAAAATATGTTCGAACATAAATATACTGATGTCAATAACATACGCCTCCACTATGTAACGGCGGGTAAGGGGAAATTGATAATGTTCCTCCACGGTTTTCCTGAGTTTTGGTACGAGTGGAAGAATCAGCTTGCTGAATTTGGACGAGATTACCAGGCTGTAGCTCCAGACATGCGTGGCTACAACTTATCATCGAAACCTTCCGAAGTCGAGCAATATCGAATGAAATATCTCATCGGGGATATCTGTGCTCTTGCCGAGCACCTTGGGTATAAGAAGTTCATCCTTGTGGCTCATGATTGGGGTGGTGGGGTGGCTTGGCCGTTCGCGATACGTCATCCTGAATATCTGGAGAAGCTCATAATAATAAATGCTGTGCATCCTGTTACCTTTATGCGCGAGCTCCGTGATAATCCGGCGCAACGGAAAGCCAGTCAGTATATTCTGGTGTATCGGACTCCTGAGGCTGAGGATATACTGGCAAGAAACAACTATGCAATACTTGCCAGTAGCCTTTTAGAGGACGGTATAAAGCAGGGCTATTTCACAGAAGAAGACAGGAAAGCATATATTGAAGCCTGGTCGCAGCCTGGAGCGCTCACTGGTGGCTTAAATTATTATAGAGCCGCTTATCTCGGCTCTTTTACAGGTGAAAGCGACGATGACTTGTCTGCAGACCCTTCGTTGTTCACGGTCGCGGTGCCGACGCTGGTCATCTGGGGGGAGAAAGACAAATGGCTGCTTACAGGAAATCTAGAAGGCTTGGAAAAATACGTACCAAACCTGACCATCAAGCGCATTCCCGATGGCTCGCATTGGGTCATTCATGAAAAGCCGGGACTGGTTAATTCCTATATCAGAGAATTCATCGAAGGCTGAATTTCTATGTCGTCTTAGTGGGCGTGTGCTGGAAATCGAACCCGGTACGCGCTACCCAATACCCGTTTTAGCTGGTATGCTATTCTGTGAATTCGACCACTACCTCTTTGACGTCCCATAAGGGCTCTATCTTCTCCAGTATTTCGTCCGTTATGTTGTGAGCAAACTGGTGATCTCGAGGCAAATCGACAAGCACCCGGACAGTTCCGTCCTTTACCTTAATATCTTGCACCAGGTTTGTACGCACCACGTTTAACCCGGTCAGAGGGTTTATAACTTTCCTGAGGCGCTGACGAACTACCTCTACCGTGGTCGGCTTCTTTTCTTTGACCAGGCCGTGACGTTCTTCATAGTTTTGTATGGCTGAGCGTAAGCCTTCTACAGCGAGCACCGAACAATGGGCCTTAATTTTGGGCAATCCTCCCAGAGCGTCTGAAGCTTGCTTCCAGGTAATGTTCTTTGCTTCATCCAATGTCTTTCCCTTAGCTAGCTCCGTAATTATAGAGCCGGTAGCTATGTTGGAAGCACAGCCGTAAGACTCAAACTTGACGTCCGCGATAGTATTCGTCTTGGGGTCAACCTTTATGTAGACAGACACCATGTCCCCACAGGCCGGGCTGCCTTCGGTTGCCTTGCCATCGGGATTCTCAATCCTACCTACGTTGCGCGGGTGTCGAAAGTGTTCCAGTACTATGTCGGTATATGGAAATTTCATCTCTAAGCCTCCTCTTTTTCTTCGTTTTTTCCCAAGGGACTGATGCTTCTCAGTTCTTCCACTATCTCAGCTAATGCCTGGACCACAGCGTCCACATCTTCCATGGTGTTATAACGCCCCAAGGTAAAGCGTATTGACCCGTGTGCCCTTTCGTGGTCGCCGCCTATCCCAGAGATAACGTGGCTGGCCTCCAGAGAGCGGCTAAAACAGGCGGAGCCGGTGCTCACGGCAAAACCACGCATATCGAGATGCAGGGTCATGGACTCGCCCTCCACAAAGTGGAAGGTAATATTGGCATTCTGGGGGAGCCTCTTCCAGCGATGGCCATTCAGGGTGCTGTGTGGTATCTCGGCAAGCATGCGGTCAATAAGGTGATCGCGCATTTCTTGCAGGCGTTTGGTTTCTTCGGGGGTGACCAGTTCCACCGCTTTGGCAAATCCTACCGCCCCAGGTATGTTTTCCAGCCCCGCACGGAGATTGAATTCCTGAAATCCGCCGTCCACCCACTTGGCTATTTGTGTTCCTTGGCGGATGTACAGGCCTCCTGTGCCCTTGAGGCCGTGGATGGTGTGTGCCGATACAGTGACCAGGTCCACAGCCATCTTCTTCATGTCCAGGGGGACTCGCGTAAAGGTATGAGTAGCATCAGTGTGGAAAAGCACCTCTTTTTCACGGCAGATACGACCGACAGCTTCGATATCCTGGATGGTACCTATTTCCTGGTTGGCATGCTGGATGGAAACCAGAATGGTCTCATTGGTTATGGAATCTCTGAGGCGGTCAAGGTCCACGAAGCCTTCCCCATCCACATCCAGATAGGTCACCCGAAAGCCCTGTTTTTCCAGTGCTTGTGCGCTGTGAAGCACAGGGAAATCCTCGATCTTTGACACAATTATGTGTTTGCCTTTCTTCTTACCGAGGGCCAGTGCCACTCCTTTGAGGGCGATATTAGAAGACTCGGTGCTTCCCGAAGTGAAAATAAACTCTTCGGGGGCAGCGCCTAAAGAGTTGGCCAGAGCCGTTCTGGCTTCGTCCAATGTCTCTCGAGCTTCTATTCCCTGAGAATAGCCAAACTCCGAGGTGGCAACCGCGTATGTATCAAAGAAATACGGTCTCATCGCCTCCAGCACCCGCTCATCCAAACGAGTAGCCGCTGCGTTGTCCAGGTAAATAAGTTTGTCTGCCATTTCCTCCCCCGTCATATAAACAGTGTTATTGTTGAATCCTTGGCTTCATCTATGTAGGTGCCCACTGCACAGTAATCCGATATCAAATCATCACGGAGGTCTTCTTTCTTTATGCCCATTATCTGCATTGTCATGTCGCAGGCAAGTATCTTCCCGCCAAGCTCGTGGAAGTCCTGTAGCAGCCTCTCCAGAGATGCCGCTCCGGCTTTCTTCATCCTCCGCTTGACCATCCATTTACCAAGGCCCAGCATGTTCATTTTAGATAGAGGCCCCTTTTCCAGCTCCCCTTTCTTGAGGCGCTGGAGACCCCAGAAGGTAAAGAATAGTGATGCTTCCATCCCCATAGCAAGGGCCCCGTTGGCTACAATAAAGGCGCTATATACCTTATCCATATCGCCGCTATGAACTATTATAGTAACTTTGCCAGCCATAGTCTCTTCCTCCTCCTACTTGCGTATTTTTATTTTCCACATCCCACCTTCCTCCTGTACATCAATGAGCTCCAGTCCCAAAGCCTTTACCGCCATCGGTATCTCTTTCTTGGAAGCGGGATGCGTTCCAGTAACCTCCACGATATCACCCTCTTTTGCTTTCCTCAAAGCCTTGCGAGTCTCAACTAAAGGAATAGGGCAAGTTTCACCTGTGCAATCCACCTTTATCTCAGCCATTTCGCATCACCTCAATACAAACCTACAGGTAACGCTGTAGCCATGGAGAGTTGTGAAGAATTGTTCCAACCTCGTCGTCTTACTCAGTCCCT
>Ga0315547_1002993_pt1 | contig 11302 bp, 11 predicted proteins | sample SalMarSW160240MG_2_FD_202542 | JGI IMG/M metagenome (GOLD analysis project Ga0315547, IMG submission 202542) | Salt marsh sediment microbial communities from the Plum Island Ecosystem LTER, Massachusetts, United States - Salt Marsh Sediment SW1601-240 ... | reverse complement strand
TCGGGCTGCTGGTAGAGCGGCTCACGGACATGGAGTGGCAGGATATCGAGCAGTGCGTCTAAATCGTCAGTAACTACCCTTCGCATTCTGTGAAATACCTGACTTCACCTTACCAACCCCTGGGAGCCAACAATTCTTGTTGTGGTATAGCTTTTATGTCCAGACCCGGCATGGCGGTTCCCAAACCTTTGGACACCTCAGCGACGATAGCAGGGTCCTGGTAGTGGGTGGTAGCTTTAACGATGGCCTGCGCTCTGGTTGCGGGGATGCTGGACTTAAAAATCCCCGAACCCACAAATACTCCCTCGGCCCCTAGTTGCATCATCAAAGCAGCATCGGCGGGTGTAGCTATACCACCGGCGGCAAAGTTCACAACAGGTAACTTCCCTGTTTTATGTACCTCCATCACCAGCTCCAGAGGAGCACCAAGAGCTTTTGCCTCAGCTACCAATTCCTCCTCGGGTAAAGCCTGAAGCCTGCGAATCCCATCCTGGACTGCCCGCATGTGCCTTACAGCTTCAACTATGTTGCCCGTTCCAGCCTCACCCTTGGTGCGAATCATCGCCGCTCCTTCGGCAATACGCCGTAAGGCTTCGCCCAAGTCACGGCAGCCGCAGACAAAAGGAACCTTAAAATCATGTTTCCAGACATGATGGCTTTCATCGGCGGGAGTAAGTACTTCGGACTCGTCGATAAAATCAACGCCCAACGCTTCCAGCACCTGAGCCTCAGCAAAGTGACCGATGCGGCATTTGGCCATTACGGGGATGCTCACCGCTGCCATTATGGCCTTAATTATAGTGGGGTCGGCCATGCGAGCCACTCCGCCGTCGGCGCGGATATCTGCCGGCACCCGTTCCAGCGCCATAACAGCGCAGGCACCGGCTTCCTCGGCAATTTTAGCCTGCTCCGCGGTGACCACGTCCATAATCACCCCACCCTTCAGCGTCTGGGCAAGTCCCGTCTTAACTTTCCAGGTACCCTTTTCCATCAATTTCATTATAACGCCATGCCAGTCAAATCACAAATGTCACATGAGAGTGCCCACCCTTGTCATTGCGAGCCCCGATCTATCGGGACGAAGCAACCTCCTCCCCACTGTCATTGCGAGGAGCCCCGATTCATCGGGGCGACGAAGCAATCTCAGAGGGGCTTCCAAGGAATGAGATTGCCACGCTTCGCTCAGAATGACACTCCACTCTGTCATTGCGAGGCACGATAGTGCCGAAGCAATCTCGTGGTGGGGCAATGAGATTGCCACGCTTCGCTCAGAATGACACTCCACCCTGTCATTGCGAGGCTGGCGTGCCAGCCGAAGCAATCTCAGTGGGGACAGGGGATTGCCGCGCTCCGCTCGCAATGACAAGAAAGGGGAGTCATTTTTCGAGGCATGAAGGAATCCCTTCCTTCATGATTGGAAATCCGTAGGAGTGGGCTTGTCCCCGCCCCTTTACCCCTCTTAAGATAAGAGGGGAAGGGGAGTTATGAAGAATACTATGGCTGCTGAGCAGGCAAGCGGGAATACTATGCCCATGGAAATAACCCCCTTTAATCCCCCTTATTCTAAGGGGGAGAACTTAATTTGCCTCCGCTTTACCCTCAAATCGAAATAGGGTCGAGGAGTTAACTCCTCGACCCTATCTTTTTGCCTAGTCAGCAAAAATCCCGTTGCGACTAACCTACGGCACAAACACTGTTAGGGTTAGTGGAGGGCTCTCGGCGTCGTTATTTCCGACGTCTACGTCCTCATCATCCATCAGGTCAACCTCGGCGGAGGCCTGCAGTATGAATGTGTAGTTCCCCGGGCCCGGCACGACGAGCTCGAATAGGACACAGTCGTGCCCCGGCTCCGGCACACCTATAGAGATACCGAGCCAGTTGATTGACTTTGTGTAGTCAGTTTCTTTCACCAACTGCCAGATTGTTTCTACATCCAGATTCACAGGGAGGCCTAGAAGATCTAGATAAATGGGCTCGCCGCCTGGAGGGACAGGTACCCCATCAAGGGTAGTAGTCTGGGACACTTTCTCTGCAGGCTCACCTAGAGGCTCAGCCGTCTTGTTCACCGCACAGAGGTCGTTAACAACATAGAGCAGAACTCCAGGATTTCCTTCGGTTTGAGTAATCTTGAGCCAGGACGTCTCGTTTACCGCGACCACTCTCTCTTCGCACCCAGCCACTCCCTGCTGAAAGTGAACATCGATGATCTGACACGGAACCACCTCCACATAGCACTCCCCCATCTCGCAGTAGACTAGACCAGGATCCCCGTCTACGGTCCAGGTTGACCACTCAATCCAGGCATCCTGGTCCAGCTCGAAGTTTAGAGTAATGGTCTTTGTTTCGTCCTTGGCCACAGTCACACTTGGTGGGGTGGTACTCTCCAAGTATGCCCCGGCGGGACCGCCGGAGACGTCTTCACAGGTCCATTCACCGGTCGTTACATTAAAGCTGGCAGTAACATTAGTACCGGTTACGGCTGACCCTGATGCTGGTGTTAACGTATAGTCCACATCTCCTTCCCAGGCTTCGTCGCAAAGGGTAGCTTTAACCTCAATAGTGCCTTCTCCTCCTTCACCAGTACAACCCGGGACCAAAACCGCAATTAAAGCAACTAAAACAACTACACTTAAACAAATAGAGAAAATCTTCTTCTTCACGTTCACCTCCTTTTGAAATAATTTAGTTTTCTAAAAGCTTAGTTGATATTATTGATACTCTAATACCCCTTCACCTCCTTCCTCCTTTTGGAGTAGTTTAGTAAATATTAATATACTAACGATGTGAAAATACCCCATCATATTTTAATAACCCACCCCTGTATTGTCAATGGTTTCTGGTTAAGTATAATCGTGGTTGATTTCATGATATTTTGTCTCTTGTGGGTAACGTAGCCTTTTTTAGACACATCCCTATTTATACCACTAAAATGTTAAGTTAATGTTAACTAGAAGGCTAATCTCACCGTAAAACAAAGAGAAAACAGAGAAAAGAATATGAATGCATAAGGGAATATTCAAACAGAAAGCAAATAGCATAAAGGGTTCTTAGCTTTGAGGTCGAAAAAGTCAGCTTTGGAATCTTTCCAGACCTTTACTTAAACCCTTGTTTTGAGATTCTTTCAAGGATTTCGCTAGATTGGCAAGAAGGCACTAAATGGTACCTGGTCCCTGAAGCAGATTGAACAATACTGCTTACTACAAGGGCTGATGACAGGTCGATGATTATAGTAAACAGCGTAAACCTTTAAAATCCTAATATCTAAATTCAAAACCCAAAACCGTTTTGAACATTTGAGATTTGAATTTTGAGCTTGTTTAGGGCTTAGAATTTCGGACTTTGGATTTTCATCGCTAGAGGTTCTTTTTTGTTTCCTCGATCTCCCTTTCTACCTCCTTGAGTTCCTCTTCCAGGTCTTTCTTATACTCCTCGAGCACATCCAGATATTCCTTTCTGTCGGGAAAGGGCTTGAATCCCTGGAAGTAGAAAGCGAAGGGAGGAAGTCCAAAGTAGAACCTCCGGGATCTCCTACTCCACATCTCTATTTCACCTCCTGAATCGGCCGTCGCCTCGGCAGTCCAGGACGACGGGGATATTTACTCGGCGTCGGGGATATTTTATCAATAATTATCAAATAACGTCCACCGTCAAATTCGTCCAATTCTATTTTCTTTATCCGGTCTAATTTGCCTCCCACAGCGGCAATGGCTTTTTTCGCCCTGTTTATCTCCTGGTCGATTTCCCCTTTCTTTTGAGCGATAAATCTTCCCCCGATCCGGCAAAAGGGCAGGGTTAGCTCCGCCAAAGTAGGCAGCAAGGCTACAGCACGGGAGAGAACCAGGGCAAACTGCTCACGGTAGAGTGGTAAATGGGCCGCTTCCTCAGCTCTACTATTCAACACTTCTACATTTTCTATCTCCAGCTTGCGGATAATGTGGTGGAGGAAAGCTGTCTTTTTTGTTGTGGGTTCAATGAGCACCAGCCTGGGCTGGGGGAAAAGAATTTTGAGCGGTACGCCGGGGAAGCCGGCACCTGTGCCTATGTCCATAACATTGAAATTCGGCCTTTCCACCTCTTCTTCAGGCAAAGCTAGAGTGATAGTCAGGGAATCCAAGAAATGCTTTACCTGTACCGAAGAGTAATCTGTTATGGCTGTGAGGTTAATTTTTTTATTCCACTCAATTAGCTCCCGGTAGTAGAGTTCAAATTGCTTCACCTGCCTGGCATTGAACTCTATCCCCAGCTTGCCTGCACCTTCAATAAGTTTTTCCATCGCGAGCCACACCTAAAATTCAAAGGTTGTTCAGCAACCCATTTGCCTGAGCCTGTCGAAGGCAACCTAATTTTATCATGACTGCCGCTCATAGTCCGACATGTTCACCACAAGCGGTTAATAAACAATCTCCAACATACCGCTTGACACAATAGTAAGAAAAATCATATAATTCTGAGCAGTAAGACATATCATACGATACTAAGTTGAGCACCAGGTCTATTCTAGGAGGGAAAATGGAATACGAGGACATGCAGGTAGTCGGTAAGTGTTTTGGCTCAACGGTTGTTGGCCCGCGAGGGCAGATAGTTATACCCGTGGAAGCCAGAAGGGAATTGGGTATAGATGCTGGCACCAGGCTGCTAACTTTTAAGATACTTCAGGGCAGGGGGCTGATCTTTGTTAAAGTGGAGGCAGTTGAAGAGTTAGTCAATATTATGAGTCAACACGTGAATGAGTTTACTAAGTTAGTAAGGGAAATTGGAACTGAAACTTTGGAAAATGAGGCCAATCAGGATTAACAATCCTGCTGCTAAACTTTCAGGCAGCATGGCTCTGTGTTGAAGCAAATATTTGCTGTGTTACAACAAGCAAATTTTTGAAAAATGAAAAGAGGCGAAGGAAAATGAAGAAAAAGATAGCACTAATAATAACAATCTGCGTGGTTATTATCGGTATAGTACTCGGTATCGTACTTACCAGAGGCACCGGCCATGAAGCTGCGCCGTCGGATATTGCTGTGGTTACTCGAGGCGATATAGTGAGAACCGTTTTAGTGGATGGCAATTTAGAAATGCCTCACAAGGCAGATTTATCATTCGGCATCACCGGTACAGTGACAGAGGTGCTGGTTGATGAAGGTAATAATGTGACAAAGGGCCAGGTATTAGCCAGGCTCGATGCACGTTCCCTGGAATTAAGCGTAGAAATAGCACAGGCACAATACGAAACTGCTCAGATCAATTTGATGAAAACAATCTATCCTCACTATACCAAAACGTGGGGTACCGATATGCCTGGAGTATGGTTGGCTCTGGACGAAGCCCAGGATAACTTAAAACAAGCTCAGGAGCTTCTGAATGAGGGGAAGGCCGAGGAGGCACAAGTCTTGCTGGACTTAATCGAGGGAAATATTAGCAAGGCTGAAGAAAAATCTCTATCTAGAACGTTTCAGCTGCCCTGGGACGTCAAGCTACTCGAGCTTCAATCGGATATAGCCAGAGCGAATTTGGAATCGGCAAAGCTTAACCTGGAAAAGGCGGTAATAACGGCTACCTTCGATGGCGTGGTAGCTGACATCACCATAACCGAAGGAAAAGATGTCTCGACAGCGACATTGGCCACTTCGGTAATATCCCTGGTTGACACCAGTAGAATAGAGATGAGCGGCTTCATTGATGAAATAGATATCGCCATGGTCAAGGTAGGACAGGCAGCAAATATTACTTTGGATGCCCTGCCCGACGAGAAAGTAAAGGGTGAGGTAGCTTTTATCTCCCTGGTAGGCACAACTCAAGCCGGGGTGGTATTTTACGATACCACCATAACTTTAGAAAATCCCGTTGCAGAGCTAAGGGATGGCATGACTGCCACTGCCGAAGTCATCATCGAGCGTCGTGACGATGTATTATTGATACCGAACAAGGCTATTCGGGGTACCTTGGAAAACCCCAAGGTTTTAGTGCTAGTAGATGAGCAAGTTGAGGAACGGGAAATTACCTTAGGGCTAACCGACGGGAAAAACACTGAAGTTCTGTCAGGATTGGAGAAGGGGGGAAAGGTGGTATTACCTGCTTCTGGGGAGCAACCAAGCTTCTTCTTCACGATGTAGCCAATGCTTGAACTTGAAAACATAACCAAAGTGTATAAAGCGGGTCAGACCGAAATTCCTGCTCTGAGAGGGATTAGCTGCCGCATTAAGTCAGGGGAGATGGTATCTATCATAGGGCCTTCGGGCTCGGGGAAGTCCACCCTGATGAATATCATCGGCTGCCTTGACAAGCCGACTTCAGGACGATACCTCCTGGATGGGACCGAGGTAAGTGAGCTTAACGATAATCAATTAGCCGAGATAAGAAATAAAAAGATAGGCTTTGTCTTCCAAAGCTTCAACTTGTTGTCCAGAACCACGGCTCTGGCCAATGTGGAACTGCCACTTATTTACAGTGGCGCCAGCAACCGAAGGCAACGAGCATTGCAGGTTCTGGAATCCGTAGGGTTAGCTCATCGGGTCACTCACAGGCCAAGCGAGCTAGCTGGAGGGGAGCAGCAAAGGGTGGCTATCGCCCGAGCCTTGGTAAATAATCCTTCTCTCATATTAGCTGACGAGCCCACAGGCAACCTCGACACCAAGACCAGCCAGGAAATTATGTCAATTTTTAAGAAATTGAACGAGCAGGGAATGACCATCGTCCTGGTTACTCATGAGCCGGATATTGCCGCTTATACCCAGCGCACCATTAAACTTCGCGATGGCCAGATTGAAGGAAGTGTCCGTTGAGGGTCAGGGTGACACTTGAATTTCAAATAGAGGCATCGGAATGAAACTCTGGGATTGTTTCTCTACTGCGCTACGAGCTTTGCTTGGTAACAAGCTAAGGTCAGTTTTGACCATGCTGGGTATCTTGATTGGCGTAGCTGCCGTTATTTCTGTGCTATCCTTAGGAGGGGCGCAGGCGGCTATGGTAGAGGAGTCTTTTGCCACCTTGGGGTCTAACCTGATATACGTCACACCTCTAGAACTCGGCATGGGTGGAGTGGGAGCTCAGTCAACGCTGACTTTGGAAGATGCACAGGCGATTGCCCAAAACGCCCCTTCTGTAGAAAATGTGGCGCCAATGGTGCAGACTTACGCCCAGGTTGTAGCTGGGGGAGAGAGCCTTAGCAACACAATTATTGCCGGGGTGACTCCAGAAGCCGAAGTGGTGGACAACTATGCCGTGGCACTAGGCAGCTTCATCACCGCATTCGATTATGGAGCGAGGTCAAGGGTAGCTACCCTGGGGAGCGAGGTAGCAAAGACCCTTTTTAGCGAGATGGACCCTACCGGCCAGAGCATAAGGATTGGTGGGCGTCAATTTCAGGTCAGCGGTGTACTGGAAAGCAGGGGGACTGGATTTGGAGCTGAAGACATGAGGGTCTATATTCCTTTATCCACCTTCTATACCACTCTGGCAGCTTCACAGGCAGGCAGCCGCGGAAGCAGTGTTAACCAGATCAGCGTCCAGGTAGAGAGCGGCGACGAACTGGAGTCTGCCGAGCAGGAGATCACCGCTATTTTGCGGGACACCCACAACATCAGAGAGGGAGAAGACAATGACTTTAGAGTTCTCAACATGGCGTCCGTGGCAGAACAGGTCACCCAGGTGCTGGGAATACTCGCGCTCGTCCTTGCCGCCATAGCTGGTATATCCTTGCTTGTCGGCGGCATCGGGATTATGAATATCATGCTGGTTTCGGTGACCGAGCGTATCAGGGAAATCGGTCTGCGCAAGGCAATAGGAGCCAAGCGGCGGGATATTCTGACCCAATTCCTTATTGAATCTGCCACACTGAGTCTCTGTGGCGGTGCTCTGGGGATAGGACTGGGGTGGATTATAGTTAAAATCATGTCTGTCATAGCGACAAATCTTGGTTTCTCCTTTACTGCTATGCTTTCCGGCGATGCTATCGCCCTGGCGGTAGGTGTAGCAATTTTTATCGGACTTATTTCTGGGTTGTACCCGGCCATCCGGGCGGCACGACTCGACCCCATCGAGTCCCTGCGTCACGAATAAACTACTTTCCTTGGATTAAAGACAAAAATTCACTGCGAGTCGCTACCTTGCTGCGGAAAGTTCCCTTCACCGACGAGGTTATCACAGTTGTTCCCGGCTTTTTTATCCCACGCATCACCATGCATAAGTGCTCGGCCTGGACAACCACAGCCACCCCATCGGGTTGAAGTGCTCCAAAGATGGCATCGGCAATTTGCTGGGTCATCCTTTCCTGGAGCTGGGGGCGCCTGGCACAGATTTCTACCACCCTGCCCAGCTTGCTTACCCCTACCACTCTACCACCAGGGCTAGGAATATAACCGACATGAGCAACGCCGTAGAAGGGCAAGAGATGGTGTTCACACATGGAATAGAAGGGGATATCCCTTAGAATCACCATCTCTTCATATCCCTCCCCAAAGTCCACCGTCAGTTCAGCTTTAGGGTCGACATCCATGCCGGAAAAGAGCTCGGCATACATTTCAGCCACCCTCCGTGGCGTACCCTTTACGCCCTCTCTGCGAGGATCCTCACCAATAGCTTCTATTATGGAGGCTACTGCCAGTTTGACTTTATCTTGATTGACCATCTAAATACCCCTCTTTATAAGCTTTATACTGTTTTTATCTGTACTAGCATAGAAATCTGAACCGATGTAAAGGAGCGGGGCTATCTTATCCAGGTCGAGAACCTCCGCCTTGGTAAATGCCTCCTCGAAGAAGTGCACAGCTACAATCTCACCGACTACCCAGATGTGGTCACCATAGGGCTTACTATCCACCAACTTGCATTCATAGGCAGCATAAGCATCCTTCAAGATAGGCGCCGTGGTCTTCACAGGCTCCTCTTTCTCAATACTAAATCTCTCAAATTTGTCCATCTGCTGTCCAGAAGTGCCACCGATGGCAGCGGCGAGTGAGGCTTTCTCCAAAGGAACTAAATTAATGCCGAATTCCCGGCTTTCCATGATAAGCTGGTAAGTAAATCTCTTAGGTGCAACGGCGAAGCCGTAGAGGGGTGGCTTAAAAGAAATTGAGCTATGCCAGGCGGCGGTCATGGCAGCATCCTTGCCCCGGGCACTAGAGGTAACTATAACTGCTACCTTGGGATAGTGATGGCTGAATTTTCCTATATCCTCGGTAACAATTTTGGGCATAATTTTCGCCTCTTAAATCCAGCGTTATTCTCCCTACAATACCACTGTGGCTCTCCGCCTCCTGTCATCTCTGAGAGTGATGAGGAATCGCCGATGTCGGGAATTTCAAAACTTCCTCAACGGCTGCCAGCTCGGCAGGAAGCTCCAGGGGCGCCCGGGCATATCTTGCTGGCACACCGGGGTCCTTCAGCCCGCTGCCGGTGACGATGCAAATTACACGTTTGCCCGAGAAGCTTTTCTCCCTGGCCAGCTTAATAAGCCCGGCTAACGAGGCTCCTGAAGCCGGCTCGCCGAAGATGCCCTCCTTAATTGCCATCAATCTGTAAGCATTCATAATTTCCTCATCAGTAACACAATCAATGATGCCCCCCGACTCATCCCGGGCAGCCACTGCTTTTTGCCAGCTAGCAGGATTACCAATACGAATAGCTGTGGCAATGGTCTTGGGTCGTTTGACAACCTTATCCAGCACTATAGGGGCAGCGCCTGCGGCCTGAAAGCCCATCATCCTGGGAGTGTGGCTGGCCTTGCCCGCGCGATGGTACTCCACGAATCCCTTCCAGTATGCGGTAATATTGCCGGCATTGCCCACAGGAATAAAGAGATAATCGGGAGCATCCCCCAGGTCGTCTATAATCTCAAAAGCCGCCGTTTTCTGACCTTCGATGCGATGAGGATTCAGTGAGTTTACCAGGGTAACAGGGTATTTTTGGGTCAGGGCGCGCACTATTTGAAGTGCCTGGTCGAAATTACCCCTTATACATATAATCTGGGCGTCGTAAACAAGGGCCTGGGCCAGCTTTCCCGTGGCTATCTTCCCTTTGGGGATGATGACAATGGCTTTAAGTCCGAATCTAACGCCGTAAGCGGCTGCCGAAGCGCTGGTATTGCCTGTGGAGGCGCAAATGACGCTCTGGCTACCATTTTCCACCGCCTTGGCCACCGCCACCACCATACCCCGGTCTTTGAAAGAGCCTGTGGGATTACAGCCTTCGAACTTAAAATAAAGTTCACCACAACCAAGTTCTTTCTCTAAAATTCGTGACCTCACTAAAGGGGTATCCCCTTCCCCCAGCGTAATCAAAGGCGTAGCCGGGGTCACCGGCAAGAAATCACGATATCTGTTTAAGACGCCCTGCTTCATCCCTCAACTCTGATAAAGTTGCTGACCTCGTTAACTACCGGCAGCTGCTTTAATTGCTTGAGGGCTTTTTGTATCCCTTGTTCCTCCGCCGGATAGGTCATGATGACGATTACGGCGGTTTGTGCTGCCGGGTCGCTTTCTCTCTGGATTACGGACGAAATGCTTATGGCATTGTCGCCCAGAACTTTGGAGATTTGAGCTAAAACACCGGGGCGGTCAGGTGCATCCAGCCTGAGATAATACCGTGTCTTTACCTCGGACATGGGCTTAACGGTTACCCGCTGGTTTAATCTTATTTCAGGAACATTATTTACGCCGTGATAGATATTTCTGGCTATCGCCAACACATCAGCCACAATAGCGCTGGCGGCTCTGAGAGAGCCAGCTCCTTCTCCATAAAAGACCAACTTGCCAGCTAAGTCAGTTTCCACCTCGATAGCATTATAGACTCCATCTACTTTAGCTAACTGGGAATCCCGGGGGATAAAAACGGGATGGACCCTCATCTCCACTTCGTCATCATCTCTCTTGGCAATGGCTAGAAGTTTTATAGCATAGCCAAATTCTCCGGCATAAAGAAAATCTTGAGCGGCAATATTTGATATTCCTTCGCAGTACACATCTTGAGGGACAAATTTAGTCCGAAAGGCAAGGTTGGATAAGATGACCAGTTTGTAAGCAGTATCTCTCCCTTCTATGTCATTAGCGGGATCGGCTTCGGCATAACCTAATTCCTGGGCTTGTTTTAATGTCGAAGCAAAATCCAGTCCTTCTTGTGCCATTCGGGTCAGAATATAATTAGTAGTGCCGTTAAGGATGGCATGAATGGCTGAGATTTTATTGGCTGCTAACTCTTGCTGGAAAGAGGTGATGAGTGGTATGCCGCTACCTACGCTTGCTTCATAGCGGAGGTCGGTATTGTGTTCCCCGGCCAGAGAAAATAGCTCGTATCCATATTTAGCTATTACCTCCTT
>Ga0315547_1002991_pt1 | contig 11304 bp, 10 predicted proteins | sample SalMarSW160240MG_2_FD_202542 | JGI IMG/M metagenome (GOLD analysis project Ga0315547, IMG submission 202542) | Salt marsh sediment microbial communities from the Plum Island Ecosystem LTER, Massachusetts, United States - Salt Marsh Sediment SW1601-240 ... | reverse complement strand
ACAAGATCACCTCGCTCCTGCAGAAGATCGGTGCGCACAAGTAGCGCCGTGTTGCGCTCCGCGGGGCCGGTTGTGGCGGGTCCTGTTGCCTGACACGTGGAGGCATGGCACTTCTGCGGGAGGGAAGGCACAGCCTGCCGCGCGTTACGGGGGGCCTGTTCCCGGACTTGAGGGCACGGCGCGAGACGCACCGCCGACCTCCAACAGCATCCGGCGGATCCGATGAGAAAGCCGAACCTGGGCATCCTGTTCAAGCCTGCCTCCTACGACTGCAACATGGCCTGCGACTACTGCTATTACCGGTACGCAGGCAACCTCTACCCCGGCGTCGACAGGCCGCGCATGACGCCGGCTATCTTCGAAGCGGCCTGCACGCAGTACCTGGCGCTGGAGCCGAGTGAAATCAAGTTCGGCTGGCAAGGGGGTGAGCCGACGCTGATGGGCCTGGACTTCTTCCGGCAGGTCGTCGAGATCGAACGAACACATGCCCGCCCCGGCGATTGCTTTGGGAACAGCCTTCAGACCAACGGCGTCGTCCTGGACGACGAGTGGTGCGGCTTCCTTGCCGCCAACCGCTTCCTGGTCGGGCTGAGCGTGGACGGCCCCGAAGACCTGAACCGGCTGCGGCACTTCCCCAACGGCAGGCCCGCCTTCGACGTCACAATGCGGGCGCTGGAACTTCTGAAGAAGCACGACGTCGAGTTCAACATCCTCGTCGTCATCAGCAAGGCCAACGTGGATCACCCGCGACGGGTCTTCCAGTTCCTGCTGGAGAACGACCTGCACTACTCTCAGTTCATTCCCTGCACCGAGCCGACCGGCCAGGCCGGCGCAGTCTCCGAGCATTCCATCACGGGCGCGCAGTACGCGGACTTCATGATCGAGTTGTTCGACGCGTGGGTGGAGAACGACGACCCAACCTACTACGTCCGGCGGATAGACAACTGGCTGCACCTGTTCTTCGGCCTGCCGCCCGAGTGCTGCGAGTACAGGGGGGACTGCTCCAACCTGGTGACCATCGAGTGGAACGGTGACGTCTACCCGTGCGACTTCTACGTGCAGGAGCGTTATCTGCTGGGCAACGTGCGCCAGAAGACGCTGGAGCAGATGCTGTCCGGGCCGGTCTTCCAAGACTTCGTCAGGCGCGCACACAAGCTGCCCCCCGTCTGCGAAGGATGCGAGTGGCTTGCGTGTTGCCACGGCGGGTGCTACCGTCACCGTGAGAAGCTCGGGATCGACCGGGACGGCGTTCCTTACCTGTGCGAGGCGAAGAAGCGCATATTCAGCCACGTTTTCGGGACGCTGGCGGAGATCAAGCAGCAGCCCGCGAGGCCGGAGCTGCATGCCTTTCTGAACCGCATAGGGCGGGAGGTCGAGGCGGGCCGCATGGGCGCGCAGACTGTCCCACGCTCGCCGGCGCCCGGGAGGCCGGTCGCGCGACGTACGCCCGGACGGAACGAGCCCTGCCCTTGCGGCAGCGGCAAGAAATTCAAGCATTGCTGTGGAAGGCGCGTCCGGACCGCTCGCTGAGGGCGTCCGGCGGGCGCGACGTTCTCTGTAACGGGGAGGCCGACACTTGGCCGAAGAAGAAGATCGCATCGGCGTCGCCGTTATCGACAGCACCGTCTATGTGAAACCATACGGCTTTGCGACGCAGAAGTGCAGCCTGGGCATACCGGACTTCCTCAGGGCGATGTTCCGCGCCGGCTGCAAGCAGGTCGCCTTTGACCTGGCCGACTGCAAAGGGATGGATAGCACTTTCCTGGGTGTCATAGCCGACGCCGCCACGGCCGTCCCCCACAAGCCGGGCAAGAACGTCGTGATTCTGAACTGCCGTGCGAGCGCGGCCAGGCAACTGCAGCGCATCGGTCTGCTGCCCCTGGTCTGCGTGCACGGGGAGCCGGTCGAGCCGCCCGAGATCAAGCTCAGCGAGATCGACTTCGTCCACATGCCCAAGACGCAGTTGGAGACGCTGGAGCGGATCAAGAGCCTCCACCAGAAGCTCATCGAGCTGAACGAGCAGAGCAGGACGATGTTCGGGCCCTTCATCGAGATGCTGGAGGAGGAACTCCGCCAGCGGCAAGAAGGCGAAGGCTGGGCGTGATCCTGCCGTCCGCCGGCCGTTTGGGCCGCGCCCGGGGGCTGACGACGCGACCTGTTGGCCACCACGAAGTGGAGAGGCAGCCGCATGAAGTTCGCAATGTGCAACGAGTTCTGCGAGGGATGGGAGTTCGAGCGCGTCTGCAACCTGGCCGCCGATGCGGGCTACGACGGCGTCGAGATCGCCCCCTTTACCATCAGCGATTCGGTCGAGGACGTGGATGCCGATCGGCGCAAGGGATTGCGGGCGGCCGCCGCCCGGCACGGGCTTGAGATCGTCGGCCTGCACTGGCTGTTGGTCAAACCCGCGGGCCTCCACCTGAACAGCCCCGACCCGGCCGTCCGAACCAGGACGGTCGAGTACCTGAAGGCGGAGATAGACTTTTGCGCCGACCTGGGCGGCACCAGAGTGATCGTGGGCTCCCCCAGCCAGCGGAACGTGCCCCAGGGGCAGAGCTATCGGGAGGTGTGGGATCGCAGCGTGAGCGTGTTCCGCGAGCTGGCCCTGCACGCGAGCGGCGCGGGTCTCTGCGTGTGCATCGAGCCCCTGGCCCCCGAGGAGACGGACTTCATCTGCACCGCCGCCGAAGCGCGGCGCATGGTCGAGGCGGTGGACCGGCCCGCCTTCCGGATGATGCTCGACGTGAAGGCCATGAGCGCAGAGGAAGGGCCCATCCCGGACATCATCCGCAAGTCGGCGCCTTACCTGGAGCACTTCCACGCCAACGACGCGAACCTGCAGGGCCCCGGCTTCGGAGCGACGGACTTCGGGCCCATCGCCGAGGCGCTGCGGGAGGTCGGATACGATGGCTACGTTTCGGTCGAGGTGTTTGACTTTTCGGCCGGACCGGAGAGAATTGCCCGAGAGAGCCTTGAATACCTCAGGGACGCCTTCGCTTGAAGCGGAGCGCCGGACCCTCAACTGATGGGGAGAGATGGCCGATATGCAGCGGGTAAGGATCGTCCTGCACGGCACGCAGCGGCCCGTTGAGTTTTGCCCGGTATCAGTCAGAGTCGATCGATCCATGCGCGAGCTGGAGGGCTGCGCCCTGGTGGACGTGGCCAGGGACCAGCCCGTGCCCTTCCAGGTCGAGCCGGAGACCGGCGGCGCGCGGCTGCACTGGATCGTCGACTCCGTTGCTGCGGGCCAGGAGAAGGAGTACCTGCTGGAGGAATCGTCGGACAGGCCGGCCTCGTCCGAGGTCGTGGTCGCGCCCGGCGATGACGAGCGGGTCGACGTGCGGATCGGCGGGGCGCTTCTGACGCGCTACATCTACGGTGCGGACGTGCCCAGGCCGTGCCTCTACCCCCTGATCGGTCCGTTCGGACAGGGCGTCACCCGTGCCTACCCGCAGGAGCAGGTCGAAGGCGACTCCACGGACCACATCCACCATCGCTCCTTCTACGCGGCCTGGGGAGACGTGAACGGCTCTGACAACTGGAGCGAGGAGGAAGGAAGCGGCCGGATGGTCCACCGCTACTTCGAGACCACGGAAGGCGGCCCCGTGCTCGGACGCATCGTGGCGCTCAACGACTGGGTCGACCTGCACGGCAACCGCCTGATTCAGGACCAGCTCGAATACGTATTCTACAACGTGCCGCCCAGCTTCCGGCTCTTCGACTTCTCGGTCACCCTTTACGCCAGCGAGGGCGACGTGCGCTTTGGCGACACCAAGGAGGGCGGCATCGCCTCGCTGCGAGTGGCCAGCTCGATGGAGGCCGGCCGCGGCGGGCGGATCGAGAACGCCATCGGCGGCGTCAACGAGGCGGAGACCTGGGGCAAGCGCGCAAGCTGGTGCGACTACTCCGGCACGGTCGGCGACCACGTTGTCGGCATCGCCGTCTTCGACCACCCCGCGAACCTGCGCTACCCCACCTACTGGCACGTGCGCGACTACGGCTTGATGACGGCGAACCCCTTCGGCCTCTCCTTCTTCGTCGGCGAGGGCGCGGACGGTTCCTACGTGCTGCCCTCCGGCCAGCACCTGTGCTTCCGCTACCGCGTCTTGATTCACGCCGGCGGGGCGCGCGAGGGCAACGTGGGGCGCAAGTACCTGGACTGGCTCTTCCCGCCGTCGGCGACGGTGCAGGATTGAGCGGGCCTCTCTGATGGAGCGGGCGAATGCAGGAACCGCAGCTCTGGAAGCTCGCGCCCGTGTCGGTCACCAAGCCCTGGGGCCTGGTGCACGCGCAGGCCCTCGAGCTGACCGGCATCGAAGCGGGCATCGGGGAGCTGTGGCTTGCCTCCGCTCAGACGGGGCCGGGCAACTACTCGAATCCTGTGGTGGGGCCTCCCCTGGGCCGGACCCTGGCGGACCTGCTGGAGGAAGCCCATGCCGGGGGCGAAGGCGCGCTCGAGCCGCTGCTTGGGCAGCCCGTCCTTCGGCATCTGCGAGAGAATCCCCACCGCGGCAAGACGGAGGCGTGGTACATCCGCAGCGTCAGGGGCCGCACCGGCCTTGCCTCCGGCCCGCGGACCGCGCAGGACGCCGCGCGGCTCCAGGAACTCATCCAGGGCGAGGGACTGCCCCCGGACGTGAGAGCGTGGTCCGATGAGGTCCGCGCGCTGTTCGGGATCATCGAGCCACTGGCGGGCGGGGAAGCGTTCCTGGCGCCGGCCGGCGCCTTGCACACGATGTTCGCCGTTGGGCCGGACAGCCGCCTCATCATCGACGAACTCCAGCAGGGCTACGGCGACGGCCTCCTGCCCACGCTGACCAAGATACTCATGGTGCAGGACGACCTGCTCAGCGTGCAGGTCCATCCGGACGACCGCACCGTCGCCGACGTGGCCGAGGGCCGGCTTCAGATCGACCAGGACCTTCAGGCGAATCCGACCGTGCGCATCTACGACTTCGGACGCCGGCCCGGCGAATACCCCGAGCTCGGCTTCCGACTGGTCGATCCGGACGTCGGGCTGCGACGCATTGCTCCGGTCCGCGTGGAGGTGGACGGGCAGCACAGCGTGGAGGTGCTGGTGGCCGACCCGCACTTCGCCAGGAGCCGCCTGTGCCTCAGGGCCGGCGCCTGTGATCTGGGGCCACATCACGGCAGCTACCGCACGCTGCACTGCCTGTGCGGCTCGGCGAAGCTGACCGTGCCCGATGGCGCGATGATGCTGCGGCGCGGCGAGACGGTGTTCGTCCCCGCCTGCTTCGAGGGGGCTTTGAGAATCGAGACCGAGACGGGCTGCGCCCTGTTCGACGATGCCCTGCCGGACCTGGCCGCGCTGACGGATTTCCTCGAATCGCAGGGGGCGGGGGCCGATCAGGTCGACGCTCTGCTGGACCCGCCGCGAGCGATCTGAGCCGCGCCGGGCGACTGCGGCGGCCGCCTCGCGCGGGCCCGCAACGTTCTGCAATGGACCGGAGACAGGCCGATGGCCGATAGGCGCGAGAGACTGCGTTCCATGAGGCTTTACGCCCTGCTGACGGAGCGCCAATGCCGGCAGCCGTGGCGGGACACCGCGGAGATGCTCATCCGGGGCGGCGTGGACGCCATCCAGTTGCGCGAGAAGCGAATGCCGGACGGCGAACTGCTGGACAGGGCACGCGTCCTGCGCGAGATGACGGCAGGGGCGGACGTGCTGTTCATTGTCAATGACCGGCCCGACATCGCGCTGCTCAGCCAGGCGGACGGCGTCCACGTGGGCCAGGGCGACCTGCCGCCGGCCGAGGTGCGATCGCTGCTCGGTCGCGATCTGTTGGTCGGCTTCTCGACCCATTCGCTGGAGCAGGCCCGGGCCGCGTGCGAGTCGCCCGTGGACTACGTGGCGATCGGGCCCGTGGCGCCCACGCAGACGAAGGGCTACGATCAGGGCATAGGCATGGACATGGTGGGCGAGGTCTGCGCGCTCTGCGCCGCGAAGGGCCTGCCGGTCGTCGCCATCGGCGGCATTGCCCATGACACCGTGATGCCCGTCATGCGGGCCGGCGCCGCCGCGATCGCCGCCTGCTCCGCGCTCTGCGGGGACCGCGACCCTTTGTCAGCCGCGCAGGAGCTCCGCGCCCTGGTTGACAAAGCCGTGGCCGAACGGGGCGAAGCCCGTGAATGAGATGCCCGACATCCTGGCCCGGATCTGCGCGGCCAAACGCGCCGAGATCGACGAGTTGGCCGGGCGCGATCGCGCCGAGCTCCAGAGTGCGGCGGACCGGCAAGGCGCCCCGCGGGGATTCAGGGCTCGGCTTGCGGCCGAGCCGGGCGTCGCCCTCATCGGCGAGGTGAAGAGGGCCTCGCCATCGGCCGGTGTGATCAGGGAGGACTTCGACCCGGTCGAGCTGGCGTGCGCTTACCAGCGCGGAGGGGCGGCCTGCGTCAGCGTCCTGACCGATCGCCAGTTCTTCCAGGGCGATCCCGCCTATCTGGGCCGGATCCGCCAGGCCGTCGAGCTGCCGCTGCTGAGGAAGGAATTCATCCTGGACGGACTTCAGGTACTCGAAGCCCGCGCGCTCGGGGCGGACGCCTATCTGCTGATTGCTGCGGCCCTGCAGCCGCCCCTTCTGTCGGGTCTGCTCGCCGCCGGCCGCGAGCTGGGCATGGACGCTCTGGTCGAGGTGCACGACGAGCGGGAACTCGACGTCGCCCTCGCAGCGGGCGCCGACCTGGTCGGCATCAACAACCGCGACCTGCGCACATTCCAGGTCAGCCTGGCGGTCACGGAGCGCCTGGCGCCGCGCGTGCCGGAAGGCGTGTTGCTCGTGGCCGAGAGCGGCATCAGAGATCGGGCCGACGTGGAGCGGCTCGGGGGCAGCGGCGTCAAGGCCGTGCTGGTCGGCGAGACCCTGATGCGGGCGGACGACGTCGAGTCCGCCACGCGCGCTCTCGTCGGCGCGGGCCGGGCGTGAGAGCCGTCGCTCTTGCTGCTCGAGATTGATCCCCGATGAGGAGTGCATCGTGGCCAAGCCCGCCCATGAAGCCCCGCCCGAGAAGAAGATAAGGCTCGTTCTGCGCGCGCTGGCCGAACGCTACGGCGAGAAGCCGCGGCGCGGGCACGGCGACCCGCTCGAGGTGCTCGTGCGCGGCGTGCTCTCGCAGAACACCACCGACGTGAACAGCGGCCGGGCCTACCGCTCGCTCAGGGAGCAGTTCGCCGAGTGGGAGGCGATGGCCGGCGCTCCCCGACGGCGCATCGCCCGGGCCATCGAGCAGGGCGGCCTGGCCGACCAGAAGGCCCGTACCATAAAGTCTATTCTGAGCTGGCTGCGCAAGCGCGACGGCGCGCTGTCCGACGGGCTGGAGTTCCTTCGCGGGCTGGACGACGCCGAAGTCGAGAAGCGCCTGACGGCCATCAAGGGGGTGGGAATCAAGACCGCCCGGCTGGTCCTCCTGTTCGGGTTCGGGCGGCCGGTCTTCGTGGTGGACACGCACGTGCTGCGCGTGAGCAAGCGGCTCGGGCTCATTCCGCCCAAGTGCACTCGCGAGAGGGCGCACGTCCTCCTGGATGGGCTCGTGTCGGACGAACGGAAGTACAGCGGCCATCTGAACATGATCGAGCATGGCCGTAAGACCTGCCACGCGCGCTCGCCCGCCTGTGCCGAATGCTGCGTGCGCCGCTGGTGCCTCCACGTGCGCGAGCGTGAAGGTGCGGAAGGATAGACGGCAGGTGCCAGCTCCTGCCGTTCGTCACCTGTCCGCCCGGCTCTCCAGACGGTCGACCTTCCTCCGCAGCATGGAGACTGCCCGCTCGAGGTCCTCGTGCATTCGAACGGTGGCGAAGAGCCGGCCCCCGTGCGTCACGTCCTCCAGATCGTCCTCCAGGCTGTCCACCTTGCGCTCGAGACGCTCGGTCAGGTCGGCCAGGAGGCGGATCTCCTGCCGGGCGCGCCGCAGGTCGGTGCGCAGGGCGAGTATCTCGTTCGCCTGCTCCTTGAGGGCATCGAGGCGGGCCCTGCTCAGTTCCGTTTCGAGCCTGGCCAGCTCGGCTTCATGCCCGGCCTTGACGAGCTTCTCCTGCTCCAGTGCCTCCCTCTGCCACTCCTCCCGGTCGGCCACGGCGGCCTGGAGTTTGGTGGCCAGTCGGGCGCGATCTTCGTCAGAGGCGGCCTCGGCCAGTGCTCTCTGATACGCCAACCGGGCCTTCTGGAACTCGGCCGACGCCTCCTCGGCCGTCCAGGCGCGTTCGCGGTGCAGGTCCCCGCGCTCCTCGTGGTAGGCGCTGGCGGTGATGGTGAAGCGTCTGGCGCCCCGGACGGCGTCCCTTTGATAGGCGACGGCGCCTCCGGCCGGCCCCTCGACGGTGATCGCCGACTCGGTTTCGCCGAGTAATCTGCCCCTCACCGTGTGGTCCCCGACAGCTATCTCGACCATCTGCACTTGTTCGCCGACGGGCGGCGCCGGCTCGCGGACGGCGGGCCCCCCGGCCTCGTCCGGAGCCACCGTCTCCTGTCCCCTGCTCGTATGCGTGGCGCCGAGCAACGCCACCACGCAGAGCCAGGCCATCGCCATGCGTGTCGCTCTCATGTCCCGACCTCCTTTCCCCATTCGGCACGCGTACGCGTTCCGCAAGCATCCATTATATGCGATTCGCCGCCGGAACTGATTCGCGGTGCGGGCCGCAGCAGGGAAGAAGTGGTGGGCGGACCGGGACTCGAACCCGGAACCTCTTGCTTGTAAGGCAAGCGCTCTAGCCGATTGAGCTATCCGCCCACGCGCCGGCATGGGAAGGCACGCGTGTCCTGATAAACACTATCCCCCGGCCGTCCCCGCGTCAAGCGCTCCACCCGGTAGCCCTTCTGGCATGTGGCCGGGGCTCACCTGCCGTGCCTGAATTGCAATCGAGCGGGCCGTCGGGATACGATGGGCGCAAAGGCACACCATGTCGGCGGGCCGCCTTTCCTTTTCTTCGTTCTCGGGCAGCGAGCCATTGGCGCGGCCGATCACCAGAGTCCGGGCGCATGGGATGGAGTGGCTGACGGCCCAGGAGTTCGCGGCCACCATCCCCCGGCTCGACGTCGTGCGCTCGCGGCATCCCGAGTCGCTCGGCGAGGACGAACTGGTCAAGGACAGCATGGCGCGGACCGTCCTGCGCGTCTCGGACCCGGACGATCCCGAAGGCCCCGGCCTCTACCTGAAACGCTACAAGTTCCGCACCTTCCGGGAGCGCGCCAAACACCTCTTCGTTCCGACGAAGCCGGCGACGGAGTGGCGCATCTGCCGCGCGCTCCAGGCCGCCGGCATCCCGACGTGCGACGTGCTGGCCATCGCCGTGCGCCGCAGGCGGGGCCTGCCGCGCGAGGGGTTCCTGGTCAGCCGCGAGATACCGGACGCCGTGGACCTGAAGCAGCTCCTGGAAGTGCGGCTGCCCGCAGTCGAGAAGGAACAGCCCGGCTTCCGCCAGGAGGTGATTGAGGAGCTGGCAAAGCTGACGGCCTGCCTCGCCGACGGCGGCTTCGAGCACCGCGACTACCATCGCGGCAACCTACTGGTCCGGCCGGACGCACCTGCGGGCGAGCGGCTGTACGTGCTCGACCTGCACAGGATCCGCCGCGGGCAAGTGGGGCGGCGGGGGATGGTCCGCATGCTGGCTGCGCTGGCGGGCTCGTCGCTGCGGCCGCCGCTCCTGCACGAGTACTACTACGCGTTCTTGAACGCCGTGCTGCGCAACTGGCAGGGCGGCCCGGGCCCCTCCCGGGAGGAGACGATGCGCCTGCGCGACGACGCGAGTCGTAAGCAGCGCCAGCTATGGCGGCGCCGCATGGGGAGCCGCACCCGCCGATGCCTGGTCGAGAGCACGATGTTCACGTGGGAGAAGGCCGGCGGCTTCGTGATCCACCGGCGGCGTGACTTCGCCGTCGACGCGGCGCTGGGGGCGGTCGAGGCGCACTGGTCAGCCATCGCAGGCGATGGGGGCGCGGGGCGCGTCTTCCGCAAGGGGCGCCGCACGGAAGTTACCGTGTGCCCCTGCGAGGCCGTGCCGCCGCTCGACGTGAGCCGTCCGGCCGGGCCGGAGGAGGTGAAGCCGGGGGAAGTATGCGTCAAAGCATTCCGCCGCGACTCCGTTTGGGGAAGGCTGAAGGACCTGCTGAGGCCACGGGGTCGCGCCCGGTCCGCGTGGGTGGCCGCGGAGGGGTTCGCAGTGCGCGGCGTTCCGGCGGCCCGTCCCCTGGCGCTGCTGGAAAGCCGATCGAAGCTGTCCGGGCGGCCCGACTATCTGATCACCGAAGCGCTGGCGAACGACGGGGACCTGGGCGAACTGGCCCTGGGCGGTCGCCTTCCGACGGGCAAGAGGCGGCGCGCGCTGGGCCGCGCCATCGCCGAACTGCTGAACGCGCTGGAAGAAAGGGGCGTCTACCACCCGGACACCAAGCCGACCAACTTCCTGGTCAGGGAGACGGACGGGGAGTTCCACCTCCGGCTGGTGGACCTGGACCGGGTGCGCTTCGGCGCGCCCTTCACGTGGACGCAATGGGTCAAGCTGCTCGCGCGGCTGAACGCGGGCCTTCCTGCGGACGTGACGGTGCTGGACCGGATGCGTTGCCTGCGCCGGACCCGCTGGGGCGAGTGTGACCGCCGGCGCCGCCTCAAGCTGGCGCGGGAGGTCTACGCGCTGAGCCTCACCCGCCGCCCCGTTTGGGTGCGCGAGCCGTAGTGGCGCGTCGCCTTCTCGTGCTCTTACTCCTACTCTTACTCGCCGTAGCCGTTAATTGTTAATCGCTAATCGTTAATCGTTAACCGTCATCCATCGCTCGCTGCTCGTTTCTCGTTGCTCGCCGTTGGCTGTCCCTTCTGCGTTCTGACTTCTGCCTTCACTGCCTGCCCCTACCAGCCACACAGACCCCTTCCCTGTCTTTCCGAGGAGCCCGTCCCGCAGCCGCGGGATGGGACGACGAGGAATCTCACCACGCTCGGGGCTGCGCAAGGAGGCGCGCAACCTGCCGCCAGGGATGTTTACCCGCCGCACTGCATAAGCGCTCTGTACGCGTCGCGCCTCCCCCCGCCACGCGTTGAGGCGAACTCCCCAGAATCATGCCTTGACATGCCTAGCCCTCCGAGGTATAATACATAGCACAACGAGGTATAAGGCCGATCCCGGCCGGAGGAGAGGGACATGGACTTCGACAAGGAGCTGGTCAAGGGGACGACCGTGCCGATCGTCCTCCAACTGCTCGCCGAGCGTCAGATGTACGGCTACGAGATCGTCAAGGTCGTCAACGAGCGCACGGACGGGCGCTTCGAGTGGCGGGAGGGAACGCTGTATCCCTGCCT
>Ga0315547_1002990_pt1 | contig 11304 bp, 7 predicted proteins | sample SalMarSW160240MG_2_FD_202542 | JGI IMG/M metagenome (GOLD analysis project Ga0315547, IMG submission 202542) | Salt marsh sediment microbial communities from the Plum Island Ecosystem LTER, Massachusetts, United States - Salt Marsh Sediment SW1601-240 ... | reverse complement strand
GTGAACCTTGAACGGTGAACCAGGCAACCTGAGTAGTTACTGCTTGTCTTATTCAAAGAGCCTGCCAGTAAATTGGCAGGGCATTAAAGTGAAAAAAATGTAATAAAAGCAAAAAAGTATAATTTATTAGTTGATATGATGAATATTAATATATATGATGTATATATTGCAAAAGAACAAAATTAAAAAAATATCTATGTATTAAAGGCACAAGATGGGGATTTTTGACGAAAGCTATTCACCAATTGATTTAGCCAGGATTCTTGGTATTCATAGAGTAACTGTTACCAATTGGATAAAAAAGGGGGCACTTAAAGCAATCCGTACACCTGGTGGGAGATACAAGGTTTCCAAAGAGGATCTGATATCTTTTTTAGATACTCATGGAATGTCCATTCCTGCCTTCCTTCGGGTACAGGAAAAAAAGTTGGTAGTGGCTGTTGATGATGAGGAAATGATTCTAAATTTATTGGAAAAATTCTTTTCCACTAATGATATGCCATATATGTATAAGCTCGAGACCTTCAGCAACCCTATAGATGCAGCATTTTTCATAGGGGATAAAAAACCTGATCTTATTCTTCTGGATCTGCTTATGCCAGAACTCAATGGTTTCGACATGGCAGAAAAAATACAACAGGCAAGTCCTCACAGCCAGATAATTGTCCTAACAGATCATGCCACAGATGATAACTTAGCCAGGCTAAAGAATTATAATATATATGCGGTGCTCACCAAGCCAGTGAATTTAAAATTTTTGATAAAAACTATAGAGAATGCCTTGATATAAAATGGTGGAGCAACGGAATCCTTTCACAGCCGGCCATACTAAAGGCGTTTCTCGGCTTGCAGTGGTTATAGGGCAAGATAGGTGAAACTTAAGAAGTAACTTATTATCATCTTTCAACACTCTGAATAAGGCAGAATGATTTTTCATCATTATGCGACGTATAGAAAATGAAGCATGAAGATAAAACCAAAGAACAACTCATAGATGAATTAGCCCAAATGCGCCAACGGCTTACTGACTTGGAAGCATTAGAGCCTGAGCGAAAGCGTGCGGAAGAGGCACTGCGGGAAAGTGAAGAAAAATATAGGTTTCTTGTTGATAATTCAAAAGAGATCGCACTTATCATTAGCAAAAGTGGAAAGATACTCTTTGCCAACAGAATAGTATTGACGAGCTTTGGTTATCCCGAAGAAGAAATAATCGGCAAATCAATCACCAAATTTATAACCAAAGACTTCATCAAAAAGGTATTACCTGCTCTTGCACAAGAATTCCTTGGCCACCCTCAACCAGAAATGGAGGTTCAAATAAAGGCAAAATCCGGCGAGATAAGATATTTAGAAATTGACAAAGGCTCAACCCCTGTTCATGAGAAAGGAAAGTTGATCGGGGTGCTGATTGGTGCCAGAGACATCACCGAGCGCAAGCGAGCAGAGGAGACACTCCATGATAGCCAGGAACAATATCGCGGTATCTTTGACTCTGCTACTGAATCATTTCTTATCTTCGATTTCAACGGTAATATTGTAGAGGCAAATCCTCAGGCATGCAAAATGTATGGTTATCCCCATGAGGAATTGATAAAATTCTCTGGCAAGGACATAGTTTCCCCCGATTATTATCATCTTTTTGAACAATTCAAGCGAGATGTTCAGACAACTGGTGAATTTCACGCTGAATCAGTAGATGTTCACAAAGATGGCACTACATTTAATGTCGAAGTAAAAGGGGGCATATTTGATTATAAGGGTAAACCACATTTATTGGCTGTTATAAGAGACATCACAGATCGCAAACTGGCGGAGGAGGCGCTCCGGGAGAGCGAAGAGAAGTATCAATCCCTGGTGGAGTCTACAGAAGATTCCATTTACCTGTTAGACAGGAATTGCAAGTATCTGTTCATGAACAAAAAAAACTTATCAAGGCTTGGCTTGGAAGCAGAAAAACCCATAGGCAGAAAATACAGCGAGTTCCATTCCGAAGATGACACAAAAGATCTTATTGGGAAGGCTGAAAGGGTATTCGAAACCGGCAAATCACTATATTATGAATATAGAAGCCAAAGAGACGGTAGATATTTCCTTCGAACTCTAAGTCCTGTAAAAGAACCAGGCGGAAATACAAAAGCTATAACTGTGATTTCAAAAGAAATTACCGAGCGCAAGCAGTCAGAAGAGGAGCTGCTAGAATCGGAGAACAAGTACAAGGCCCTTACAGAAAGCTCCCTTACCGGTATCTTCATCCACCAGAACGGGAAGTATGTGTTTGTCAATGATAAATTTGCAGAAATCCATGGCTATAAAAATGAAGAATTGCTTGGAAAAGACCACTTGGCACTAATCCATCCAGATGAGAGGGAGTTTGTAAAACAAACGAGAGAAAAAAGGCTGAAAGGAAAAACTGCTCCTCATTCGTATGAAGTCAAAAGGCTCAGAAAGGACGGAGAAACCATTTGGTGCGAAATGATGGCAACCGTTATCCAGCATAGAGGAAGGCCTGCTATAATGGGAAACGTGATAGATATCACCGATCGTAAGCAGGCAGAGGAAGCCCTCAAGCAAAGCGAGGAGAAATACCGAACCATACTTGAGAGCATAGAAGAGGGTTACTATGAGGTTGATATTGCTGGAAATAGTACCTTTGTAAATGACTCCCTGTGCAAAATACTCGGGTATCCCAGAGATGAAATTATTGCCATAAATAACCGAAAATATATGGATGAAGAGAATGCCAGGAGAGTATATCAAGACTTCAACAGAGTATATAAAACAGGAAAACCTACCAAGATAGTTGATTGGGAGATTATTAGAAAAGATACTACCAAAAGATATGTAGAGACCTCTGTATCTCTCATGAAGGATGCAGAAGATACTCCCGCTGGATTTCGAGGTATTGTACGAGACATCACAGAAAAAAAACTCCTCGAATCCCAACTCCTCCAGGCCCAAAGGATGGAATCTATAGGAACCCTGGCAGGCGGCATTGCCCATAACTTCAACAACCTCCTTATGGGTATCCAGGGAAATACCTCCTTAATGCTTTTAGATACTGACCCCCATCATCCACACCATGAACGACTCACAAATATTGAAAAATCAGTACAAAGCGGATCTAAGCTCACCAGCCAGCTCCTTGGATATGCACGGGGAGGAAGATATGAGGTAAGACCCATTAGTCTTAACCAACTGGTAAAGGAGACATCTGATACCTTTGATATAACCAAAAAGGATATTACAGTTCATCAAGACCTTGACAAAGACCTGCTTGGAATAATAGCAGACCAGGGCCAGATTGAGCAGGTATTACTTAATATCTATGTAAATGCTGCGGATGCAATGCCTCAGGGAGGAGATCTTTTCTTAAAGACAATGAATGTCACACATAAGGATATGAGTGATAAGCCATATAAAGTAAAGCCTGGTAACTATGTCTTACTGATTGTTAGAGATACTGGTATAGGTATGGACAAAGAGATCAAGGAGAGAATCTTTGAGCCGTTCTTTACAACAAAAGGTCTTGCCAGAGGCACAGGTCTTGGGCTGGCCTCTGTCTATGGCATCATCAAGTCCCATGGTGGCTATACTGATGTAGAATCAAAGAAAGGTCATGGCACTACCTTCTCTCTCTATCTTCCTGCCACAAAAGCAGAGGGCATAGCGCAAAGGGCAGCAAGTGAAAGAAGTGCTGAAATCCTTCAAGGAAAAGAAACTGTCCTTCTCGTAGATGACGAGGAGATGATTCTTGATGTTGGCCAGGAGTTACTTAAAACCTTAGACTACAAGGTATTAATAGCAAATGGTGGAAAAGAGGCCCTGGAAATAGTGAGCAAAGCGCATGGAGCAAAGCGCATGGAGCCGGAAGAAAAAGGACGCTATGCGCCAGGCGCTATGCCCTTTGCAATTGACCTGGTCATTCTGGACATGATCATGCCAGTTATAGGAGGAGGAGAGACCTATGACCGGATGAAGGAGATAAACCCTGATATCAAGGTACTTCTTTCCAGTGGCTATAGCATAGACGGTCAGGCAACTGAGATACTAAAGAGAGGTTGCAATGGTTTTATTCAGAAGCCATTCAGTATTAAGGAGTTATCTCAAGGGATAAGAGAGATTTTGGAGGAAAAATAGCCCTCAATTGTTTTGAATCATTATACGAGGTAGCGAAAATGAAAGATATAAGTAAATATAACCAAAGCACAAGTTGTAGATGAATTGGCAGGGGTCCGCCAACGAATTGCTGAATTGGAAGCATCAGAAATCGAGCGCGAGCAGGCAGATGAGGCTATGTACAGGGCTAAGCATGAGGGGAGAAATAGGGTGTGTGTTTCAAATGATAAGAAATCCGATGAAATTGGGGCATAAGAGATTTATGAATTGCCAATTGCGGATTTGTGATTCGAATTTTTCTTAAACCCTTACTTTTTCAAACCTCTCTTGTAAGCGTTCAAACCTTTTATCCACCATTTTCTGGTATTCCTTAATATCTTGCTCGGTCAGGTGTCTAAATCTGCCCTGAAGGTGAATATATTTATCCACTGGAATAATTTCATCAGGGACCACTGTTTGTGTATAGGACTCAGCGTTGTGTACCTCATATAAAGGGAAGATGTTGGATAGCACGGCCAGGCGCATAGCCTCTATAGATAAATTCTCAGGCATTCTCCAGCCTGTGGGGCAGGCAGCAAGAAGATGGATAAACTTTGTTCCTTTGATCGACCTGGCCTTTTTAAACTTGGCGATCATATCGTGCGGATAGGCGGCTGTGGCAGTGGCAAGGTAAGGGATCCTATGGGCAATCATTATCTCATCAAAATCCTTCTTTTGCTCTTGCTTTGGCTTTTTCATCGGGGTTGTTGTTGTCCAGGAACCCTTAGGGGTTGCGCTTGAGCGCTGGATTCCTGTATTCATATATGCCTCGTTGTCGTAGCATACATAGATAACATCATCATTTCTCTCTGCAGCGCCTGACAGCGCCTGGATGCCAATATCAAAGGTGCCTCCATCACCTGCCCATCCAACAACACAGACATCATCCATTCCCCTTTTTTTGTATGCTGCCTTAACGCCGGATATGGTTGCCCCGGTTGTCTCAAAGGCGCAATGAAAAAGAGGGACATCCATGGTGGAGAAAGACCAGGTGCCTGGTATGATCGTCCAGCAGCAGGCAGGCACAACAAGCACCGTTGGTTTCCCTAAGCCTTTTAATGCCAGCCTCATGGAAAGAGATGCCCCGCAGCCGGCACAGGCGAGATTTCCAGAGGTCATAAATTCATCTTCAGGGATATCTCTGTTGTCAAATCTTTGATTTAGGCTATACATAGTTTACTCCTATCCACATATCGACATCATCTGGCCGATCATCTCTTAATGTTTTTTGATAAATTTCCTCAATGGTTTTAACATTTATATCCCGGCCACCAAGACCTGCAATATAGCCATAGATAAGGGGTCTTTCTGCGTCTGGAAGCTCGTAAAGGGCGCTTCTGATCTCCTGGGCCCAAATACCTGTGGCGCCCGGGGAGAAATTCCGGTCAATAACCGCTACCTTTTTCTTTCCCCTCAAGGTCTTTATGATTTCCTCCCTTGGAAATGGGCGAAGGGTCTTTAGCTTTACCATACCCACCTTTTGCCCTCTTTCCCTTAAGGAATCTATAGCATCCCTTCCAGTAGATGCTACAGTGCCTGAGACAGCCATAACAACATCCGCATCATCGATTTTGTATCCTTCCACCTGGTAATAGTTCCTTCCAAACACCGTGGCAAATTCTTGATGAACTGAGGTGATGACACCCTTGGCCTTCTCCATATCCCTCTGGATTTGCCACCTGAATTCCATATAGTCAGTATTCATGGTAATGCCACCGAAGGTTTTTGGATTATCCGGGTTGAGCCACAGTTCTCCTGGATCGAAAGGAGGAAGAAAACTCCTAACCGCCTCGATATCCGGGATATCGATTGGCTCAGAGGTGTGGGAAAGAAAAAATGCATCCAGGACGATCATTGCGGGTAGCCTTAAGGACTCCGCAATCTTGAAAGCCATGATGGTGGTATCCAGGACCTCCTGATTTCCCTCACAGTAAAGTTGTATCCAGCCGGTCTCCCTCTGCGAGACAGAGTCGGTTTGATCACTCCATATGGTCCAGGGGGCAGCCGCTGCCCGGTTGACATTGGCTAAAACAACAGGTGTCCTCGCGCCAGTGGCATAGTGGAGCATCTCATGCATCAGGAATAATCCCTGCCCGCAGGTGGCGGTAAATGCTCGTGCCCCACCCATTGAGGCCCCAATGCATGCGGCCATGGCTGAGTGTTCGGATTCCACCCTGATATAGTCAAAATCTGCCCGTCCATCAGCCTGCATATTGGCCAACTCCTCAATGATGGTTGTCTGGGGTGTAATTGGATAGGCAGCAACTATCTGTACATCAGAAAGCATTGCACCATATGCTACCGCCACGTTTCCTGTTAATACCTTTCTCATATTTCTACTCCATGAATTCCATTTTCATTGCCCCACGAGGGCATTCATTGACGCATATACCGCATCCCTTGCAATAGTCCATATCTGCAATATATCCATAGCCACCCGGATCGACCTTTATGGCGTTATCCGGGCAAAAGATATAGCAATTCCCACACTCGGTGCAGGAACCGCAATTGAAACAGCGCTGGGCTTCGGAGACTGCCTCTTCTTGAGAAGGAGATTCGATCACCTCTTGAAAGCCTTTTAATCTTTCCTCCACAGCGATTCTATTGTTTTTCATCCTTGGGCGGTGATCAAAGTAGAAGGCGTTTATACCAGTATAGTCTATTACCTCTGATGTTGGATTTCTTCTTAAAAATTGAGTTGTCCCCTGTATACGGCCAGCGCTAATATTTCCCTTCTCCCCCCACCTGAATTGATTAAGGCTATCTTCTTCAGCCTTTATTCCTTCAAGAAATCGGTCAATGGCTATAGCGGCACGCTTGCCTGAGCCGATAGCATGAGTGACTGTATGGGGGATATCGATAATATCTCCACCAGCAAAGATCTTTGAGTGGGAAGTTTTTCCCATATTATCGGTTGAAACCACTCCTTTTTTCTGCGAGATAAAAGGAGGTAGATCAGCTACGTGAGTAGCCTCTCCTATGGCAATTATTAAGCCATCACAATCAATATCAAAGGTCTCCCCAGTTGGTAGCGGTCGCCTTCGGCCAGAGTCGTCCACATCCCCCAGGGCCATCTTTTCAAGCTTAATACCTGTAATGTGCTCATTGCCAGATATCGCTTTAGGGGTGGCAAGGAAAAGGAATTGAACACCCTCTTCTCTGGCCATTTCAATCTCCTCCGGGTGTGCTGGCATCTCTGATTCAGTTCTTCGATAGACAATGGTTACCTCTGCCCCAAGCCTGCGTGAGGCCCTGGCACAGTCCATGGCGCTGTTTCCTCCGCCGATGACAGCAATTTTTTTGCCTATCTTTGGGTTTTTATCAAGGTTGATCTCATGTAAAAATTCAAGGGCATTAAATATTCCTTTCGTGTTTATGCCCTCGATACCAAGATTAGTCTCTTCATAGGCCCCAATAGCGATGAATACAGCATCAAACTGCGTTTCAAGGGAATCCCAGGTGATATCTGTGCCTACCCTTACTCCCATTTTAAACGCTATCCCTATATCATACAGTCTGCTGATCTCACCATCAAGAATCGTGTTAGGGAGCCTGTAGGAAGGAATGCCATAACGCATTATACCGCCAGGGCTCTGATTAGAGTCAAATATAGTAACAATATATCCCATACGCCTCAAATGATATGCAGTGCTCATACCTGCAGGTCCAGCACCGACAATAGCAACCCTTTTGTCCTTTTCTGGTTGGGTGACTGCTATTTTTAGACCATGGGAAAGGGCATAGTCGCCAATAAAGCATTCTACTGTATGGATAGATACAGCCTCATCATGGTCTTTTCTGTTACATTGCTCCTCACATGTATGGAAACACACCCGGCCCATGACAGCAGGAAAGGGATTTTCCTCCATAATTAATCTCCATGCCTCTTCAAACTTCCCCTGGCCAGTTAGATACATATGTCCAGTGATGTCTTCGCCAGCAGGGCACTGTTGATTACATGGAGAAATACGATCAACAAAACGCGGTTCAGCAAACTTCCAGGTTCCAGTCTTATTGACCAGTCCTGAGGTGGTGGATGTCGCGCATAAAGGGACGCTAACCTGCTTTTCAGTGTATTTCATATTTAATTCCTCTCACAAAACCTGGCACTTCTATTTAAATCATATTATCTCTTATTGTACAGTGTCCGTTGATGATTTATCTTTCCCTGTTTTCCAACGGTCAACAGACAACATACTACTGACACCAATTAGTTACAATTTGACTACCTCACTTACCGTTTCATACGCCTCTTTAGCAGCGGCAGCATTATCTTCTGTATGGGCTGGCACATCAGTCTTGATACCCTCAATCAGGCTCTCCATTGAAACTATTCCTAGCACTCTGGCAACAGCACCTAATATGGCGGTGTTGACAATAGGAGATTGAGGACTACCAAGATGATGCTTTACAGCAATTTTGCCAGCCGGAACAGTTGCCACATGAAAGCCTTTGAATTTATCGGAAAACTCATCTGGCTTTTTGCTGCTATTGATGATCACTATGCCCTCCTTGTTCAGTCCGTCTGCAAGGGGAACCTGATCTACTAAGAGGGGATCAAGGATGATAATATGATCTGGTTCATATATCTCTGTGCGTATCCTAATGGGTTTGTCATCTACTCGTAAAAAGGCCGTCACTGGAGCGCCCCTTCTTTCAACCCCAAAGGCAGGAAAAGACTGGGAATACTTCCCATCCAGAAATATAGATGTGGCTAAAATCTTGGATGCAACCACTGCCCCCTGACCACCCCTTCCATGAAAACGTATTTCGATCATTTGAAAGCTCCTATTATTATTTCAAAATAGTGCCCTTATTTACTTTCAGTATAATTAAAATGTCAAGTAAAAGATGTTAGTCTAAATTTCCCGAGCCTTTAGTGGACAAATCCTCTGAATTCCCAAGAATAATCTCTAAGGCTGTTAGTAACCACAAACAATTTGCAATAGCTCAATAAGCTGTGGCTTTTCACCCCCACCCCAACCCTCCCCCATCAAGGGGGAGGGAGTTTTTTAAATGATTTCGTTCAATTACTCCCCTCTCTCCTGGCCTCCGGTTCGTAGAGCCTATGCCTCGGAGAGCGGGAGAGGGTTAGGGTGAGGGGGGTCCCCCGATTTATTGAGCAGATGCAACAATTCTTATAAAGGAAATGCTTAATGGCAGGAAAATTAGCCAGTATAATTAGATCAATGAGATAGGTGTATCCTTCAACTATATCATCCTATTATTCCATATTCCCTCGCCAACTTTTCATCATATGGAGCCTTTCTTGTTGGACAGCCTTCTCTGTGACACAGCTGACAGCTATAAAATGGAATTTCTGTGGGAAAGTAGATTCCAGATAATGATTTATTTGGAATCATGACAAGAGCTTCATTGAGCCGCACGCCAATAGAGGATTCCACATCTCCAAGGATTGAGAACAAAGACTTTTGTTCTTCAATAGCCCAATCCTTCAAGGACCCTGGACTCATATAGGACATACCATCAAGGGCATATCTGGATCGCAACTGATCTTCTAAATATTTTTGCGCGGCGGTCAAGGCTACGTTTCCAATTGTGTCGAGATAATACTTTGTTAGCAAATCATTGCATGCTCTTGCCTTTTCTTCGAGTCTATTGCCAATGGTGACAACATATGGAAAAACACGCTCCACGGTATCAAGGTTTTTACGCAGGACACGACTCTTCAAAGAGGTTCCATCTATTGTTATGGCATCTCCAATTTTTGACTCGATATAACAAACCTTATAAACTGCCTTTGCTGATATGACCGGTCGGACTTCATCAATAAGGGTTTGAACCCGACTCCAATCCCCACTCTTCCCCGTGTGAAGCATTCTCTTGATTTCTTCCAGGTCCAGGTCCACAGGTATGTATTCCAGTTTTTCCATAGGATTATCAAAGCTCGTAATTACAATATGTTTTCTAATAGCAGGGTGTAAGATGCAGGCACTTTCTTTGTGTGTCAAACGTATAAAGTTGGCAGTATAATATAGTTGGATTTAAGCCCTGATACAAAAATTATCAAACAGGTGCTTCTTATAGTTCCTTATGACATCATCACTTACTTACCCACTGTTCTATAAAAGCAGTTTTTTGTAAAAAATGTTATTATCAATTCAAAAAGGCTTTTGCCTCGTTAGTACGAGGGAGAGTTTAGCCCACCTGTCTATGAACATATCGCACCTTTGGTGCGGACCTGTAGGGGTTCGATTTATCGAATCCCGCTTTGCGGGACGTCATAAATGTCGCCCCTACAAGGACTTAAAAAGGAAATTCCTATACTATTCAGTTATTTCTTTTCCCCCTGATTCCAAAGATAATACCTCTCTGAAAAGCTCATCAGCCCTGTAAGAGCTACGTACAAAAGGTGATGATGCAATCCCTTAGAGAGTCCTATCTCTTTGCCCAATTGATCCAATGTTAATCCCTTATTCTTCCTCATCTCTCGAATCTTGTCTGAAATTCTTTTCTCAAGCATTATTTTACCGGCCGTAACAATTAATGCCTAAAAATTTCTTTCTGTAAGACTCTAATAAAGGTGTAAGTTTTCTTTCCGGCGCTTTGACATTCTTCAATCTTTCTTTAATCTCCTTATCGCTTAATTTTACGGCTAACTTTCTGTTTGGAATATCTATCTCTATAATATCCCCATCTTGTATTGCCCCGATTGCTCCACCGTTATATGCCTCCATTTCAATATGCCCAATGCATGGCCCTGTGGTTGCGCCTGAGAACCTGCCATCGGTGAGTAACGCTACTTTTTTATATCCAGCTCCTTTTATTGCATCAGTCGGTGTTAACATCTCAGGCATTCCTGGCGCCCCTGCCGGTCCCTGGAAAGGCAGCACAAGAACATCTCCTTCGGCGATTTTCTTCGCTTCAATTGCATCGAGTAACTCTTTTTCTGTATAAAAAACCTTAGCAGGCCCTGAATGAACCATCATTTCCTTTTCAACAGCAGTTTGCTTTATTATCCCGCTTGTTGCAATATTTCCTTTTAATACTGCGATGCCACCTTCAGAATGGTATGGATTATCTACAGACCTAATAACGTCCTCATCCAATACCTTTCCCTCCTCTGCTATCTGTTTTATTGATTTCCCGTTTACTGTTGGATAGTCTTTTATTATATTTTTCAAGCGG
>Ga0315547_1002989_pt1 | contig 11308 bp, 8 predicted proteins | sample SalMarSW160240MG_2_FD_202542 | JGI IMG/M metagenome (GOLD analysis project Ga0315547, IMG submission 202542) | Salt marsh sediment microbial communities from the Plum Island Ecosystem LTER, Massachusetts, United States - Salt Marsh Sediment SW1601-240 ... | reverse complement strand
TTGAAAAATTCGTAAAATCTTCTGTTTTGGCGCTGAAATCAGTTTCACAATTTACCTCTACAAGAACACCAATTTTTCCTCCCATATGCACATAAGACTGAATTTGGCCCTCTGAAGCAATCCTGCCCTCTCGTTTTTGGGACTTTGCGATACCTTTTTTTCTTAATATATCAATAGCCTTGTTATTATCTCCACCTGCCTCTCGAAGGGCATTTTTGCAATCCATTACGCCTACACCTGTCTTTTCTCTGAGTTTTTTTACCGACTGAATTGATATTTTCAATGTGCTTTCTCCTTTTTATAAGCCTCTGGATCATCGTTAGAATGCTTTGCGTGCCTCGTTAAATAAGGTCTCTAATAGGAGATTTCATTTGTAAGCTATTTATTTAACGGGGTGAACACGGGATATAATGCCTTAAATTAGGACGCAGATTTTCGCCGATATACGCAGATAATTATTCTGTTAGCTCATTATATTTATGCGCCTTAGGCGTATTTAAAATCTTTACAATCTGCGTTCATCTGCGTCCAAAAAGGAAATTCCTATGCTATCAAGTTAGAGCTAAGAAAGTTTATTATTCCGTTTGAGTTTGAATTTTCTCAGGCTCTTTGGTCTTGGATGGTTTAACGGATTTATGTTTCTTAGTTACTACTATAACTTCAGGTCCTTCCTCACTTTCTTTGGTAGGTATAATTACTTCTTCTTTAATTTCTTCTAATTCAGTTTCTTTCTTTATCTCAACTTCCTCTTCAGCCCTGAGTTTTTCCTCTCTCTCCTTATGTCCTTCAATACAGGCATCAGCAATAATAGAGGTTAATAGCCTGATGGATCTTATAGCATCATCATTTCCGGGGAGCACAAAATCGATGTCTTCTGGGTCACCATTTGTGTCAACAATGGCAGCCAGAGGAATTCCTAATCTTTTCCCTTCATTAAGTGCAATTTTTTCCTTTTTTGTATCCACAAGAAAAAGCGCTGATGGAGGCTCGTCCATATTTTTGATGCCGCCCAAGTTTCTTTCTAATTTTATCAATTCTTTTTCCATTTTCATTATTTCTTTTTTTGTATAGCGGTTGATGTTTCCGTCTTTTTTCATTTCTTCAAGTTCTTTGAGTCTATTGATACTTTTTCTCATAGTTTGAAAATTAGTGAGTGTCCCACCCAGCCATCTATTGCACACATAAAACATACCACATCGCTCGGCCTCCTCTACAATGGAATCCTGAGCCTGTTTTTTTGTGCCCACAAAAAGGACGCTCCCACCTTCTGATACCGTCCTCACAAAAAATGAATAAGCCTTTTTTAATAATTTAGCTGTATTTTGCAGATCTATAATATAGATTCCGTTTCTGGCTCCAAAAATGTAAGGCTTCATTTTAGGGTTCCATTTTCTGGTCTGATGTCCAAAATGAACCCCGGCTTCTAATAGAAGTTTCATACTAATTTCGGGCATGAAAATAATCCTCCTTTTCGTTCGCTTGTTTACGGCTTGATTAAAATAGATTTTCTTTTTTAAATAATAATATGAATTTAAAACGTTTTTTTTATGTATACCTTTTTTTAAGTACTATCAAGGAAAAAATCCATTCCTTCTTAATGAACATAATAAACCCTATATATCGCTGAGATACATATCGAGAAGATCATCGATTTTTTCACCTATTTTGAATGCAGGGATATCGGATCAGCGGTAGCAAGAGATCAAGATAGATGGGATAAGATGGGGGGATGTATAAGAGCTGTTAATTGATGATTGACAATTGAAAATCGAAAATTTCTACAGCCATCTTTTCCTACGTTTGTAGGACTTAACATCTTTGTACGTTTTAATCGTCCCTGTTGCAGCTACTCCTAAATAAAATTCCTTAACATCAGGATTTTCTCTCAGATCTTTTGCATCACCTTCCAGGACGATTTTTCCATTTTCCATTACATACCCAAAATCGGCAATCTGAAGGGCCATATTGGCATTTTGTTCCACCAACATCAGGGTTGTGCTTTGTTCTTGATTTATCCTTTTAATTATCTCAAAGATCTCTTTTACAAGCAAGGGCGCCAGACCCAGGGAAGGTTCATCTAATAACAAGAGCCGTGGCTGTGCCATTAATGCCCTCCCCATTACCAGCATTTGCAATTCTCCTCCACTACAGTATCCTGCAAGGGAATTTTTTCGTGCAACGAGGGGGGCGAAATAATGGTACACCATTTCCAAATCTTTCTTGTAAGGCTTGCCCCACCTGGTAGCAGTTCCTACCCTGAGGTTTTCTTCAACCGTAAGGTATTTGAATGGCTGTCTTCCTTCCATGACCTGAATGATGCCCAGCCTGGTGACTATCTCTGGTGCCGAGTTCTGGATATTATGGCCTTCAAAATTTATAGTGCCCTCAGTAACCTTACCATTCTCTGGTTTAAGAATCCCTGAGATCGCCTTTAACGTAGTAGTCTTACCTGCGCCATTACTTCCGAGTAAAGAGACAATCTGACTCTTTGTAATGTCTAAAGAAACAGCCTTGAGAATTTGGATAACATCTGAGTAAACAACACTGATATTGTTAATTTGTAGTAGAAGATTATTTTCCATAAAAGGTACCTAAGTCGTAAGTTGAGTTATAAGTTAATGTGCTTAAATTTTAAAGTTTTTAGGTATTTGGAGGTTGAATAGTGAGCATTTCAATAAAATCCTATCCATCACTTTAGCTCACTTTTAACTTTAGGCACTTTTAACTTTCTTTAATACGAAAATGGCCAAAGCCTAAAACTTGACCGCACGATTCTCCATACCTCAGCCAGACCCTTTGGTTCAAAGATGATAAATAAGATAATGGCCAATCCATACACGAATTCCCTGAGTGGTGCTATGGTAATACCAATTCCGGTAGCACCTACATTCATGAGAAACTCGGTAGCAAGGCTTAATATTTCATTTAATGCAATTATGAAAATAGTGCCAAAAACAGAACCAGGAATGCTGCCCAGCCCCCCGATGATGATCATGGCAATGTATTCTATGGAGAGCCATAAATTAAATGGCTCTGGGGTTATGCTTATCATGTAATAGGCAAAAAGGGCACCAGCAAACCCTGCATAAAAAGAGCTTATGGCAAATGATAGCAGCTTATATTTAAAAATAGGGATGCCCATCCCTTCCGCAGCCTGGTCATTATCTCTGATAGCAATAAATGCCCTGCCGTATCGTGTTCGGATGAGATTCACTGCCATCCAGGTCATGACCGCAAAACATATAAATATTACATAATAAAAATTTCTATCAGAGCCTAAATCAATCCCAAAAAGGGAACCTGAAGGAATACTGATACCTTCTGCTCCTCCGGTGAGGCTTTCCCATTGCACAAAGACGTATTCAAGAATAAACTGGCTCGCGAGGGTGGCAATACACAGATAAAGATGCTTCAGTCTGGCCGAAGGAAGACCAAAGAACATGCCTACAATCGCTGTGATTGCACCTGCAAGAGGGACAGCAATGATGAAAGGAAAACTCGCCTTGGTAGCAAGGATTGCAGCGGAGTAAGCCCCTACACCAAAAAAGGCTCCGTGACCAAGACTAATTTGGCCGGTATACCCAATGAGGAGGTTCAGCCCGATAGCAGTAATGGCATAGATCCCAATTATATTTATAATATAGAGAAGATATGCACTACTTATAAAGGGAACGACCGCAAAGAGAAGAATGAGTCCAATCCACATGGACAGCCTGCCATAGTCTGTTTCAAATATGGTAAGCTCCTGATCATAGGTTTCATTAAAATTGCCACAGGGATGAAATTGCAGTCTTCGCATTTCTTAAACCCTTTCAATTGAATATTTTCTATTGAATATTGAAAATTTAGGAATAAATATTTCTTTTTTTCTTAGCTCAGGTTTATCAATCTTCAATTGTCAATAGTCAATTTTCAATCACTACACCCTTTAAATTGACGATTTTCAATTGACAATCTTCAATTTTCAATTTTCAATCACTACACCCTTTCGATTTCTACAAGGCCAAACAGCCCATACGGTTTAATCATCAATATAACGATGAGAACAATATACGGAATAACTTCTCTGAGGCCACTGGAGATATACCCACCGGTAAAGGTTTCAAGCACGCCGATAATAAGTCCACCAAGGATGGCGCCACCAATGCTATCAAGCCCTCCGAGAATGACAACCGGAAAGACCTTGAGGCCTACTGCACTTACCTCGTGTACATTGATTCCATTAATAATACCAAGAACAATCCCACTCATAGCACATACTAATGCCGCAATGGCCCATGACATGGCAAAAACCCTTCTTACGTGAACCCCTAAGGCCATAGCAGCAGGCTGATTATCGGCCACAGACCTCATATATATCCCCTGAGAGGAATACTTAAAGAAAAACCCAAATAGCCCAAGAAAAATTAAACCTACAATAAATGTAGCAACATAGACTCCAGGAATTTGGATGGCTCCCCAGTGAAAAGTAAGTGTTTGTGGGAGAAAGTCTACATAGCTATGTATATCGCCCCCAAAGATAAATAGCATCAACCCTTTGAGCATGATGGCCAACCCAACAGTCAGCATGATAACTTCAATGAGGGCTTCACCAATCAAGGGCCGTAGAAAAAAGCGCTCGATAATAAATCCAAGAGAGAAAGATCCCGCAAGAGTTATTAAAAAAGCCAACCAGATAGGAAGCTTTGCCCAGGTTGAAAGCACGAGAAATACAAAGGCTCCGATCGCCATTAATTCACCGTGGGCAAAGTTAAGTACACTGCTGGATTTAAAAATCATGACAAATCCCAGGGCAGCAAGTCCATAAAGAAAACCAATAGATAGGCCATTTATCAGTATTTGAAAGAAAAATTCCATGAAACGGCTCCGTAATTTAGTTATTAGTTATTTTTTATAAGTTCAGCCACCAAGTCACAAAGGCACGAAGAAATGATTATGTCTCTTATTAAAAATGATAGTCAAAGAATTATATGATAATCTTGGAGCACGCCCTGGCGCGACATCGCAGGAATATTATCATACTTTGTAAAGATTACGATATCTGTAGATGTAAACCCCCTCTTTGAAAATCAGGTCTGGGCCAGGGTCTTAGTGTCTTTGTGGCTGAAATTATGTTGTCTTAACATATAACGATTAACGATTTAAACTTTAAGTATCCTCACAGTGGTTTCAATAGTGCTTACGGTTCCATCTTGATATTTTACCTGACCTTTCACCTCTAACTCTTTTTTATCCGAATACATGGCATCGATCAGATCTTTGTATTGTTCAAACACAAATTTTCTTCTTACCTTACCCGTCCGAGTTAATTCCTCGTCATCTGCATCAAGGAGTTTGTAGAGGAGAATAAAATGAACCAGTTGCATCGGTTCCGGCAACTGGGTATTTACCTGTCTGATTTCTTCACCAATAAGTTCCTCTACTTCAGGTTGCTGGGAAAGATCGATATAGGTGGTATATGCTATCTTTCTTTCTTCTGCCCAGTTGCCAACATTTCCGAAATCAAGATTGATAAAGGCGGTGATATAGGGTTGGCCTTCACCAAAGATTACTGCTTCCTTAATATATGGGCTAAACTTTAATCGTGTCTCAATAAAGTCGGGGGAAAAGGCCTCACCCTCTCTTGTCTTCATTATCTCTGCCTTTCTTCCAATAATGAGAAGGTGCCCATCATCATCTATATATCCGGCATCCCCTGTATAGAGCCAGCCATCCCTGAGGGACTTTGCTGTTTCCTCCGGGTCTTGATAATAGCCGACAAAGTTTGATTTGGTGAAGACAAGGACTTCTTGATCTTCACCAATCTTTACCTCTGTTCGTGGTAGAGGTACCCCTACGGTTTCTAACTTGACCTCATCATCTGGCTGAACCTGAAATATACCGCCTGACTCAGTAAGCCCATAACATTGTTTTAAATTTATACCGTTGGCCCTGAAGAATCGTATGACATCAGGAGAGATGGGATGTCCTCCTGTGTAGGCGCCTCTGAATTGCAGGCACCCTGTCCTGTCCATAAGAGGTCTGAACATGATACGAGATGCTATCCAGTAGAGAAATTTAAAATAGAGAGGAACTTCCTTTTTTTCCGACTCCCTATCAGCAACCGCACCGCCTATTTTCATACAGGTTTTATATATAAACCGCTTGATGAAACTTGAATCACTAATTTTCACCCTGATTTTTGAGGCAAGATTTTCCCAAAACCAGGAGGCAGTAATGATAACGGTAGGACCGATATCTCTAAAATCCTCCACAACTGTCTCTGTTGTCTCAGGGAAGTTCATGATCATACCCCCTGACAGTGTTATGCCCATGCCCCACATCTGGTCTACAATCCATGCTGGTGGAGTAATCGAGATCCAGTTATCCCCAACACCGATTGGGGCAGTTTCAAGCCATTTTCTTGCCATCTCGGTAAAATTTTCATGTGATATCATAGCAAGTTTTGGAAGGCCAGTGGTGCCTGATGTCATGATCATCAAGGCTACCTCATCTGGCTTTCCCTTGCGTACCTCATCAGTAAAGTACTGTGGCGATTTTTTATCAAAATCTATACCAAGCTCTAAGAGTTTCTGAAAGCTCATAAGCCATGGATCATCAGCGTAGGTCCTCATGCCGGTTGGATCAATATAGATAACCTTTCTAACAAAGGAGAGCTCTTCTTTTACCTCTAAAAGTTTGTCTACCTGTTCTTGATCCTCAGCTATCACAAAGGCTGCTTGCACACGAGTGAGGCCAAATGCAAGTTCCTTGGCTACTGCTGTAGTGAATAGATTTAAGGTTACTGCGCCGAGGGCCTGGGCTCCAAGTTCGGTAAAAAGCCATTCAGGGTGATTATTAGTGATAATAGCAATGTTTTCACCCCTTTTGAGCCCAAGGGATGCCAAACCTAAGGCGACATTTTTTGTATACTGGAGATAATCATTCCAATTATACGTCTGCCATATGCCAAAATTTTTTTCCCTGATGGCAGCCCTTTGTGAGCCTAATTCCTGGGCCTGTTTGGCTAACATCTGTGGCAGCGTATAGTCAGTAAGGGTAGATAAAGTGTGTTCGTCTAACCGTTCTATCTTTCTCAATATATAACCCCTAAAGGAATTAATAGTGTTATGGCTGGTTGCCCCAGGCGAACTATATTTTCACTGCATCTCCAAGGTAGGCCTTGATTACCTGGGGATGGTTTTGAACTTCTTCTGGTGGACCCTCTGTTATTTTCTTTCCAAAATCCAGCACCATAACCCTTTTAGATATACTCATAACAACTGACATGTCATGTTCTACGAGGATCATAGTCTGTTTCCATCCCTCATTTAACTCTATCAGAAACCGCACCATATCTTCTTTTTCTTCTAAGGTCATTCCGGCAAAGGGTTCATCCAGGACCAATAGCTTTGGTTCCAACGCCAGGGCCCTTCCCAGTTCAACCCTTTTCCGTAAACCATATGGCAGGGATCCAACGGGTTGTTTTCTGATGGCTTGCATTTCAAGGAAATCGATAAGTTCCTCTAAGACCTGACGGTGACGAATCTCTTCTTTTTTTACCGACGGGGAAAAAACAGAGGCTAACCCTACACCATACTTGGTATGGATATGTCTGGCAAGGAGCATGTTTGAAAGGACACTCATACCTGGGAACAGTTCGATATTTTGAAATGTTCTTCCAATGCCCAGGCCTGTAAGATGATGGGTGGACATGTGAAAGATATCCTGTCCATTAAAACTCATTGTAGCCTTTTGTGGCCTATAATATCCTGTAATGCAATTGAGGAGACTTGTCTTCCCAGCACCGTTGGGGCCAATTATTGCTAAGAGTTCCCCTGTGTGCACTGATACATCAACATTATCAAGGGCTACAACACCCCCAAAATGTAACGATAGGTTCTTCACCTCCAGTTCAGCCCTGTTTTCTTCAGGCTGTCTAGAGGTGAAGATACTTGGTTGACCTCTAAATGCCTTCATTTGCTACCTTTTTAACAGTTTAACCCTTTCTTTTCCAGGTACAAAGAAGTTAGTGAGTGGTGTGTAGGTTTGATCTTCGTTTATCTTCACGATCCTTCCCGTAAATGAGGCACTATGATCAGTTTTCGTGTAGGTAACATTAGGTATAACACCGCCGAAATCCTCATCTCTGAATGTCTCAAGTGCGTCATTAATGGTTTCGCTGTCTATCTCTCCAAATTTTTCATGGGCCCTCTGAAATGCCTTTTCCATAATCATGGCAACTGCAACACCTTCCCAGTAAGAGGCATCAAATTTGGTTACTGTCTTGTACCGTTTCCATAATGTCTCCATAACCTTCATTCCAGCTGTCCCGTCAACAGGGAGGCCCCCGGGGAATTCCATATGCATCCTGTCCCTGATCAGGCCCTTGCCCCTGGTAAAAAAATCCGGATCCGTGGATGTCCAGGTTCCAAAGAAGGGGACATCATAATTTATCCTATCCGCGGATTTAAGGGCCGTGAGGATAGCAGATGGAAGACACTGCATGTAGATGTATTCTGCTCCTGCTTTCTTAAGCCGGAGGCATTCGGTGTTAAGATCAAGCGTCGTTGGAGGGAATTGCTCAATGGCTACGATGTTTATGCCATGTTTGGCAGCATATTCCTTACTCGGGGCATGGATAGACTTTCCGTAGGCATTGTTCCAGGTCAGGAGACCCACCTTAGGGGCCTCTTTTCCCTCATGGATGGTGCGGATATATTCCAAAATCGCGTAGGAATCCATCACATAACTGCCAAAGGGTAAATAGGCATAATCAACTGGAGGCTTGAGAATCCCCTGGTAGGTAGAATAATTGATGTTAGGTGTTTTGTATTTCTGGATAATTGGTTTGCACATGATTCCAGAGCCTGCATCCCATGTGGCTATCATATCCATCTTATCCAAGGTACAAAACTTTTTGACATATTTAATCGCCTCAGGAACTTTATAGGCATGATCAACTATGGTTAGATCTATTTTATTACCTCCAATCCCTCCCTTTACCTCGTTCACATACCTGGTATAGTCTTTATGGCCTTTGGCATGAAACTGACCCCAACTGGAGGCCATCCCTGTCAGGTTAATTATCGCTCCTACCTTTATTGGTTTCGCCCATGCAAAAGTGCCAAAACCAAAACAAACAAACCCTGCAATGAGTAATACAATAAATACCTTTCGCATAATCATTCCCCCTCTTTTAAATTATTAATTATAATAATACCCTGCCTAAAATGGTAACCATAAAGGGTTACATTACCCCCTTTAACCATATTTGAGTAATTATTGAGTCTTTAGAGATATATTTATTTATTAAATAATTATCTTGGAAAGGATTGTTTATGTTATAAGGATCATCCGGAAGGTATTTTTTCGGCCATGTAGAGATTTTTCTCATAAAGATAGCCTTGACTTTTTTATATATAATTATGTTATAGCTATTATATAGCTATAATTTTAAAATTCATTATTAGATATTGATATAAGATATTTTTGTCAAGAAAAAAAGAAAAAAATTAATTTAGGAGAATAAAAGATGCTTATAGGGGATATTTTAGCGCGGAATGCAAGAATGTACGGAAATGAGGTTGCCCTTATTGAACGAGAGCCCGCAAAAGACAGAAGAATAGAAATTACATGGAAAGAATTTGATGAGCAGGCCAACAGGTTTGCCAATGGATTAATAGCCAGGGGGATTAAAAAAGGTGACAAGGTTATTCATCTCATGATGAACTGTATTGAGTGGCTACCTTCCTATTTTGGAATTCTAAGGACCGGGGCCTGGGCAGTACCATTGAATTTCAGATTTTCTGCTCAGGATATAAAACTATGTGCTGGAATTGCTGAAGGTAAGGCCATGGTTTTTGGAGAAGAATTCATAGACAGGGTTACGGAGATTAAGGGGGAGCTTTCTACTATAAAGGATTATATCTTTGTGGGGCCAGATGAGATGAGGCCTGGTTATGCACAAAAATATGAGGATGTTTTAAACACGAATTCTCCTGTAAATCCTGATGTTGAAATAGGAATTGAAGATAATGCAGGCCTTTATTTTACCTCTGGCACCACAGGCACACCAAAACCAATACTTTTAACCCACAGAAACCTTGAGGCCGCCTGTATCATTGAGAATCGACATCACAATCAAACACATCAGGATAATTTTTTATTAATCCCACCCCTGTATCATACCGGCGCTAAGATGCATTGGTTTGGCAGTTTTATTGTTGGCTCAAAGGCAGTTATTCTTAAAGGGATAAAACCCGAATGGATCCTGGAGGCAATATCGGAAGAGAAGGTGACTATTGTCTGGATGCTGGTGCCCTGGGCTCAGGATATTCTTCTGGCAATAGAGAATGGGGATGTAAAACTTTCTGATTATTCATTAAATCAGTGGAGATTGATGCATATTGGTGCCCAGCCAGTCCCGCCAAGCTTGATAAAGAACTGGAAAAAGGTATTCCCCCATCATGACTATGATACCAATTATGGCTTAAGTGAAACTACCGGGCCCGGTTGTGTTCACCTTGGAATAGAAAATATTCACAAGGTCGGTGCCATTGGGGTGCCTGGCTTTGACTGGGAATGTCAGGTAGTGGATGAAAGCCGTAACACTGTTGCTCAAGGACAGCCTGGTGAGCTTATGGTAAAAGGGCCGGGGGTGATGAAAGAGTATTATAAGAATCCTGAGGCAACGGCCAGTACCCTTTTTAATGGTTGGCTTTTAACCGGGGATATGGCCAGGATAGATGAGGATGGTTTTATATGGCTTGTGGACAGAAAAAAGGATGTTATCATTACTGGAGGAGAAAATATCTTTCCCGTGGAGATTGAAGATTTTCTTGCAGATAATGACAAGATTCAAGATTCTGCGGTTATCGGCATACCTGATGAACGTCTTGGTGAGATTACATGTGCTATCATAAAAGTAAAGCCTGGCAAGGAAATGACAGAAGATGAAGTAAATGAATTTTGCCAAGGGTTACCCAGGTATAAGAGACCTCGAAAGATAGCCTTCGGTGATGTGCCACGGAATCCCACTGGCAAGATAGAGAAGCCAAAATTACGAGAGATCTATGGCAAAGGAAAAGGGAGTTTTAAGATTAAATAATCCTCCCCCTTTCATTTTTCGGTAATGTAAGTAGTCATTTGTCAGTAGTCTGATATATTAGTATTTATAAGAATTGTTATGAAATATATAAGGCTCTAGTGCCCTGTCTCAGAAATCTTTTCCTGGATATTGGCAATTTAAGATACCTCGAGGTTTCTACGGAGTAGGTTGTTAAGGTTTAAGAATTGGGTACTCAGATCTTCATCGGCTCCTATGATG
>Ga0315547_1002988_pt1 | contig 11315 bp, 8 predicted proteins | sample SalMarSW160240MG_2_FD_202542 | JGI IMG/M metagenome (GOLD analysis project Ga0315547, IMG submission 202542) | Salt marsh sediment microbial communities from the Plum Island Ecosystem LTER, Massachusetts, United States - Salt Marsh Sediment SW1601-240 ... | reverse complement strand
GAGAGGCCCTGGATAGAGTCGATAGGGAGATTGATCAATTAATTGATACAGGTGTTTATCTAAAAAAAGCAGCGTGATAAAACTTGACATAAATTTTAAGATCTTGGGTTATATAGACACCTAGTGACCAATTAGGCTTATTATATGAAATGTTATAGTTATTATTCATATGTTTTATACTCAAAAAATATTGCGTGGACAAGCAGCATAATGCTGTGCATATTGATACAATTATTCATCATGATGAGAAATCGCATCATTTTATATAATAATGTTTAATCCCTCGATTCATAAATTCGATGAAGTGCTTATTCAGACTTCGGCTGAGCTCAATCGAAGCCCTCGGGACTAAGTGCTGCCCGCGATGAGCTAGGCCGAGCCGAGTGGGCCCTTCGGTCTAAGCTCTGGGTCGAAGGCAATCTCAAAGGTAATACGCATGAAAATACATTAGAGTATTTGCAAATACAAGCGCTTAATTTTACAGGAAGACGGATTTAGTAATATCCATGAAAGTTGCCTTTTTCTTTGGCTTTCATATGCCTGTAAAACCCGAACACGGTAGCTTTCTCTTCAAACCTTCCCAGTGGGTAATCACACATACAAATCTGGATGGATTACTGGGGCACACCTTGCTCTGACCAGCCCCTCAAACGGTAATAATCAGCAAGCATCCTGTTAAAATCCTCCCGCCTCAAAACCTTTTTTTCTTCCCCTAATGGTTCATCAAAGAAACGACTGGGTAGTGTATCATCCTTTTTTGTCAGCCCTTCACGGATATTAAACCTTCTGGTGAGATCTATCACATAGGAGGCAGTTCTTTTAAGATAAGGTTTATCCATCTTCATACCGGTTGTTACCTCAATTATCTCAGAAAGCTCATCCCACATATATAGATCACGATAAAATCTACAGACAATCAGCATATCTTGAAGCGCCAGCCGTTCCTCAAAATCAATAAATAATTCTGCCTTGCCTTCAATCTGGTCTTTATCAATCATGCCAGAGAGTTCTGCCTTATAAAAAGTTGACCTTACATGGCAAGCGCCACGGGGTGACGTTGCATAAGCTAAACCCATGCCCTTTAAAATCCGGGGTTCATATCCGGCCGGCTCCATACCTTTTACATGAATTGCTACATCCTCCATATCCCAGGCGTTTGCAGCATACCTGATTCCCTTAGACAACACCTCTCCAACGCCTTGCCTGGCAACAATATCAGCCAGCAGGGAGGCGGCTGCATCAGAATCTCCATAAGGTATCTTTTCAGTGATCTTCCCCATGAAAGATGCCTCCATGGCAAAGGCGCACAGGTTTCCGGCAGTGATAGTATCCATACCCATCTCATCACAGATGTTATTTAAATAGGCAATCTCTCTTAAATCATGGATCATACAAAGCCCGCCAAAGGCATAAATTGTCTCGTACTCCGGTCCCTCGATCTTAAGCCCTTTATGGCGACCGTCCTGGACTGTGGACAGTTTTCCGCATGCCATAAAACACTGGGCACAGGCCCTGGGACTGGTCTTCAGCTGCTCACTCATCTTCTCAGCACTCAATGCCTCCCAGCCATCAAATGTTCCAGAGTGCCAATATCTTGAGGGGAAAGCCTCAACCGAGTTATTTATTGACACAAGCATTGGTGTGCCAAGGGTTCTGTAGGCCCTGGCCCCTGCATCGGTTTTCCCTTTGTCCCGAATCTTTTTTACAAAGTTGTCAAGGAGTTCAGGGTTTGCAACCTCTCTTTTCCTTGCGCCATGAAATGCCAGGCCTTTCACCTTCTTAGAGCCCAAAACGGCGCCAACGCCAGTTCTACCTGCTGACCGCCAGTAGTCATTTTCCACTACAGCAAAAGGGATAAGGTTTTCACCGGCAGGCCCAATGGTTAGAACAGCAACCTTTGAGGCGCCTACCTCCTTTTTAATGATATCCTCTGTATCGTAAGTGCCTTTACCCCAGATATGCGTTGCATCATGAAAGACCACTTCTTCCTCTGTAATTTCAAGATAGACAGGATTTTCAGATGCTTCCTCAAGAATAAAGGCATCATATCCAGTCCGGCTCATTGGTTCTGCCGCATGTCCACCAGAATAGGATTCAGAGAATATCCCGGTGAGAGGCGATTTTGTAAATATCCCATATCGACTTGATCCTGGGATTGTGGTGCCGGAAACAGGCCCCAATGATATTATAAAGTTATTTTCAGGGGACAGAGGGTCTACACCTTTTTGATTATTCTCAAGTAAAAGATAGGTCCCCAGACCCTTTCCGCCAAGGGTATTCTCTAAGACAGAATCTGATATCTCTTCTGCGCTATAGCGCTTATCTTTAAGATTAATGCGAAGTAATTTGTTGAAAAAGCCTTTCATGTGCAACCCCTTTTAGGTTAAAAACGGCTCTTTTAAGATCTTCTTATTTAATTTTTAGATTAGCTTCTTTTGAACCAACGACTCAGCCACAGATTAACGCTGATTACCGCTGATATTTTTTCTTTTGTTATCATATACAAACCTGCCTGTGCGTTGCACGCAGACAGGTCTTTTGAATTCTGGTTTTCTGCCAAAATTCAATAATAAGCCGACGTCAATATTTGTTGCCTGCCCGCCATCGCGAGCTCAGGCAAGGCGGGCGGGCTTTCAAATAGTTAATTAATTGAGCCTCATGTGTAGTGTCAACAGTATGGATTGCTCATTATAAGCTTCATAAAAAATTCTAAGAATAATATCTGTTATTTCTTTATTTAAACCTATCTGCGGTCATCTGTGTGAATCTGTGGCTGAATGGTTACCTTTGAGCTAACAGCCTTCAGTCTGGTAAAGCCAGCCTCAGTTAAATTCAAGGCGGCCCCCCTCATATCATTAGTTGAAAGATAAAAACGCACAAACGAAGGATCTCCTTTCCGGATAAAATCATACTCTATTAGCTGAATTCCGTTGGTCTCTAAAATTCCCAGGGCCTTCTCCAGGGTTTTTTCCTCATCTTCTACCTCCAGAAGAATCTGAGCTTTAGATGGATGGGGTTTTAATGTTTGAGAAATTTCTTCAATTGGGTCCACGGCAATTCCAAAATATCAGTTTATGTTATTTGGTGGGTTTCTCTTATATGGAGATCAGCAAGATTTATACCAAAGAAGGAAGTGTAGGTTTTATGGAAATAGATAGAGGGGGATGGATTAAAGTTGGAACAATCCTAATAAGGTTTGATTATTTATATGAAGATGGGTTGGCGAGTTGGGCAATGGAACCTCTCTCCCGAATTTGATGTAATTAATCAACATAATGCACTATTGCATCAGTTCGAATGCCATATCGTTTGGCCTTTCGGGCTAATGTGGATTGGTCAATATTCAAGGGAACCGCGGCTTTTCTCTGGCTTCCGTATGCCTTCAAGGCCCGCAAGATCATTTCCTTTTCCAGCATCGCAACTGCTTTTGGAAGATTCCACTCATCTCCGGATAGGCCAGGATTCATCCTGGGTTCTCCCATGAGAATGTGGGATGGAAGATCCTTTAAATCAATATGTTTTCCCGGAGTCAGAACGACCAATTGCTCCACTAAGTTAGCCAGTTCTCGTATATTGCCGGGAAACGAATAGCGACAAAGGCGGTCAACTGCTTTAGGAAGGATCAATTTGTTGGCTGAGGACTTGTCATTGCATTGCTTGAGAAAAAAATTGATAAGGGCTGGAATTTCATCAACCCTTTCCTTTAAGGGAGGAATATATAAAGGAATGACGTTAAGACGAAAGAAGAGATCTTTGCGAAACCTTTTTTCATACACCATCTCTTTGAGGTCTTGATTGGATGCGGAAATGACCCTGGTGTTTATTTTCCTGGTGGTTGTGCCCCCTACACGTACAACCTCGTTTCCCTCTAAAAATCTCAGGAGTTTTATTTGTACATTAGGTGGAAGATCGCCTATCTCGTCAAGAAATAAAGTCCCTCCTTCGGCGATCTCAAAATGGCCTGGTTTACCTTTGGACCGGGCGCCTGTAAAAGCTCCATCCTCATACCCGAATAATTCAGACTCTATTAGAGATTCAGGAATGGCGCCACAATCAACACGAATGAAAGGACCATCCTTGCGTTTGGATGCTCGATGAATAAGCCTGGCAAAAAACCCCTTGCCCACCCCCGATTCACCCTGAATCATGACGGTTGAGTCCACCTGAGCCACCTTCATAGCCCTATCAAAGACTTGATGCATGGCTTCGTTTCGGATTGCCGTTTGTGAAAGGAGATTTTTTTTACCATGCGCCTGGGAGAGCTCAGAGCGATACCTTTGTGCAAGTGCACGGCTTTCCTCTAACTCATTTCGCAAACTATCCAGTTCTGTTATATCCCGTTCATTTACAACCACCAGGGAGATCTCTCCTTGATCATCGAAGAATGGATTACCTGTCACAAGGATCTGCTTTCCATTCCTTAGCTTCTGAATTATTGTGATTGCCGCACGAGCATTAAGGACTTCCAACGTCACAGACCGGTCAATCAGTCCTTCTTGAACAAGATCCTCCATTCTCTTGCCGAGAACTTGATCTTCCTTTACGCCATTGATTTTTTCTGATGCACTATTAATCCGGATAACCTTTCCCTCTCGATCGCATATCCAGAGGCCATCATAGGATGAATCTATGATAGCCTCAAGGATATTCACCAGGTCATTTTGGTCTTTATATTTCTTAAGGCCCATTATAAAAGCACGACATAATTGAATGAAAAAATGGGGAAGAATCCTTAACGACTCAGCCGCTGACCCGCCTGCCAGATGGCGGGCAGGTCTACGCGGATTATCCCCTCCGGCCTGTAAGCCCTACGGGCTGGAAGGCCGATATTTCTTCTTTTATTACCGTTTAAACCGATTTTTGTTCATCTGCGGCTGAAGAGTTATAAAAATAATAATAAAATTTACCATCTATGAAAATGTTGTGCAACTATTTTTGAGTTAGCTGTGTGTATTGACCCATAAGCGCTCCTTTTACTTAGAGGTTTTAGGATGCCTATTATACCGCATAACTCGTATCCTTAACCAGTTTGTAGTGTTGCACTTATGAGTTGAATTCAGGTGGACTTATTTAGTGTAAAAAAGGAATTATATTTTAATTGATTATAGATTGTGCTACCTGGTAAGTAAAGAAGCATCTAAAGTTAAAAAGTTAGATCAATAAAGGAGATAAGCTATGTATAAGACAGGTATCGTCAGGGATACAAGATATCTCGAACACAGGACAGGAGACTTTCATCCTGAAAGCCATAGGAGGTTAGAGGTTATCTATGAGATGCTGAACGATCAGGATATGGCAGATAAATACACGGATGTTCCGGTGAGAGAGGCTACAGAGGAGGAATTGCTCTATATTCACTCAAAGGATTATGTAGATCTGGTTGCATCTACAGCAGGTAAGCCATCAAGTTACCTTGATGCAGACACACAAACCTCTCCCGGTTCTTATCTGGCTGCCTTACTTGCCGCAGGGGGACTTCTAAATGCCATTAAAATGGTAAATGGCGATGAGCTCGACAATGCGTTTGCCCTGGTGAGACCACCTGGTCATCATGCTGAAAGAAATAAAGGAATGGGATTTTGCATCTTTAACAATGTTGCAATAGGGGCTGTCTATGCCCAGAAAAAGCTGGGCTTGAAAAAGATTCTGATTGCTGACTGGGATCTGCACCATGGTAACAGCACCCAACACTCCTTTGAAAATGATCCTTCCACCCTCTATTTCTCTACCCATCAATATCCATATTACCCTGGGAGTGGCAGCTTTAATGAGGTAGGAAAAGGCAATGGAGAAGGCTATACAGTTAATGTTCCTCTTTCAACAGGATACGGTGATGCTGAATATATCGCTATCTTTCAGCATATCCTTCAGCCTATCGCAAAGGAGTTCAAGCCCGATCTGGTGCTTGCCTCTGTAGGATTCGATATTTATGAGGGTGATCCCTTAGGGGGTATGTCAGTTACTCCTGATGGATTTGCCGGTCTGACTCGCACCCTTATGGAAATTGCCCGCTCGAGCTGTGATGGTAAACTTGTGTTAACCCTTGAGGGGGGATATAATTTGCAGGGTTTAAGGGATTCAGCAAAGGCAGTGTTAAAAGAATTGAGAGGGGAATCAACAATAGAAGGCCGAGATTGGTCTGGCAAAGAAAACCAAAGGATTTTAACCCCTGTGCTTGATAAGGTAAAATCAATTCAAGGGAAATACTGGAAGTTTTGATTTGTTCGGGCCGCAGATCCACGCAGATTTATGCAGATTAATCGTTCTGATGGCAGAACTATTGAACTTCATGCCCTTCGGGCAGAATTATAACCATTGTTATTATCAATGCACCAACGCTTCATTATGCCCAAAGCGACTGTATATTTTATTCGGCCGAGTAGGCCGAACAAAAATCTGTGTTCATCTGTGTGGGTCTGTGGCTAATTGAAGGATTAAAGATTTTCCCGGATATACTCTACTGCATTCCTGAAGATGGTAATCCCTTCCCCCTCTTCCTTTTCAATCTTCTTCCCCATCCGTGCTAACTCCTCTCTTTTCCTTGTCCAATCCGGATGGTTTGTGTAATGATTGTAGGCCTCTGGGTGGGGCATCACTCCGAATATCCTCCCTGTAGAGTCACACACTCCGGCAATATCATAAAGAGATCCGTTTGGGTTAAAAGGCCATCTGCCTTGAGCGGGATGGCCTTCTTTATCTGCATACCGGATAACAACCTGGTTTTTTTTAATCAATCTATCAATAATCTCTTTCTTTGCATAAAACTTCCCCTCACCATGCCGCACAGGGAGATCAAGGGTGGAAATCCCCTTGGTAAAAATACATACGCTATTCCCTTGAGCCCTGAGCGTGACCCACCTGTCAACAAAATTTCCCGAGTCATTATATGTCAGGGCAACCTTTCTGGAGTGATAATCACCATCAAATCCTGGTAGAAGCCCTAAGTTTACAAGGGCCTGGAAACCATTACAGATACCCATAATGAGTTTACCCTTACTAATGAACTCTTCAATTTGTTCACCTATATTGTATCTCAACTTTGCTGCCATGATAACACCAGCTCCGTGATCATCTGCCCAGCTAAAACCACCTCCTAATACCAGGATATGGTAATTATCCAGAGTTACCCTGGCATCACTCTTCCCAGATGGTATCAACTCATTTATGTGTACCCTCTCAGAATCTGCGCCAGCCAGTTTTAAAGAAAAATCTGTTTCATAATCACAGTTTAGGCCGTATCCAGTAAGAACAAGCGCTCTGACTGTTTTCATATCAGATCTCCAAAAGGTTCATTCCAGGCGTCCTTTAAATCACTTACTTTTTCGGTAACAATAGTGCTGCCATCAACACCTGATACTTGAAGGATATCAGCATCAGTAACTCTTCCTATGCGAGCATATTTCAATCCACCCATGATACCCTCAAATGCTTTTATCTTCGTTTCATCAATGGTAACTATAAACCTACCCGCTGACTCGGAGTATAGGAGTCTTGTGTTAGAAAGCTCCTTCTCAACTGGAACAGACCTGAGGTCTATATCCATGCCCAGATTACCTCCTATTGCAGACAGGGCAAGATGAACGCCTAATCCACCTCTACTAACAGCATGGCAGGAGGCAACCAATCCATCCTGTATCGCTCGATAAAGGGCCTGATAAAGGGAGAGCGCCTTTCTTGAATCAACGACTGGGACATTACACCCTATCCAATTCATCATTAGGTAGTACTCACTTGCCCCAAGCTCATCTCGTGTTTCTCCAAGGATATATACCAAGTCACCAGGTATCTTTACATCCATTGTCAGGCATTTTCGTATATCCTTTACCACCGTTGTAGCGGTAAACTGAAAGGTCGGCAGCCCTGATATTTTTTCGCTCCTTCCAGAAGGCCCCTTTACTTCACCATCGGTATACATGCTATCTTTACCGGAAAGCAGTGGTATCCCAAATGCAAGCGTGTAATCCCGTAACGCCCAGCATGCCCGCACAAGTTGAGCCGCCTTATATTTTCCGTCAGGATTTTTTACAGGATCATAGATAATAGTCGGCCAGCAAAAATTATCCACACCCCCGATACAGGATAGATCACCGCCAACAGCAATAAGGCGTCTGACTGCCTCATCAATAGTGACTGCTACCATGTGATAGGTATCAATAAGGGAATAGAATGGATTTATCGCCTGGGTAATAGCAATCCCTCTCTTGGAGCCTAAGACTGGTCTCACCACTGCCGCATCGCTCACCATATCCCGCTCTTTCCCTACCAGTGGTTTAATAATGCTCCCTCCCTGAACCTCATGGTCATATTGCCTTTGAACCCAGTTTTTGGCACAGATATTTGGCCTCTTTAACATTGCCTTAAGGAGAGAACCCGCCTTTTCTGATTCATTCCAGACAAGTTCTTTCAACCCTCTGGATGATGGGGGAAGCCATTCAGCATCAAATGTCCACTGGGGAAATGATGATTTAAAAAGATCCATCGGTATATAGGCGCATGTTGTTTCGTTAAACGTAAGGTGGAGATATCCACTATCATTGTACTCACCAATAACCGTAGTCTCTACTGCATGTTTTGTGGAAAGTTGCATAAACCTGTCAATATTGTCAGGCATTACCGCTACAGTCATCCTCTCCTGAGATTCACTCACCCATATTTCCCATGGGTCCAGTCCCTCATATTTACGAGGGACCTTTTCTAAGCTTACATGACAGCCATTAGACCACCTAGCTGATTCTCCTACTGATGAAGAAAGCCCGCCACCTCCATTATCTGTAATAAATTCTATAAGCCCCTCATCCCTGGCTTCGAGCAAAAAATCATGCATTTTCTTCTGGGTATAGGGGTCTCCTATCTGGACATGACCTGCAGGGGTGGTTTCGCTATAGGTCTCAGAGGCAGCCGTAACTCCATGGATGCCATCCTTTCCTACCCTGCCACCACACATGATTATCAAATCACCTGGATTCGTTCTTTTTATGTGGGAAGAGGTACCATCTACTGCGGCAGGCATAATGCCCATAGCGGTTACGTAAACGAGACATTTTCCCATATAGGATTTATCAAAAATAACCTGTCCAAATGTGGTGGGAATACCACTTTTGTTTCCACCATCTCTCACACCCTCAATCACGCCATCCAGAAGTCGCCTTGGATGAAGGTGTGGTTTGAGTTCTCCTTTATAATCCCTGGGTCCCACACAAAACCCATATGTGCCAAGGATTAATTTTGAACCTTTTCCCGTTCCCAGAGGGTCACGGTAAATCCCCACTATCCCTGTAATAGCCCCTCCATAGGCCTCAATATTTGATGGGCTATTGTGTGTTTCTCCAGTAATAACGTAATAATAATTTTCATCAAACCTGCCCACACCTGCATTATCCCAGAGCACAGAGATAACCCAGTCCTTTTTCTCTTTTATCTGCAAGGTGGGCGCTTCAATGCATGTTTTAAAGGGATTATCAATGATCTCTTTATGATTAGTAGCCGTATCATGGTATCGAAAAAGCCCCCTGAATGTATTGTGGTTGCAATGATCACTTCTCGCCTGTGATATATACTCAAGCTCCACATCTGTGGGAAGATCAAGTCCAAATGCTTTTCGTTTTAAAAGCACATCCTCCCTTAAGAAATATTCGCGTATAACCGGTATATCGCTGTTCTGTAGTGCAAGGCTCCTTTCTCTTGACAACTTCTGTAATTCTTCATCGCTTTTAATTGAAAATATTTTTATTTTGGGCAGGTTATCAAGGGCAACCTTAGGGATATTCATGCCGATCCCCTTTTGATCATCCCATTCATCTATGTTATATATTTTCCATTGCTGGATGATGTCATTTGCCAGTATTTCTCGTGCTATTGTTTCTACATTATCTTTTTTTAGATCTCCCCTTATCTGATATATCCTGGATGTGTATACCGATTCATCGCGTTTTAACCGTATACCTAAAAGGTCTTCTATAGCCTCAACTGCTGTGCTGCCTGCAGGGTCCCTGACCCCTGGCCTGAGGCCTACCCATATTATCCAGTCGAAATTATTCGCCAGGGGAAGAAAAGAGGATTCCTCAATAACGGGATTAGTGAATATCTCTGTCCTAATCCTTTCTAACTGATCACCATTTAGATCAGCGTCAATGGTTAATACCCTCATTACCCTGGTGTCAGCAACAGTAAGCCCAAAGTAGGCAGATGCCTTGCGGCTGATGCTCATTCCCTCTACATCAATCAGCTCTGGCTTTAATCTTATTTCGAGTCTGGCCGGCATAGTGTCTTTTACTTTAGGATCCTTATTTTTGGATAATGTCAGTAGTCTGTTGTCCGTAGTCAGTTGCGTATTTTATTGTGTAAGCACTCATATGAAACATAGGAATCAGCATATTTTTTCTATTTATTTGAATTAATTGATCTTATGCTTTTTCTCAACGGACAACTGACAACTATCAACGTACACTGCCTAATTTATGTGTTTTACATAAGAAGTCAATGAGAATTTATAATAACTGTTTGTGATTTCTTGTGTAAAAATATAAGATAATTAAATTTATGTAATCAGAGGAGGTGATCGTATGGAAATATATCTTATGCAACATGGATCTGCCCTCCCTAAGGAGCAGGATCCTGAAGAGGGTCTGAGTCCTGATGGTAAAGCAAGCATTCATGCAAGCGGAAAAGCCCTTAAAAAAATGGGAATTACCTTTGATGTAATGCTTTCAAGTCCTAAGAAAAGGTCTAAACAGACGGCTTCCATTGTAGCTGAAGAGGTAGGATTTCCACCTGAAAAGATTGTGGAGACAGAAAAGGTCAAGGCTATGACCCACCCGGAAGAAACCCTTACAATCTTAGCCGAATATTCTAGCAATCAGAGGATCTTGATAGCCGGACACCTCCCATCTGTAGCCGAGGTAGCATCATTTTTATTAACAGAAGGTTCTAAGGCAACAATAGAATTTGAAAGAGGTGGTTGTTGTAGGATTGATGTTGAAGATCTTCCTGCACACTCAGGCCACCTTAAATGGTACCTAATTCCGGAGCAATTAGAGTTAATAGCTTCCTAAACCTGAAGTATCCGTTGACAGTTGTCCGTTTTCCGTTGCTTTAAATTATGAGTTTTGTGTCTTTCCTTATTTCGTTATTCCTTTTAACAATGGACAACAATCAACTAACAACATACAAATCGCTATACTGAATCCTTAACTAGTGCCCTGTCTCAGAAATCTTTTCCTGGATATTGGCAATTTAAGATACCTCGAGGTTTCTACGGAGTAGGTTGTTAAGGTTTAAGAATTGGGTACTCAGATCTTCATCGGCTCCTATGATGC
>Ga0315547_1002986_pt1 | contig 11327 bp, 4 predicted proteins | sample SalMarSW160240MG_2_FD_202542 | JGI IMG/M metagenome (GOLD analysis project Ga0315547, IMG submission 202542) | Salt marsh sediment microbial communities from the Plum Island Ecosystem LTER, Massachusetts, United States - Salt Marsh Sediment SW1601-240 ... | reverse complement strand
ACTCAAGCTTAAATCAATATAATCCGTAGAGGTTCCATCACTGGCAAGAGTTGAACCCGGGGTAATGGTTGGAGCAGAGGAAGTGGTATGCTCTGAGGAAGTAACATTACCGACGTCGGTCCAAACCCCAGAAAGACTATTGTAAATCTTGTAACCCGTAGCTCCGGTTACAGTATTCCAGGAAACTACTACTTTATCGGTATAGGTTCCGTCAGTGGCTTGAACATTTGTAGGGGCAGCAGGTTTAGTTAAAAAAGTTAGTTCACTGGCGCTTGATGTACCGGCGCTGTTTTTAGCCTGGGCTCTAAAGTAATAAAGAGTTCCTTTTAAAAGGCCAGAGATATTTTCACTGAAAGATTGACTGGTAGTAACACTTCCTGTCCAGTCAGTAGAGGAAGCATATGATTCTCCTGAATCAATATCATATTCAAATCGGTATTCGCATGCTTCGCCTCCATCATCAGTGAGACTTCCATTTAAGGTAGCTGTAGTTTCTTCAACTGAGGTAGCCGGGCTAGTGGTTACGGTAGGTGAAGATATCTCTGGCAAGGTGTATTTATATCGGTAGGCGGTATCCCAATCCTCATACTCTGCCCATTGTCCTTGCCTATATCTTATCCCCCACTCGTTGGCTTTAACATTTGGGCTTTGGTAGTGGGTTGCGACTTGGACATTGGCTGTGGCTGCGTTCACCTCGCTATGGATGATAACTTTTTCGTTGATGGTAGGTGGTGGGTCAAACTGAACTTCGTAGTAGGTGGGGGTTGTAGGAACATCCGCTGCATTGACTGCGAAGGCTGAAGCTATCAAGGCTTTGTCAGAGTAGCGTCTTATGGCAAAAGTAACATCGCCTGTGGCTGCTCCTTGCCGTTTTAGCCAAAAGCCTAGTTTAGTGACATGTCGGTTTGGGATAGTGAGGCATTGCCCTAGTCTGATTATTCCAGTAACGCCGGGGATATAGGTTGCGTTATACTGGGTCTGTTCTTCGATGTATTCGGTTGGTTCAGTGTATGTGTATCGGTAGGTGGCGTCCCAGCTTGTATCATTGTAGTAGGCGTCACCGTGGTATCGGCATTCATATTCGTCGGCTTTGACATCTGTGTCTTGGTAGCGTATCATTGCGTAGTCGCCCGAAGCAAAGTCTGCTGCCTCGGCTTGTATTCTAACTTCTTCGTTGATGACAATTGGGGTATCAAAGGTTACCTCTACCCAATCGTAGTCGACTGGCAAGTCAACGGCGTTGCCCCATAGTTTGCTGACAATAACGCTGTCATCGCTCACCTTTCTAATAGTGAAGGTTACCGTGCCTGCGGTAGCATTGTATTTCTTAATCCAGAAGGCGAGCTTGGTTACTTTGCGGTTGACTATGGTTAGTCTTTGTCCGTGTCGGGTTTCGCCCCCATCGCCGAAGGCGTGCTGATTGTTGTATTGGGTCTGTTCTTCTGTGTATTCAGTTGGTTCAGTGTATGTATATCGGTAAGCACCGTCATAACTATTTTCGTCCGTCCAGCCATTACTATCACTGTATCCGGTGAAATACTCGCTAGCTTTAACATCTGCCTTTTTGTAGAAGTAAGTAACATCGTTATTAAAAGATCCGCTAGGGAACTCACATAGTATTCTAACTTCCTCATTAATGACTTGAGGAGCATCAAACTCTACCTCTTGCCAATTTGTTCCTTCAGGAAGAGCAGAAGCGTCTCCCCACACTTTACTTGCAATTAGAATGTCGTCGCTAACTCGACGAATAGTAAAAATTAAATCGCCTGAAGGATTACCGTGTTTTAAAACAGGGAAAGCTAATTTAGTCACACGCCTATTAGAAATTACTAACCGCTGCCCTGCTCGATAAGTTACGTCTCCTCTTAGCCGTATGAAATCTGGGTATGTGTTTTGTTCTTCGGTGTATTCTTGCTGAAGAGTTGTCTCAGTAGTTGTAGAATAATTATCAGAATATTGCGCTAATGAGCCAGTCGCAGCATAAGACCAAGCGCTATAATAATACGCTGTTTCTGGATCCAGGTTGGTATCTATTGTCGATGTTCCTGTGCTAAAATATACTTCTAATCCCTCAGTGGTTGTAGTTGGGTAAGTACTGGTTGAGCTTCTAATTAAGGTTTTATTAGCGCCTTCTCCTTTGGCCCAGGTTAAATTTATAGAGCTGGTAGCTGGGTTTGTAGCATTAAATGAAGTTGGGGCATCGGGTTTGGTTAAGAAAGTTAGTTCACTGGCGCTTGATGTTCCAGCGCTGTTTTTAGCTTGAGCTCTAAAATAATAAAGAGTTCCTTTTAAAAGACCAGAAATATCTTCACTGAAAGATTGACCGGTAGTAACGCTTCCTGTCCAGCCAGTAGAAGAAGCATAGGGTTCTCCTGAATCAATGTCATATTCAAATTGATATTGGCAGGCTTCGCTTCCATCATCAGTGAGATTTCCATTTAAGGTAGCTGTAGTTTCTTCTACTGAGGTAGCTGGGCTAGTGGTTACGGTAGGGACGATGATAGGAGGAAGTGTATATGTATATCGGTAGGCGCAATCGTAGCCGCTGTTATCCGTCCAGTCGGGGGATAGGTATTCTGTGTACAATTCGTTTTCTTTTACATCTGCGTTTTGGCGGTAAATGAGGGCGCCGTTGTTATCAGTGGTCTCTGCGATTGAGGCAACAATTCTAACTTCCTCGTTGATTAGCTGAGGGTCGGCGAACTCCACTTCTTCGTAGGCGGTTGTGGTCGAGAGTTCCGAGGCGTTTCCCCAAACTTTGGAGCTGATAACGCTGTCGTTCGAGACCCTGCGTATTTCAAAGGTTAAATCTTCGGTTGGGCTGCCAAAGATTTTTAGCCAGAAGCCGAGTTTGGTAACTATGCGGTTGGATATATTGAGTCTCTGCCCAACTTTGGTGGCATATCGGTGCTCTAGCATCCAGTAATTCTCCCCCTGTGTCTGTTGTTCTATCATTTCATAGGTATATCGGTAGGCAGTATCATAGGCGGTGTCGTCTGTCCATGCGGTGCTGTGCCTCTGCATATTCTCGTTTTCTTTGATGTTTCCGTTGTAGACGTGGACTTGGATATAGTTTGAGGCGTCAGTCTCGTTATCGGTTACGCAGATAACGACTTCCTTATTAAGCTCCTGTGGAGTGTCTAGCTCAATCTCGTAGTATTGGGGGTCTGTGGTTAGGTCGCTAGAAGTACCTACTTGCTGGCTGTAGATTTCGCTGTGGTCTGATACATCGAGTATGCGGTAGGAGTAAACGCCGGGTGGCGTTCCTACCTTTGATAGCCAGAAGCCGAGCTTGGTCACTCTACGGTTTAAAATGTTTAATTTTTGCCCGCAGGTATCCCAGTCACCGTAACCGATATTGATGTCCATATCGTGCTGGGTCTGTTCTTCGGTGTATTCGGTGTAGGTATAGCGGTAGACGAAGTCCCAGGTGTCCGTATCCACGGGGGCAGCTACACTGCCCCTTGTCCAACACTCATCGGCTTTGACATCTGAAGTTTGCATATATGCTTGGAGGTAGTTGCTGTCGTCGTAACCTGTATGCTCAATGAGTATTCTGACTTCCCCATCAATGAGGGTGGGAGTATCAAACTCTACTTCTTCCCAAGTGTTATCTGTAGGAAGGTCGCCTGCCTGCCCCCATAGTTTACTTACGATTAGGCTTTTATCCGAGACTTTTCGAATGGTGAAAGTTACATCGCCTGTCGGGCTGCCTTCCTTCTTAATATAAAAGGCTAGTTTAGTGATGGTTCTGTTAGGAATGGTAAGTCTCTGCCCACAAGTGGGTGCGTTCGTTCCTTTGATGGATGCATTGGTGTTGTGCTGGGTCTGTTCTTCGGTGTATTCGGTTGGGGCGGCCTGAACTTCAGTTACTCCTATCAAGCAAAGAGTTAAAAGAATAAAAATAATTTTCAGATGTTTTCCCATTTATTTTTTTCAATTTATTGAACTTGGCCCATTTCTTCGGTTACGGTCTTGTCGTCAGGCAAGGTGGTATCAATAGCTGGAGCTGTTGCTTCTAAACTTTCTTTAGTCCAGCTATCTTCAGCAGTTATTTTGGCTTCCCTGATAATTTCCGGGGTCTGACCTTTTTGGGTGCTATCAGGAGTCAAAGCAATCTGAAAAGTAATGGTTGGACCTGAATTAAAAATCCCCTGACCTACATTTAGTTCTCCGATATCCCAGACAATTTCTCTTGATTGAGAATCAAAGGTGAATCTTTCAATTTCTTCTTCCGGGGAAATTTTACCGGCTACTAAATTTACATTTTTAGAGAGGGTCGCCTTTACTTTGACGTTTTCAACATTGTTATAATAATTTTTTGCTTGCCATATTATAGTGTAGGTGGTAGTCTCTCCCTTTTTTGGCGGAAGCGGACCTGAATTCCCAAAAATCTCATCCTGGAAATAACCTTTTTGAGTAATCTCTAATTTTGAATTAACCTTAGTTATAAATTCTTCCCGGACCTGGCTTAAATAAATTTTGTTTTTTACCACCGGGTTTTTATCTTCGGGAGAGAGAATTTCCCAATCTTCTTTTAACTCAATCCAGAATTCAACTTCTCCTTCTTCCTGAGGGGGTAAAAATTGAAGCTTTGGAACTCTTCTCCAATCAAAGACAATGGAGTTGTCCCCTAATTCAAACTCTCCTGAAGGAGCCTTAGTGGTTTGGAAATCAAAAGCTTTTCCCTCCAGGCTAGTTACTAAAAATAAATTATTTAAAGTTTCCTCGCCGATATTCTTAAAGAAAATCTCATAATGAAGCGAGTCTCCCGGGGAAGCTGTGTATTCCGGATTACCATTAATCTGCTGAGTAATATGTAAAGCCGGTTTGACAATTTCTACTCCTTTGACAGCTTCTCTTAATAAAATAAATTCCCCTTCCTGCCAGGTACCAAACTCAGCGTGAAAAATTTTTTGCTCCCCCACTTCTCCACTGAGTCGACCTGCTATTTCAATTCTTCCGCCCTCAGCCTTATTTAAGGGTGGAATTTCCCATTCAATTTTTTCTAAAGATTGAGGGCTGGATTCAATGAACTCAAAACCTGGCGGGTATTCAATCTTACATCTTAAATTTGAAAGGGGGTAATCAATATTTGAAAAATAATTCAAGGCGAATTTCAACTGTTTGCTTGACTCAATTTTAGAGGGTAAATCGAGAGTAAAAGTTAAAGGAACAGATTTAATGATAGTAGTAAAAGTAGTAATTGACTCATAGCGAGCTTTTAAATTTTTGGGCCGATAACTTAAAGCGGCTTTAGCTTGAAGGGCTTGACCCTCTTTCCCAAGAAGCCTGGCTTTGAAATGGAGTGTTTGTTCTTCTCCTGGATAAATAGTTTGAAGTGACAGATCTTTTCTTAAAGATTTTTTTTCTTCTGGCGACTCTTCTTTTTCTGCCAAATAACATTCTAAAGAATTTTCAGGACATTCAAAAATAAGCTTTGGCTCTTCTAAACGAACCTGACCATTATTTTTATACTTCACGATATATTCAAAATTTTCGGCAATTTCAACTTCTTCCGGAGCTAAAATTTCCAATTTTAAAATTTCTTTTGAATAGGGGTTTTTCTCCCAATAATAGAAACCGGCCAGGCCTACTAGGATAGTTAAAAGAATTAAAAAAATAATAAATTTTTTTCTCATCGTATTAATTTTAGCAAATTACTTAATCTCTTCCAAAATATAATTGAGGTAATTCTCAGAAATACTTTCTAATGCTTCAAAATAGGCACCCTTCAGCTTCAGTCTTTTAAGGATACCCCAGTTTTTTTGGGAAAAAAGTCTTAAAATTTTAACTGTATCTGAATCAATGCGGGGTAAATGAGTTTCTAATTGTTTAAAACAATTATCACAAACTATACCTCCTTGTTTAGGGTCGAAATAAAGTTTTTCGGGGGTTAATTTTTTTTGGCAGATAGAACAATTATAAAGTTCGGGTTGATAGCCTAAAATAGAAAAAAGGTTCCAGAGAAAATATTGATAGAGTAATTGCTGATTGTTAATTGTTAACTGTTGATTGTCTAATCTTTGACACGTTTCTTTTAATAAATTCCAGATTTGTTCGTCTGACTCTTGGCCTTTTATCAAGTTATCTAAGATTTCGGAAATTTTATAAGCAATGGGAAGTCTTTCCAGGCTTTTTCTTAAATTTGGAAAATTTTTAGTTAAAATAGCGTCAGTTAAAGTTTTATGGGTTTTACCCTGAATAAACTCAATCTCTGATAAGCAAAAAAGTCCAAGCCCTCCCTTTAATTTTGACTTAATCTTCCTTTCGGCTTTAACCAGGATTTCAAGTTTTCCAAAATCTTTGGTGTAGATAGTAAAAATTCGATCTGCTTCCCCCCGGTCTGTTTTCTGTAAAATAAAACCTTGAGTTCGGTAATGAATAGCCATTAATCTAATAGGGTTTGAGCCCGGTGACTTCTTTCAAAAATCTAATTTTTCTATCAATATTTAATTTTTCTTCTTTGGTCCTAGCCCGAAATCTTGCCATTCTTAATTCTCTCAGTTGTCTTTTGCATTCGATTTCAGAGATATAACTCTTAAATCTTTCTTGGGGGAAAATCTCTTTTTCCATTTTTACCCTTTCTCGCCAAGAATACATCTTGCCAGCTGCACCGGGAATGCGGGCCGGGGCTTTTCTTAGTAACCGCCTGAACTCTGGCCGGGAAAGCTCTTTCTTCTTATCAAAGATTGACATATTATTTAAAGTTTTTTAATTGCTAACCATAGTGTTTGGTGATCGACCTTTGTCTCTTTCTCGACGTCAAATACTTGTTTTGGTTTATCGCCTAAGCAAAAATTTTTGACTTTGGCTTCTTTTCGAATAAGGTTTTGATTTTTATTTAAAATATTATTAAGGTTTGGGGTTCCAGAATATCTGACCAAAATTCTATGTCTTGGTTTATAGCCAGCTCGCTTTCTCATTTCTTGAATCTGACGAATAACTTCTCGAATTATTCCTTCTTCTTTTAATTCTACGGTCACCTTCTCATCTAATTTAATTTTTTCTTTTAACGTTAAATCGTATCTGAAACTTTTAACATTCAATTCCTCTCTTATCAAATCTTTTAGTTCTTGCTCTAAACCGTCTGCTAAATTCCCTACAGTTATTTTTCTTAAAGGCTGTCTTACCTTAAGTTTTAATCTTGCCCTTTCTTTTAATCCTAAATTAACTATTTCGCGAACGCGTTGCATTTTCTCTTCTAATTTTTCGTTAATTAATCTTTTGTTTATTGGCGGCCAATCTTCTAAATGAACACTTCTTTTCTTCTTTACTAAATTTTTGTAAATTTCTTCGCTTAAAAACGGAGTAAAAGGCGCCGTTAATTTGCTTAAGGTTAAAAGGATATAGTTTAAAGTTTCTGAAGCCTCTTTTAATTCCTTTTTTGTTTCTGGCTTTTGGAATCTTTTTCTTGATCTCCTAATATACCACTGGGATAAATCTTCAATTGTAAAATTTTCAATAGCCCTAGCGGCTGAAGTAACGTCATATTTATCTAAATTTTCCGTAACTTGCCAGATTAACCCATTTAATTTAGAGATAATCCACTTATCTAAAACATTTTGAATTTTTAGGTTTCGGATTTGGAATTTTGGGCTTTCTTGATATGTCTCAAAAAAGAGAAAGCAATTCCATAAAGTCATAATAAATCTTTTAAGGCACTCGTTAATTTCTTCTTCAGAAAAAAGTTTAGCATCACCGGGCTGATTGACTGTAAAGAAATACCAGCGAGTAGAATCTGCTCCATACTTTTCTAAAATCTGCCAGGGTTCAACCACATTTCCTTTCGATTTTGACATTTTTTCTCCTTTTTTATCCAAGATATGACCTAAAGAAATGACGTTTTTATAAGGCGGCCCCTTTTTAAGTAAAGTAGAAATGGCTAGTAAAGTATAAAACCAGCCTCGAGTCTGATCGATAGCTTCGGAGATATAATCGGCTGGAAATTGTTTTTTTTCATCAATTAACTGCTGGTTTTCAGAAGGATAATGCCATTGCGCAAATGGCATTGCCCCCGAATCAAACCAGCAATCAATCACTTCTGGAATTCTTCCCATTAAATTTTTACATTTCGGACATAAAAACTTTACTTCATCAATAAAGGGACGATGAAAATCCAGTTCCATCTTTTCATTGTAGGGTAAATTTTTAAATTCAATTTTTCGCCACTCACCGGTTTTAATCTGACTTTCCTTTTTCCAGCTTCGCCATTTTAAAATTTTTTCAATTGGCCAACCCTTCAGGATTCCTCCAAAAATCGTCAGAGGAAGTTCATGGGAAACAATTAAAATATTTTTGTTTTGGTATTTTCCATTAATTTCCTTCAAAAAACTATACATTCTTTTCCCTACTTCCATTAAGCTTTCGCCCTTCGGCGGTTTCGCCAGGATAACATTTCTCCTTTTGTTTAAATATTCCCAAACTAATTTCGGATCTTTACCGTTAAAGATGCCTACATTGTATTCTCTCAATCTTTTATCAGGAATAACTTTAGCCCCTATTTCTGCAGATAGGATTTGGGCAGTCTGCTTTGTTCTTAAAAGATCGGATGTAAAAATAATATCAGTTTTTTGCTTTGCCCGAAGATTATTTTTTATTTTTTTTGCTGTCGCCCTCACTTCTTTTTCTCCTCTTTTAGTTAAGGGACAATAAATTTTTTCTGGCCAACACATAGCAATTTTTTTTATCTGCCTCAAAGAATCGCCGTGGCGTAAAATAAAATAATTATTATTTGAAAATTTCTGCGATATCAAGTCTTTTTTTGAACCAATCAATTCTAAATTCCCGCAGGATTTACATTGCCAAATCGGTAAAGGAGTCCCCCAGTATCTTTCTCGAGTAATTACCCAGTCTTTAATCTGTTCCAGCCATTCTCCAAACCTACCTTCTTTTAAATGACCAGGAATCCAATTAATTTTTTGATTATTTCTAATTAGGTCTTTTTTAACTTTTTGCATATTTATAAACCAGCTCTGTTTAGCGTAATAAAGAAGGGGGGAGGAACAACGCCAGCAAAAAGGATAATCATGGAGATATTTTTCTTCTTTAAAAAGCAGGTTTCTTTTTTTAAGGTCCAAAATAATTAAGGGGTCGGCATCTTTAACATAGAGGCCTTGCCACTTTTTCACTTCCTTTTTAAATTTTCCTTCTTCGTCAACATTTAATAAAACCGGTAAATTATTTTCTTTTCCCACCGCCATATCTTCTTCGCCAAAAGCTGGAGCAATATGAACCAATCCTGTCCCCTCTTCTAAAGAAACAAAATCGCCGGAAATAACGTAATAGACTTTTTTTGTTAAAGATTTTACAGGAAATAAAGGTTCGTATTCTAAGTCCAGCAAATCTTTCCCGTTAAGTTCATCAACAACTACGTAATTTTTACCCAAAACGTCCACCCTCTCTTTGGCTAAAATTAAGTATTTATTACTAACTTTCACTTTAAGGTAGGTGAATTTTGGATTTACCGCCACTGCTACATTTCCCGGCAGGGTCCAGGGAGTTGTTGTCCATACCAAAAGATAAGTATCTTCGAACTCCGAACTTTGAACTTTGAACTTCACATAAATTGCCGGCTCTTTAATTTTTTGATATCCCAAAGCTACTTCATGTGAAGATAATGAGGTTCCGCATCTAGGACAATAAGGAACTACTTTGTAATCTTGATACAAGAGTCCTTTTTTATAAATCTGTTTTATAATCCACCATAAAGTTTCGATATAGTCATTTTCATAAGTAATGTAGGGGTTTTCCATATCTAACCAAAAACCAATCCTTTCGGTTAATTTTTCCCAGTCTTTTTTGTATGCCCAAACCGATTCTTTACATTTCCGATTGAATTTTGCCATCCCATATTTTTCAATATCATTTTTGTTTTTTGACCCAATTTTTTTCTCAATTTCCAATTCAACAGGCAATCCGTGAGTGTCCCAGCCTGCCTTTCTTAAAACTTTAAACCCTCGCATGGTTTTGTATCTTAAAATAATGTCTTTATATACTCGGCTTAAAACGTGGTGAATTCCAGCTTTTGCATTAGCTGTCGGCGGGCCCTCATAAAAGACAAAGTTGCTGCTTTTAGCTCGCTGTTTAATGCTCCTTTCAAAAGTTTTATTTTCCCTCCAGAATTTTAATATCTTTTTTTCAATTTTTGGAAAATTTAAATCCATATTGTGATTACATTTTCTCCGGGGCTGAAACTCCTATCAATTCTAAAGTATTTCTTAATCCGGCCTTAGTAGCTAAAATTAATCCTAAACGAGCCTGGCTCAGGTCTTCGCCAACTTTATCCTCCTTCGCTCCAATTTTATCGGAGCTACAGAGGACACGGCAATCTCTATAAAATTGATGAAAAACAGTAGCTAAATCTATAGCATATTTGGGTAATCGTTGCACTTGGTAATCTACGGCAGTATCTTCAACAATTTCCGGAAATCGAATGAGCTGTTTAATTAAGTTAAGCTCTGAGGGATGATTCAATAAAGTTTGATGTTTGATGTTTGATGTTTGATGCTGCACTTTCTTAAGGATGCTGCAAATTCTTGCATAGGCATATTGGCAATAATAAACCGGACTTTTAGCCGATCTTTCTTTGGCCAATCCGACATCAAACTCCATCTGAGTGTCCAGCGATTTCATTAAATATAAAAATCTGACTGGGTCTAAGCTAACCTCATCTATTAACCATTCTAAAGTTATAACTTCTCCCTTTCTTTTAGAGATTTTCATTCGTTTTAATCTAACCACTTGAGAAATCAAAATATCCAAATCCCCTTTAAAGTCCAACATCTTTGCTGCGGCTTTTATTTTACCTACGTGTCCCTGATGATCAGCTCCCCAGACGTCAATAACCTTATCAAAGCCTCTATCAAATTTATCTTTATGATAGGCAATGTCGCTTAATAAATAAGTTGGTTCCCCAGTTTTCCGAACAATAACCCAATCTTTTACATCTCCATATTTTGAAGTCTTTAACCATTTAGCCCCATCTTTTTCATATACTAATTTTTTATTTTCTAGCCAAATTCTAATTTTATCTACTTTATCCTTTTGATATAAATCTTTCTTCTCTGAAGTCCATTTATCAAATTTAATTTTTAGTTTATTTTCGATAAAATCCTTTATATCTTTTTGAATATCAGAAACTACTTCCTCGGGAATTTTTATTCCCGAAATCTTCTTTTGAAGATAATCGCTATAATAAGGAAGGTTTCTAGCGACAGCTGGAAATTCTACTACTTGCGAAACCGTATCTTTAATGGTTATAATCTGACGACTTGCTTCCGCATCATTAATATAATATTCTCGAGTAACTTCATAGCCAGCTTTTT
>Ga0315547_1002985_pt1 | contig 11327 bp, 11 predicted proteins | sample SalMarSW160240MG_2_FD_202542 | JGI IMG/M metagenome (GOLD analysis project Ga0315547, IMG submission 202542) | Salt marsh sediment microbial communities from the Plum Island Ecosystem LTER, Massachusetts, United States - Salt Marsh Sediment SW1601-240 ... | reverse complement strand
AAATACCAATGTTCTTTACGGATTTCATCAATTAAATATGTTTCAAAATTACTATCGATTTCAAAGTTACTTTTTGCGTCTTCAGTTAGTGATATAATTGTAATTGTTGTTCCTCTATTTTCAAGTGGAATAAGAGGTAAATTTTCCTTTGGAGACAATTGAAAATCCCAATCTTCTTGATCCCTCCATACTTTAACATCAAGTTGTGTATCAAATATTGAGTTTGCAGATGTCGACTGGACTTTAATCATGTTACCAATTTTAAAAAAAGCCCTTTTCATTCCTATGCCAAACTGCCCAATCGAATGCTTCTCTATCAAATGTTGACTTGGTCTACCAAATCTAAACGCATATTTTCTTGCAATATTGACATCTATGCCACCGCAATTATCCTTAATTTCAAATATATCAGATTTCACTTTTATGTCAATTTCAAATCTGTTAAGATTTGACAGGTTATTCGCTTCAGCTGTTCTTTGAGCCCCATCAACTGAATTATCAATTAAATCTCCTATAGCATCGATTAGAGTTATATCTTTAATTAACATCGAAATAAAAAACTCTTTTGTTGGAGATGCTTTAATAGTGATAGATTCTTCTGGGAATCTTGTTCTTTGCATTGCCGCCATTTTTACAAGGTTTAACATTCACACTTTGAATTACTAATGTAAGAAGTATTTTATTACCTCCGGCAATTTTTATTGATAATAGTATCCACTTTGTTAGGTCACAAAAAGTATTGTTTATTCTATGATATATAATTGACATTTGACATGAAACACTTTGAATGATTGAGTAGAGTCATTATCGTAATAAGTTAGATTTGTTAAATCTATGAATGGTGCTCTTTTGATTCTATTCTATTCTTTATCTCCCCAACTGATTATAAGATTAATAACGAACAATCCATCTTGAACAATTAATGCAGCTGATATAAAAACTGTTGAATTTAACTGAAATCGGCTTCGCTAGAGCATTTTTGATTAGTCAATGCTGTATTTCTTTAGTTTTATACTTGCGTCTTCTTCACTAAGTTGCATATTATGAGCTATGATTTCCCTTGCTTCCTTTAACGAATGTTCTTTCCCATCTGATGCTATGTCCAGCAATGGTTTGAAGAATGATTGGAAATCAGGTACAGGCATTATTAGGCTTTTGTTTAGTTGTTGGAATAATTATATAAAGTTAGAATATCTCTTGTTTAAAAGCAAGGCCCTTAATCACGCGAAGATGTTATCCCCGTATTAATGGCAAATGGTATCCTAATCATAAGGAAAATTCATTTAAAAATTGGGATACATTTATATGCAGACTTCATCCATAGGTATGATTATTGCTTTGGTTATTGTAAAATACAACTGCAGATTATGAAACCTATTAAGAATAAGAATATCATCATCGGTTTTATGATCGTTTTTATTATTTTTCTGTTTTGGAGGGCAAATAAAGAGGATAATCAATTGGAGTATCCCAGGCCCCAGCCTAATCCTCAATCCCAATCACTAAGACCTACACATAATAGTGATCAGTCCTATTCACCATCCTACCACCAATCCCAACCCAACCTCAATAGGTATGAAATCCTCCAAACCAAAGTGAAGGGATATAGAGAAGAAACTTACTGGGGATCCGAGCACCCCATCCAAGAAGAAACCCGGTATCTAAACGATGAAGAGTTTGACCGATATATTACTGAAGAAGTGGAGTTAAAAGATGCGGATGTGTATTGGGGCGCCGACTACAAGTAAGCAGATGCAAAAGATGACGTTTAAAGCTGATTTCAAGTCTTCTAGTGCAATATTTAAGCATTACTATATAGATGCTAACTTTGGAATGCTAGCAAGTAATTTTGAGCTTATTCTATATCCATGAAACTCAAAACTTGTGATTAGCGAACCTTGGGGAGTGTCATTATATGACCCTGAAAATCGTAGATTTCTAAGTTGCCTTGGTTATTGATTATATAATATTCCTGAAAGGCGTTCCCTTCTTCAAAATACCGTGTTTTACCACTTACAACTTTTGTTTTCATTTCTACAATCAAGCTGCCATCATCAAACTTTTGTTCTAGGAAGAATTTACCTTCAGCCTTATACAAGATTATTTCACAGCTTGTATCCCAGTCTGTTCCACTATTTAAAGCATCATGATCAAGCCATTTGCCTATAATGGTTTTGTTTTTATGCGGCTTAATTTCCTGAAAGTCCTGATCAATATATTTTTTTTCTTCTGATAATTCTTCTTTAGTCTCTTGGATTTTTGAAGTAGCAGGTATTGAGGATTTTGATTCTGACTGAGATTTTTGAGTTTTAATCTCGTTTGCAATGATAAAACCCACAAAAATCAAGAAAGCTGTTATGAAAATAATACCCCAAATCTTTATAGGATTATCTTTATTTTCACTAACTAATTCCCCTTTCGAATTTGGTTCTGAGCCATTTTCTATCTCTGAATTACTCAGTTCAATTTCATTTGGGATATTATCGAGTAAATTATATGGTACTTCTGTTTTACGTTTGCAATATGGACAGAAAATATAATGAGTCCCTCCCCAAAATGGAGTCTCTAATTTTAAATCTTTTGTTAGTGGATAGAACTGCAAGCACTCACTACATCTTCGGTATTTGGTTTTTTTAACTTTTTCTGGATTTGAATGTGGGATGCTCCAATTATTACTTTTGGGAAATTTAAATGCATGAGGTATTTTCTCATCTTTAATAAGTTGTGCTGTCAGGTTATGTGTATTGTCTATATTTAATCCAGATTCATTTATTATCCTATTCGCTTTCTGAACTGACATATAGCTTTTTCCACTTTTTTCTAGTTCAAAGTCAATAAGCTTAATGATTTCGTTTATCATGGCCTTAGATCTTTATTACTGAAAGCTACAATCTTAGTCTAAATTTAATCAATAATTCGGACTTATATTTCCCTTCTTGAAAGAGGTTTAAGACAGCCTACTATTACTACGATATTTAATATATCTAAGTCCCTTGGAATACCACCACATCAGTTTATTAAGATTGTAGAGGAAGCTTTAAAATAAACTCCATTTTATCGGTATAGGGGAGTTGTCTTTGTCTGAAAATCCTGCAGATCTGAGATTAACACATGGTACATGGTCCCCCAGACCGATTTGGGGATTAACAACGATCATCCGGGTTTAATGATTATTCCGCAAATCTCGGTTTAATCCCTGACAGATGTCCCCCAGACCGTACAAAAACAAGAATATTATGAAGAAAAATAAGACCTGATTCTATCATAAGCAGGACCGTATGCTGACTTGGAATTTTTTGAGAGTGAATATTGTTTTGTATGCAAGATCGGGATAACCTTCTGATTGCCGTCAATCACATTATATACATTTCCACAAATAAGTACGAATGTGCGGTTCCTTTTAGGCAGGAAGTAAGGGGGATCACTCTTTAATCCGATCTCCTTTGGCTCAGTCAAAACTAAGAAATCATTCTGGGAATTATAAAATCCCAGTTTCTGGAGCCAGTAATTTACCTGCAATGACATCGGAAATACAAACTCAATTGTAGGATTAGTGGATAGTATGTTGTGGATATTGGCCAATCCTTCTTCTGCCTTCTTTCTCGGTATTAGAACGGTTTTTCCTTTTAGAGTTAGCCCCCCTAACTTGCCCCTTAACTTCATTCTCCGCTCCATACGTTAAAAGAGTATTCCCTGGTCGATGTATCTAACCAATCAGAGACAAACCAGGGAGTCTTTTGGATTTGATATAAGATTGGTATAATTTTATTACTGGAACCAAACTTTACTAAACACAATAAGGTGATCGATATTATTGTCTACTAGCTTTATAGTTGGTTCCCCTTTATTAAAGTTCTTACAAAACAATTGATAAGTCTGGAAATAACCAAAAAGTATATTGTTGTGGTCTAAATTTCACCAGAGAATAATAATTTGTTCTAAAAAAGTCAGATAACTTATAACGAATATTCTTAGACAGATATTAAAGTAAAGTATTTTAAGCTAATAAATATATACTATGAGCGAAGACCAAGATGACTTTCTTGATATCCTTAAAGATCCACACGCGTTCCTACAGCAATCGAAACTATTAAAAAAATCTTCAGATTTATTGCAGAGTTATTTAATGGATTTGATTTATTTTTCAGAAGTGAATATGCACGATAAACAAAATGATTATAGAGAAACCCAACTAGCTTTAATGAAAAGTCATCTGTTATTGCTTGGATTAGCATTTGAAAATCTGATTAAAGGAATTTCTGTTCTATTATTCAACGACTTTTCCAGTTTTAACGAATTGAAACAGAAATATTGGAAGATCTCTAAAGGCCATGAGATTTACCAACTTGCTCAAAATATTGGAATAATTTTAAACGAACAAGAGTCATTTCTACTTGATAGACTTGAACAATTTATTTTATGGGCAGGACGTTATCCAACTCCGACAACGAAAGAGGTATATTTAACTAACTTCATCTATAATAATAAATTATGGTTCCTTAGGACTGATCCCGAAGTTAGTAATATGTTATTTGATAGATTAATAAGAGATTATTTCGAGAAATAAAAAGCTAATTATGAGTAAGAGCAAGAGCAAAATAGTTCAAACGAAGAATCCCCGGTCAGGAAAGTACGTTAAAATTGATAGAAGTAAAGGGAAGATTTTGTCAACAAAGAAATCACCTGGTCCCTATAAAGGTGTGCCTATAATCCGCAAAAAGAGTAAATGATAATTTATTCACCAAATACTGGCAATCCTTTTGAGGAGGGAATCAAATACCAACCCCGTAGTTGTTTTATTCTTACTCAATTAGGAGGGACACTGCCTCCACAACTTAAATCAATAAGGAAACGACTTAAAAAGGAGTTAAGAGAAAGGGATATTAAAGAAATCGATGCACATTCTTTAGTTACAGGACGAGATTTTCTTGAAAAAATATGGCGTCAAATATTGTCAGTTCCCATGGGAATTGCAATCCTGTGCAAGGATATGCAATCAACAACAGTGGCAAATGTTTTTTATGAAATAGGATTATTGGATTCACTAGGGAAGGAAACACTTGTTATCAGAACAAAAGACTACGATATTCCCTCCGATTTTATCCGTACTGAATATATCACGTATGGCCGTGGTTGGGCATCAAAATTAAATCAGTTTTTCAATAATGTTTTCGAACAAGAAAAACACTACTTGACTATGTCAGAATTAACTGATAATGATCCAATTTTATCTATCGATTTTTTAAGACGAGCATATTTGATTTCTGCAAGGAGAGAATATATAAACAAAGCAAAAGACGTTTTCGAAAAGAATAGAACTTCAATAAATAGATATAACAGTTTTCAAATCAGAAATTTTCTTAAATCGTAAGCTTTTATATATGCACCCAAATACGTTACTCTGTAATATGGAGCTCGATTAGTTCCGAGATTTTTTATCGATCAGCTTGAATTAAGAAGAAGAAGAATAAGAATCAAATCTCATATCTTAGATAATCTCCGTCAACCTCTCAATCAATTATATGCAATTTCCTATGACAGTCAGGGCATAAATCCAAAGTGTTATCTAATACATCCCCCCCTTGACAAACAAATGATATCATGAGTTCCTAGGTATGGTTCTCCATCCTTGTTAGTAAAGGGGGCGGGGGTTCTACAAAGCTGACATATTATCCTGCAATTTTCTAAAATATGTGAATACACATCATATTATGCTGCGAATAGTTTTTGTCTAATTTTATGTAATGTTGTAAATTTGCTGCAATGCCGACATAGGAAGCAGAATGTATATTTGGAGTTTGCAAGAGCCTGTAGGAACACATGTTAAATGCTAATAGGAATCGGGAGTTCATGAAGGTTGCCATCGATGAGATGCTGAAGTCGCGTTCCGAGCACAAATACAAGGTAGACCCTATGGTTGGCGCCGTTCTCGTGGGAAATGACGGCAAAGAGCTGGGACGAGCACACCGAGGCTCACTCAGGACAGGTGACCATGCAGAATATACGTTACTGGAACGGATGCTTGGGAACATGAACCTTGAGGGAGGATCACTCTATGTGACCCTGGAGCCTTGTACCACCCGTAGTGCCAAGAAAAGCCCGTGTGTTGACCGTATCATCAGTGCTCGCCTCGCAAGGGTATTCGTGGGCATGCCAGATCCGAACCCCAATATCCTCGGTCGAGGTATCCAGAAGCTGATTAACAACGGGGTTGAGGTCGATTTTTTTGATCTAGATCTGGTCAATCTGATTCGAAAGGAAAACGACGAATTCATCAAGTACTGGGAAGAGGCGGAAACCGAAGACGACTCGGTGCCTTTCGAAGGTCCATCCGACAAAGAGAAAGAAACCGTTGAAGGTGGTAGCATAGAGGAGATGTCTCTTGAGGTTATTGAGGAGTATTTGAAGGTCAGGAAAGAGCCGGTGGACGTTCCATCCGATGAGATGTGGACGTTCCTAAAGAGGAATCAGTTTGTCGTGGAGGGTACAGGAGGTAAACTGACCCCTACCGTCGCAGGGCTTCTGCTGTTCGGCAAGAAACCGGAAGACCTGCTTCCACAGAGCAAGGTCATGGTGGAGGTCGAGGTTGGAACTAAGACCATCACAGGAGAGATTACAGGACCGCTGCTACATTTCCGGGAGCAGATAGACGCGTTCTTCAGAAAACACATTCGACATTTCACCGAAATACAGGAGTTCGATAGGATTGAGGTCTACGAGTATCCCTTAGAGGCTCTGAGAGAAGCCGTGTTCAATGCGGTCATCCACCGTGATTACTCAGGCGCAAGGGTCCATATCAGTATCAAGCAGGATAGGGTGGTCGTGAAGAGCCCCGGGCTTCTTCTGCAACCGCTCTCTTTGGCTCGGGTAAGGGCATTCAACGCACCACAGTATAGTAGGAATCCGCGGATCGCCGTAACATTCCAACATATGACCTGGATAGACGAGATGGGATGGGGACTCGGCAAGATGCGGGACCGAATGTTGGAGAGGGGGCTACGACCGCCGTTGTTTGACACCGACGCGGGCTACTTTGTGGTGACTCTTCTGGGTGAAGAGCAGGCTTGGCGCTACGTGCGGATCTCACCTGATTACCTACGTAAAATGGACAAAACCCCCAAGCGCATTCTTGGCATGCTTATGGACCGAGAGAGGATTTCGACAAGTGACTGTGCCAGGGCTCTTGACTTGGATGAAAGTACTATTCGTCGGTATTTAAGGAAATTACATGACTTGCAGCTCATTGATAAGATGGGAACTGGCCCGAAGACCTATTACGTGCTCAAGGGTGAGTAGCTACCCATAGCGACTTTAGAGCACAGAACCGGGCAGAATCCGGGCAGAACCGGGCAGAATCCGGGTAGAATCCGGGTAGAATCCGGGTAGAATCCGGGTAGAATCCCGAAGAGATCAAATACCTCCAAATAACGCAATCGACAGCGACAAGCAATATTCACTCTGTGGCCATGTTTGCGCGCCTTGGCAAAGTTGATAATCCTTCAATTGCTTCCTGTTTTTTTAATAACTGCTATTGGACACAATATACCAACAGGCTAACAATCTTTTTGGATTACAGTGAAATGATTTAGTGTAGAACTGACAGACTCATGTATATACCGAGTTCCTCGTAGAGTTCCTCTTTGAAGCAATGTTCGGGGGATTTATGATCTCGGATTTCACTTCCAGGCAGCGCCCAATATCCATGGATTATAATTTACAAATCTATGATGAGACCTATTCCTTTCATCTTCAAACTCTTACTATTTTTTCTCTACTTTGAATTTCTTCCTAAAGATCACAATCCCAGGTGATTACTGGATTTTCTTCAAAATCTGAACCTCATAGAGACCGTGAGAGCCACTTTAGTGCTTTTATGAGTAGGGTTACACCGGGGGGAGATCGTCGCTCTGAGGGGCTGTATGACCCCTCAAATGACATTTTTATATTAACAAACAATAACAGGAAGGCATAAAACAATAATTATATTTGGTAAAACAAGAATTTGTATTTATATTCGACGAAAATCATAATTGGACATATTATGGATACAAAAGAAATAATGAGAATTGCTGATGTGGCTGAATATTTACAACTCAAACCACAGACTATATACACCTGGGCTCAGAAAGGTAAAATACCGGGTGTAAAACTTGGGAAGGAATGGCGCTTCAAGAAATCAATCATCGATAAATGGTTTATTCTCCAGTTTACTCCTCAATTTAAAGAATTTATACCAGATGTTCAAGATGAAGCTAATCCATCCTACACAGTTCATAAGCAATCAGAATTTCTTTCCAATTTAGCTTGAAGTTGCTGGACTCTGAAGTATGATTTTTCCTATTTTAACTGGTCCCTCTATTTCCCCAATAACAACCTTTCAAGATCTACACATTAGTGAAAAAATTTCTTTATTAAATTATCCTGATAATCGGTGATAATTTAAAAGTCTTTTGGATATGTTAATAAGTTGATTTAATTTTATTTGAACCAATTTCTAAGGTTGTTGTGACTACTACGCCTTCTTACTCATAATTTATTTTTTTCTCTCCAATTAAATATATGCCAAATGGACAAAGAAACCTGGTTAAAAGATTCATTTTCTGAACAAAATACACCTGACTGGCCATGTCCTTCCTGTAATAAGGGATTATTAGTATTGGATTCGGATGATTTTTCCTTTGAAGAAACGGTGCTATCAAAAAAGTGGAAGGTAAGTGACGATTGGTTTCCCGGAGATGTTCAATATCGCTTTCATGGGACTTTAAAATGTCAACGTTGCAAAGATTCCATAACATTCCTTGGTAATGGGAAAGTCGATTATATTCAATACTATGATGAATATGATCATTCATTGCAAGAAGAATATAATCGCGTTTTTAATCCATTGTACTTCAATCCACCATTAAAAATATTTCGAATTAATGAAAAATGTCCAGAAAATATTAAAGGAATGATTGAAGATTCTTTTAAACTTTATTGGAGCGATTTATCTTCATGTGCAAACAAAATAAGAGTCAGTTTAGAATTACTGATGAATCAACAAAAAGTAAAAAAAACTATTATACACACGGGGAAAAGGATAAATTTATCATTGCACCAAAGAATTGAAGAATATAAAATTCACCAACCTGAAATAGCCAATTTTTTGTTAGCAATTAAGTGGATTGGTAATACAGGGAGCCACATCGGCAATCTTGAAAAAGCTGATATTCTTGAAGCTTATGAGCTTCTTAGTCATTCCTTAAATAAACTTTATGATACAACAGAGGCTAAGCTTAAAACTATTTCCAAAGAAATTATTAAGAGAAAGGGAGCAAGAAAAAGAAACAAATGAACAGTAGGCTAAGAAATTTTTTAAACAATTACGAAAACCTACTTCAAGGACTATTATATTGGCCCCTTAAAACAGTTGGATAAAAAAAGTAAAAACAGAAATGCGTTTATACACGTTAGGCAAGGTGCATATAGCTAAATTATGATAACAGCCTACATAATTTAAAAATACTTATAATCAGCAATAAAATGCCTGATACTATTAAACGAATATATATAGGGTTACCCTCTGATTTTAAATATAAAGTGTATTGGGTAGAACGTAAATTTAGAGTTAATCCGTTATCACATAATCTTGGTGGATGCGATGTTATTATTGAGTATCATTCTGGAAAGGTTTTTGGTTACGATTGGATAAAATATCCATCAAAGTATATTTCAGTAATTTTCAATCAAACAATTTTTAAGGATATATCGGAATCAGAATTGTTAAATAATGCTAATAAAATCAACATTATAAAAAACGAGGTTTCAAAAATTTATTTAAGAAAATATGATACCAACACTTTTGAAAATTCACCTTTTACGAAAATTTGGGATTCTAATGAGGATTACAAAACTCCTTGGGAAAAATTAGAAATATTTGATTTTAGACCAGATTCGTCTATTAAAAGTGTATCCCCTTCTACCAATAAAAATTATATAGCCCCATATATGATTTGGTGGAATAAATTAGAATATGATTGGCAAGAATTAATAAAAGAAAATTTTTATCAAAACTTTAATGTAAAACTTATAAACTTTAGCAGGCTTGCCTATGAACTAATTCTTTCGTTTAACACATTTGATATAGGTTACAATAACTTGGATAGTGTTAATAGTTTAGATCCATTATGTACCTTTTCCAAAATAAAAATTTTAAATATAGTTACACATGGTGCAGGTGTTTTTGATAAAACAGATCTTGATTTTTTAAAATATTTTCCAAAATTAGAATTCCTCAGTATCCAGTTTCATGAGAATAGTTTAGACATATCGGGATTAAAAAACTGTCCACAACTCAAGGGTCTAAATATTACTTGGACTAATATTAAAGGAATTTCCTCAATTGTGTATCTTAACGAATTAAAATATCTGAATCTTTTTAAAAGCTTAATCTTAGATTATGAAGAATCTAAACATTATTTTAAGAAAATATTGAGTTTGCCAAAATTAAAGTATCTATGCTGGAATTATGAGAGTTTAATCGAGAATGCAATACATCTTAAAAATTTCAAACAGGTATATGAAGAAATATTCAATATTTTTGATATACAAGAAGTATTATGCAAGTTACATGAATAAGAAACACTTCCTGATAGAATATACCTTACTTAAACAGTCTTTTTAATCAATAATATAAATATTTATTTTCTGATAACATACGCCCAGCAACTAACAATGTATATAAAAAATAGGCAGATAAGTTGTAATATCAAGGGTTGTAGCCCGTTTCAACTTCCGTGTATCTTGACAGGAAAATGCCATGCAATCACCTACTTTTCATATACTTACCGTTATTAATTTAAAGTGAAATTCTAACATATTTTGGTTAATAAATCCTTAAGCATTACTTTTGCTGTAACATCAAGAATCCCTTAAGTGGGATACCAACCGAGCTTATTGTCACGGTGGTAAAACGATGAGGACCAGTCTGGTCAAAAATGTTTATTCAGACCTCCCCCGAATTTCTTGATGTAAATGAATCCTGATTTTGGGTAAAAAGCTCCTATACCGTCCATTGATCCTTCAAATGCAATGAGAAGTGTATTAATCTTTTAATACCTTTATTGTTTGATCGGTTAAAGGCAAAATCTTTAATTCTTGAGAAAGGCAATCACATCCAATGAATAAGTTGGGTAAAATAAAGATATTCTATACAAATTACCAGTAGTGTCCGACTAAAATAATAAAAAGAAGGGTACTCCCCGAAGGTTTCCCCTTCATGTTGTAGATTTGTTTTTGAGGAAACAACCTACATCATGAGTAAAAATACGGAAATAAAATTTGTCGGA
>Ga0315547_1002984_pt1 | contig 11328 bp, 7 predicted proteins | sample SalMarSW160240MG_2_FD_202542 | JGI IMG/M metagenome (GOLD analysis project Ga0315547, IMG submission 202542) | Salt marsh sediment microbial communities from the Plum Island Ecosystem LTER, Massachusetts, United States - Salt Marsh Sediment SW1601-240 ... | reverse complement strand
CTAACCTGCTGCATAAAGCCCCTGGTTTTATGAGTTCTGGCCTCAGCAGCATCAGCTTTATCTTCGATTTTCTGGGACACATTAGCTCCTTTCTATATTGAGGTTAGTCTACTACCTCTCAGGAGCTCGTGCCATCTGACTAGAGTGTACGGTTTTAGTAGCCCTGTTTGTGTCCCATTATCGCTGACGGTCTACACTCACCATTGGATCGCTTGAACTTAAAGAAATAGAAAATATCGCAAGAAGGGGCTAAAGCGTTGATCTAGCCCCTTCTTGTAATTTCACAACATAAGCTATTGTTACCCAACAATATACCATATTGTTACCTTCGAAAATGTGAAAGGGAAATGCAACACTTCATTTACCGGTTAATATAATGTCCGCCGATAGAGTCCCGGGGCTAAACCTCGTTCTTTTTATGACTGACCAGTATGGGTTTACGTTCCTCGTGAGACATAAGGGCAGCATAAGGGCCCAGCGAACGCTCATACAGGCGGTGATAAAATTCCGGCAATACATCCGTCTCATGTTCGTGAAAAGCTCTGAACTGTTTATCGGTATTCAGTAAATTCAATATATCGCGAAGTCTCCCGATCATTTGCCTGTTACTCAGAGTTTTAGCCAGGTTGTATCCAGATGAGACCGGGGCAGGAGCTTCCTTTAGTCTTTTCAGGAGCATACCGCCGGAAGAAATGTAAGAAACCACATCAATGAGTTTCTTATAAAAGCCCGCCGGACTATAATTCTTTAACGTGTATACCAGGTATGGCATGTAATAGAAAGTAAACGGCATGGTTGTCAAAATACGGTCTTCGCTTAAATATCTTTCATACAGTGGAGTATTCCCAAAGGGGACCGGAATATTAAAATTCGGCATAACGAAGGGAACTCGAGATGCGAATTCCTTGGTCAACTCTATAGGTTCATCCCCTGTATCCACATCCAGAGCGAACATGAAATTAGCTTGAATTCCGGCAACGTAAGGTCGAATGATATTACACTGCTCGATGACCTTCTCCAGCTTCTCCTGGGGACCCGCTGTAGACCCGGCTATAACCTTGTTTGAATAAGCTGCCCATGATTCGATGCCGGGAATTATATAGAATTTCCCCACGTTTTTCAGCCGCTCCAACCTGGAACGCCGCAGAATAGAGAGCGAAGTCTCCATTATATAAGTGCTGCGCCTGCGATTGGGTATCTTTTCCAGTACATCGAAGACTTGCTCGAATTTCACGGCAAAATTGGGATCATGCAAACCTATCATCACTTTGGGGAAATGTTGAAAGATATAGCGCATATCTTCTTCTAACTGGTCCAAAGATAGAAGTACATAAGGATTATTCCAATCGATACAGAAATCACAAGAATTAGGACAGCCAGTGCTGGTTAACAACGGAATTCCAGTAAAACGAAAGGGTTTACCCCTCAGGAAAGTGGATGCGCGGATTTCCGGCATCCGCTCTTGTATACTGGGAATACTGCTAAGGGCGCGCCCACTGGTGAGAATTTCTCCCCGAGGGGCATCCCTTAAAATCTCGGTTATCAGAGTCTTATCACAGTCACGCACAACGATATCAAAGAAACGCAGACAATCCTCGGAAAATTGCTTAGCATGAGGACCGCCTATGACCGTAAGAGTATTCTCCTTGCGATACAGCTTTGCCAGCGCGTATGCCAGTGCACTTGCCTGAGTATAAGTCGAGATGAACACAACATCCAGATCGTTTGGTAGCAGTTGTTTGGGATCTTTATTGCCGAAATAGGTCGCATAGAAGACTTCGTGGCCCAGAGCGCGGCACCAGACACTTATAGCCTGAGGCATAATACTGGCGTATTGCTTGGTAATCAGATAATTGTATACCTTGTGGTCCCACCTTCCGGTGGTTCCGGCACTCATCAGTTCAAGGATTCCTATTCTCATATCCTGCCTCCCCGTGTATTCTACCGCAAATCGGGGTTTCTATGCATTTCGACTTTGATAAATATAAAGCGTTAAAAAACCAACCCAACAACCAAAAATAGATGGATTCGTATTAAATCGGGGCAAAAGCACGAAATACCTATCCATTTGACCTATGTTACCTGCTTTTTCAAAGGTAACCAGATGAGTGATTGTTAAATGATCGCATATTCCGTTCGCATAGCGAGGACTACTACAGAGTTCCGAGATGGAAATTGACAACCAGGTATCATAGATATATTATCTTTTTACAATAGCGATGAGGGACGGAACTACCTCATTACGATTTAAGACGGGAAATCCCAATTATTACTATTTTCCCCAAAGGATTAAGAGTTCAACCATGATACGAGCAGGCAGGCAATAACAACAAAGGAGGGAAACCGAGCAATGTGGTGGAAGAAGAAAGAAAAGCAGAAAGAGGAGCAGAAAGAGGAAAAAGAGGAAAATTTGTTGAAGGAGTTGTGCAGAGATGATACAAAATTATATGTTTTTCTCAGTAATTATTTGTTGTTAGATCCGTTAGCGGCCATATCCAAAAAAGGTCTCGATATCCTCACCGAGGAGGGGGGAAAAAGCGGGAACTTTGGACCGGCAGTGGATAAGGCCATTTTCGAGGGCGCTCAAAACCCGGGGGAAAGGGAAAGATACATCAAAGTTATCCAAAAACTCGCGTCGAAGACCATACACGTGACGGAGCAAGAAAAAGAAAAGGCAGAGAAGGAAGGACTCACCGACTGGGCTGCTTCCCTTGGGAGAAGAATTGAACATCAGAAATTTATGAGCGAAAGAGCCGAAGACATAATAAACGTAGCTTCCGTGTTCTACAATGAGAGATTGTTGGAACTGGGAGAAAACGCGAGAAGAGAAGAGAGGAGAGGAGAGAGAAAAGAAGCTGAAGGGGAAGAATGGAGAGCAGGGGAGCAGGAAGAGGCGGAGCGAGAAGCAAGAAAAAAAGAAAGAAGAGGGATGGGAAGAGAAGAGAAAAGGGAAGCTGAGAAACAAGAGAAAAGAGAAGAGATGGCAGTAGAGGAAGGGAGAGAAGCGAGAGGAGAAGAGAGAAGGGAAGCTGAAAGGGAAGAACAGAGAACAGAGGAGATGGAAAAGGCGGAGCGAGAAGCCAGAAAAAGAGAACGAGGGGGGAGTTAAATTTTAGTCCCGAAGCCAAGCGCATCGAGTTCTCTGCGTTCGAGTCACCCGTTCATCATAATACCAAACGCACAAATTTTTAAAGTTGAAAACGATGATCTTCACAAGGCAGGATCTGAGAATCTGAGTAATCTAAGCTAAATATGTCATTAGAACTCATAAACTTTGGAGGAAAAGGAACTTCGAAGCAGACTACAGTATCATGAAGAAGAGTTCATCCCAACATACCACGGAGGTAAACCACCTTTAGACAATAGCAGGTGTTTTGTCAGACACAGTAAGAGCTGGTTTCCCGGTCGCATCGGTATGGGTGCCAAGAGGCAAAGTTGGGAGCAACCACTGAACCCTGGAATGGCAGAGTCGTTCTGCCAGGTCAAAGTGCTCCAACGCCTGATTTCTCCACGAGAACTCCTCCGCATACTTCACTGCTCTCTCTGACATTTCGTTCCTAAGCTCGGGATGGAGTACAAGTTCTTTGAGACTGGTAATTGCTTGTTCAAAGTCCACACCAGCCAAACCTCCAGCCATCTTCACAGTTTCGCCAACACCCTCCATGTCCCGGCAAGCAATTGTAGCCCCAGCACCTAAGGCATGTGCCAGAATTCCGCTCTGCGTGCAGTCGCTTGGCCAATAGAAGTAGGTGTCCAACGCTCTCAGCAGGATAGGGAGGACGTCTTCAGGTAGATAAGTCTCTAGAAAGAACTGTCCTGGACTGTTGTGACTGGTCCTCAATTCCGCCGCATACTTGCTATCGACACTGTTGTCGGCTTCCCGCAAGGCGCCGGCATAAACCGCAACGATTCTCTTTCGAGGCAGCATCTGTTGCAGCAAATCCTGGGCACGATAGAGGAGGTTAATACCTTTACTGGCGGTGATGAATCCAGTTATGCCTATCACGAACGTATCGGCGTCAAGGAATATACGTTGCTGCTTCAGACTAGCCTTGTACGCTTGGTCCAATCCGGATTCATATACCAGATACTCGTGAATCCTCACCTTGGCCTCTGCTCGGCTCATCCTGGCTATTATGGGATTGAGATGAATACCATGCCTTAGCACATGAACCTTGTCACGATATTCTGGGAAGGCTCGAGTTACTGCTTGGTACACGCCGTCACTAAACACGGTGATCGCATCCGTGTGTGGTAGCAGCAAGCGCAGGAATGAGTATTCGTTTCTTCGCAGCCCACAAGCGGTTTCACTACTTTGAAAATGAAGTGTATGGAGGGAAACCACCTTTATTTGGTCCAGGTCCCTGAGCATATCAACGAATTTGGCGTTGTCTGGCCAGATACCGAATTCGTGTTGAAACCACAGAACAGAGTCTTCTTTTTTCGCAACGAATGCCTTGAGTCCATCTTGAATCGTTGGCGCGCTAAAGCTACGACGGTCAGGTATGCCATACCAAACACGACCCGTTGTCAACTCGCGGTCAGCCGTTAATGGCACCCCGTATTTATCCAGATCAAAGGATAGCACTCCCCAGCTTCCAACAGGGCTCTTACGGGTTACAAAGCTCGTGTAGTCAGCTATACCGCACATTATGGGTTTATATGGTCCCACGAAGTAAATAGATGCCATTTCACCACCCCCCTTCATCTCTTTGAGCATAACATGTACAGTGTATCAAGTAGCCGAAAGCATTCACCACTTGGAACTGTAGCTGTAGTTGCCACTGTCAGAACTTCGTGCTTTTTTAGCTCGGCGGCATGAGGGACAGCGCTTGGGCTCGTTAGTAAAGCCTTTAGATGCGAAGAATTCTTGTTCCCCGGCGCTGAAACTAAAGGTGGTTCCACAATCGGAACATTGGATCGACTTGTCCTCAAAACTCATTGGATGACCTCCTCTCTTCTGAATCTTAGTTAGAGCTCGGTCACCCAATACTTCAATAGTCTGAAATTATTCGAAATAGTTTGTAAACAACTAAACTGAAACTAACAAACATATTATACACGAAAAATAGCCTCTTTGTCAAATGAGTGCAAGAACGAAGGTGATGAACGCCACGTCAATCCTTTCTTGATGCTCTCTGCTTTTATTAGCGCTCGATAGTCGTTATTTCGACCATAAAACTAACAAAATGGCAGCTTGCATAGGCGTGTTATCTCAAATAGCCGCCGTGGTTTCTGCCTTGCCTGATCTCTTCCGGGATAAGGTCGGACACTTTCGCTATGGCAACGCACGCTGTCGTGTCTGCTGCGCCATAGTAAACAAGAACCTCATCATCATCGTCAAGGATTTCCTTGTCCACTTGGGGAACAGCACCGCAGCTGAATACTACATTAGGAACATAGTGCCCCTTCTCGCCAATCTCGTAGCTTTCTTCGGGCTCCAATACAGGATTAGGCGAGCGATAGAGCAGGTATCCTGGGTCGTCCAGTGCCACCAGCAGCACACCAATCCGGTATATGAAGGAATGGTCAACACCGTGATAGATGAGAAGCCACCCGTATTTGGTTCTAATAGGCTGGGACCCGCCGCCAATCTTGAACCCGTCCCACGCCATTCCTGCTCCTGGGCCCATTAGTATACGGTGGTCTTCTCGGGACCAGGGACAGTCAAGATGCTCGGAGTAAGAAATCCAAATACTCGGCTCGATCCTGTGATACATGACATACCTTCCGTTGAACGCCTCCGGAAACACGGTGGCATCCTTGTCGTCAAAGTCGGGGAAAGCGAGGCCATGTCTTCTCCACTTGTTCCAGCGACGGTTCAAGAAGTCCTCCAGACCGATTGAAGCCAGGGCGATCTGAGCGGTGACACTATTGTAGGCAGTATACAGCATATAGATGCGTTCTCTGATGAGGATAAGTCTGGGGTCCTCACAGCCTCTTGTTTCCCACTCCCCCTCCGGCTCAAATACCGGGCTTTCCAATCTCTCCTCAATATGCAAGCCGTCTGAACTTACGGCTAGCCCGATTCGGGAAACCTCATCCTCTCCACAGGCGCGATACAGGATGTAGATTTTGCCTTTTAGCATTATCGCACCAGGATTGAAAACGTATTTGGATTCCCAGGGGTGTTCTGGTATCGCCTTGAGAATGGGATTCCCTTCAAACCTGCGCAACTTGCCTGCTTCAGGCTCCGCTGGACGTGGCAGTTGCTCAGGTTTCACCTGCTGCGCCGTTTGCCAGCCAGGAAGGAGCAGCCGAGCCAGGTTTTCCGATTCCCTCCCGTGCCCCATCAGTTCTGTGATACTGCTGTCCATATTCTTCTCGCTAACCCCCAGGGACGTAACCATTTCGACCAGAAATTCCCGTGATGCCCAATCTCTCTCAACATGTAGTGAGAGAGGTGTGGGTACACCTTTTCCGCCCTTAAAACTATAACTGGCCCATGTCCAGGCGGAGCAGGGTACAAAGCCATCGGGTAGGGACAAGGCAAGGTGGTAGCAATCCATGATATGGCTCAAACCTTGGGTGAGACGCGACAATGAGGGGTCCTCCTTTGTCTCCAAATCCCGGATCATCTTTCTAACCCGCTCGACCAATATCCCCTGTATTTTGCTTTCAAATATATTGTGGGCAGATAGTGGATCTCTTCCCCAATGGCCCTTCAGCGAGTTTACTACCCTGGTCCCGAATTCCTTTCTCTCCCGTGCAAACTGCTCCCATATTTCCCCAAATCTTTCAGCTTCCACAATATTCTTGACCATCATTAGGAAATAGCGCAGCTTGGGAAATTTACCACCTTCTCCCCGGCGCACATTGCTGACGAGAAGCCTTCCTGCGAGCTTGCTTAAGGTCGAAGGCTCCTTGGGAAGTGCGAGCATGGAGAAATCCTCATAGCTCACTACCAGTGGCTCTAAAGGTAGGCGGGCAAAGTGCTCGGGCCGTGCATTTCCGGCTATCCATTCCCACAATACCTCCGTATGTTCTGTCTCCTCCGACAGGCTAGACAAAGCCAGGATATCCTTTGGCCCATAGTGTTGTTCAAGCTCGGCCAGGTTGGCCGCACCGAATCTGATGAGCAAGTTGGAGGGCGGATTTCGCTGCAGAATCCAAGAGGCCACCTCAGGTTTTAAAGTGAAGGTTTCCGAACGAGGAAAGTTCTGCAATATGGCCTCAGCAACCTTCTTGGTTCCATCCAAGGTTGAAAGATCCCCGCTTAAAAGGAGTTCATTCATATCCTGCTCCACCTGGAGCATTAGCTTTTCTATGTTTTCGGCGATATCGGTGGAATTCGGCTCGTGAGGGATATTGAGTTGTTCATGATAGAACTCCCCAAATTCCTTGTAGTGCCTTTGAAGAATATCGTTATAGATGCTATCAGTGCTTATGGTCTCTTCGGTAGGCGAGGTAAACTCCTTAGGCAGTATTAAGGGAACTCCAGGTATAAACTCGCGGTAAGTCACCATAGGCAGAAGTGGCTTGAGAGCATCTTCTTTGTCCCTCCATGCCGCCAGGAAGCTGGGCTTCTGTTTGATGAATTCCTCGATCTGCTGCTGAATCTCCCGCTCTGCCATCAGAGCCGTGAGTTGCTCTGCATGGTCGAGGATAGCAGCCCCTGACTGTTGCTTGAACAACTCAAGCTCCTGAGCAAACCCGGCTTCCCTCGCATAACAAATGGGGATGAAAGCATTCAAGACAGCGTCCCTGGCAAATTCCTGTTCCAGACAGTAAACGAGTAAAAAGTCATTAACGATCTCGGCCCAGAGGTGCGCAGGAAACCGGAAAGACTTTCGGTCAGCCCCGGCTAGCCTCTGTAGTTCTATTGAAGCTTCTCTGGAGAGGATCTCTTCATATAAGCCCTGGAACTCGATGAAACCTTGTCTGTATCGCTCTATTGCAAGGGGGTCTGGTGCCACTTCTTCCGGGCATTGGGACTTCCTGTCTCCGAAGATAGCCAGGGGGTAGATTATATCTCCTCTTTGCTGCCACCAGTCTTTGCTGGCTGCAATCTGCTCAAAGATTACTTTGGTTTGCTGCCTCCACACACTATCTCTGTCTGGGTAGATTCTATGAATCTTCACACCAAGGCTGGTTTCGCAAATCTTCGCTTCGTTGATGATGGCCGTCGTGATGAGCTGGCTGTCCATGCCATACTCACCAACTTCACCACTCCAGATGTCAAAATCAGCCAAATAGATTCTGAGGAGCTTGCTTGAGATACCAAGTATTTTGCCTGGAAGTCCCCCTGCTTTCAGATTAAAGACGGAAGCGAGCAAAGGACTCACGAGGTGATTGGAGACTGTATTATCAAGGTAGTGACTATTGAACCTGGGTATAACGAGGTCTATACCTTCTTTCTCTATCGGAATGATGAGACGACTTACCCATTCCGGAGCCAGGCCTTCAATTTCAGTTTTCACCTTTCTGCTATCAAGGTCGGGCTCAAACAAGGCTAAATCGGCGTTAAGCCTGTTCGCTATCTCTACTATTGCCTTAAAGGAAGAGACTTCCCCGCTTACGCCTTCATCCTTCATGAGAAAGGCAATCCTCTTTATCGCGTGTCCCAGAGGTACTTCCTGAATAACGTCTAAAGCGTCCTTCCCCTCCGGAGCGCCAACGCACACAATAACGCATTTCTTGTCAGGGAAGAATTCTGAAAGCCCCTTTGCCGTGATTTTGCATACGTGCCCAATTGTATCGACTTCGTTTCGGAAGGGGATACCCACCACTATATCAGCTCCCCCTATGCTCACTACGTCCTTAAGGGGTTCATTTAGGGATTCCGCATAGGCTTTCTCAGCTAACGAGGTGCTCCTTTCTATTTCTTTCAAGTCTCCTCCTAGTCTCAATGGCGATGTATCTGGTAATGCCACTAACCTAACTGAAATGTTAGCATTTATGCCATCGCCTATACAATGTTGTTTCCGGTGGCCATTGTTACCATTTTTCGTACTAGTAACTACACCTCGCCTTAACCGTCCAGAACGTTTATACTGAAAAGGAGGCCGATAGGAAGCTACCCAAAGGAGACGGCATAATGAAAGTGCTTATTGTTCATTTTCGCTCCGCTCCCGCCAGGGGACTGCAAAAACACCGGGTAAATGTGGATTCCCTCGACTCGGCGGGCACTGATGGCGTTTCCCTGGAAATAGCCAAACGTCAAGCTTCCCTCGAAGCGATGGGCCACAAGGTAGCCATTTGCTCGGCATACGATTGGGCCGACTTCGCGATACCGGCATTGGAGTTTGACTCTGAAGAAGTGATGCTGATGATGCGGAATTTATTCGGACCCGGGCTGGTGGACTTTGCTAGCGAGGCAGAGTTGAAAAGCGCATTTGATGCCTCCTTACTGGAGCTGAGGCAGGAATTAGGCAAGTCGATTACGGATTTCAAGCCAGACATACTATTTGTCCACAACATGTTATCTCTTCCTGTGCATCCCGTCGCGACTGTAGCTTTAACCGACCTGCTCAGAGAGACCGGGTTGCCTTGCGCTGCGATCCACCATGACGTTCTAAGCGAAGGCGCCTACAAATTCACCCCGACATGCGATTTCGCTAAATCAATTCTTGAGGGATACTTTCCTCCAGTGTTACCCAATCTTAGACATTGTACGATCAACTCGCGCAATCAGATGGCTCTCAAGAATAAAGGCATCCAAGCCGAAGTGATCCATGATACCATGGATTTCAATCAAAAACTTGACACGGCAGAGCAAGCCAGGATTCGAGTCAATCTTCGTGAGAAATACGGTATCAAGCCAAATGACATCGTTCTCTTTGCCGGAGCCCGCATTGTGCCCAACAAGCAGACTGAATTGGCAGGGCACCTAACCAAGGTTTTGCACAGGTTGCGTCAGGAGATGGTCGGGAAGAGGCTGTACACCGGCGAGGTGTTTTCTGACCTCAATCGTGTAGTGCTGGTTCTCGCAGGTCGACCGGAGCGGGCCTTCATTGACTACCAAAAGAAGGTGTTTGATCTATTCGACACATTGAAGATTGTCTGGAAATATATAGGTGGCGATGTTCGCCCATATCGTTCCGAAGATGAAGGGCTCTATGCCCTGTACCCCGATTTCTATGCTATGGCCGACTTCGTCCTTTACCCCACGGGATGGGAAGGATTTGGAAACCAACTTCTCGAGGCATTCGCCTCCGGGCTGCCCGTGGCAGTCTTCGAGTATCCCGTTTTCAAGGAGGATATTGCCCCGAAGGGCGTTAAGGTCGTGTCTCTTGGAGACACACTTCTCCCGGATAGAGACTACATGGGGCTTGTTCAAATTCCCGTGGAAGTGCTGACTCGAGCGGCCCGCGAGATAATGGCAATCCTTACGTGTCCTGAGAAGTTAACAGATATTACTGACCACAATATTATGGTAGGGAAGAGGTGCTTCAGCTTCGATGTGCTTCGAGCTCACCTAGATGAGGCACTAACCTGGGCCCGTCTAATCAAAGGTCAAAAGGTTGATGAGGTCCAGCAGAACCAGGATAGCTAATGGGGAACGTCATTTTTGTTGACCCGCCCCAAGTCATTGGTTCACCATTTAGTTTGTATTACCAGTATAATTGCCTCTTGAGAAGGTCACCGCTTTATTATTGTAAGGATCTACTTCTTTGCCTTCACTTCTTCTTGCTTCTTCGCTTTACTCTGCTTAGGTTTCTTGACATTTTTTCTGCCCTTCTCTCCCATTATTCCCTCCGTCTCTCGATGATGTTTTTAACAATATATAAAAGCGATATCTTGCTGTTTTACGGTAATGACCACTAGCATTACCAAATTACGTTATATATACTTACCGAAAATACTACAATCTTCACGCCCAATGAGTTCACCTCTATTAAAGCTATTTCCGCAACTTTGCTAAAACCTTTCTCATTGAATTTTGGACAAATTCATCCTTTTCCTCCCCTAGAGCCTGAGTAAGAGGTTCTACTACCCTCTCACCCCCTATCTTTCCAAGGGCTGCAATTGCTTCCTGTCGAACAAATCTATTTTTATCTTTCAAAACTAGAATAAGAGCATCTACCGCTTTTTCATCTCCCATTATTCCAAGCATTTCTATTGCATGTCGCCTAACACTACTATCCTTGAGTTTAAGGTCTCTGATCAACTCTTCAGTATCTTTCATTTTTACCCTGCCTTTCATTTGACCTGCCCGAATAATTATAACACTTACTAAGATACAATTTACTTTCCGCTAAACAATAAGATTTCCTAATTGATGTCAAGCCATTAATTCACCTATTGATTGTTAATCTTCAGCCAAGTACACTGTTACGGGGGAGGTGGAAGTATGTCTGGACTGAGGAGCTTTAGCTGCCTCGCGTG
>Ga0315547_1002983_pt1 | contig 11330 bp, 8 predicted proteins | sample SalMarSW160240MG_2_FD_202542 | JGI IMG/M metagenome (GOLD analysis project Ga0315547, IMG submission 202542) | Salt marsh sediment microbial communities from the Plum Island Ecosystem LTER, Massachusetts, United States - Salt Marsh Sediment SW1601-240 ... | reverse complement strand
ACTCCAAATTCCCCTTCTCTTTGTAAGAGAAGGGGTTAGGGGTTGAGTTAGAAAATTTAATTCTTAAGTTTTGCTTCAATATTCCTGAAATTTTGCTATTTTGCAGAACTCATAATTAGATAAAAATAGGAGGAAATATAATATGTCAAATCTGGCAATTAAGGGTAAATGGAAAGATGGAAAATTTATTTTGAAAGAAAAAATTCCTTTTAAAGAAGAGATGGAAGTTATAGTTATTTTTATGAATAATATACCAAAAAATGAACTTTATGTCCACTCACATGAAGTTCAAAAAGCATTAGTTGTATCTGAAGAAAATTACAAGAAAGGCAATTACAAAGAATTTTCTGATGTTGATAAATTAATAGCGGAATTTGATAATGGATAAACCGATTATTGCATTTGATCCCAATTTTGCCGAATTATACCAAAGGTTACCTGAACAAATTAAACAGAAATTTAAGAAACAAATTAGATTTTTTTCTGAAAATCCCAAACATCCTTCTTTGAAAATTCATAAAATTAAATCTAAAACTGAACTTTGGGAATTTTATGTTGATAAATATTACAGATGTCTTTTTACCAAAAAAGGCAACAAATATCTCTTAAAATGGGTAGGAACCCATAAAACTATTGATAGAATGTAAGACTAAAATCTATTGATAAAGAACATATTAAAAAAGAGATTGACGAAATCTGCGATGAAGTTCTAGCGAATCCTAATATTGAAACCTATCCAATAAAGCCTTAAAAAATTTCACAGAGATAGTAAATAGAAAATCTTAACAAATTACATATTCAAAATTATGAATATTATTAATCTTATTATTAGCCCATTTTTCCCAAATATATGTTTAGTTTGTAGAAAAAAATTGACTAAAAATGATATAATTTGCGAAGAATGTATTAATAATTTAGCAAGATTAGAAACAAACAAATGTCTACTTTGCAGGAAAAATCCTGCTGAAAATGGTATATGCCAGAATTGTAGAACTGAATTTCAGTTTGATGGAGTTGTTTCTGTATTTAAATTTAATGAAGTAATTCAAAGTTTAATTCATAATTTAAAATATAATGAGTTCAAAAAAATTGGCATCTTTTTAGGAGAATTTTTGGCAAATAAATTATCAAATTATGATTTTATATCTAAAATTGATTATATTATTCCTGTTCCTCTTCATAAAGTAAAAAAAAGAGAAAGAGGTTTTAATCAATCTGATATTATAGCGAAGACCTTATCTGATAAGTTAAATATCAAATTAGGTAACCATATTATAAAAAGAGCAAAATACACAATAACTCAGACCATGCTAACCAAAAAGGAGCGAGAAATTAATGTTAGAGATGCCTTCAAAATAAAATCTCATAAAGATGTAAAAGATAAGAATTTCTTAATAGTTGACGATGTTATAACAACAGGTTCTACAATGAAGTCAATAGCATTGCTATTAAAAGAATATTATGCAAATCAAGTGTATGTTGCGTCTATTGCCAGGGCATAATGATTGTTGAAATATCAAAAGAGGAAGCACAAGAGATAATGGATAAAATCGCAAAGTTCCTTGCACAGAGGAGATTGGGTTCTGCTTCTATAATGTTCATTGAATCCTTGAGACCTTTACATTTTATTGGAAGCCAATTACTATATATGTTAAGTCCTTTTGCCGAATTGATTTTCAAACCCAATGAATATCAAAAATTAGCATGTGCATTAGAAGATGAAAAAAATGTGGCTTATTTATTAGACCGAATTGATAATTATGATATAGAATTTCATAAAAAATGGAAAGAAAAAAAGAGAGAACTTAAAGTATTAAAAAAGAAAAAAAGAGCTTTAAAGAATTTAAAATAGTTTGGAGGAAAATATGGCAACTGAGTTGCGTTCAATTCTTGCAACAGATTGCGGAAGCACTACTACCAAAGCAATTTTGATAGAAAAAATTAATGGCGTTTACAGATTAATCGTAAGAGGAGAAGCACCAACAACTGTTGAAGCACCATTTGATGATGTTACTAAAGGCGTATTGAATGCAGTTGAAGAAGTAGAGGATTTAGTCCATTTGAAAGGTGATAAAGATAGAAAAATTTTACAAAATGGAAGAATAGTAGTTCCACAAAAAGGCAATCTTGGCGTGGATGCTTATGTATCTACCAGTAGTGCTGGCGGTGGTTTGCAGATGATGGTTGCTGGGGTTGTAAAGAGTATGACAGGCGAAAGTGCAGAAAGAGCTGCATTAGGAGCTGGAGCTATTGTGATGGATGTTCTGGCAAGTAATGATAAGAGGCTTCCACATCAGAGAATTGAAAGAATTCGTCATTTACGACCAGATATGATACTGCTTTCCGGTGGTATTGATGGGGGAACAACAAAACATGTGGCAGAACTTGCAGAAATTATCTCAGCAGCAGACCCGAAACCCAGATTAGGTTCAGGCTACAAACTACCAATTATTTTTGCTGGAAATATAGAAGCTCGGGATTTAGTTAAGGAAAACCTCTCACGCAAAACAAATTTAATTATAACTGATAATATTCGTCCTGTCCTTGAGCGAGAAAATCTTGGCCCTGCAAGAGATAAAATCCACGACTTATTTATGGAACATGTTATGGCACAGGCTCCGGGTTATAAAAAACTAATGACATGGACAATTGCTGATACAGGGAAGAGTGAACTGGAACAGGTTCCTATTATGCCTACTCCAGGTGCGGTCGGCAATATTATGAAGACTATCGCTAAATTAAAAAATATTGAAGTCGTTGGCGTGGATATTGGGGGTGCTACCACAGACATTTTCTCAGTATTTACTGACAAGCAAATATTTAACAGAACTGTTAGTGCAAATCTTGGTATGAGCTATAGCATCTCAAATGTTCTCGCTTCTACTGGAATAAATAATATTATGCGTTGGGTTCCCTTTGATATTCCAGAGTATCAGCTGCGAAATATGATAAAAAATAAAATGATTCGTCCAACTACAATACCTTTTCTTATGGAAGAACTTATCTTAGAACAAGCAATTGCAAAAGAAGCACTCAGACTTGCATTTGAACAGCATAAAGAATTTGCCGTTACATTAAAAGGGACTCAGAAAGAGAGTGAAATCGCTGACGCATTCGCTCAAACCACTTCAGGACAAACTATTGTGAATATGATGTCTCTTGATATTCTTGTTGGAAGTGGAGGAGTATTATCTCATGCTCCTCGTAGAAATCAGGCAGCTATGATGCTTATAGACGGATTCCTGCCAGAAGGTATAACTAAACTCGCTGTTGATAGCATTTTCATGATGCCACAATTAGGTGTGCTTTCAACAATAAGTGAAAAGGCTGCTACTGAAGTTTTTAACAAAGACTGTTTAATTCACTTAGGAACATGCGTTGCACCAAAAGGTAAATATAAAGAAGGTAAGATTGCATTGCATTCTAAAATTGAATTGCCAGATAGGGTGTATGAAGAAGATATTAAGTTTGGAGAAATGGTTTTACTTAAACTTGGTGTAAGACAAAATGCAAAAGCAAAATTAAAACCTCTATCTGGACTGGATTTAGGTGCTGGTAGAAATACAGAGGTCAATACTGAACTCTCTGGAGGGGTTGTTGGAATTATTATTGATACACGAGGTAGAGAGCCTTATTATGATGAAGTGTTGAAGAAGGAAACTATGCGAATGCATTTGCCCGATGATAAGTCCGAAAGGATAAAGGCATTAAGAAAATGGATGCGAGCATTAGAAGTCTATCCAAAGAATAAGTTGGATTAGGAGGAGAAATGGCACAAGCGTATACACCAGGATTAACTATTAGTCGCAGTATGATTCTGAAAAAAGATAGAATCTTACCACTTAAAGGAACTGTGGTAGTAAAGAAAGGAGATAAAGTTAGTGCTGATGACATTGTAGCACGAACCGATTTGCCAGGCGAAGTTGTTCCAATAAATATAGCAAATAAATTAGCCATTCCTCCAGGGGATGTTCCTCAGAAAATGGTAAAAAAAGCTGGAGATAAGATTGAAAAAGGAGAAGTTATTGCTTCCAGTAAAACTCTTTTTGGACTTTTTCATAGTAATGTAACTTCTCCTGTAAAAGGAACAGTGGAGAATATATCTTCTATTACAGGACAGGTTTTATTGCGAGAACCTCCTATTCCAATAGAAATTAAAGCATTTATGGATGGAATTGTGAGCAAAATTTATAAAAATGAGGGAGTTGAAATTGAAAATAAATCCGCTTATATTCAGGGTATTTTTGGAATTGGTGGTGAAATTACAGGTGAAATTAAAATGGCTGTAAAAAGTCCAGATAGTATTTTAACTTCTGATTTAATTGATGAGTCTTTTCAAAATAAGATTATTGTAGGCGGTTCAATAGTTACCCTTCCAGTTATAAAAAAAGCAATAGATATCAAAGCCAAAGGTATCGTTGCAGGTGGCATTGACGACAAGGATTTAAAGGAATTCCTTGGCTTTGATATTGGTGTTGCAATCACCGGACATGAGGAAAAAGGAATTACCCTTGTTCTTACTGAGGGATTTGGTCCCATTGATATGGCAGAAAAAACTTTTAATTTATTAAAAGATTTTGAAGGATATAAAGCTTCTATGCATGGAAAAACTCAAATTCGTGCTGGCGTAATGCGTCCAGAAATTATTATTCCTATCCCGTTTAAAAAAGAGGAATTAAAAGTGAAAGAAGAAGAAGCTACAGGGCTTAAAATAGGAAGTCCAATCCGTATTATTCGTGAACCTAACTTTGGAAAAATATGTACCGTAAGTGCCTTACCTGAAGACCTGGCTGTTGTTCAAAGTGAAACTAAAGTAAGAATTCTTAAAGCTAAAATGGAGGATGGTTCAGAAATTATTATCCCAAGAGCTAATGTTGAATCAATAGAAGAATGATGTATATACAACCAATAAGGTTTTTTTTATTTACCTATGTAGGGTAGAAATAAATGTTTAATCCTGAAAATTTCATTAAAAAAGCAAAAACGCTAATCGGACCGATTGATAAAAGTAAAAAAAGTAAATTCGGCTTTGTTAATGGAGATACACGAACATACTTTGTTTATAATTATATTAAAGTTAAAAGAGAGAGGAAAGATTCATTTTTATTTGTAGAATTCCATAATGATAGATTAAAAAGAAAAGAAAACCATTTTGAAGAATTTAGAAAGGTTTTCGGAATAAAAATAGATAATGCAAGATACAGAAATATTGCAAGAGAGTTAATAAATAAACCTATCTCTAAAAATATAAAGAAGTTTATCTCAAAAAAAGACAGATGGATGGGTGTTTGGGATAGAAGGATAAATATTGTTGGTTTCTATCAATTCAATATTTCAGAAGATGGAGAGAAGGTGTTCTGTCATTTTAGGACTTTATATCCATTTGTGAGGTCATTAGAGGTTACACCAAGAATTTTAGGGAAAAACTGGGAATTTATGAATAAGAATATTTGGTGAGATAGAAAGGGCAAAAATGTCAAATGTGGTCATATGCCCCTGCGAATCGTCATAAATAGTCAAAAATGGTCATAAGAGCATCCAGCTCGTTAAATGTTATTATGATAGAGTAAGTGGTTTGACCATTTGACAGCGACTCGTCTGGGCGCCTGTCTAGGCTTGGCCTAGCCAAGACTGACCGTAGCCTGAAGCGTTTTGACAGCGAATGAAGTGAGCGTTTTGACAGCAAAGCGTTATGACCATTTATGACGGCTTTTACCATTAAAGTTCATTTCTACAAATTATTCCAACACTATTATTAAAGAAATATTCCTGAAAAGATAATTTTATTTGACAAAATTATTTTCATTCTTATTAAATTGTATTTATAATTATGAGGACAAAAAGAAAATGGGAAATAGAAGAATTATACTGATTGATAACTTGCAAATATTGCAATATACTTATTTTATGCCTATTTTCACATTTTTAATTTTACATTTTCCATTTTGCATTTTTGGTTTCACCCCCCCCCCCCAGAAATTACAATTTACTGAATATTTCACATATACATTCGGTTAAATTACTCTTTACTTATGATATTTTTTACATTGGGAAGAATAAATTCGTTCAGCTCATGCCTCTCTCTTTTGACTCTTCCTCGTGTAGAGAGGCATTTCTGGTTGGTTTTACTCCAGAGAATGTGAGGAATACTTCTCACAAAAACCTGTCCGTCTGGGCGCCTGTCTAGGCTTGGCCTAGCCAAGACTGGCCGAGACCGAATGGGAGGGAAAAATGGTAAAGGGGTAAATAAAGTTAAAGAAAGGAATAAAATGAAAACAAAAATAAGTATATTTGCTGTTTGGTTATTATTTATATTTACTCTATATTCTATTTGTTCTGCTCAAACAGGTGAGATAATAGAAACAAGAGAGGTATTTGAAGATGGTTCAGTATTAATTAGATTTGCAACAGAGAATGGAACTATAATTTCAGAAGGTTTGGTTTATGATAATATTGAATTATATGATTTTTCTTACCTGGATGGAAATGATAATTTATTAAATACATTTGGTGATGATTACTTAGAAACTACAATATGGGTTCCAAATGAACTTGGAGGATGTCTTCCAACAAGTGTATGCTATAATTCTAACAACAATAAATACTACTTTTATGGCGGTAGAAGAATAATAATAGTTGATGGAGACACAAATGAAATATTGGATACAATAAATATATCTGAGACTGGAAACATTGGTAGTGATAGTCATATAGAACTTTTAACAATTCAGCGTAGACTTGTCTATAATCCGACAGAAAATAAGATATATTGTATTACTGACGGAGGAGAATTAATAGAAATTAATGGAAATACTAATGATATGAATGTTATTTATCAAATACAAGATCCCCAAAAATTTGCATTTGGAAATCTACATTATAATCAGAATACAAATAAAGTATTTTGTGTAATTAATGAGTTTGATATTTATGAAGGTTGGAATGGTGTTATTAAAGAATATGATTGTAACAATCAAGTTTTCAGCTGCCAAATAGAATATCCAATACGCATTAATGATATTACTACTACTCATGTTGGGAATAAAGTTTATATTAGCTTCTCAGATGGGGTTAAGATATTAGATGCATCTGATCTTTCACTTATAGCTGAACATAATGATATACATGCTGGAGCTATGGTATATAATTCAAATGCAAATGAGCTATATGTTGCCTGTGGCAATAAGATTGCGGTAATTGATGGGATTACTAATGAGCTACTCCCTTATATAAATGTATCCTCAGGTAACAATCTCATCGAGTACAACCCTGTCAATAACAAGATCTACTGTTACAGCGGAGGTTATATTCGGATTATTGATAAAGTTTCAGGCCATCAAATCGCTGGATATAACATTCCTCACGCTATGAGTCTCCTTTACAATTATACGGATAACACTATATTTTGTGGAGGAGCAGACCTAATTCTAATGATCAATGGGGAAACAGATGAGCTAACAGGCAGTACTAATCTTATAGGTTGTCATTGTAAGCAACTATGTTATAATTCCTTAAATAATATTGTGTGTTCTGCAAATCAAATAGAGGGAACCGTAGATATTATTGATAACAATTGCAGTCTAATTGATTCTCTTCAAATTGGAGGTGGAGTATATCCAGGATGTTATAATAGTATGAACAATAAAGTTTATTACATTCAATGGTTTTCAGGATACGAAAATAGCTTTGTTTCAATAATTGATGGAGAAACCAACCAAGTAATACAATCTATACCAATTGGTTCCAAGTTATCAGCATGCACATATAATTCGCTAAACAACAAAATATATGTTGCAAGTTATTACGATAATAAAGTAATAGTTATTGATGGAGCATCAGATACTATAATTGACACAATAACTACAACACCTTATCTATATTCACTTTTTTCTGGACCAGGTGATAGTATCTACTGTGGCTGCGGAAACGGTGGTAACGGTGGAAGAATACATGTTATTAATGGAGAATCTGATATAGTTACAAATAACTACTTTGTAGATGGTAGACCCTCCGATTTCACTTTCAATACAATAGACCAGAAAATTTATGCCTGTTTAGAATATAATAATCAAGTAGTTGTTATTGATAGGGAAGATAATATATATGAAATTCCGGTTGGGGTTACACCAGTAAAAATGGCATATAATCCAGATGATAATAAGGTTTATTGTATAAATTATGATGATTGTACAGTATCTATTATAGATGGATTAGACAATTATGTTATTAATACCTTGCCAACACCCCCAATACCACAGCAAGTTGTTTACAGCTCAATTAGTAATAAAATATATATTAATGGAATAATTAGTTATATAAATGCAGACCAAACAAAGATTCATGTAATAGATGGAAAAGAAAATGAAATAATTAAAACTATTGTCTTAGATGGCTATGGGAGTAGCTTGGCATATAATCCATATAATAATAATATATATATACACAATCTGTATGATAAACTTCACAATCGCGAAATGTTCATAAATTCAATCTACTGTCGTACAGATGAAATTTGTTCAATAATATCATTAGAGCAACACCAAAAAATAGGAATTATCTGGCTTCCTAAATATGGTGGTGGGATGGTTTATAATTCAGAAAATAATAATATTTATACAGGTAATTGTGGTTTTAGTAATGTAAGTGCTATTAAGTGTAGAGAACCTATTTATTCAGGTCCAGTTTGGTATGTTTCACCTGAGGGAGATGATAATAATGATGGTTCAGAAGAATTTCCTTTTGCTACAATTCAAAAGGGAATTGATGTTGCTATTGACGATGATACTGTATTAGTGCTACCAGGAATTTATAACGAGAATATTCATTTCAATGAAGAAAATATTACTGTTGCTAGTTTATTTCTTATAACCGGAGATGACATTTCTAATGCAGTTATTGACGGAGGAGGTGTTGGAAATGTTGTAACATTTTCAGCTAATTGCAGTCCCATTTTGGCAGGATTTACAATTAGAAATAGTGGTACAAATTTTGCTGGTATCTTCTGTGATATGTCACATCCGACAATAAGCAATAATATCCTAACTGAAAATTCAATTGGCATTCATTGCGCCAAAATTGATTTAATCTTTCAACTTATTCTTATATATAACACTATTTCAAATAATGATGTTGGAATTTACTGTAGTGATTCCTCACCATACATTATTAATAACATAATCTGGGGAAATAGTGAGAGTTTCTCTTTTCATCCTGATTATCCAAGCAATCCCATAATTTCCTACTCTTGCATAGAAGGTGGTTTTCCTGAACAAGGAACGGATGAGGGTGGAAATATTTATATAGATCCCTTATTTGCTGGTGCAGCAGTTTATAACTATTCCTTAACCTGGAACAATACCGTGCGCAGTCCCTGTATAGACACAGGGAACCCGGGTACAGAATGGGATGCTGATGAAACCCCACCTGATATGGGTGCTGTCCCTGCTATTTCACACAATTACGATTCCAGAACCCTCCATGAAGGCTGGAACTGGTTCTCTTTCCCTGTGCTGGATACTCTAACTACAGGAGGTACTGACGCATTAAATGTACTTGCGCCAATATTAGATCCAGATACTTTGGAGAAGGTACAAAGTGAGGTTAATGGTTATGTAGTTCAAATTTACTGGGATGGATATACTTGGTACGTACCAAGTGGGATGGAAACCTTCCTCAGTGTAAATGGCTACAAGATACAGATGAATACAGGTGCAGAGTTGCCTATTTCGGGTTTTCTTGAAGACCCTGATGCAGTAATAACACTGGAAGCAGAGGCTGAATATGGGAACTGGATTGGCTATTTTATTGAGCATAGTATGAAACCTCAGGATGCTTTTACACAGGTATGGGATAAGCTAACTTATATTAAGGCACAAAATTGGACTATTCTATTTGATAAACAACAACAAGCTCAACCACCGGCTATTTGTCCTACTGTTGACTATGGAAAATCTTATGTAGTGGGTGTATCAGAGGATTGCAGTTTTACATGGGGGCTGGGAATACATCAAAATCCTTATACAAAATCAGAAACAAGCATATTTTCTTACCAGGAGCAGGCAGATTATATGCCAATATTTGTAGATAGTACAGAAGCAGTTGCGGGTATAGATGAGATAGGTGTATTTCTCGGGGATGAATGCATTGGAGCCAGTGTAGTGGAAGGGTTTCCAGTATTTGTCCCGGCATACATAGAAGATGAAGACTCTATCGGAACTAAAGATTACAGTGAACTGACTTTTCAGGTAGCAACTTATGGTAAAGGGGGAAAAAGAAGCATCCCGGCTTTTGTATATAATGAAACTCAAAATACTTTTGTAGAAGAACCTGTTATACTTGATGCAAAAAGCTATGCAATTGTAAGATTAGGAACTGGAGCAGGAATAGAATTCCCAAAAGAATTTACCCTTTATCAGAACTATCCGAATCCTATAGCAAATTCAACTACGATTTCCTTTATACCAGCATCAGGAGTGAATAAGTCCGAAATTAAGATTTATAACATCAAAGGACAATTAGTAAACACTATTATATCAGCGATAAATGGTAAATCTCCAATTACAAATGTCATATGGAATGGTAAAGACCAAAATGGAAAATTCATGGCAAATGGAATCTATTTCTATAAGTTGATTTCTGGAGAAAAAACAGCAGTCAAGAAGATGGTTCTACTACGCTGAAGCTTCGTCGAATAAATCCTGATGCGTTAAAAAAACACATGGGTAGGTGCAGGTTCAACCTGCACCTACCCATAATATATAAAAAACTATTATGGAGTGCGACTCTCCAGAGTCGGATATAAAAATATATTTCTATTTTCTTGCTCTGGAGACCTGTTCTCCGAAGTCACAATTTTATTGGGACAAAGGATGAAGCGGAACTCCACGTAAATTAATGGAAATAAATTATGAAAAAAATTATATTTTTATTAGCACTCTTTACATTATTACTTTCATTCTCAATACTTTTTTCAGATACAATCATCGTAGATATAAATGGAGGCGGAAATTACGCCACTATACAGGAAGGTATAAATGCAGCAATAGATGGCGATACTGTATTAGTCCATCCTGGCACCTATTACGAAAACATAAATTATAATGGAAAAAATATCATTGTTGCCAGTCTTTACATAACTACTCAAATCAGTTCTTACATTGATTCAACAATAATTGATGGAAACCAGAATGGGAGTGTAGTTACCTTTGAAAGTGGAGAGGATAGCGCTACTGTTTTATCTGGCTTTATGATTCAGAATGGCAGTGGAATTTATGATCTTCATAACATTAGAGGTGGGGGAATATTTTCAAAGAATGCTGACCCCAAAATTA
>Ga0315547_1002978_pt1 | contig 11343 bp, 5 predicted proteins | sample SalMarSW160240MG_2_FD_202542 | JGI IMG/M metagenome (GOLD analysis project Ga0315547, IMG submission 202542) | Salt marsh sediment microbial communities from the Plum Island Ecosystem LTER, Massachusetts, United States - Salt Marsh Sediment SW1601-240 ... | reverse complement strand
AGGGTATCCTGCGACACCGACCGAAAAATCGGTGGGAGACGGATGCTGCAAATCTTCATCCAGGTAGATGCCCCTGTTCATGTCCACTATCTGTTTCAGAAGATCAATCGAATGAACATGCCCCCCGTCCTCTGGTGTAAAAATTTTTGATTCGCTGTTTGGATCCCCACGCACTGCCAACAGGTTATTCACATCCAGAAAATTCAAATCGATCAATGCATTTTCGGTCTCCTCACGGGTAAATCCACCACATATCATATGGGGAACAACAATGACTTTGTACCTGTATTTCAATGCTGCAGAAATGGCTACGGTCCCCGGTCTTTTCCAGATCACTCTCCGCTCCACCATATTGTGGTTGATCTTTTTATAAACAACCTCCTCCTGGTGGTACGTGATGTTAAGATAGGGAGGGTTAAATTCCATCAATGGATCCAACGCCCGATAGATGCTGTCAATATCATCCCCTTTGAGGGGGGGAAGCAATTCAAATGATATTAATGTTTTCTCCGATTGATTTAAAATTTCAATTACTTTGGTACTCATGATTCTCTATTTATAATTCAACACGGGAGACAGCCATTGTTCAGCTTCAGCCAGGCTGATCCCTTTTCGTTTTGCATAATCCTCTACCTGGTCAATTCCTATTTTCCCTACCTCAATATACCTGGATTCGGGATGTGAGAACACCATGGCACAAACGGATGCGGCGGGTGTCATGGAGTAGTTTTCGGTTAAGCAGATCCCGGTTTTCTCCTCTACACCCAGCAGGTCAAATACCTTACTTTTTTCAGAATGATCCGGGCATGCCGGGTATCCGAAGGCAGGTCTGACCCCCCGGTATTTTGTCTGAAACAGCTCCTCCATTGATAGTTTTTCGTCCCGGGCAAAACCCCAGTACTCTCTCCTGATCTTTTCATGAAGCAATTCAGTAAATGCTTCAGCCAGCCGGTCTGCCAGTGCCTTGATCATAATGGCATGATAATCATCATGATCCTTGCTGAATTCTTCCAGGTACCCATTCAAACCCATCCCTCCTGTAATCGCCATTAGCCCGAAATAATCTTTCCTGCCTGAATGGGTGGGTGCAATAAAATCCGCCAGTGAAGCATGTTTCCCTGAAGTTGTCTTTGCTGTTTGTTGTCTCAACTGATTCAGAGTGCAAACCGGCGAGTTGCGATCCTCATCTTCGTAAATAAGAATATCATCTCCCGAAGCATTTGCCGGAAAAATGCCGAAAATGGCATTGGCTTTGATTTGGTTTTCACTGATTATTCTGTCAAGCAACGTTTGCGCATCACGGAAAAGTGTTTGTGCCTCTTCCCCCTTTTCAGGATGATTAAGGATCTCAGGATATTTCCCTTTCAGTTCCCACACATGATAAAAGAAGGTCCAGTCGATGTAGTTCCGGATCTCCCCAAGATCATACCCTTCAAACATCTTTATTCCAATGGTCTGGGGTATAACCGGCTGAAAATCATTCCATTTCATGTCGGGTCTGTTTTTCCGTGCCTGTTCCAGTGAAATGAAGGATCGTTTAATCCCGCTATTCATTTCACGGAGCTCCTGATACCGATGGTTGGTTTCACGCAAAAGTGTTCCTTTCCGTTCCTTTGAAAGAAGGTCGGCAACTACACCAACGCTGCGGGATGCATCTTTCACATGAATGACTCCGTTACCATAATGGGGCTGAATTTTAACGGCTGTATGCAAAACAGAAGTCGTTGCACCACCGATCAGCAGAGGAATATTCAGCTTTTCCCGTTCCATCTCTTTTGCAACATGCACCATCTCCTCCAGGGACGGTGTGATCAATCCGCTCAGTCCCAGGATATCCACGTTCTGCTTTTTTGCTTCGCCGATAATTTTTTCAGCAGGTACCATGACACCCAGGTCAATGATCCTGTAATTATTACAGCCGAGAACGATACCAACGATGTTCTTCCCTATATCATGAACATCGCCCTTCACTGTGGCAAGTAAGATGATTCCATTGCTGGACTGATCTCCTGTTCCGGAAGTTTCCTTTTCAATGAATGGCATCAGGATAGCAACTGCCTTTTTCATAACCCTGGCACTTTTTATTACCTGTGGCAGGAACATCTTACCTGATCCGAACAGATCGCCAACACGGTTCATCCCCTCCATCAAGGGACCTTCGATAACCTGTAATGATTTTTCATAATGCTCCCGTGCGGCTTTCACGTCTTCTTCAATATATTCGTCAATACCACGGATCAGGGCATGAGTTAGTCTTTCTGCAACAGGCATTTTCCTCCACTCCTCTTCCGTGATAGCCCTTCTCTTTTCACCTGACGTTTTTTCAGCATAGATGATCAGCCTTTCGGTTGCATCTGCCCTTCTGTTCAGTATCACATCTTCAACCAGGACAAGCAGTTCTTCCGGAATGTCATCATACACAGTCAACATTCCGGCATTCACAATTCCCATATCCAATCCTGCTTTTATGGCATGGTACAGGAATGCTGAATGCATCGCTTCCCGAATGGTATCATTCCCCCTGAATGCAAAAGAGAGGTTGCTGATCCCACCGCTCACCCTGGTGTAAGGCAGGTTATTCTTTATCCATTTCACCGCACGGATAAAATCAACGGCATAGCTGTTATGTTCCTCAATCCCTGTGGCAATGGTAAGTACATTTGGATCGAAGATAATATCATGGGTAGGAAAATGCACCTTATCCGTAAGGATCGAATAGGCACGTTTACAAATGTCAATTTTTCTATCAAAAGATACGGCTTGCCCCTGCTCATCAAAAGCCATGACAACCGCGGCAGCACCATACTGTTTAATGCGTTCGGCGTGTGCAATGAAAACCTCCTCGCCCTCTTTCAGGCTAATGGAATTCACAATGGATTTTCCCTGAAGGCATTTCAATCCTGCTTCAATGACCGGCCAGCTGGAAGAATCAACCATGACCGGTATCCGGGCAATATCGGGTTCTGTCATCAGCAGGTTCAGGAATTTCACCATCGTGGCTTCAGAATCCAGCATGGCATCGTCCAGATTAACATCAAGGATCTGTGCTCCTCCTTCAACCTGTTGCCTGGCAACCGACAGTGCTTCTTCAAATTTCTCCTCCCTGATCAAACGAGCAAATCTTTTGGAACCGGATACGTTGGTTCGCTCCCCGATATTGATAAAATTGCTGCCTGGATACAGGTTAAGTGCCTCGAGTCCACTCAGGTTCAATCGGTGTTGTTGCACGGGTAGCTTCCTTTTTTCAAATTTGGCAACCAGTACTGAAAAACGCCGTATATGTTCCGGTGTGGTTCCACAACATCCCCCGACAATATTGACAAGTCCCTCCTGCAAGAATCCTTGAATATGCTCTGCCATCTCTTCGGCCGTTTCATCATACTCCCCAAACTGATTCGGAAGACCGGCATTGGGATATACAGAAACGGGAAGGTTTGTTTTCGAGGATAATTCCTCCAGGAAGGGTCTCAATTCTTTAGCACCAAAAGAGCAGTTCAGCCCGATGCTAAACAGGTCGTAGCCGGATACGGAATGCAAAAAGGCTTCAACGGTTTGTCCCGAAAGGTTACGTCCGCTGAGATCAACGATGGTGCCGGAAACCATGACCGGTACCTCTATTTTTCTCCTCCTTTTAATTTCCTGTATGGCAAAAAGTGCAGCCTTGCCATTGAGCGTGTCAAAAACAGTCTCTACCAGCAGCAGATCGACACCACCATCAATAAGTCCTTCTGCCTGCTCACCATAAGCAAGAACAAGCTCATCAAAGGTTACCGACCGTGATCCGGGATGTTCCACTGAGGGTGAGATGGAGGCAGACTTACTGGTTGGTCCCATTGCTCCGGCGATAAACCTCGGTTTTTCAGGGGTTTTGTCAGTATACAACCGGGCGGCTTCCGATGCAAGCCTTGCCGAAGCAACATTCATTTCATAAACCAGGTCTTCCACCTGATAATCAGCCATCGAGATGCGGTTGGCATTGAAGGTATTTGTCTCGATGATATCTGCTCCTGCTTCAAGGTATTGTTCATGGATCTCACGGATGACGGATGGCTTGGTCAGGGACAACAGATCGTTATTCCCCTTTAAGGGGCAGGGGTGATCAGCAAACCGTTCACCCCGAAAGTCATCCTCTTCAAGGTGGTATCCCTGGATCATGGTCCCCATGGCTCCATCCAGAACAAGAACCTTCCTCTCTATTATCTTCCATATGTTTTTATCCGTACTCATCCGTACAAGCAGCTACTGTTGAAATGTATTGAAATGATTGCGATGACTCTCTTCAGGCATTCCAGATCTTCAATGACTCCCCTCGAAAGATCTGGATTCAATCCATGCCCATAGGCATGCGCAGCATAAGAGATCCGGTCCGGCCTGTTGAGTGTGGGAAAATTTCCCGGTGCAGTGTTGGATACGTTTTCATGATGATGCGTTTAATTTATCATTTCCCGTTTACGGGATTAGGTTTTAGCACCTTTTTTCCTGATCTTCCGGAAATGGTTGCTAGAGGTTCACAGAGCCTAATCTCTCCCCTCTTCTCAATAAGTCAAACACCCTATAAGCGAAGAATATTTGATACTTGTGGTGGTAAAAGTAGAATGAATATTTGATAAATGCAAAAAATATGGTATTTGAAAAGCTGGTTTGCTCCTTAGCGGGTAGGGTGTTATATTGGAATAATTGCTAATTTTATGGACTCAAAGGACATTGACCATGGCTGAGAAAAGCAAATCCGACCTCTACCTGTACAACTCATTAACCCGGGAGAAGGAAAAATTTGAACCCATCAACCCCCCGTATGTTGGATTATATGTTTGTGGACCAACGGTATATGGCGATGCTCATCTGGGACATGCCAGACCATCGCTTACGTTTGACCTTCTTTTCAGGTACCTGAAGCACCTTGGGTATAAAGTGAGGTATGTGAGGAACATCACCGATGTTGGGCACCTCGAAAGCGATGCGGATGAAGGAGAAGATAAGGTGCTCAAAAAAGCCCGCCTGGAACAACTGGAACCCATGGAGGTGGTTCAATATTACACGAACCGTTTCCGCGAGAACATGAAACGGCTGAACGTCCTCGAGCCCAGCATCGAACCGCTGGCATCCGGACATATTATTGAACAACAACAATTTGTTGAACGGATCGTCAACATGGGATTCGGCTATGAGGTGAATGGATCGGTCTATTTTGACGTGGAGAAATACAACAAACAATACCACTATGGGAAATTGTCAGGTCGTATCCTGGAGGATCTGATCAGTAGTACCAGGGAGTTGGAAGGACAGGAAGAAAAGAAAAATCCGTATGATTTTGCCCTCTGGAAAAAAGCCAACCCTGAACACCTGATGCACTGGCCCTCAAAATGGGGTGAAGGATTCCCCGGATGGCACCTCGAATGCTCTACCATGAGCACCAAATACCTTGGTGAACAGTTTGATATCCACGGTGGAGGAATGGACCTGCTGTTTCCTCACCATGAATGTGAAATTGCACAGTCAACCGCTGCCCTTGGAAAAGAGTCGGTTAAATACTGGATGCATAACAACCTGATCACCCTCAATGGGCAGAAGATGGGTAAATCACTGGGAAACGCCATCAGCTTGTTCGAGTTCTTTTCCGGTGACCACCCCCTTCTGGAAAAAGCATATTCACCCATTAATATCCGCTTTTTTATCCTGCAGGCACATTACCGGAATCCGGTGGACTTTTCAAATGATGCCCTTCAGGCATCCGAAAAAGGACTTCACCGTTTATTTGAAGGGATGAATACCATGAACAGCCTTGTCCCTTCCGAAAATTCAACCATCGATCTGCCCCGGTTTGAGAAAAAATGCTACGACGCACTGAACGATGATCTCAATACACCGGTTTTGATCTCCCACCTGTTCGACGGGCTAAAAATGATCAATTTTATCCGTGCCGGACAGGATTTCATCAGTGAAAAGGACCTCCTGAAAATGACCGAAATCTATCACACGTTTGTATATGACATTCTGGGACTTAAGCAGGAAGAACAGGAGCAGTATGATGATCAGTTGAGTGAAACAGTGATCCGGGATTTTCTTACCCTCAGAAATCAATTAAAAGAAGAAAAAGACTTTAAAACGGCAGACCGCATCCGGAAAGTCCTTATTGATGCCGGTATTGAAATAAAGGACACAAAAGACGGTTTCGAGTGGAAGATCACCAAGCGATAATGGACCCTGGTAAAGCAAATTATACCTATTCATTCTCCCCGTCCCGGAATGCCAGACGCAAAACAAGGGTTGTTCAGATCGGAGATACTCCCCTTGGTGGTGAATTCCCCATTCGAATCCAGACCATGACAAACCGATCGACACTGGATACCCGGGCAATTGTCGGGCAATGTATCCGCATTGCGCATGCTGGCTCTGATTATATCCGCCTGGCAGCTCAAAACGTGAAAGAGGCTGAAAACCTTGCTGTCATTAAAAAAAAGTTGCAGCATAAAACCATATCCATACCCCTTATTGCTGATATACATTTTAATCCGAAACTGGCTGAAATTGCTGCCAGAATCGTTGAGAAAGTAAGGATCAATCCCGGGAATTTTATATCCACTTTTCCACGCACAGACAAACAGAAGTACTCTGAAAACGACTATCAGCAGGGATACGAAAAGATCGCTGACCGGCTTATTCCGCTGTTAGCAGTATGCAAAGAACATGGAACTGCTGTGCGGATCGGGGTGAACCACGGTTCCCTTTCAAACCGGATCATGGATCGCTTTGGAGATACCCCTGCCGGTATGGTTGAATCGGCACTTGAATTTGTGACAATCTGTGAAAGAGAAAATTTCCACCAGCTTGTCCTTTCCATGAAATCCAGCAATACCAGGGTAATGGTAGAAGCCTATCGTCTGCTGGTTGAAAAACTCGATGCAAACGGGTTCAACTATCCCCTTCACCTTGGCGTTACAGAAGCCGGACTTGGAGAAGAGGGCAGAATAAAATCGGCTGTCGGCATCTGTGCACTGCTGAATGATGGTATCGGAGATACGATCCGCATCTCGTTAACCGAAGACCCGGAATGTGAAATCCCGGTTGCCCGTAAAATCGTCTCTTTCTATTCAGAAAGGAAAGAATACCATCCATGGTCATCCGATGATCCCGTAATAGAAATGCCGGTTTACTACACCAAACGGAATTCAGCAAGCGTGAGAAACGTCGGAGAGGATAACCCTCCCGTGGTGATTTCGGATGCCAGCGATCAGCCATTCACCCCCGATGAGATCCTGAAACAATCGGGTCACCGGTTTGACCCCCGTAAGAAGGAATGGACAAAAGGAGATCAGGGAGCAGATCTTATATACCTTGGTAATCATCTGCCACCTCCAGATTCTCCCGATGTTGCCGGTTATATCCTGAATTACCAGGAATGGGAAAACTTGGCGGATTCTCCGGAAAATCTTTTTCCTCTCTACTCAATCAACGAATACTTCTCCGTGGGAAACAGATCAAAGGATATGCACTTCCTGAAGGTTGACCTGCCCCCGCAAAAGGAGCAACTTATAGAACACATCAATAAAAAACAGCAGGAATCCAGGACAGGTTCCTGGCCCATTCTCATCCTTTCTGCCCAAAATCCGAAGGACCTGAGATCATTCGTTCTGCAAATGATCCAACAGGAGTGTAAATCTCCTGTAATCCTCTACAACAGATACCAGGAGAATGATTTTGAAACATTTCAGTTGAAAAGCAGCTGTGATCTTGGTGTTTTTTTTATCGATGGATTGGGAGATGGTATCTGTTTAAGCAGTACCACTACCCTGCCGCGTGAACAGATCATTGCCACCAGTTTCGCAATCCTTCAGGCCTGTCGTGCAAGAATCTCCAGCCCGGAATACATATCCTGTCCATCCTGCGGAAGAACCCTGTTCGACCTGCAGAAAGTAACCGCTGAGATCCGGAAAGAAACCGGACACCTGAAGGGAATAAAGATAGGTATAATGGGCTGCATCGTAAACGGACCCGGAGAAATGGCAGATGCCGACTATGGTTATGTGGGGTCCGGTCAGGGTAAGGTGACACTGTTTAAAAACCGGAAAATAGTAAAGAAAGGCATTTCATCGGATAAGGCAGTCGACGAACTGATTGAGCTGATTAAAGATTCGGGAGACTGGATAGATACCTGAAAAGCCCCGATCATAAAGAAATGCAGGAGAGTAATTGCTTTTTGAGATAAATGTGGTAATTTTAAATTACGATAACATGTTGAACTTAACTGGAAACAAAATGGAATGGATAAGAAAGATTGTTGAACTGAGTGTATGCCTGTTGTTGCTTATCTCAGTAACAGCATGCAGCGATGACGAAACAAATCCCTATAAGGACGAATACGAACCCAATAACAAGATTACTGCTCCAACGGATATTACCCTGGGGACAACCTACAACGCCTCCATATCAAAAGGAGACCGGGATTTTTACCGGTTTTCCGTTGATAATGAAGGCATCCTGGAAAATATTAAGTTTGAACTGGGAAATTTTTCGGAAACCCTTCAACTGGAATCTTCCATCTATGACGGACTTGGAAACAAAATCATCACCTATTGGAATGATCCCAGCTTCGGCTACACTGTCTATTATCCAACTGTCGAAGGGACCTATTATCTTGAAATTGGTGACAGAAACGACCAGGAAAAAGGAGACTATTCACTGAAAGTTACGGATCTGAACGATAGTGATGCCAATGAACCGAACAATACCTTCGGCACTGCAACCGTCATCGATACCTATCCTAGCGGTACCATCTCTGCAAATATCGTAACCACCGCATCTGCTGAATATCCCAGTGGGGACTGGGACTATTACCTGGTAGTGGTGAACGCCAATAAAAAAGTGGGCTTCACTGTTTCTCCACAGCCAACGGACCTGGCAATGCATTTTAAAATCTATAATGAAAGTCAGACTGAAATTGATCCCGGTCTCGATGGTACTCCCGGGCAGTCATTGAATTCCTATCTGAACAATTCAGGCGCCGAATTGATCACGTTGTATGTTAAATTAGGTGGAACATTGGGCAGCAGCTACGAAAGGGACTATACCATCTCCTTCACCGAAACCGATGCGGATATAAAATAATTCAATTAGGGGAATTTCAATTGGATCTTAAGAAGTTCAAATCATTTATTCTTGCGGCAGTATTATTTCAGCTGTCCTTGCCCGTTATTTCTCAGGTTGAAGAATGTACCATAGGTGTAGCCAGCGGCATAGCCACGCAGGATGGCCGTCCTATGGTATGGAAGACAAGAGATTACATCCAGGAACTGGATAATCTGGTCCGCTATAATAATAGCATGGATTACCCTTTCATCTATGTGGTAGGAGCCGGATCGACAAGTGCCAGGATGGGGGTTAACGAACATGGCGTTGCCATCGTTAATTCAACTTCCTCTGATCTCCCCGATGGTTCAGATTCAGGTTTGCTGAATGGTGAATTGATAAAAGAAGGATTGGGTACTTGTCTTACAATAGAAGAATTCCAGGATCTCCTCGATGAAACGAATATCATTGGGCGAAGAACAAATGGTAACTTTGCCATTATCGACTCAACAGGTGCTGCAGCCCTTTTTGAGGTTGGAGAAAAAGTGTACTGGCGCTTTGACGCTACCGATGATCCGAAAGGATATATCCTGAGAACTAATTTTGCAGTGAATGGGGGTGGCAGCACGGGCAAGGAAAGACTGATCAGGAGCGTAAAGCTTGTCAGTGATTTCTATAGCGGTGATTCTCTGAATCATAAGTCCATCCTGAGGTACCAGATGAGGGACTTCTCCGATCTGTCCAGTGATCCGTTTCCCATACCTTTCGATGGCGGGTATGCCGGCAAACCACACGGATACATTGAAACAAATTGGAGCATCTGCAGAAGTTCATCTGTATCTGCTACCGTAATAACCGGTATTTTACCCGGGGAATTCCCTGAATTATCAACCATGTGGACCATCCTGGGCCAACCTGCCACCTCGATCGCATCACCATATTGGCCCATTGGTTTCCCTCCACACCACGCTGATGGGGTGATTACTTCATTATTGTGCGATGTTTCGCTTCAGATAAAAGCACAACTATTCGACTACGCCGGTGATGCCGATTGGATTGATACTTACAAACTGCTGGATGGAAATGGTGGCGGACTCTTGACAAAAACATTCCCATACGAAGACAACGTTTTGAACGAAGTGGAGGCTCTGTTGACAAACTGGCGGGAGCTGGATTACCTGCCGGTTTCCGATATGAAGTCTGTTGAAGATTCCCTGGCTGAAAATACCTACAATTACCTTCAAACCTGCCTTAGCTATGTCCTTGCGGATTCTCCTATAGCCGCTAACCTCAATTCTAATCCGCTTGTCTTTCCCAACCCGTTTGCATCCGAAACAATGTTGAATTATGAATTACCGGACAGGTCAGATGTACGCATTGATATTTATACCATTACCGGCGTATTGATCCAATCGATTGTGTATTATGATCAGACTCCGGGTAAACATTATCAGAGGTTAAGTCTGGATGTCCCTTCCACCAATGGCATCATGATCCTGAAACTTACGGTTAATGACAGAACACAAACATTGAAGTTGATTAAAAAACCTATGTAAGCACCTCTTCTGAGCAAAAGATGCCGTTTATTCGTCTTCGCTGAAAAAATGGATCTTTATGGATCCATCGAACTCTGCAGAGACAATTCTCAATATTAAGAAAATAGCAATGTGTGTTTTTCAGAAAATCTAAATGATTATACCACCAATCAATTTCTTCCCCCTATCAGTTATTTGGTATTTCTGTTTGGGATCATGAGGATTGGTGGGATTTGTAAGATCAACAAGGTCATTGTCTCTTAATACCTTTATATAGCTATCCCTAAAACTCTCTTTGCTTCCATAACCTGCGAATTTCATTGCTTCTTCAAGTGTCATTTTTATTATCAATCCCATCAGCACCTTTAGCATCACTGCCCCTCTTTTCTTCAAGAGGTTCCCTCCTTTTTCGCTCCAGGTTCCCTCCTTTTTTAACTCGTTTGCTTCTATCTCTTTGTTTTTGAGAAAATTAATATTTGAGAGGTTCACTTCATTTTGAGCTAAGGTTCCCATAAAAGCATAAACAAAATCATAATCAGCTTCTGTATTATATAGATCATTACTGATAGGAAGATTCTTCAGTTCATTTATTCTATTAGCGCCTAATGACTCTTCAGTTATATCAAGGAGGTTAGTAAGAATTAATAGCCGGTCACCCAGAATTGATACGTTTAATGGAATGGTTGTTTTGAATACATCATTCTCAAAGAACTCGGGTATAGCCCCATTAGCATAAATTCTC
>Ga0315547_1002977_pt1 | contig 11343 bp, 9 predicted proteins | sample SalMarSW160240MG_2_FD_202542 | JGI IMG/M metagenome (GOLD analysis project Ga0315547, IMG submission 202542) | Salt marsh sediment microbial communities from the Plum Island Ecosystem LTER, Massachusetts, United States - Salt Marsh Sediment SW1601-240 ... | reverse complement strand
AAAGGGGGGCGATTCTTTTTTGGTGCCCATCACTGCGACCACCCAGCAACCGGGATTCCCGAATCCCAAGCACCAAATCTCAAACAATGTCAAAGCCCAAAATCCAAAGGACCAAACGGTTTTGCCATCTGAGCACCCTGATTTCATCAATTTTTCCAATATTTTCCCTCTTAAGAAAATTTTCACGAATCCCCCTCTTAAGATAAGAGGGGCAAGGGGAGTTATGAAAACTATGGAAGTAACCCCCTTTCATCCCCCTTACTTTAAGGGGGAGATTTGAGGGAAGAGGCAGTTTTGACATTTAGGCATTTGGATTTCAATTGTCATTTGGATTTTGGTATTTGGAATTTAGCTAATGGGATTGCCGCGCACCTTTCAGGTGCTCGCAATGACAATTGGAAAATAGCGGTTCGCGGAGACCGTAATACAAAAATGTAGTGGCGGAATTTATCTCCGCCTTACTCGAGCGAGGACGAACCCCGCCTCTACGGAAACATCGTAAATCCTAAACTCCAAGCACTAAATCCTAAACAATATCAAAGCACCAAGTATCAAAGCTCAAAACAACCATGCCGCTGATTACTGATAGCTGAGCGTTATTTTCCGTCATTTGGTTTTTGACATTTAAAATTAGTTTGTCATTTGGTTTTTGACATTTGGAATTAGCATTTGATTAATATAGCCTCTCCTTCATAAGTGACCTCTTCACTGAACGCTCCAGCATGACGGAGCCATAGGACTTTGTCACTATTACCAATGGGTGATTGACGTGGAAGAGGATTGCTATATACTGTTATTTGGTGAGAGGCAAGTTTGGCCAAGATTTCCCCTCTTAAGATAAGAGGGGCAAGGGGAGTTATGAAGGAGACACCAATATCTGGTATAATGCGAGGTTAATCGAGGAAAATTGCCATGAAGAGATTAGCAAGAGACGAAAAAGGGCAGGCGCTGCTCACTACTCTGCTGTTTCTTATTGTAGGCTTGCTAGTCTTGACGCCCACCCTGAGATTTATGGGGACCGGCATGACCAGCGGTCGGGTCTATGAGCAAAAGATTGATGCCATTTATGCCGCCGATGCCGGGGTTGAAGATGCCCTGTGGCACATAAGATATGACCACCTTGATGAAGTACTCGGTGAAACTTATGATGAGTATAACTACTCTACCGATTATGCCTATCCTTATAATTTATTGGTAAACGGCAAAAACGTAACTGTCACTATCCAGAACGTCTGGATCCCCGAGGGTATACCCGAATCCCCGCCTCCGCCTCCAGATCCTGGCGAAGCAAGAGGCATTATCGAAGATGAGAAGCTGCTGATAGTCGGCTATCCCGGCAGCAGCGCATCAACATACGTAATCAAGATAGTCTATTACTGGGACACCAGGCAACATAGGGATGATTTGGATGTCAAGACCATAGGGGTATGGCTGTCCCCCGGCTTCGAGTATGATGGCGGTTGCAGCCTTGAGGGCCAATCTTTTTACAGTGCCCCGTCTATTTCCCTCTATAAAGGCGGCCAGGCGGTGGTCTGGACCTTTGCCTCTCAGCCTCGTCTTAGAGACTTTCCCTATGGTGACCTTGGGCCCCCGATGGTAGAAACATTCACCTTTAAATACACGGGGCCGGAGGGGCAACTCCCCGAGCTTGTGTCCTCCTGGATTGACACCACGGGGGTTGATGGCATTACTTATACCTGGGATGACAGCATCCGGCTGTATAAGATTGTATCGAAAGTCGAAGGGCTCCAGATTGAAGCCTATGGTGCCAAAACCAAGTTCCGCAGACTCAAGTCCGCCATATCATCGGACTATACTGTGGCCGGCAACAGATTGTCGGAAACTACTGGAACCACTCAGACTGATAAGAGGTACCGAGATAGGCTTTACGCGGAGAGCGACAGCACCATCTTGAGAATCGGGCTGGAGGAAGTTCTCGAGTCGGGTGGTGCCCCCCCGGGATATATTCCCGAAGAGGCTATGATAGAAAATGTCTATCTCTACTGGTCGGGGTGGATAGACTACCACTACTACTACTGGCGTTCTGGCTTTTGGGCCGGTTGGCGGTGGCAGGAGATTGACGACCTGAGGTATGACCGAAACACAAAGGATGAACTGATGGCCAATTCTAAGGTCGACCGGGTCAAGTTCACTGTTGACGATGAAGCGCAAACCATATACGCTGATAATACGCAAATAATAAATACTTCAGACTGCAGCGGAGCGCAGAGATCCTGGGTGTACTCGTGCTTTACAGATGTCACCGACCTCGTGGTATCCGGGGGAATGACTGTCCAGGAATATATCGAGGAGGCGATGAAGTCCGATGGCAGCGGCGAGGTTGATTTTACATTGGGGCATGCCGATGAGGTGAAGGGTGAACACAGACCGGAGTCGAACCCCGCGGGCGCTTATGATAATTATTACTTTGAACTTTACGGTGATGGCCAGAGTACAGGCTATCCCCTGGCCACTCCAGCTCATACATTTCCAGAACCCGATGATGAGAGTTACGAAACCAGATACCAGTGGAGTCATGCCGGCTGGTCGCTGATTATCTTCTACCGCAGTCCGGGGCTCAAACAGCGCCAGCTTTACCTCTATGATGATTTTTATTACATTGGCGCAGGTGGCCACTCTGCTCAAGTGGAGTTTCCCATCAGCGGCTTCCTGGCTCCCCCCGTTATCACCGAGGAGGACACGAGCCACCTGACCTATCATGTCGGCGAAGGCGATCCTCATTACGAGGATAGTTCCATGAAAGTAAATGATATGTATATGAGTGACCCGGGTGATGACCCTAACCCTTGGTACAATGTCTTTAATTCCCGGTCTAATGCCTTACCTGTCACGGTTACCGATGGGTTAGATGTTGACACCTTTGAATTGCCCGTGGGCTGTATACTGCCCTATGATACTTCAGCCGAGGTAACACTCATCACCCACGAAGAAATATACACTCTGGTCTATCTCGTGCTCTCCTTCCGCAGCGACCTGACGACGGGCGGCATTATAACAAATTACACGGTAAAGATTATCTGATGAAGGACAAGTATGAAAATAAGTAAGAAAGTTTGGTTGATTGTAGGAATCGTCGTTTTCGCTGTTGTCCTGGGCATCCTGGTTAGAACCTACATTCAGCAAGTGCAAGAGCAGGAGCAATTGAGAACCAGCATTACGGGGCAGCAGACTCTCTTGCGCAGGCTCACTACCGATAAGGCAGACCTGGAAGACGAATTGGAGCAGGCCGAATCATTGCTTAACAAGAGTAAGGCACAATTCCCTGAATCAGTGGAGAGCATTGAATACGGTGAGTACTTGTTTGAGATTGCTGGCGAGTGTAATCTGGAATTGACCCAGCTAAGCCCGTCAATTCCGGCTGACAAAAAAGTAGGGGCTGTTACCTATTATGTTGGCTCATTTGTAGTAAAGGTCAGTGGTAATATGGATGACATACTTGCCTTTATCTACGCCATAAGAACTGGCGGTGATTTCGAGCTACCGTGGAGTGCTGACGTTAAGAGCATCAGTATGGCTGTAGGCGAAGAAACGCAAGCTACTATCACGCTGGATATTTATGCTTACAGAAGGTGAATAAACATGGCGAAGAGAGTTACCACCTTATTTATCAGAGATACCAACATTAACCTGCTGGTAATGAAGGGCGAACAGGTAGAAAAGTGGGCTAGCTCGCCGCTGGAGCCAGGTCTGGTTAGCCAGGGGCTCATTGTTGACGAAGCCCAGGTAGCCGACAAGGTTAAACAGATATTTAAAGAGGCAGGAGCACAGACCAACAAGGTTATCATCGGTCTGAGCGGGCATGATTCTCTGTATCGTGTTATAACCCTGCCTGAGCTGCCCGAAGCCGTACTTCCTGAGGCGGTGAAGCGCGAGGCCAAGAGAACGATACCAACACCTCTGGAAGAGGTCTACATTGCGTACCAGCGCCTTCCTTCCCCAAGAGGAGAGAGTCGTATTTTCCTGGCAACCTTCCCCCGCAATATGGTTGATGCTCTGGTCAGAATGCTACATCAGGCTGGTGTTAGGCCATATATTATAGACCTAGCTCCTTTAGCCCTATGCCGAATCCCGAATGAGCCCAGAGCAATCATTGTCAATGCCAGGTTGGAACACGTGGATGTCATGGTTATAGCAGACAGGCTTCCCCAGGTCATCCGCAGGTTATCCCTGCCCACCGAGGCTGAATCTTTGGAGGAGAAGCTGCCGCTTATTACTGAAGAGTTCATCAGAACCATTACCTTCTATAATTCCAGCCACATTGAAAAGCCCTTAGATTCAACTGTGCCTGTATTTGTCTGCGGTGACATAGCAGAAACGCCGGAGTCCTGGCAGTCAGTGGTTGGACAGGCAGGATATTCGGTGTCACCGTTGACCGCGCCTGGGGAATTTCCCGATGGCTTCAACTCTAACGAATTCATGGTTAATATTGGGCTGGCTTTCAAGGAACTGCTGACGGAAAAGGAAGAAACCAACGTTTCATTAGTGAATTTTAATGCCCTACCCCAAGCCTATATACCCCCGCGTTTCTCCATAGCACGCGTTCTTATTCCCGTTGCTACTGTCATTGGTATTGGTCTCATTATCTTCGGCGTGATTTTTGTTCAGTCTAATCGCGGTTATACCGAGGAATTGCGTTCCGAGCTGACACTTGTCCAGAGCAACGTTGCGAAAAAGCAGAGTGAAATATCGGTATTGAAAGCGGCGATTGGGCCGATAGAAGCCACTGCCAGTGAGCTTGATAGCAGAATTACTATTATGGAGCGGGGGCGTGCCATGTTTGACGTAGACTTGACCCAGATTGTAGAGTTGGCGGCAGAGAAGGTAGAATTGAGCAGTGTTAATCATGGGGGCGGCTCGTTAACTGTGAGTGGGACGGCTTCAAATGAGGACGATATTTTCGGTTATGCCCGAGAGTTAAGGGATTTAAAAGATGCAGCAAACAAACTCAGATTCTCGAAAGTCTGGATTTCCTCTGTCACGCAGAGTGGAAGCGGGTTTGGTTTCAAGTTATCCCTAACAAAATAGGGTTATCTGCAGGATGAGTGGAGGCGGCATTTAGGATTTGGAATTTAGCCAACGGGATTGACACGCTTTGCTGGCAATGACATCCCCTTCTATCATTGCCAAGCGTCTTCCTCCTCCATAATAGCGAAAACATGGGGATTATAAAGGAGCAACAAGAAGGGAGTTCACCAAACATTAGCAAGCAGTCTAATGGGATGAAATTGCTGCCGAGACTGGTCATCGTCCTTGTCGTCTGCATTATAGCCATTGACCTTATGGCTGTGCCGGCGCAGGCCGCCCAGTGTGGGGAGCCTTTTATCGAACTCTCCCCCGATTCGGGGGTTCCCGGAACAGAGGTCACTGTCGATGGCCGGGTTTTTAGTGAGGACGAATATCTTGAAATTTGTTACGACGGGACAAGAGTAGCCACAGGCAGGACCGATGATGACGGAGATTTCACAGCTACCTTCACCATTCCTGAAAGCTACAAGGGAGTCCACCAGGTGAGCGCCGAGGCATTAGATGATATAGCATATGCTTACTTAGCCGTGAAACCAGGGTTGGCGGTAAGTCCTGAAAAAGGTCCTGTGGGCACTAAGGTTACCGTGAGAGGCAAAGGCTTTGCTGCTAAGGAAGAGGGCATCGCGCTGATGTATTACCTCAATGGCAATTATGAGGTAATAGAGGATGATATTCCCGCGGACGAGGATGGCAGTTGGAAGACGAGTTTCCAAATACCCCTTTCCACAATGGGAGAACACAAGATAGACGCCCAGGGTGCTGAAAGCAAGTTTTATGATGTTCAGGATGCCATCTTTAAAGTAACGCCGGGGATAAGCTTGGACAAATCATCGGGCACCGTGGGTGAAAGCATAACTATGACGGGCAGCAGATTTGCAGCTAACCAGAAGGACATCCAGATATTGTTTGGTGGAGAGGCAGTGGTCGCGGACGTCAAGGCCGACGCCGAAGGTCACTGGGAGGAAAGCTTCGAGGTACCGGAAATGCCGTCAGGCGGGTATAGCGTCACCGCCGAGGGAGAGCAGAACCAGACAGGAGATATCAGCGGGCTCATCTTCGAGATAGAGCCGAACATAGTGTTGTCCCCCGAGAAAGGACACGTGGGCATGGACCTGGCCGCCATCGGTCACGGATTCGCCGCCAACGAAGATGTGAACATAATGTACGATGGCAGCCAGGAAGCGATAGCCGAAACCAACAACAAAGGCAGCTTTGAGGTAAGTTTTCCCGTGCCCGAGAGCCACTACGGCGAGCGCCAGGTGACAGCCGAGGATGCCGAAGGGAACAAAACTGAACAACCCGCTATCTTCACCATGGAATCAGACCCTCCGAACACACCAAAACTTATCTCACCAGCCGACGGGAGCAGGGTAGGGTTCATAGGCGGGGTGAGGCCGATGTTTAAGTGGTCTGCGGTATCCGATGATAGTGGTGTTTGCTATCGTCTGCAAATAGCGACCAGCGCCAATGTTACCGCGTCCTCTGTAATATTTTCGGTTACAGGTTTAACCGAAACGACCTATACTCTGCAGAGAAGCCTGAGCTATGGCACCTACTACTGGATTGTGCAAGCCGTGGATGGCGCAGGAAACGCAGGTAAGTGGCCCGCGGCCCGTTCCTTCCATGCCGGACTCCTGCCCCTATGGGCATTCATTGCTATCGTAACTGCAATAGCGGTGGGCATCATTGCCCTGGTTCGTTTTCTCTTAATAAGGAGAGGAATATATCACTATTAGAAGGAGCGTCACTGCCAGGAGGTTGCCACGCTTCGCTCGCAATGACAAAAGGGTGGGGATGAGCCCCCGCCCACAAGTCTGGCTAGGACTTTATCACTATTACTAATGGGGTATTGACAATAAGAGTGAAGGAAGCTTACACTATATTATAAATATACTTAAATATACTATAAAATGCCCGGTGAAATTGTGTTGGGATTTATGTGGTTGACTATATAAGGGAAAAGATATGGATGTTTTTTCATTGCTCCGGACAGGTAAGTCAAGACGGGCTAGCGATTTGCATATGGTTACTGACAGCCCGGCAGTGTTCCGCATCGACGGCTCCCTGGAACCGGCAGACGGAGTAGCTTCACTAACTGCTGAGGATATAAACGAAGCTTTTCTCCAGCTAACCACGCCTGACGAGAGAGAAACCTTCCACCGCCAACTGGAGCTTGACTTTGGCTATACATTACCTGATGTTGGTCGTCTGCGATGCAATGCCGCTCAACAGCGCGGGTCTATCAGTCTTGCCGTGCGACTGCTGCCACCAAAAATCCCCACCATAGATGAGCTGGAGTTGCCCGCGATATGTAAGGAGCTTGCCGTGAAGCCAAGAGGACTGGTAGTCATTACTGGACCTACCGGCAGTGGTAAAAGTACCACCATGGCAGCTATGATTCAGCACTTGAATAATAATGAGACTCGCCATGTGGTTACCATTGAAGACCCCATAGAATATGTTTATCCCAGCATTAAATGCGCTATCACCCAGCGTCAGTTGGGCTCTGATACCCTATCATTTGCTAATGCCCTGAAGCATATCTTAAGGCAGGACCCGGATGTGATTCTGGTCGGTGAAATGCGAGATGCAGATACTGCCGACGCTGTCCTTACCGTAGCTGAGACCGGGCACTTCATATTAACTACCGGTCATGCCCCCAGCGCTACTCAGTCAATGGAGAGAATAATAGATTTGTTTCCGCCTCATCAGCGACACCTGGCTCAGACACGGCTGGCCTCTCTACTTATCGGTGTGATGTGTCAGGTGCTTGTGCCCCGGGCTGATGGCTCGGGGAGGATAGCCGCCGTAGAAGTCATGCTCGGCAATCCGGCAGCAAAGAGCCTCATTCGAGAAGGGAAAATCTACCAGTTACCCAATGTAATCCGTACCCACCGCGACATAGGTATGATTTCGCTTGACGAAGCCCTGGTCAGTCTCTATCTCAAGGGGATCATCACTGGTGAAACCGTGCTTGATGTCTGCAACGAGCGCGCAGAAGTGGAAAAGCTAATCGGCAATGTAAGATTGTAATCAAGCGCGGAACGCAGCTAAATTTCAAAATCCAAAGGCGCTCCACTCTAAATCTTAAATCCCAGGCAATATATCACAAACAAATTCTAATTTCTAAATTTCAAAACCGTTCACGCCTGATTTATCAGGCACTTCTGTTTTTTTAGTGTGCCCTTTAGGGTCATGCTGCGTCCCTTCATTGCCAGCACCTGGAACCCACCTCCGTAGGGGCGGGACTTGTACCCGCCCTAGTAAGGCGGAGATAAACTCCGCCACTACATTAGGCGAGGCAATCTCCGGCGTTCACCACGAGATCGCTTCGGCACTACCGTGCCTCGCAATGATAAGGCGGTGGGGTGTCAGTGCATTGGTTTATCCAGCAGTCGAAAACTGCTATAATTAGCATGATTACATATGAGAAGGTAACCATTCAGTGGTGAGAAGCTATACTGCGAAATATACCAAAATAAGCTCCGGCTACATGGGGCAGGTTGTTGAGTGGCCTAAGGTGATTACTGAGGGCAAAACCATTGAGGAATGTAGAGAGATGCTCAGGGATGCTCTGCAGGAGATGATGGGCGCATACACACAGCAGGGCAAGGAAATCCCCCCCGGAGGGGACCTGCTGGAGCAGGTGCTTGTAGAGGCATAGCTTGTCAGTAAAGTGTAGGGAGCTGGTGAAGTAACTCGAGGCGAACGGCTTTTACTTGGTCCGTGAAGGGAGCAAGCACTCCATCTACACAAATGGCGCTAAGATGATACCCATCAAGAGACACAGCTCGCTTGATCGAATAACCGCCAACGAACTATGCAAACAGGCCGGGCTCGCCCCAAAATTCTAGATGCTAGATAGTGCACACTATGGTGTTGCTCACCCACTACGTAATTGCGAGCCCCGACTTGTCGGGGCGTGGCAATCTCCGCGGCTAAATCCTAAATTCTAAACTCTAAACTCTAAACAGATCCGAATATCAAAATCCAAAATCCTAAACATTTAGAGCATTCGTATTTCGGGCTTTAATATTTTTCAGTACTTGAATGGTGAAGGAAGGGATTCCTTCACGCCTCGAAACTACTGACTACTGACTACTTAAACATAGGAAAGTCTACCAGCAGGATGGAAATAAAATAACCTTACCAACAAGCTCCTTCTGAACATCCCAGCCAATTTGAACCTGTGAGGTTGCTTGACAGGAAGCAATCTGCTATCATTCTGAACAAGGCGATTATGGCAAAGTTCTTAGTTTACCTAGAGGTGGCAGAGGAGGGTGGCTACATAGTGAGCTGTCCACAGTTGCCAGGCTGTGTTACACAGGGTGAGACTGTGGAGGAAGCCCTGGCAATGATTAAGGATGCCATTCAGGGGTATATAACCTCCCTGCAAAAGCACGGCGAACCTATCCCACCAAGCCTTGAAGAAAGAATAGCGAAGGCAGAAGTCATCACCGTATGACTAGAATGCCAGCCCTCAAGCCAAAGGAGGTCGTATCCATCCTGGAGAAGGCTGGTTACTATATAGACCATACCACGGGAAGTCATTACATTATGCGTCACCCTGACTACCCTCAGCGTATCCCGATTCCTTATCATGCTAAAGACATCAAAAGAGGCGTTCTACACTCAATAATTAAACAGTCCGGGTTAAGTAAGAAAGAGTTCCTGTCTCTGCGCCCCTAATCTGAAGTCACTTCGCTCAGTTGCAGCCAAAAAGCCTTCACCGGCCGGCTTTTAGATTGTCCCTTGCTGAGGGCTGAGGGCTGTGACTGCTGATCGCTGTCTACTGAATGCTTACTACTGGCAATTATCTATAAAAAAGCCTACCGGCGGCGCTGGCATTAACCAGCTCCGCCGGTAAGTTATTTCCCATCAACTGACTATCATCCTCAAGATTCTTACGGCGTTCGTATCCACTTGCCGTGACTCCCAGTCACGCCTCCTACGCCATCCTGAAACTTGATGTCGGCGGTCCAGGTGCTGTTGGTGACACCCATTAACCACCCAGCATCGGCGTCGATAGTGTAGGTAGCCTTAGGCGCTCCTGTAACGTATGTGGGTACCAGGATGGCTGAATCAGTGGGCCAGAAACCATACTCACCAAAGTAGCCCAGCGCTCCTGTTTTTATCTGTTCCGCTTCGGTGTTGGCTGCCGATAGTTGCCCGGTAATCATAAAGCCAGCGATGTTGGGGATAACCACGGCGGCGATAATACCCAGAATGGCTACCACGATCAGCAGCTCAATCAGGGTAAAGCCCTTCTCTCCACTGTGCAGGCACTTAAATATGGGATATTTTGTCTTTGGCATTTTTCCCTCCTTTCTTTGATTTTTTTGAAGCTTAGCTCCATTCTTTTGATTTATAGATATATTCTGATTAGTCCTGTCTCACCTCCTTTTTAGCTTTGTTTTTCAATAATCCTCTCTGTCTCTGTCATTCTGAGGTTGCATGGGTCGACCGAAGAATCTACTGATCCTTCCCAATTGATTCATAGGTATTTATTGTAGCAGAGTTCTCGTAGCTGTCAATCGCCCATTAGTAATAGGAAAATAGTTTTAGCCCCACCGCTTCCTTATCCATCGAAGCTATGGATGTCGAGCATTGGATACTTGTGAATGTTCGTGTCGCACGAGGCTAAAGCCTCGCACTACATTCCTAAATCCCAAGCATGAACTCTATGCGATTTTACTTAGTACAGTCTCGAATAAATTCTAGATTTAAAAAAGCAAATCTAAAACTCCAGTTTTTGTAGTGAGACCCTTCAGGGTCGTGCGGCAATCTCATTGTCCCCACTGAGATTGCTTCGGGGCTTTCGCCCCTCGCAATGACAAGAGGGGATGTGTCATTGCGAGCCCGATTTCCTCTCCCTTGACGGAAGTTTCCTCTCCACTTGATGGAGAGGGTTAGGGTGAGGTCAGGTGAGGGTGACGTGCTGAAGGCGCGGCAATCCCATCGGCTAAATTCAAAATGTCAAAATCCAAATGGAAATTGAAATCCAAATACTTAAATACCAATACTCCCTCTTCACCTTAAATCCCCCCCTAGAGTAAGGGGGATAAAGAGGGTTATGAACCTTCCCCAACTTTCGCCTCAATCGTTTCCCCCTTTCCCTTCTTACCTATATTTTTGTCATTGGAATTTTGGGCCTATCCCCGCCCTTCAGTCCCAAGGCGGAGATGAACTCCGCCACTACGCTTCATCGGGGGAGAACTCCGGCATTACAGTGACATAAAGGAACTCTTGGCAATTGACGATAATTGTACTGTCATGAAGCTTAGTCCCCACGTTACC
>Ga0315547_1002976_pt1 | contig 11344 bp, 8 predicted proteins | sample SalMarSW160240MG_2_FD_202542 | JGI IMG/M metagenome (GOLD analysis project Ga0315547, IMG submission 202542) | Salt marsh sediment microbial communities from the Plum Island Ecosystem LTER, Massachusetts, United States - Salt Marsh Sediment SW1601-240 ... | reverse complement strand
CTTCCCCAGCGGAAATAGCCAAGCTCCCCGCCCATGGCGCTGGTGGGATCCAGAGAACGGGCCTCCGCCAACACCGCGAAATCCTCCCCCTCCATGAGCCTCTGGTGGAGGCTGTCCACTACCGCTTCGGATTTCACCAGGATGTGTCGAATCTTGATCTCCTCTCCCTGCTTCTTGTAGAAAGCCTTCACCTCCGCTTCGTTCACCTTGGATTTGGAGCTGACCTCTCTCTCGTAAAGAAGCTGCAGGAGGAGATTGGGCTCCTGCTGCTCCAACCTGGAGAGGATCTCCTCATCGATGTCGAAGCCCCTCTCGTAAGCACCTTTGAGCAAGAGCTTCTGCTCCGCCATGCCCTCCAGCAGCCTCCTTTTACGCTCCAGCTCGTCGGCGAAGCTCGAAAATCTGGTAGGTTGTTGCTTCATCTTTATCTCCAGCTCGGAGGCGGTGATAACCTCCTCCCCGACGGTGGCCAAGGCTATCTCTCTTTTGGCGCAAGAGAGGAAAGCACACAGGATCATCGAAATCAAGACCAGAGCTAACAGGACTTTTCTCATTGCTACTCCTCTTCGGATAATATTTCAAACGGTTCAATATATATCCAAACCACCTCGAATCAAGTCTTTTTTGAACTTCTTGCTGGCACGTTAGTTGAACGACCTCATCTGGTGTGGTCTTCCTATCTGCACACGCTGGCAATGATTCACTCGCTTCATTCAGGCAGCTTCCACCCTTGAAGTGGATAAGGAAACCCTTTCCGCATTCCTGATCTCACAACTCTTTTGACGACGTCTCGTTTGGCTTTGTGAGGATAATCACTTGACCAACACCCCGGCGAGGTTTAGATTGAAGCGGTGTTGTCGCTTATCCCCATAATTACGCTTTCTTACCTTGTCGGTTCCATTCCCACTGCCCTGTTGATGGGAAGAATCTTGAAAGGGGTTGACGTTCGCAACGTCGGGAGCGGCAACGTTGGCGCCGCGAATACTTTCAGGGTTTTGGGTCCTATTCCGGGTGTCGTCTGTCTTCTGCTGGACGCCGGAAAGGGGGTCTTAGCGGTCCTGGTTATTGCAGTGATTTTCTCCCACACCTCCCCTCTCTCTTTGACGATGACGAAAATCTTAGGAGGGGCGGTGGCGATATCGGGACACATCTTCCCGGTCTGGATAGGATTCAAAGGGGGTAAAGGTGTCGGCACCGGCGCCGGGGTGCTTTTCTCCTTGCTCCCGCTTGAGGCCACCGGCGCCTTCCTCTTCTTCGTTCTTGTGGTGGCTCTCACCCGTTATATCTCCTTAGGCTCGATCACAGGGGTGATATTTATGGCGGTGGCGATTTTAGTCGAGAAATATGGCTTCGGTCTGGAAGTGCGGACGGAATTCGTCTATCTTACGATAGTTCTCTCGGTTTTGATACTGCTCACCCATCGCTCCAATATCAAACGACTCCTTGAAGGCACTGAAGGGAAATTCCGAGGAAAGGGGTAACGTCTTAGGAGAAGTATATGTCAGCACCTGTGAACTGGAATCGGACCAAGATCGTCTGCACCATCGGACCCTCCAGCCGCCCCCCCGAGATAATGGAGGCACTGATCAAGGCCGGCATGGACGTGGCGCGATTGAACTTCTCTCACGGGACCCCGAAACAGCACCTGCGAGACTTCAGAAACATTAAAAGGAGCGCCAGGAGGTTGGGTCGAATTATCGGCATACTTCAGGATTTGCCGGGGCCCAAAATCCGGATCGGCAAGTTTCCAAACCGAGAGGTAGAGCTCATCCCAGGTAAGGAATTCACTCTAACGACCAGAAGAGTTTTAGGGAATGACACCAAGGTTCGAATCAACTACAAAGGTCTGCCAAATGACGTCAAGAAGGGAACCAGAATCTTTTTAAGCGACGGTAATTTAGAGTTGAAGGTGGAGAAGACCTCTCCCTCCGAGGTGCACTGCCAGGTGGTAACTGGAGGGATTTTAAAGGAACAACAGGGGGTGAACGTTCCCGGGGTGCGCCTGAATGTGGAGGCCTTCACCCGGCGGGATAGACAGTATCTGCTTTCGGGGCTGAAGGCGGGATTCGATTTCGTGGCGCTCTCGTTTGTCCGGGAGGCAGCGGACGTAAAAAGGGCTAAAAGAATTGCAGCCTCTCACGGAAAAGACGTCTTCTTTATTGCCAAGATCGAAAAACATGAAGCCCTACGCAACCTGGATGAGATCATCGAGGCTTCGGACGGAGTGATGGTGGCCCGTGGGGATTTGGGGATCGAGATCCCCCTGGCTGAAGTTCCCGCCGCCCAGAAACTGATCATTGAAAGGTGTAACCGACTGGGGAAACCGGTGATCACCGCCACCCAGATATTGGAGTCGATGATCGAACACCCCCGCCCCACCAGGGCGGAGGTGACCGACATCGCCAATGCCATCTTAGAGGGGAGCGATGCGTTGATGCTCTCGGCCGAGACCGCCTGTGGGAGTTATCCGGTGGAAGCAGTGAGAGTCTTAAATGAAGTTGCAGTCGTGACCGAGAGCAAACCCAGGCAGCATCAGATTCCCAGCGAAGAAGCCAGATCGCTGCACCACCAGATCGCTGACAACTTAAGCCTTTTCGCCTGCGAGATGGCCTCCAATCTGGGAGCGAAGGTAATTGCCGCCCCCACCAGAACCGGCAGAACTGCCCGATTGGTGAGCCGTTTTCGTCCTCACGCCCCGATTGTGGCCTTGACCGCCAACGAGCGGATTCAAAGGGAACTTTCCTTGTCCTTCGGAGTAATCCCCCTGAAGATAAGGAAGGGCCTGTCCTTCGACCGGCTGTTAGAGGAGACCAAAAGCAGCCTCAAAGAGAACGGTCTGGTAAAAGCGGGGGACCGAGTTGTTTTTCTGGCAGGCTCCCCCCACAGTCAAGCCGGGGAGACGAATTTGATGCTGGTGGAGGAGACCAGGTAAAGACGGACAAAGCGAACGTCCCATTGAATTGTTGATTCATAGCTTGTTTTTTGAGCTGGCGTTGCTAAATTAGTTGATTATGTCGAAGGTTGCGGTAGTGGGAGCAGGCAGCTGGGGGATTGCCACCTCGGTTTTGCTCACATCCAACGGGCATGAGGTGGTCCTGTGGGAGTTCGACGAAGAAGAAGCCCGGAAGCTCAACTCCCTTCGCGAGCACCCGACTAAGCTGCCGGGAGTGAAAATCCCCGCGGAGGTGAAAATCACCAGCGACCTGAAGGAGGCCATAGGGGGAAAGAACTTACTCGCACTGCCATTGCCCTCCCACACTATGAGAGAGGTGTCGAGGAAGGTCGCCGGTCTCCTGGATGGAGAGCCAATCATCTTGAGCCTCTCCAAAGGATTGGAGGTGAAGAGCCTCAAGAGAATGTCCGAGGTTATAACCGAGGAGCTGCCGGAGAAATGCCATCGCAATATCGCGGTCCTCTCCGGTCCCAGCCATGCGGAGGAGGTCGCTCGTCAGCTGCCGACCACGATCACGGTGGCCTCCGACAATGAGGCGGTTGCCGAAAAGGTTCAGGGGATTTTCATGAACGACTACTTCCGGGTTTACACCCACGACGATGTTGTCGGGGTGGAGTTGGCCGGTTCGCTGAAGAATGTGATCGCGCTCGCGGCCGGAATCTGCGATGGTCTTGGATTTGGAGACAACACCAAGGGTGCTATTCTGGCCCGGGGCCTGGCAGAAATTGCCCGCCTGGGGGTCAAACTCGGAGCCGACTACAGGACCTTTTCCGGCCTGGCGGGGATGGGGGATTTAGTCACGACCGCAATGAGCAGATACTCCCGCAACCGCCACCTGGGAGAAGAGATCGGGCGCGGGAAATCCTTAGATAGGGTCCTCTCCGAGATGACCATGGTCGCCGAGGGAGTGAAAACTACCCAGTCCGCTTATGCCCTAGGCCGAAAGCACCGGGTGGAGATGCCGATAACAGAGCAGGTATACCTGATGCTATTCGAAGGAAAAAACCCAAGACTGGCTGCCGAAGAGCTGATGCTGCGCGAGCCGAGATCGGAAATGTGGATTTGACCCCATGGCCAAGACGCAAAGATTCGAGGAAGCCCTGTCCCGTCTGGAGGAAATTGTTGACAAACTGCAATCCCGAGATTTATTATTGGAGGAGTCATTGAAGCTTTTCGAGGAGGGATTGAAGCTCTCCCGCTTTTGCCACGATAAGCTTCAGGAGACGGAAAAGAGAGTCAAGAGACTGGTCAAAGGCGAGAAGGGAGAGTTTCACCTGAAGTTTTTCGAAGAGGAAGAGGCCGGAACTTAGACCCAACCAGAAAATGACTACTATCTTAGAAACTGTCAACTCTCCACAGGACATTAAGAAGCTAACTCTCGCGCAACTGAAGCAGTTAGCCTCGGAGGTGAGGGAGAGAATACTCACGGTGGTATCCAAAAACGGGGGTCACCTGGCCTCCAATCTGGGAGCGGTGGAGTTGACCCTGGCACTTCACCTAATTTACGATTCGCCTAAGGATAAGATCGTCTTCGACGTCAGCCACCAGAGCTACACTCACAAGTTGTTGACCGGGCGTGGCTCTCAATTTGACACTCTGCGCCTGCATCGGGGGATCTCTGGCTTCACCCGGAGGCAGGAATCTCCCCACGACCCCTTTGGAGCCGGACACGCCAGCACCTCCATCTCGGCGGCCTTGGGTTTGGCGTCCGGCCGCGATCAGCAGGGTGAGAATTTCCACGTCATTGCTGTGATCGGGGACGGTGCTTTGACCGGAGGTCTGGCTTTCGAGGGTCTCAACAATGCCGGAACTTCCGGCAAAGACCTCCTCGTGATTTTAAACGACAACTCCATGTCCATATCCAAGAATGTGGGAGCCTTCTCGAAATATCTCACCCACCTTCTCACCGATCAGACTTATAACAAACTGAAGGCGGAGGTGTGGAAGCTGACCGGGAAATTGAAGCAGGCAAGCAGAATTCGCTCTGCAGTTCAAAGCTTAGAGGAGAGCGTAAAAGGGTTTCTGGTGCCGGGGGTGATCTTCGAGAGGTTGGGGTTCCGCTATTTCGGCCCCATCGACGGTCATAATCTGGAGCAGTTGACGAAAACCTTAAGGCAGATAAAGAACCTTAAAGGTCCGATTCTATTACACGTCTCCACCGTCAAAGGAAAGGGCTATAAGTACGCCGAGGAGGACGCCACCCATTTCCACGGAGTGGGAGCCTTCGACAAGATCACCGGGAATTCCAACTCGATCAAGGCCAGTCTCTCCTATTCCGCCATCTTCGGGGAGACCCTGGTGCGTCTGGCAAGGGAGGACCCGAGAGTTGTAGCCATCACCGCCGCCATGACCACCGGGACCGGTCTGGCTAAGTTCGCGCAGCGGTATCCGGAGAGATTCTATGACGTCGGCATTGCCGAACAGCACGCCAGCACCTTTGCCGCCGGGTTGGCGGCTGCGGGACTCAAACCCTTCTTCGCGGTCTATTCGACCTTCCTGCAGAGAGCCTTAGACCAGGCCATTCATGATATTGCCCTGCAGAGGTTGCCGGTGGTTTTCGCCATCGACCGTGCCGGAATTGTCGGCGATGACGGCCCCACCCATCACGGCTGTTTCGATTTGACCTACCTGCGGATGATCCCCAACACCGTCGTAATAGCCCCAAAAGACGGCGAGGAGCTCCGAGACGCTCTCAAATTCGCCGCCGACTGGCGGGAAGGCCCGGTCGCCATCCGCTACCCCCGCGGCAGCTCCCCCGACATCGACATCGAAGCGGAGTTTTCCAGGATGGAGGTGGGAAGCTGGCAGATTTTACATCCCGGTGAGGATCTGGTAATCCTGGCGGTCGGCTCCATGGTCTATCCTTCAGTAGCCGCCAGCGAGATCCTGAGCGAGCAGGGCTTCCGGGTGGGAGTGGTGAACTGCCGTTTCGTCAAGCCCCTGGATGAGAAGCTGCTCTCGGACATACTCTCGCAGAATAAGCATGTCTTGACGATGGAGGAGAACTCCTTGGCCGGCGGATTCGGGAGTGCGGTATCGGAGTTCTCACGGGCTCGCAGTTTCAACTGCGAAATCCACTCTCTGGGAATACCGGACGAATTCATCCCCCACGGGGACAGAAACCTCCTCCTCAAAGAGATCGGCTTGGACACCGAAGGGATCGTCAATCTCTCCCTGAAGCTGCTCTCGCCCAAACCCTCCAAATCCAGAGTCTCCCGTCAGCTGAGGCTCGCCCGCCCCCACCGCGAAAAGACCGTAGATGAATAAAATCGGGATCATCGCCAACGTCAAACGTCCGAACGTTAAGGAGGCGGTCAGAAAGGTTCTCTCGTGGGCGGAGGAGAATAATAAGGAATGTTTCCTCTGCAGTGAGCTTTCCGAGTTTTTCCAAAAAGAGACCAGGCTTTTCTCCCGGGAGGAACTGCGGCACCACGCAGATTGCATCTTCACTCTGGGCGGCGACGGCACCATGTTGGCGACCGCCAGAGCGGTCGGCGATAGCGAAATCCCTATTCTGGGCGTTAATATGGGAAGCCTGGGGTTTTTGACTCAAGTCCCCCAAGAGAATTTTGAAGCGACTCTCCAGAGACTCAAAGAGGATGATTTTCAGATCGAAGACCGCATGGTGCTTGAGTGCCGGCACAACCGGGATGATAGCGAGAAGCTTTTCGCCCTAAACGATGTCGTCATCGACAAAGGAGGGGTAGCGAGGATCATATATCTGCACCTCTCCCTGGGGGAGGAATTCATCTGCACTTACAACGCCGATGGCCTCATAATCTCAACCCCGACCGGTTCGACCGCTTACTCCCTCGCCGCCGGAGGTCCGATATTGAGCCCTCAGATGAAGGCGATTATTGCCGACCCCATCTGCCCCCACACCGTTACCCAGCGCCCGATGGTGTTTCCTCACTCCGAGACCCTGGAGGTTAGAGTCGAGTCTCCCCACGGGGAGGCAGTCCTGACGGTGGATGGTCAGGTCGCGGTAAACCTCAAGTCCGGGGACATTGTCACCATCGGGGAAGCCAAACACACCATCAAACTGATCACCTTCCCGGAGAGATCCTTCTATGAGATCCTTCGCACCAAGCTGCACTGGGGCGTTACTCCCAAGGTGGGCAGCTGACCGGCGAATGGTGAATAGTAGATGGTAAATAGTGAATGGTAGATAGTAAATAGCTCTTTGCTGCCTCTTTTGTGGGGAATACCTAGTGCAAAGAATAATCCCCCTGGGGGAGCCCAGGGCGCTGCCCTGTTGGAAACACTCCCACGAAATACCTCCTCTCGCCTGAGAATATGGCTGCCTGTCGAACTTCATATGGGGAGTGATATTTATCCCTCCGGGTTCGAAATTGACTATCTGTCCACTCAATCATATATTTAAGGAACAACAAACAATATGTTCGGTGGACGATGCTAAAATATAGAATCCTGGTCGTTGATGATGAGGAGAGCCAGAGGGAGATGCTGGGGGGGCATCTGAAAAACAGGGGGTATGCGGTGACCACAGCCGACTCCGGTGAGAGGGCTTTGGAAATCTGCCAGCGGAATTTCTTTGAAGTGGCTCTGTTGGACTTGAAAATGCCGGGCCTTTCTGGCCTGGATCTGTTGAACCGATTGAAGGAAATAAATCCCGACACCGCCTCCATAATAATCACCGCTTACGGCTCTATCGAGAGCGCCGTGGAGGCCTTAAAATCCGGGGCTTTCGATTACATTACCAAACCGATAAACAACTTAGAGGAGCTGGACCTGATAATAAAGAAGGCTCTGGAGACCCACTCCCTTTTGCGGGAGAATCGAGCCCTCAAAGAGGAACTGGAGAAATTCGCAGGAAAGCTGGAGATCATCGGCGAAAGCAGACAGATAAAGGAGGTGCTTTCAACTGTGGTCCGGGTGGCTGCCTCCGACGCTAACGTTCTGGTCACCGGTGAATCCGGCACCGGAAAGGAGCTGTTCGCTAGAGCTCTCCACCAAGCCTCCAAGAGAGCGAAAGGAAGTTTCGTGGCGGTCAGTTGTGCCGCCCTCCCGGAAACGCTCTTGGAATCGGAGCTTTTCGGACACGAAAGGGGAGCCTTCACCGACGCCAAGGGAAGGCGCGCCGGGCGGTTCGAGCTGGCTCACGGGGGAACGCTGTTTTTGGACGAGATTGGCGACGTTCCCCTCTCAACCCAGGTGAAACTCCTGCGAGCGATCGAAACCAAGGAGTATCATCCTCTGGGAAGCGAGAAAACATATCTGGCGGACGTCAGAATCATCGCCGCCACCAACCAGAATCTGGAGGAGAAGATAGAAGAGGGCAACTTCAGGGAAGATCTCTTTTTCAGGTTGAACGTGGTCAGAATTGAGGTTCCGCCCCTGAGGCAGCGGAAAGAGGACATCTCCATTCTGACAGACTACTTCTTGAGAGAGTTGAGCCAGAAAAACAGAAAGAAGATCTCGGGGATTACCCCGGAGGTCAAAGACGTTCTTTTAAGATACCACTGGCCCGGGAATGTTCGGGAGCTTGAGAACGTTTTAGAGAGGGCGGTGGTGATGTCTCGAGGGGAGGTTATCGATGTCGCCGATCTGCCCCCACAGCTGTCAGAGAAAAGCACCATAGGAGAAGAAACCAGACCGACAGGCACCTTAAGGGAAATGGAGAAAGAGTATATCTCTAAGGCCCTGGAGGCAACCTCCTGGAACTTCACGGAAGCCGCCGCCATCTTAGGGATTCACCGCAACACCCTGCGACTGAAGTTGAAAGAATACGGGATAAAAAAAGAGAAGTGAGCTCTCAGGATTTGCTCTTGTTTCTCATCCGTCACGCCGAAAGCGAGGCCAACGCCTCCCGGACCTTCGCCGCCAGGGTCATCGACCCCCCGTTAAGCCCGAAAGGGGTCACAGATGCGGAACGAATTGCAGAAAGGTTGGCATCCGAGGGCATAAGAAGGATTTACGCCAGCCCACTTCACCGAAGCCTGCAAACAGCACAGACACTCGCCTCCAAGTGTCACCTCGAGGTTGATCTGCTGCCAGAGCTCCGTGAGGTCAATGTCGGGGTTCTGGATGGGAAAAGCTCGAAGTCAGAGGCGAACTGGGAGATATATGAGCGGGTACTTGAAAGGTGGTCGGTGGGGGATATGGAGGCCGCGTTCGAGGGCGGGGAGTCCTTGGGAGAGGTATGCGAGCGTGCTCGAAGAGTCTTAGAGATTCTACACTCTGCATCTGATTCTGGACGTATCGCCGTGGTCACCCACGCCGTTTTTCTGATGATTTTCCTTCCGCTTTTGCTCGATGATTCCCTGACCGAGCTGAAACGTTACAGTCTCCCCCGAGGCTCGATTACTACTCTTACGATCCGAAACGGTGAAGCGGAGCTGCAGGAATTGGGAAGCATCGAACATCTTCAAAGATAGAATTCGACTTAACCCTTTAACTTGGAACAGAGGCCGGTTACTTTATAGTCTTAGTAGTGATCTGCCAAGAAATTGGAACCGTATTCCCCATGCGCTTTTCCGCTTTTGCATAAACGAAAGCCGGTAGTCCATCAACCTGCTGCCGACACCTTAACAAAGAAGCCTTGACTTTCAACTGAAGAAAGAGCAAATATCGCTCCATCCGCTCAGTATCGGAGAGCAGTCTAACACCGGCAAGACAAACGTTGGAAGTGTAGATCGAATTGTATATGGTTTGGTAGCTTACGTGCTGGAAACCCGTGAACCGAACAACAGCCCAATTTTACACAATTAACTTGACATGATCTCGTAAGATGTTGCAGATCAAAAGTGCTTGCGAAACCGAAAAGTGTCTCTTAAGTTAAAGCGAGAATTGTCCAAATTCATTTCAAGACGTACAGCGTGTGCTGTCAGATCTTTCGGGCTATTTAGAGGTTGAGATTGAGATGCTGTCGTGGTGAGCTTACGGGAAAGGAGGACTTTAGCTATGCAGGAGTCCATTCAGAAAAGCTTTTCACACTTTCTCGGTAGGCACCTAAATAACAATACATTTCAGCAATTGCAGATTAGGCCATCTGCTTTCGTTCTTCTGCTGCTCCTTCTTTCCAACCCATTGCTGCTCGCCCAACATACCTCCTTACCTGAAGAAGGTAGCTTGGTCAAGTCAATGGGCTTACCCCAGATCTGGAAGCCGTATTTCGGCCCAATGGTCGCTTGGGACAAGCGTGGGGTTGATGGTGAGGTTGCAGGTGAGATAGACCTTGGCGTTTACAAGAATCTCATAATTCCACTTGTCGATGTGCTCGGTGTGGTGGGTGAGGGATATGTCAGGAGTGGTGGGGGGAAGGTTGATGGGGGTCTTCGCTTGCTCGGGGCAAGCAGATTGTTTTTCATCCAAGGTGGCGCTGACTATTCATTCCGCAATAAGGACATACACTTTCTCATGTCCTTTATGGTGCCCTTGCGCAGAGGTGGTCCTTTGAGGAAAGGAGGAAATTTACGCATCGACTGGTTTCCCGGGCGGAGCCACTCCTTCAGCCTCGGACTGAGTATACCTTTGGGCCAGCCCTTCATGGGGAAAAGCCGTCCAACCTTAGATCATGTGCCGCTTCCTAAAACCTCCCCGCCAGGCAAATCGGTCTACGATCCCGAGCCCAAACTCCGGGAAACACTCACAAACCTGCGGCACGCCGCCGATTGGATCAACCGCTTCACAACCCCCTTCATCGATCAGAGCGCTAAAACAGACACGTCCGACATCGCGGCGTTCGTGGAGACGATCAAGGAATTCAAAGAACACATGCACGTGACGGACCACCTCTATCCCAATGGGCACACCTTTGAGGCGGAGGTCGATTTTTATCACGGCGAGATGGAAAGAGCGTTTTCGTTAGCGATTCAAGAAGGGAAAGGTGGTGATGGGGGCACTCGCGGGGTGCGGATCGCAGGCAAGGCAAGAGAGATTCTTCTCGACGAGGTGATTCTTCCTTACAACCGCCTTCTCGGGCAGCGGAAGAAGCACGATTCGGTCTTAGGATTTGGATGCCGGGCCGCAGAGGTATTCAGGGCGTGGGTTGAGGTATCCTCTGACGTCCCTGCAGAGAATCGCGCCGCCGTGATGTATGTCTTCCGGTCCATCATTGAGTGCATCGACGAGAACCGGGCCAGTTCCAGGAAGGTATGGGAGGATTCGCGACTCGTTTGGATTCCCCTGCACTATGCTCTTCGTTTCGAGGAGCACGACACCGAGGACGAGCTCGACGCTATCATCGAAAGGGCGGTGAAGCGGGAATTCACCGACGCGAACGACGTTCACTACGTGATCAACGAGCTGTTCCAGCCCGAACTCGCGAGGATGATTCAGCGGGCTGAAGACTATCACGTTCTCTGGATTCATGACTTCAGTGGACGGGATAAAACTGGCGAGCCGGATGAGGCCTCGCGCCAGACCGTG
>Ga0315547_1002972_pt1 | contig 11353 bp, 10 predicted proteins | sample SalMarSW160240MG_2_FD_202542 | JGI IMG/M metagenome (GOLD analysis project Ga0315547, IMG submission 202542) | Salt marsh sediment microbial communities from the Plum Island Ecosystem LTER, Massachusetts, United States - Salt Marsh Sediment SW1601-240 ... | reverse complement strand
TGCATATGATGAGATACATAGGTGACACCTCGAATTTACCTAAATATGTTGATTCGAGAAGATAACCTGCTGTATGATAGAGAGTTTAGAAAACTATTAAATGAATCAGGCTTTCACATTGTGAATGACCTGGCTCCTCTCTATCATATGAAAAACTACCTTAATAAGTATGCTGGGTTGTCTAAGTTGGCAAAACAGCGAATCAAATGGTTTGACCATTATCGTAAGTGCGCTAATACATCTTTAACCTGCCGGCACTTCGGCATCTCTCGCCAATGTTTCTACGAATGGAAACGCCGTTATGATCCCAAGAATCTTTGGACCTTAGAAAATCAACCGACCATACCTATTAGGAAAAGACAAAGAGAAATCACTACTGAGCAGGAGATGAGGATTGTCAAATTAAGAAAAAAGTATATTAGGTACAGCAAGATAAAGATAGCTAAAATTTATAGCCGAGAATACAATGAATGTATCTCTAGTTGGAAAGTCCAAAAAGTGATTGAGAAATACAGACTATATCATCACCCTGCTAAAACGGCTAAGATTACCAGAAAAAGGCTAAAAGCAGCTAAAAAGAAGCGCATCACCGAATTTAAGAAAAAACCAAAGGCCGGCTTTCTGCTCTGTCTTGATACTGTTGAGATACGCTTGAACAGTCTTAAACGTTACATCTTTACTAGCATAGACTATTATACTAAAGTTGCTTTTGCCAGAATGTATAAGAGAGCTAATTCCTATAACGCAGCTGACTTTCTCAATAGATTGCTTTATTTAGCGAATGGGAAGATCGACAATATCCAAACAGATAATGGGTCAGAGTTTGAAAAATATTTTGCTAGAGCTTGTCAAAAGTTCAAACTAGAGAGATACTACAATAGAGTATATACCCCCAAGGACAATCCCGTTAATGAACGGTTTAATAGAACCCTGCAGGATGAGTTTATTGAACTGGGTAATTTTACACCAGACACCACCGCCTTTAATAGAAATCTCACTGAATGGCTGATTGAATACAACTTCAAAAGACCTCACCAAGCTTTAAATTATGATACACCCATTAAAATGACTCAGGTGTCACCAAGGTACTCATCATATACATGTTATTGACTTTTTTAGTGAATATGATATACTAGGAAGATGCTCTTTGACATAAAACAATATAAATACAGGAGGTGTATATAATGTATCCAGAAAATCTTAAGTACACTAAGACTCATGAATGGGTAAAGGTTGAAGACGATGTGGCGACAATTGGTATCACCTCATATGCCGTGGAGCAGCTGATTGAAATCATAGGAGTATATGAACTTCCAGAACCGGGCAGTCAAATAGAACCCTCTGGAAGCTTGGGCCTGGTTGAGTCAACAAAAGCATCATCGGATGTTCTCTCGCCGCTTGGCGGAAAAGTTCTTGAAGTAAATGAATCTCTAGAAGAAGATCCGGGTATTATTAATAAGGATCCTTATGGAGAAGGATGGTTGATAAAAATAGAAATGAAGGATAAATCCAATCTTGATGAACTTCTAAGCGCAGAAGAATATGAGGAATTTCTGAAAAGCGAAGAGGCAAAAAAATGAAATGGCGATTTATTGATAGTGGTGTGACTGATAGCTATCTTAATTTGGCGACTGATGAAGCCATGCTAGAAGCTTACAACGAGTACAATCTTCCACCAACATTAAGAATTTATAGTTGGTCTAAACCGACTTTAATTCTTGGACGCTCGCAGAAAGAATTAGATATAAATTTCACCGAATGTCGAAATGAAGGAATCGATGTTACCCGCCGATTAACTGGCGGGGAAGCTATTCTTTTTGGGAGAAATGATTTTGGCTTTAGTGTGGTAGTCTCTTCTCGCCACGGATTTCCGACAAAGCTCGACTCTTTCCTAAAAGTTATAGCTCGGGCATTAATCTCCTCTTTTAAGGAGATTGGTATTAGAGCTTACTCGGCTTCTGGCTTTGACAAACGCTACCAATGGCCGATTTGTCTGCTGTTTGACGGCCTGGGCGATATTTATTGGAGAAGTAGAAAACTTGCTTCTAATGCTGTAGCCCTAAAGAGAAGCACCTTTTTAAGCCAAGGATTGATAATAAAAGACAGCAGTGAAGATTTGTTTGGACTGCTAAATTTTCCCAATCTTGATCTAAAAAAGAAAGTATTGAAAGAATATAGAAAAAAGATTATTGGGCTGGATGCTATCCGAGAGGGTTTAACCTACCAAGATCTAAAAGAAGCTTTCTTTCTCGGTTTCCAAAAAGCTTGGGATATAGAGTTTTCGGCAACAGAGTTAACACAAAAAGAACTTTCCCTTGCCCAAAAATTAGCAAAAGAAAAATATAAAAATCCATTGTGGATAGGAGATAAAAGGTTGCAGTAATATCACTTAGATAAAAACAAGGTTGGCATCACGCTGGCCTTTTTACTTTGGTACATTTTTGACTTACGATCACAATCCAAAAATGCACTAATCTTTAAATCAGAAGTTTCTTATCTTACACTTTCTAACGATCGTTAGAATATGTAAGATAGACTAAAGTCCTCAATTTGAGGGCTAGCCCTTGACTTTAAAAATCAGGGTGCGGCTCTTTTTATTGACGCGATTTAAAATTTATGCTAGGGTATATTGAATCGATCTTTAACATTAAAAGGAGGTTTTAGAGATGGACTTTATTCCTAATACGGATGTGCAAAGGAAAGAGATGTTGAAAGTAATTGGGGTGAAAAACTTTGAGGAACTTTTGGATAAAACTGGAGTTCCTGAAGTTTTGAGAGAAAAAACTAATCAGGTAAAGAACTCAATTTTGCCTCAAAAAGGACTTTCTGAAATAGAGCTTAAAAGATATTTTATGAAGTTGGCCGAAAAAAATAAAGATTTAGACCACTGGACTTCTTTTTTAGGCGCTGGTGCTTATGAACATTATATACCGGCCGCCTTAGAAACACTTATCTCTCGTTCTGAATTTGTCACGCCTTACACGCCATATCAGGCGGAGGCGTCTCAAGGAACTTTAGAAGCTCTATTTGAGTTTCAGAGTTTAATCTGCGAACTGACGGGAATGGATGTAGCAAACTCCTCAATGTACGATGGCGCTTCGGCTTTAGTAGAAGCAGCCATAATGGCTACGAACATAACCGGACGGAAAGAAATACTAGTCTCGGCAAGCTTGCATCCGGCCTATAAAAAAGTTCTTGAAACTTATCTAAGAAATTTGAATTTGGAAATTAGAGAAATTGAATACGACGTAAAGCTTGGAACCGTTGATCTTAATTGGCTTAAGGTTAAAACCAACGAATACACGGCGGCTGTGATAGTTCAGAATCCGAATTTCTTTGGCTGTATTGAAGCCCTCAAGAAAATTGGAGAAATTACTCATTCTCAAGGAGCGCTCTTTATTGTATCTGTATTAGAACCTCTTTCGTTGGCTATTCTTGAGGCGCCCGGAAAGTATGCTGACATAGTAACTGGCGAGGGGCAGAGTTTTGGTAATCCTCTTTATTTCGGTGGACCCCATCTTGGCTTTTTTGCAACGAAGAAAAAATTTGCCCCCCGAATGCCGGGCCGGCTAGTCGGGATAAATAAAAACAAAAATGGAAAAGATACTTACACTCTTGTTTGGCAGCCAAGAGAGCAGCACATCAGAAGAGAAAAGGCAACTTCCAATATCTGTACCAACAATGCCCTGAATGCAATAGCAGCAACCATTTATTTGTATCTTTTGGGCGGAAAAGGTCTAAAGAAACTTGCAGAAGAAAATCTTAAGAAGGCATATTATACTCAAAAGATGATTCTGGCTAACGCAGGGCTTAAGCCTAAATTTTCTAGTTCTAGTCCATTCTTTAATGAATTTACTTTAGCTTGCAATGCAGAAAGCATAAAGCAAAAGCTTCTAAAGGATAGGATTTTTGCCGGCATAACCTGGAAAGATTCTCTTTTAGTGGCAGTTACCGAAACCAAGACTAAAAAAGATATCAACCACTTCGTAGAAAAGATAGCAAGTTTTCCGTTATTTAAGCCAATAATGTCGTATCCAAAAATAGAATATCTTAATTTTCCTTCTCAATATCTCAGAAATTCACCTCTTAAGATACCTAATCTTTCAGAACCAGAGGTCGTGAGAATTTTTACTAGAATGTCGCAGAGAAATTTCTCTGTTGACACTCACTTTTATCCTCTGGGAAGCTGCACCATGAAATATAACCCCAAAATGTGCGAAAGAATAGCAGGACTTGCTGGATTTAAGAATATTCATCCTTATCAGGACAAAGAGACTGTGCAGGGAGTGCTTGAGCTAGGTTGGAAAATGGAAAAAGCACTTTGTGAGATTACTGGAATGGATAGATTCTCTTTGCAACCGGCTGCCGGTGCTCATGGCGAACTTTTAGGGATGATGATTGCTCGGGCCTATCATAACGAAAGAGGAGATACGGCACGTAAAAAAGTCGTCATTCCTGATTCAGCACATGGGACCAATCCAGCCAGCTGCGCTAGATGTGGGTATGAAGCAGTAGAAGTAAAATCTAAAGAAAATGGAAAAATAGATATTAGGTTGCTAAAAGAAGTAATGAACAATGAAGTAGCCGCAGTAATGTTGACGGTTCCTAACACTCTTGGTCTTTTTGAAAGCAAAATCTTAGAAATTGCCAATATTGTTCATAAAAAAGGTGGACTTCTATATCTGGACGGAGCAAATATGAATGCACTACTCGGAATAGCCAGACCAAAAGACATGGGGTTCGATATCGTCCACCTAAACCTCCACAAGACTTTTGGCACTCCTCATGGCGGCGGCGGACCCGGTTCGGGACCTTTAGGTGTTACTAAAGAACTGGCAAAATTCTTGCCAGTGCCGACTATAGAAAAAACAAAGGATGGAAAATACTACCTTTGCTATGGCCGAACCGAATCTGTGGGAAAAATCCAAGCATTCTATGGAAATATTGGAGTGCTTGTGAAAGCTTACGCTTATATTCTAGCTCTGGGTAGAGAGGGTTTGAGAAAGGTTTCAGAAAATGCGATTATCAATGCTAATTATCTTAGAGAAAGATTGAAAGATTACTATCAAGTTCCTTATGACCAGGCATGTATGCATGAATTTGTGTTGTCGCTCAAAAATCTTGGGGCCTACAATATCCATGTTTGGGATGTGGCTAAGCGACTTATTGATTATGGTATTCATCCACCGACAATGCACTTCCCCCAAATCGTTAAAGAAGTATTGATGATAGAACCAACAGAAACAGAATCGAAAGAGACATTAGATAGGTTTGTAGAAGCAATGATTAAGATTTACCAAGAAATTGGCTCCCAAAATACATCCTGGAAAGTGCGAGAGGCGCCTGTTTCTGGCCGAATAGAAGAAAAAGCAACAACTCGAAGAAATTTGAAGCGAGAATATTAATTTCTCGATTCTTTACCCCCACACCAAAATTGGTCGTGGGGGTTTACATTTGTTTTTATTTATGTTAGGGTGTGGGGATTCGATCCTTGAAAATAGGGGGTAAGAAATGAAAGCAATCGTTAAGACCAAAAGAGAATTTGGAGCTGAACTTATTGATGTGCCGATTCCCAAAATTAAACCTGATGAGGTTTTGGTGAAAGTAAGTGCTACTTCAATTTGTGGCACCGATGTCCATATTTATAAATGGAACGACTGGGCAAAAGATAGAATTAAAAATATTCCTCAAACATTGGGCCACGAATTTGCTGGGGAAATTGTTGAAGTTGGTAAAGACGTAAAAGGTTTCAAAAAGGGAGACTACGTCTCTGCCGAGACTCATATTTACTGCGGTAAATGTGTCCAGTGCCAGAATAATCAAAGGCATATTTGTGGCAATCTAAAGATTTTAGGCGTAGATTGCAATGGCTGTTTTGCTGAATATATTGCTGTACCTGAAAGAGTTTTATGGAGAAATGAACCGGGCCTACCAATAGAGATTGCTTCAGTTCAAGAGCCACTCGGTAATGCTGTCTATTGTACTTTACCTAATTCCAAAGAGAGAATCGGAGGAAAGTCGGTGGTGATTATCGGTGATGGTCCGATAGGTATTTTAGCCACGGCCGTAGCTAGAGCTGAAGGTGCTTTACCAATAATCTTAGTTGGCCGACATCCCTTTAGAATGGAATTAGCTTTAAAAATGGGAGCTGATTTAGCATTAAACGATCATAAAGTGGATATAGAAAAAAAGATTTTAGAAGTGACCGATGGACCAGGCGCGGATATAGTTTTAGAAATGGCTGGAAGTCCCAAGGCAATTGATCAAGCATTCAAATGTGTTCGCAAAGGTGGTAGAATTTCAGCTTTTGGTATTCCTTCCGTAGAAAAAATACCTATAAGTTACAGAGAAGGTATAATGTTTAAAGGAGTGACCATTTATGGTATTAGCGGCCGTTTAATCTGGGACACTTGGGAGAAAATTGGAGAACTTTTTGATAGAGGTTTAGATATTTCTCCGGTCATTACTCACAGATTACCATTAGAAAGGTTTGAAGAAGGTTTTGAGTTGATGATGACGAGACCAAAAGTGTCGGGGAAAGTAGTGCTCTTTCCATGAAACATATAACACATAACATGCAACAAAGGGGGACGTTATGTATCCAAAAGAATTTCAGGAGCGTCTCAAGAAAGAACTAAAAGAAATCGAGGATTCAGGACGTTATAAAGATGAGAGGGTAATATTTTCACCTCAAGAAGCAGAAATTTCAGTCAAGTCTGGAAGAGTCCTGAATTTCTGCGCCAATAACTATCTGGGGCTAGCCAATGATCCTCGTATAATTGAAGCAGCTAAAAAGGTCTTAGATGAGTGGGGATTTGGAACTTCTTCCGTCAGATTCATCTGCGGCACCTTCCAACCACATAAAAAATTAGAACAAAAGCTTTCTGAATTTTTAGGTACCGAAGACACTATTCTCTACATCTCTTGTGCGGCTGCTAATATAGGATTATTCCATTCTCTACTCGGGTTTGAAGATGCAGTTATCAGTGATAGATTGAATCATGCCACTATTATTGATGCTATTAAATTGTGGCAAGGTTTTCATAAAGAAAAGGTTGATGCTAGTTTGTTAGCAGAAGAAGTAATTTTAACAAAACGGCATATTTTAAAACGAAAAGATTTATCAACGGTAGCTATTTTACCCGAAAATAAAGTTTTTAAACATTCTGATATGGAAGATTTAGAAAGATGTTTGAAAGAGACTCAAAACAAACGCACTCGACTTATTTGCACTGACGGCGTATTCAGTATGGATGGTAATATTGCTAAGTTAGATAAGATTTGTGACCTAGCAGAAAAATACGATGCTTTAGTAATGGTAGATGATTCTCATGCCACGGGCTTTGTTGGTAAGACTGGTCGAGGAACTCATGAACATCGTGGGGTGGTGGGAAGAGTTGATATTATTACTTCTACCATGGGTAAGGCCTTGGGGGGTGCAGCCGGTGGGTTCACCTCTGGCCGAAAAGAAATAATTGAACTCCTAAGACAAAATTCTCGAGAATACATTTTTTCCAATTCGGTTCCACCAGTAATCGTAGGGCCAACCATAGAAATTCTCTATATATTAAGCGGAGACCATTCTCTTCGAGACAAATTAGAAGAAAACACAAAACATTTCCGCCAAGAGATGACTAAACTTGGCTTTGATATTAGGCTAGGAACTCATCCGATAGTACCGATTATGCTTTATGATGCAAAACCAGCCAAAGAGATGGCCGACAAACTCCTTAAAGAAGGAATCTATGTCATCGCCTTCTCTTATCCAGTGGTCCCGAAGGGAGCAGCCCGCATCCGAGTCCAAATCTCTGCTGCTCACAGCAGAGAAAACCTAGATTTCGCTATAGAGAAGTTTGGTAAGGTTGGAAAAGAATTAGGAATAATCAAATAAAAATATTGAAGAGTCGTCTTACTGACGACTCTTTTGTCTTGACACGATTTAAAGTTTATGCTAGGGTTGGAGGAAATAAAAGTGAAGATCTTTAAAATCTAAAGTTTAATGAAAAGGAGGTGTAGTGAAGAAAATAAAAGTGAGACGAGATTCCAATTTCTTCCAAGCTTAATTTGGTAAAGAAATTGAGAACCTGCCGAAATGAAATATAGGCAGGTCCGCCTACATTCACTTCGTTCATTTCGGCGGACACTCATTTTTCTTACGAAATCAAAGATTTCGAGAAAAGTGGTGAAAAATATCGTCAAAAAAAAGGAGGGCGAGAATGAGAAAAAGATGGTTAGGTCTATTAGTCATCCTAGGGTTCTCAATAGGAATGATGGGGTCAATGGCCAATGCAGTCATTGTGATAGACAATGATGCAGAGATTACTACAGGAATTGAGGCAGAGCTTACTATTACTCCAGAAGAGATATTAGAAGAGATATTTCCTAACTTAGAAATAGCAGCAAAGTTTGATACAGCCGCCCAAAATTTAGCTTCTTTTCTCGCTAAGCCAGAGGCTCGAGAATTTCTATTGGAACAAATCAATGCTTCTCCAGATAGTGAAAAAATATTATATTTAAGAGATTTTATTGAGAAAGCTCTTAAACAATTTCCTGATTCAGAGGAACTCAAAAAAATAAAGACCATTGTTGCAGACCAAGATTTTCCAGTAACAGATTTATATTTCCCGGTAAAAGAACATAGAAAACAATGGAATGGTGGCGAGGATCTAATAGTAGGTTATCCGATATTTGCCTATACCTTAGACGGAGAGAGAAAACAGCTTAGTCCTTTTGAAGCCCCAGAGACTCCATGTCTGATGCTGATACCCTGCGAACATCTAAGGAATCATCGCACAGGGTGAGTATATTATGAAAGTAAAAGAGATGAAAAAGATTTAAACCCCGGAGAGCCGTCAACAAAGCGGCTCTTTTTAATTTGTATCTATGCGACGTCGCATAGATACAAGGAGAACAATGTAAAATGCAAAATTATGCAAAATTATGCAAAATTATACTTGACATCCTCTTTATTATTTGATAAATTAAAATGACCGATCCTTAACAATAGGAGGTATATAAATGCCTAAATTTCTAGTTAAGATTGACCAAGAGAGATGTAAGGGATGTGGTTTATGTGTGGAATTTTGTCCATTGGGACTGATAGGGTTAGGAAAGAGCCCTAATACTGCTGGTCATTATCCGGCTCGCTTTAAGGATGATGAAGGAAAATGCAAGGCCTGTGGTATTTGCTATACTGTTTGCCCGGAACCGGCTATTGAGGTTTCTAAGGAGGAAACTAATGAATAAAATACTAATGAAAGGCAACGAGGCCTGCGCAGAAGCATCAATTCGAGCAGGACTAAAATGTTATTTTGGTTATCCAATTACCCCTCAAAGCGAAATTACTGAATATATGGCCAAAGAACTTCCTAAAAGAGGAGGGGTATTTCTCCAAAGTGAGTCTGAAATCGCCGCAATAAATATGGTTTTCGGTGCCAGCGCCGCCGGAGTTCGAGCTATGACTTCTTCATCCGGCCCGGGCATAAGCTTAAAACAAGAAGGTATCTCCTATATAGCCTGTGCTAAACTGCCGGCAGTAATAGTTAATGTCTCGCGAGGTGGTCCAGGACTCGGGAATATTGCTCCTTCACAGGGAGATTATTTTCAAGCCACCAAAGGTGGAGGGCATGGAGATTATCATTTAATAGTCCTTGCTCCTTCTACTGTTCAGGAATTTGCCGATTTAACCACACTTGCTTTTGACTTAGCTGATACGTACCGAAATCCAGTAATGCTTTTAGTTGATGGATTGATAGGTCAAATGATGGAGCCAGTGGAATTCAAGAATACAAGATACAAGATACAAGATACAAGATACAAGAAAGATTGGGCTTTAACCGGCGCAAAAGGGCGTCGTCCTAACAGGATTGTCCCATTTGCAATTTTAGCTCAAGACTTAGAGAAAATAGTCTTAAGATTAGAAAAAAAATACCAATTAATTCGAGATAGAGAACAAAGATTGGAATTCTATAATCCGACTAAGATGAAAGTTTCTTTTGATGTCATTTTGGTCGGGTATGGCACGGTCGGAAGAATTCTAAAAACTGTAGCCAAAAAAGCGCAAATGGATGGACTTAATATAGCTGTTATAAGACCAATTACCCTCTGGCCTTTCCCTTATAAAGAAATGAGAGAGAAAACCAAATGGGCTCGGGAAATTCTGGTAGTAGAAATGAATAATGGGCAAATGGTTGAAGATGTTAAAGGGGCCATCGGAGAACCAATAGACGAATCGAAAAGAATTCACTCTTATTGCCGAATGGGGGGAGTAGTCCCGACCGTCGAAGAAATCCTAGAAGAGATTGAAAGAATTACGGGGAGCAAAAAATGAAAAAGATATTTTCAAAACCAAAAGTAATGACCGATGAACCAACAACTTACTGCCCCGGCTGCGGTCACGGAATTGCCCATCGATTGATTGGCGAGGTAATTGATGAGTTAGGTATAGCCGAAAGAACTATTGCTATTTGGCCGGTGGGCTGCGCCGTATTCGGTTATAAATTTTTTAATCTTGATGGGGCGGTCGTAGCTCACGGCAGAGCTACGGCTGTAGCTACCGGGCTTAAGAGAGCCGACCCTTCAAAGATAGTTTTTACTTATCAGGGAGACGGAGATTTGGCTGCTATTGGCACCAATAACACTCTTCATACTGCTAACCGCGGAGAAAATTTCACGACGATATTTATCAATAATGCTACGTATGGGATGACTGGTGGACAAATGGCGCCAACCACATTAGTAGGACAGAAGGCAACTACTTGTCCTTACGGAAGAAGCATTCAAAACGAAGGTTATCCAATTAGAATGTGTGAATTACTCAATACCCTCGAGGCACCGGTTTATTTGGCAAGAGAAGCTCTGATAGGACCATCTCATATAAGAAAAGCTAAAAAAATGATTAAAAGAGCTTTTAAGCTTCAGATAGAGAGAAAAGGATTTTCTTTAGTTGAACTTTTGAGCTCTTGCCCGACAAACTTACGACTTTCTCCTGGAGAAGCTTTTAAGTGGGTAGAAAAGAATATGGTCCCCTATTTTCCTTTAGGTGAATTTAGGACCCCTGAAGGAGGCAAAAATGCTTGAAAAAAGTATTATTACTTCTGGATTTGGTGGTCAAGGGGTACTGTTTTTAGGCCAGCTCCTTGCCGAAACAGGTATGATGGAAGAAAAAAATGTTACTTGGGTGCCTTCTTACGGGCCAGCAATGAGAGGAGGAACGGCTAATTGCACGGTGATTGTTTCGGATGAAGAAATTGGTTCTCCAGTAGTATCGTACCCCGATACTCTAATAGCCATGAGCGGTCCATCTTTAAGAAAATTTGGACCAAGTGTAAAACCAGAGGGACTAATTATAGTT
>Ga0315547_1002971_pt1 | contig 11354 bp, 8 predicted proteins | sample SalMarSW160240MG_2_FD_202542 | JGI IMG/M metagenome (GOLD analysis project Ga0315547, IMG submission 202542) | Salt marsh sediment microbial communities from the Plum Island Ecosystem LTER, Massachusetts, United States - Salt Marsh Sediment SW1601-240 ... | reverse complement strand
CTCCATGTTCAAAGCGGAACTGTATTTGCGGCGTAGACATCCCCAAGCTACACCTCCTCTTGCATTTCTTGCCGAAGAACCGACGTGGCTGCTTTATCGATCTTCATCTCCGGGGTGCGGATAACCACACCGTAGTCCTCCTCTGCACTCTTCAGAGAGACGTAACCATTGATGACGTCGTTCAAGATCCTCTTTGGATCACGATCGAGAGGATTACCGTAGCCGCCGCCGCCGCCGCCCTGAAAACTTACACTTTCTCCTTTTCCCAGTGGAAGATTAGAGATTTTTCGCCAGCGTTCTGTGCTGCCGTCATTTCTCTTCACCACTGTTATGTTTGTTTTCCCCGGGTTCCCTCCGAATATTCCCCATGGTGGTGTGTACTTGACACGATCAGCAGTCACCGTCATACCCGCGTCGTGAGCTAGGCGATAATCCCGCCTCACCCCTAAACCACCGCGGAACTTACCCGGACCTCCCGAGTCCGGGACAAGCTCGAATCGTTCAACACACCATGGGTAACGAACCTCGATTACCTCTGCCGGCACGTTACGGGTGTCGCCAAGCGTCATTGAGAATAGGGCGCAGGCACCGTCTTCGGATGGTTTTCCTCCATACCCTCCAGCATCGGCCTCAGAACATACATAGTACTTGCCCGATTTTGGGTTGGTCCCATAGATGAAGTTGGCCATTGAATCGCCGAAGTGCCCTCCGCGGACCTGGTCTGGGATCGCTGGGGCCAGCGCCTTAAGGAACAGATCAGGGATAGTCGTGGACGGGGTTGGCCACATTGCACACGCCGCCGGAAACTTGGGTTTAAGGAAACTCCCCTCCGGTATGATGATTTTTAACGCCCGAAAGAATCCCTCGTTGCTTGGCAGATGGGGTGTAGTAACGATCTTGAACGCGTACCGCGCCGCAGAAATCGTCGATGGCTCCGGAGTATTCATTGGACCGCGATTCTGCGGCCCAGTACCAGTGAAATCGGCAATCATCTCGTCACCCTTGACGGTAAGCGTGAGCTTGAGAGGTAACTTCTCATCAAGCGGAGCATCGTCATTCCCATCGCCATCGAGAATCGCCTCGGCAGTATACGTTCCGTCCGGTATTCGCCGAACGGCCGCTCGCGCCATGCGCTCCCCCTGTTGTAAGATCTCGTTAAAAGCATTGATCGTCATCTTGAGCCCAAACTGCTCGATGACATCGAGGATGCGTTGGCTCCCCTTACGCACTGCAGCGACCATGGCGCGGATGTCGCCAAGGACACTATCGGGAACGCGTGTATTGTTCTTGATCAACCGAAAGACATCCTCATTTGGAACGCCCTCGACCAACAGTTTCACTGGCGGGAGACGGAATCCTTCCTGGAACACTTCGGTGGTATCGCTATACCACCCGCCAGGGTAGATCCCCCCCATATCTGGAACATGACCACGAAATGCCGCCCAACCACGGATTTCTCCCTCGTAGAACGTCGGACACAGCGTTACTAGGTCTGGACAGTGGGTCCCGCCGCCGTTATACGGGTCGTTGCAGAGGATCACATCACCAGGGTGAAGGTTTCCCCGTCCGATCGTATCGTATGTCGACTGAACGGCATAGCCCAGGTTGGCAAGGAAGATCGGTAGCCCAGGTGTTTCGGCGATCAGATTTGCCTCGCTGTCCAGAACACCACAGCTGAAATCAACGACCTCATAGAGGATCGGGCTGTAAGCGGCGCGTTCGATCGTTCGTCGAATGTCGCGACTTGCTGCAATCAGTCTATTCCTGATTATTTCTAGTGTTATGGGATCTATCTTCATTTCTCCTCCTCGTTCAGAGAGATGATGAGATTTCCGTATTCGTCGACTCGACACGTCTGCCTCACTTCAACAACAGTGGTTGCAGTGATCTCTTCGATCACCGCCGGTCCGGAAATAACATTTCCGGCTAGCAACTTGTCGCGGTGATAGATAGAGAAAGACATGTACTTCCCATTCCCAACGTAAACATTGCGTTCCCTGAGTCGTGCATCCGTAGGTGGGGTTTCGTCCCCCGTGGAAATTCGTTCGAGAACAGGTTTGGTTACCTTGCCGATTCCGCTTACCTTCAAAGAGACGATTTCTTTCGGTTCACCAGGGGCATTGTGGCCATAGATTCGCAGATGCAGATCATCGAATGCCTCAGCAATCATGGGTTTATCCGTTTCGGCAATCGGTGCAGAGACGTTAACAGCGAGGGTATGCTCCTGTCCTACATACCGCAGGTCAAGGCCGTACGAAATTGCAATTTCGGAATCGCCGATATTTTCCTTGGCAAAGATGCCCTTAACGCGAGCCTCCAAATCATCGAGCATCGTATTTATGACTACCACATCTACTTTATCCAATTCAACGATGTGGGTTTGTTCGAGATCGTGCCGCAGATCGGTCATCAACATCCCCCAAGCGGAGAATACACCCGAATGAGGTGGAATAATCAGCGTTGGGATTTGCAGATCTTTGGCAATCGCTGCCGCGTGGATTGGTCCGGCGCCACCAAATGCAACCATAGCAAACTCCCTCGGATCGTATCCACGTTTTACTGTTATCGACTGGAGGAGCCCCGACATGTTTGTGTTGACGATCTTGACAATTCCCAACGCGGCCTCGTCTACGCTGAGGTTAAAGTGGTCTGCAACCTTCTTGATCACGTCGTGGCCGAGTTTCGGAGAGATCTTCATCTCACCACCCAAGAAGTAGTCAGGGTCTAAGATACCGAGCTGAAGGTTTGCATCTGTCACGGTCGGGCTCTCTCCGCCGCGCATATAGCAGGCTGGTCCTGGTACCGCACCAGCGCTCTGGGGCCCCACGTGCATTGCTCCACCTTCATCGATCCACGCGATGCTCCCTCCTCCGGCTCCAATCTCTCGAAGATCGACAACCGGGAGCAGAATTGGCCGTTCCTCGACAAGATACTGATCAGTCGTCTCAGGAAGCCCACCAGTGATAACTGCCGTCTTAGCAGTAGTTCCCCCCATATCATAGGAGATTACATTTTCGTAGCCGATAACATTAGCCAACTTTGCTGCACCAATTGCTCCGCCTACTGGTCCCGATTCGACCATCGCAATTGGCATGTCACGCGCCACGGAGGAGGTCATTATCCCGCCGTTCGACTGCATAATTTGTAGAACCTGCTGAAATTCGCGTTCCCTCAGCTCTTTCTCCAGACTATCGAGATAACGACGGACAACCGGCATTACGTACGCGTTCTGGGCTGTCGTGCTCGTTCTCTCGTATTCGTAGTACCTGCGCGTGATCAAATGAGAGAGTGAAACAGCCACATGGGGAAGCCTGGCACGCAGAAACTCTCCGATCTCCACTTCATGCAAAGGATTGGTGTAGGCGTTCAACAAGCAGACAGCGACCGATTCAACCTTTTCCCGACTCAGCGTGTTGAGCACGGACTCAAGATCATCCGCTGAAATAGGATGGACAACCTCCCCATTCGCGTTGATCCGTTCGTCAACCTCCAGTCGGAGATACCGCGGGACAAGAGGACGTGGTTTGCTGTAGAGCGCATCGTACATCTCTGTGCGATTGCTGCGCCCGATTTCCAGCACGTCACGGAACCCTTTCGTTGTAATAAGGGCGGTATGAGCACCCTTCCCCTCGATCAGCGCGTTGATGACTACCGTTGTCCCGTGGGACAAGAAAGAGGCGTCTCGCAACGGCACCTCGAACTTCTCAATGGATTCGATCGTTCCCACTGCAGGGTTGTGCGGTGTAGACGACACCTTACTCACCGCAATGCGCCCGGTCTCCTCATCCAAGAGCACGCCGTCGGTGAAGGTCCCTCCCACATCCGTACTCAGTCTGTACATTGTTACCCCCCTCTAGCTATCTTTATTTCCTCAGTATTACTACGAACAAGTCCGGTATTCTCATTATTTAGCGCATTTACGCTCTGCGCCATGTCCGCCTCATATATCCTTCCCAACTGAACTAGTAGGAGTCTGGCTCCAGCATCTCCCTCAACCGCGTAGCTGTGCGGAGTGGTTGCAGGGAAGTGGTAAGAGTCTCCGCGCCCCAGCACGTAAGCCTCTTCACCAATCATCAAGCGAATCCTTCCTTCAAGCAGATAGCCAAACTCCTCTCCGTTGTAGGATCGTGGGGCTTCGTGGTATCCTGAAGGGATCTCAATGATGAGAATCTGTAGTTCCCCTTTCGGCAAGGAGTCACTCAAGAACCGATAGCTTACCGAGCTCTCGGATAGCCGGACGTGTGACTTGGAGTTACTGACTCCGGGGAGAGCTGCCCGAAGATCGGCCGTTGCAGAGTAGAGTTCGGACCCCTTTGCTCCTAGCAAGGCAAGCGCTCTAGCAAACCGCACCGTCTGCACCCAAAGGACCTTAGCACCCACCTCTTCGCCCACGTCGATCACGTGCGGGGTTGTTCCCATCAAATGGAAGGTATCGCCGGAACCTAGCTCATGTTTGTCGTCGCAAATCGTGAGCTGCAATCGGCCCTCGAGAACGTATCCAAATTCCTCTCCCTCATGGAGAGGACAGTCAACATGACTACCAGGGGACATCTCACTAATGAACGCTTCGAAGCCTCGGCCGGGAAATCCGGTACTAAGAAAGCGGTGTCTTATTGAAGTATCCGAAAGACTCACATAGGAACGATTGTCTCCTTTAGTAATCTCGATCGGCCTCGGATCAGCAAAAAATGCCTTTCCTGGACCGTTTGACACAATGAGCATATCAGCAACCGGAACATCGAGTGCTTGGCAAATGGATCGAAGTGAAGGAATCGAGAAAGAAGACAGACCACGCTCAATCTGCGAGAGGAAACTCACAGACAGGCCACATTCTTGCGACAGAGCACGCAATGTCATCCCAGACTGATGGCGAAGATATCGAATCCTGAGGCCAATCTGTCCGAGTCGTTCACTCTCCATAAACCTATTATAGGGTCATAGTGAACAAGAGTCAACCGGCAGTGAACATTGTTCACTCTCTGCATGATTATTCGGTGCTTCAGGGTTTTGTGTGGGCAGGGATGGGCTGAGGTGATATTCTCTGAGGCATGCGAGACAAAGACTTGTATGCTCAGATCCTTGGGATTACGTATCCGTGGTTTGTTGGTGAGGTCAAGTTATAGCTTCAGGAGGGGAGGAAGTGTCAAGGGTATTGAAACAAAGCATTCCTGGTATTTACTGTAGTGCCGGTGATCTTCAGGAGCTACTTCTTCCATTTCGGTTAGTTCATGTAGTCTTATGGTAGTAAAGATTCCATCCCAGGTATTTGCTAATAGCTTCCTCTAGGATCTTTCCCACATGGACATGGGTAACAGCGACGTGGTGCTCAAAACCCGTGTCTGTCACGTACTTCAACAATTTCTGTAAGCGTTTAATCTCGGCTACTCCGTAGCCTCCGAATGTGACTAGTTCGTCATTGGTGTACTGCCCTTCAGCAACGTAGGAAATTATGCTGCCATTTATGTCGTCCGTAGACAACCGAAAGAACGTAGCCGGTCCAGGAGATATCCTCCCGACACAGGTCCCGTAGGCATTCTCTTTCCCTACCTCGCTAGCGATGATGTTCTGGTACGACATTTTAGCTTGTTCAAAGAAGCTTTTAGGGAAGTTGCTGCAGTGAAAAGTGATCACTTTGTTTTCGTCCTCGCCATAATTGTTGTTCCAGTCGGTGAGGGCAGCAGGGGTTTGCGAAGCGAGATCGAGAGCGTACATCGACAAAGCCCCCATGATGTCCGCCTCACAGGCGCTGGGAATCAGTTTCTCTGAAAGCATGCTCATAACGGTGCATGGCACGATGCCGTAGATCTCCTCCAGTGCTGTCCAGCACTGGACGGCTACGGCATCGAGCGCGTTGTTCTCGACCCATTCCGAGAGCACTATAGACAGCTTCGCCATCTTCTCTAACGCGCTTTTAGGAATGCCTTCTGTGGAGATGTAGTCCTTGATTTTCTTCAGTTCACGTTTGACTTCCAAAGCCGCGCGATCAAGTCCCCGGGCCTGCGCGATGACCTCAGACAGGTCCACGGTTTCAACGGTGATTCCCTTATGTTCTAATATTTTCTCGCTGAACCGGACTGTGTTGAACGCGGTTGGCCTTGCTCCCACCATGCCAAGACGTGCCTTCCTGAGCCCCTTAACTACATTGCAAATCCCTGCAAAGGCTTTTAGATCGTCCTTGAAGAGATCGCTCGCTGGCGATTCGACATGCAGCGTGGTGGTAGAGAAGGGAATTCCGTACTGCACGAGGTTGTTGCACAGGGAAATCTTCCCACAGAAGGCGTCACGCCTATGATCGCCATCCAGTTTTCCAATTTCATCTGGATAGGCGTGGATCAAAATGGGTACGTCCAATCCGGAAAGTCGCAGGGCATCAGCTACAGCCTTTTCATCGCCAAAATTGGGTAGCGTCACGATGATGCCATCGATCGCTTCCCTGTGACTGGAAAAAAGGCGGGCGCACTGCTTGGCATCCTGTCGTGTTTCCACCGCTCCATTGGGCGTGTCAGCGGAAGACAACGCCACCACTTCGTAGCCTGCCTCCTCGATCGCGTGCAGAAGTCGATCGCGTCCCTCTTCCACAAGCCAGTCGGGGAAGAAGTTCCTGTTGCCGACGATGACTCCAAAGGTATTAGTTCTCTTCCTCATCTTCTCTCCTTCCGATCGCGGATAGCTCATGAACGCGATCTTTGATATCTTCGTAGAATGCTCGATACAACGCGTAGTACTTGTCATAGACCTCTTTTGTCACGGGGTTTGGAGTATTGACCCGCTCGATGCGCGTCCATCGTTCGATAACCCGATAATCAGCGATGAGCCCTACTCCAATTCCAGCAAGGAGCGCACCGCCCAACGGGGCTCCCACTCCTCCTGCGGGAATCAACATCCTCCGTCCCGTGACGTCAGCAAGGATCTTCGTCCACAGATTCGATTTCGTTACCCCTCCGACAATGCGGGTTTCCTCCTTCAAGTGAATGCCGATCGTCTCCCCAACCTCGATGCTGTGGCGCAGGCTGTAGGCGGCTGCTTCCATCAACGCCCGAAAGACGTGGAGCTTGGTGTGGTAGAGGGTAAGTCCGAAAATCGTCCCTCTCGCACCGGGATCCCACAGCGGGGCCCGTTCGCCCATGAAGTACGGGAGGATCACTAGGCCATCGGAGCCCGGAGGGATCTCCGCCGCTCGCGCGTCCAGGAGCTGGTAGGGGTCCCGGCCCACCTTCGCAGCCTTCTCGACCTCCGACTCCCCGAATCGATCCCTGAACCAGCGAACGAGCCCCCCCGAGGTCGCTGCGCCTCCCCATGTGTAGATCTCTTCACTGGAGTTCACGACGTTCGGCATGGACACAAGGTTTCGTGAGTATCCTTCTCCTCTGTGAATAACGCCCCAACAAGTCGAAGTTCCCATCATAGCAACGTTGTCGCCGCTCTCGATTGCTCCCGCGCCCAACGTCGCCATCGGCGCATCGATGCCACCCGCAATCACCGGCGTACCTGCGGGGAGGCCACATTTCTCAGCTGCTTCCGTAGTCACCTCTCCCACGATGTCCGTGGAGGCGACCAGCCTCTCCGGCAACTTCTCCAGAGGGATTCTCAGCTCCTTGCTTAGTTCCTCGGACCAGCATAGGCGATGAATGTCAAAGATTCCACCAAGGTTTCCCGCTGACGAGTAATCGATCGCCAGCCGGCCCGTTAGACAGTACTCGACGTAACTGGACGGGGGAACAAACTTATGCACGCGCTCCCAGATTTGGGGCTCGTTGTTCTTGATCCACAACATCTTGGGGTATCCAAAGTAGGTGTCAACATAATTCCCGGTTATCTCAAACACCCTGTCCAAGTCCGTGTTCTCCTTAATCCATTTGACCTCATCCGTTGCACGGCGGTCCATCCAGATGAGGCATGGCCGCAAAGGATGGAACTCTTTGTCAACCGGGATGCCCGAACCACCGTACAGGCCACTGATACAGACCCCCGCAACATCGCTCGGAGTGATTCCCGCTTTCTCTATGCTTCCCTTTATCGCGTTGTAAGCCGCCTCTTCCCACACCTGCGGCCACTGTTCCGCCCACGACGGCCGCGGGTGTTCCACCTCGTATTCCACGAGCGCCGAGCCGAGCACCTTCCCCTCCAAAGAGACCACGACGCTCTTGGTTCCGAACGTTCCGATATCGACGCCAATTAAATATGGCTTAGTCATGCCCTAGTCCTTTCCATGGTCTTTCTGCCCATAGCCCTTCACATACGTCTCATGTAGCCGCCTGACTTCTTCTTCGGCCAGAACGGCGGGGGTTCCGGCATTCTCGGCTAGATAAGCGATTCTCGCGCTGTGCTCCAGGATCAGTGCCGCAGTCAGCGCATCTGTCGGAGTCTTGCCGGCAGTGAAGACCCCGTGGTGTCTCATCAACAGTGCTCGAAATCGGCCCGGGCGCGTCTTCTCGGAGAACTCTTTCCCGATCTTCTCGTCTCCGGGAGGGACGTAGGCCGATACGGGGATCGGACCTCCAAACAGGTCAGCAAGCTCTGTGAGGTACACGGGGATGCTTCTTCCCAGGACGGCGTACACTGTGGCGTAAACCGAGTGCGTATGGACGACTCCTCCAACTTGCGGGGTACTTCGGTAGATGTGCAGGTGAGCCGCGGTATCCACGGAAGGCACGAGCACTCCCTCGATCACCCGTCCTGACAAGTCGACAACGACGAGATCATCCATGGAGAGAGAATCGTAGTTTACCCCGCTCGGTTTAATCACCACGAGGTCACCGTCTCTTCCGCTGACATTGCCACTCGTCCCTTGTACCAATCTGCTTGCAGGGAGGGTTTTAAGAGCTCTGTAAACTTCTGCTCTCAACTCTTCAAGCACTGCGACCACTCCTTTTGTTGAGCATTCCTTCGCATCATTATTCTATTCTTCTCGTATCCAAACCAACATTTCCCCGGGTTGACGGTTGCCCCACGCAAAATAGGGAACAGCTCTTATTGCGATCTCTTCCCTTTCCAGAGCGACTGGGCTATAGAGGACATGCTTCCATTGTGACGTCATTGCGCTGCGCCGAGCGACGCCGTGAATGACGGGAGCGCCTCCGAGGGACTGATCGCAGCCGCCCAGGGTTAGCTTCGCATCTTGCAGCAGGGAGAGGTCGGGAAGGTTAGGACCGTTGTCGACCTCCTCCAGGCAGTAGACGACTGGGCCGCGCTGAATCGCCACTTTCCCAGCATCCGCACGCACATCGGGATGAGCATGGATTCGCTCAACAGGCATGGGCAACATTATCTCAACCTTGTCCCCGCTGCGCCACACTCGTGTGATTCTTGCATACCCCTTTCTAGAAACGGTAGCAATCTTGACGTCCTCGCCGTTGACGGTGATCTCGGCATTTTTGCACCAGCCAGGGATGCGAATCGCCAGGGTAAAGGTAAGTTCCTTGTCGGTGCGAATAGTGATGTCTACTTGTTCCTTCCAAGGGTATTCTGTCGTCTGGGTCAATGAAACGCAGTTTTTTTCAATTACCAAGTTGGCCTCACTTCCCGCAAAAAGGTGCACATAGATTGTGTTTTCGTCTTTGGAATAGATGTACTGACCAAATGAGGCGAGGAGTCTCGCGATATTTGGCGGGCAACAGGCACAATCGAACCACGGCCGTCGGGTCGTATCGACGTGCCCATGGTCATGCCGCTTCTCACACACCTCGGGCCAGACTTCGAGGGGATTGACGTAGAAGTACCGCTTACCATCGAGCGATATCCCACTCAATGCGCCATTGTAGAAGGCGCACTCCATGACATCCGCGTAGTCCCGGTCGATGTCAAGACGGAGCATCCGGTGTGCCCAGAAAATGAGGCCGATGGTGGCGCAAGTCTCCGTGTAGGCAGTGTCGTTGGGCAGGTCATAGTCGAACGTGAAGGCCTCCCCCTGTACAGCCGATCCGATGCCGCCCGTGATGTACATCTGTCGTTTCGTCAGATTGTCCCATAGGTTCTTGCACGCAGTCACGAGGGTCTCATCGTTGGTCTCGGCTGCCACGTCTGCCATACCGCTGTAAAGGTACATGGCGCGAACGGCATGGCCCACGGCATTCGTCTGCTCGCGAACGGGAAGATGGGCTTGGCTGTAGGCCTTGTCATACGGCCTCTCCGGAGTCTCGTCTCCCCTTTCCTTGGCTTCCAAGTCGTAGTAATGCGGCTCGTGCCCGCGCTCGTCGATGAAGAACCTGCTCAGTCGGAGGTAACGTTGTTCGCCCGTGGTTTGATAGAGTTTGACAAGGGCTAACTCGATCTCCTCATGCCCGGGATAGCCCCTCTTCTTGCCTGGCTCCGGACCGAACGCAGCGTCGATGTGATCGGCCAACCGACACATCGCGTCGAGAAGCTTCCGCTTTCCGGTCGCTTCATAGTACGCCACGGCGGCCTCCATCATGTGACCGGCGCAGTACATTTCGTGGTTGTCGCGAAGGTTCGTCCAGCGCCCCCCGGGTTCTTTGACGGTGAAATAGGTGTTTAGGTACCCATCTGCCTGTTGGGCCTTGACGATCAAGTCAATGACGCTGTTGGCCAGCCGCTCGAGTTCCGGGTCCGCTTGACGGATGAGGCAATATGCTACAGCTTCCAGCCATTTCGCGACGTCGCTGTCCTGAAATACCCATCCATAATACGCTCCTTCCGTTCTTCCGGCAGCAATACGGAAGTTCTCGATGGCATGACTGGGCTCCGCTGCGGGAACGCGGTCATTCAACACCTCCCACTGGTACGGAATGACAACCTCCCTAACTTGTTGCAGGCGCTTGGCCCAGAACTCATCCTTAACTCGGACGTTCTTAATCATCAAGGGCTCTAGTTTGCTCCCCATTTTCCCCGAAGGAATATCAGGTGAAGGGTTCAAATTATCTGTGGCCATTCTGTCATTCTCCTTTGTAAGAGTCGTCTATGGAAGATCTTTTTGCCAGTTCGCATGTAGAAGAGGACTGCGATCGGTAAAGATTCTTTCCTGTCGATCATCATTTCCCCTAATAGAACGTACATTGAGAAGACCTCCGCAACAGCTAGGTTCCCAACGTGCTTAGCTTAGTATCGAGAAAAAGGATCAGCCGCATCTCTTAGCCCATCTCCCAAAAAGCTGAAAGCAAGCACTGTTATCATAATGAATAATCCGGGAATCATGATCCATGGGTGCTGCCCCAACGTCTGAAAGTTTTGCGCATTTTTCATAAGGCTACCCCAACTTGCCATGGGCGGCTGGATCCCCAACCCCAAGAAACTCAATGTGCTTTCCCCAAGAATCAGCCACGGTATGGTGACCGTCAACGCCACGATGATATGGCTGAATGCTTGAGGAAGGATGTGCCGGAGTACGATTCTACCGT
>Ga0315547_1002966_pt1 | contig 11372 bp, 9 predicted proteins | sample SalMarSW160240MG_2_FD_202542 | JGI IMG/M metagenome (GOLD analysis project Ga0315547, IMG submission 202542) | Salt marsh sediment microbial communities from the Plum Island Ecosystem LTER, Massachusetts, United States - Salt Marsh Sediment SW1601-240 ... | reverse complement strand
TTTTGCTTTATCCGTGTCTGGACGCGGTTGTGAAATGCCAGCTCGACGAGGTGTGGTGCATGCCGGTTAGCGTTGCGATCGATGAAGTTAACCCGCCACTGAGGAAACTCGTTCAATAGGCCCTTGGTGGTCTCTATCAGGTGCTTCAAGTGCGGTTCGCGGGTTTCAAAGACCCCATTTAAGTGATTGGCTAGGAGCTGGTTATCGGTGAAGAAGATCACCGACTGAGGCGAGTAGGGGAGGGCATGCCGGCACCCTTCAATCAGCGCCCGATACTCGGCCACCTGAGATGTGGCCCTTCCGATCAGGCGCGAAACCTCCTCGATGGTGTTTCCATCCTTGTCGGTGATCGCGATCCCGATCCCCGCCTCACCGGACTCACCGCGTGTTTCACCGTCCACATACACGAACAGCTTATTCATACTCACAATTGGGCCCACCAGGATTCGAACCTGGGACCGACCGGTTATGAGCCGGTTGCTCTGCCGCTGAGCTATGGGCCCGATGACCCTATAATGCACTATAGTTCAGGCGTGAGCCTATGTCAAGAATATGGTTGACATTCCGCAAGCGGATTTGGTATACTGATGATGCCTATCCACTAGGTGTAAGTTATAGGTCCTGACCGCAGGGCTATTGCGTGTCAGCATAGAGAAGGTCTCTATCGATTATGGCCCAAGGCCCCGGCCAGGAGAGCTAAGGAAGCCTTTCATTTGCGGAGGCTAGGCCTTATGGTCAAGGAGGTAACACGGTGAAAAGAAACCTGACGTTAGGATTGACACTGGCACTGGTGGTGCTAGTCGGCCTCGTTGGACTTGCACAGACCGTTGTCACACCACGCTCGGTAGGGATATTGCTGTTCGACAATGAGACGGGCGCTACGATTTCTAAGCTTGCGATCATCTTCGACAAGCCAGTCACCATCGCACTATCCGACATCATTACGTTCGGTGGTGAAGCAGCCACTCTTGCGGCAATCTCCAACAACTACGCTTTCATCGACGTGGTTGTAGTTCCCGGCGGGACGGTGCAGATCACGCTGAGAGGGGACAGTGCGGACGCAAAGGTGATATCAGCCTTTTGGTTCGAGTAACGGTGAGACAATCGTAGCCTCGGTAATCCCAGAATGCGAATACAGAGGAAGGAGATTGATGCTCCTTCAACAAGGAGGGAAAAGATAATGAGAAGAGCAGTTGTACTAGCAAGTGTTGCTTTATTGGTGTTTGGGCTAGTGGCGGTCGCTCAAACGAGCATCCCGGAGACGCCAGGAGCACACGTCGGCGGTACGGTGACGGTCGGAGTGAGCCAAACGTTCATTGACATGGATCCTCGTGTTATGAACTCGGTATACGATGGGTACATTATGGATGCCGTGTTCGATGATCTCGTCGGCTTGGATCAGGAGACACTGGCGCCCATCCCGCACATCGCTAAGTCGTGGGAGGTGGCGGAAGATGGATCGTCAACGACCTTCTACCTGAATGAAGGTATCAAGTTTCACAACGGCGAGGATCTCACCGCGGAGGACGTGGCGTACACATTCAACTGGATCGTCGATCCGGCGAACGGTTCGCCGAACGCGTCGGAGTACGAGTGGATGCAGGAAGCGGTGGTTATCGATGACTATACCGTCAAGATCGTCAACAAACCCGACTGGACGCCGTACTGTCCCGGCATTGTCAGCGAATCCTCCTCGATTGTCCCCATGGACACGTGCGAGGAGATGGGGCCGGAGCAGTTCAACCTGACTCCAGTTGGGAGCGGGCCGTACAAGTTCGTGGAGTGGGTAGCCAGTGATCACATCACCCTGGAGCGAAACGAAGACTATTGGCTCGTCTATCCCAACCTCGACAAGATCGTGTTCCGGCCGATCCCCAATTTGGCCACGATGATGCTCGAGCTTGAGGCAGGTGGAGTAGATGTCGTCGACATGATGCCGGCGCAGGACGTCCGGCGCTTCCAGGCTGACCCCAACGTGGAGGTACAGCAGGTGCCAAGCCTCACCTACTTCCACGTGGGCTTCAACCATTCTCATCTTCCAAGCAGTGACATCCGCTTCCGCAAGGCGTGTGGCATGTCGATCGATATGGATGCAGCGATCTTCTCCATCTTCCAGGGGTTGACGGGCATCCGAGCGTATGGGGTCACCCCGGCCGCGATGTGGGCGAACGACCGCGAGTACTTGCAGAGCGTTGCCCTCGAGGAGGACGATGCGGAAGCCGTGCGGCTCTTTAACGAACTCAAGGCCGAAGGGATCATCCCCGAGGACTTCGAAACGACGATCTACTGTCCGCTTGACCCACGGCGCAGACAGCTGGCAACGATCCTCGCGACCAACCTGCAGGAGAACGGTATCAATGCTCAGGTGCAACCGCTCGATTGGGGGCCGCTACTCGACCTGCTCTATCGAAGCGAGGCCGACCCACTCGGAGAGGACTTCGAGATCTACGTGATGGGATGGTCTGGCAATCCTGACCCTGATGCGTTCATCTACTACCTGTTCACCACGGAGAACGCAACCGTCGGGACGGCGAACAACTTCTCCTGGTATTCGAACCCCGAGGTCGATCGGCTGGTCAAAGAGGCGGCGACCTGCCCAGGGTGCGATCAAGCAAAAAGAGAGGCCCTGTATGTCGAGGCGCAACGGATCGCCTTCGTAGAAGACTACGCTGACATGACGGGTTATCACTACATCGAGACGCAGGGGGTACGGGCACGGGTGCATGACTACACCTTGAACGCACTCGGCGACATCGAATTCTGCGGCCCACAGTGCAACGTGTGGGTTGACGAATAGGTCATATCTCTTTGTAAATCCAGAAGCCTGGGCCTCCGATCATTCGGCGGCCCAGGCTTTTTTGTGAGGCATCTCTAAAAGCATGTTCGGGTATACGGTACGACGAGTGCTGCAAATGGCTGTCGTCCTGTTTGGACTGACTCTTCTCCTGTTCGTTTTGTTAAAGACGATGCCGGGCGACCCGGCACGGATCATGGCCGGGCTCGGAGCCACCCCAGAGAGCATCGAGGTGCTTCGGCACCGGCTTGGCCTGTACGACCCCCTCTATGTGCAATACTGGCGCCTGATCAGCGGATTGGTCAACGGGCAGCTGCAGGCAATGACCTACCATAAGCCCGTGTGGACGGTGATCGTGGAGCGGCTTCCGGCCACGGTGGAACTGGGGGTTGCCGCGGTGATCCTCGCGCTTTTTGTCTCGATCCCTGCTGGGCTTCTTTCGGCGATTTATCGAAACTCTCCGCTCGACTATGGGGTTACCACGGCCGCCCTGATGGGGATTTCGATCCCCGTTTTCTGGTTTGCGTTGATGTTGATGCTGGTCTTCGGTGTGATCTTGCACATCCTCCCGGTTTCAGGACGGGGTGCGACGCTCTTTGGGTGGTCATTTCTCACCGTTGATGGATTGCGGCACCTGATCATCCCGTCGGTGGCCCTCTCCTCGGTGCTGATGGCGCTGAACGCACGGTTGACCCGGGCGAGCATGCTCGAGGTGATGCGCCAAGAATACATTAATACCGCACGGGCCAAGGGATTGCGCGAACGAGTGGTGCTCATCAAACATGCGTTTAGAAACGCACTGCCGCCTGTGGTCACGAACATCGGGCTGCAGGTTGGGACGATCTTTGCCGGAGCGGTTCTCACCGAAACGACGACCGCCTGGCCGGGGATTGGGCGGTTGATTTACGATTCCATTCTCCGGCGCGACCAATCCGTTGTATTCGGCTTGGCGCTGTTCATGGGCGCCTGCTACATGATCTCCTATCTGATCGTTGACCTTCTGTACGCGTATATCGATCCGAGGATTACCTATGATTAGCAACAAGAAGAACGCGTTTTTGCGAGATTATCTTTTGTCCCTTCTTCTTCCCGGTCTTGGTCATATCGTCCGCGGTTGGTGGCGGAAGGGGCTGTTGTTCTGGCTTTTCCTAGCCGCTATGTGTGGAACTCTCTACTTGGCCGTACTGCGAGGCCGGCTGGCGTGGCTGGCTGGTCCCTCCGAGTATTGGTTCTCGACCACCATGCTCTTCCTCTTTTTCGCAATTCTCTGGCTGTGGGCGTTCTTCGACCTGCGTCGGTCGATCCGCGCAAGCGACGAGAAGAGCTTTGTTCAAGGATACTGGCAGATTGTTTCAAGAAGGTTCTCGAAAGATCCTAAGGGGTTGGTTGGCCTGGGAATTATTGCGATCGTCTGCTATGTGGCGATCTTTGCCCCGTTCTTTGCGCACGGGAACGCCCTCAAGATGGACCTTGTGAACTTCCTTGCCCCACCCTCGGCACAGCACCCACTGGGGCTGGATAACTTCGGACGGGACGTCCTTGACCGGATTATCTTTGGCAGTCGCGTGGCGTTAGGCATTGGAGGAGTGGCCACGCTTCTCAACATGCTCTTCGGCGGGTTTCTGGGATTGATCGGGGGATACTTTCGTGGCGTGCCCGATGCAGTGATCATGCGGATTCTCGAGATCGTCAATTCAATCCCGTTCCTCGTGTTGGTCCTTCTTATTGTGAGTCTGTGGGGTGCGGGTATCACTACCCTCATCGTCGTTTTGGGCATCTTCGGGTTGGGACCGGCGCGGATCATCCGCAGCGAGGTCCTCTCGGTGCGAGAGGAGGACTATATCCTAGCCGCTCGGGCAGTCGGTGCCCCTACCCTTCGGATTATCCTCCGTCACGTGTTACCCAACGCGATCGCCTCGCTTCTCGTTGTTACAACGATGACGATCGGGGTGAACATCATCGTAGTGGCAGGCTTAAGTTTCCTCGGGTTCGGGGTAAGGCCGCCGATCCCATCGTGGGGGGCAATGCTTCAACAGGCGCAGGAGTTCATGCGGAGCGCATGGTGGATGGCGGTCTATCCAGGACTGTGCATCATCATCACGGTCTTCGGGTTTAACATCCTCGGCGACAGCCTGCGTGACGTTCTTGACCCACGCCTAAAGTAACTCGGATTCAATCCAAGCTGATCACGAGGCGGTTTGTTTTGGAGACGTCAGCGAAGAGAAGAAGTCTACTTCGCCGGGGAAGAAGCTTACCTCAACCCGCTTGTCCAGCTTAAGTGCACTCGCCTCTGCAATGCTCACCCTGACGCGGAGTGGACCGAGCGGGCTCTCCATGTGCACAACGGTCGCCTCACCGCGGAACTCCAACGAACCCACCTTCGCCAAGATGGTATTCCCTCCCCTCCCATCGAGCCGCAGATGCTCCTCCTTGATAAACAGGGCGACGCGGTCGCCCACAGTCACCGGTGTGCGACAAGCGGAAACGACGAATGTGACATCACCCGCCTGCACCCGGACGGTTCCTTGCTCGACAGCCACCACCTCTCCCTCCAGGCGGTTTGTACGGCCGATGAACGAGGCAACGAACGCGGTTTGCGGTCGCTCATAGGCCTCCTGTGGTGTTCCGATTTGTTCGATTACCCCTGCGTTCATGATTACGGTCCGGTCGGAGATCGCCATTCTGGACAACCCCGCGCTCAAGTCTCAGGTCCAGGCCACTCGCAAGTGCAGGCAACCGGTGCTGGACCTATCCCTGATCCTGGGAGTCAGCCAGAAAGTCATCTGTGGGCATATCCACGCCTACGAACAGGAGACGGAACAGTCTGTTCCCATCCGGGCCACTGTGCACGACATCGGCAGTAGTGTGACACATAAAGCTGAGGTCGTACGGCGCTTTCTGCGCAACGAGTCGCCCGATCGGGTCGCCAGAGCGACTCATCACAGCCAGGCTGCGGTAGACCGCTATCTCTCAGCGTATCAGCGCATCCGGCTTTTGGCTCAAAGATTTTCGAAGGACCAACTTCCTACTTTGTCTGGGATTGCCCCCTCGGTAGTAGCTGAATACCTGGCGCTGATCCAGGAATACGAACCGCAGTTGAAACTATACGCCATAGTTACAGAGGGGAGTCAAAGCATAGCGGCAAGGGCAAGCGCGACTGATACATCCCAACCTTCTACTGCTCCCCTGGAGGCAGCTGCAGTAGGGTCCAGACGATCGGACGGCAGAGGTGCAAGATGAGATCAGCGGTTGACAACTTGACGGATCATATGAGCTTATTTTAGATGAGGCAACAGGATGTCAAGAATGTGGTTGACATTCCGCAAGCAGATTTGGTATACTGATGATGCCTATCCACTAGGTGTAAGTTATAGGTCCTGACCGCAGGGCTAGTGCGTGTCAGTGATAGAGAGGGTCTCTATCGATTATGGCCCAAGGCCCCGGCCAGGAGAGCTAAGGGAGCCTTCCATTAGCGGAGGCTAGGTTTTACGGGTAAGGAGGTAACACGGTGAAAAAAATCTGGCTGTTAAGCTTGGTACTGGTACTTGCCTTCTCGGCATTTGCCTTGGGACAAGGAGAGATTGCGAACCCCGATACGATCGTTCGGATTGAGTACGGGACAGTCAATACGCTTGACCCTGCGTATTCGTACGACACGGCAAGCGGCGCGGTCATGTTCAACGTCATGGAGAACCTGGTCATGTGGCCGATGGGCGTTGTCGATGCCGATGAAACCGACCTCAGTTATTCGCTCGCAACGGGGGATCTGCTCCCGATGCTGGCAACGGTTGTCCCTACTGAGGCGAACGGGCTCGTCGTGACGTATCCAGACGGGTCGGTCACCTATCAGTTTCCCATTCGCAAGGGTGTGAAGTTCCATAAGGGTGGGGACCTCACTCCGGAGGATGTAGAGTACACCTTTGAGAGGGCAATCCTGCAAGACCGGGATGGTGGCCCGATATGGATGTACATCGAGCCGCTTTCCGGGCAAGAATACTGGCGACTCTACCAAGTCGTGAATGCCGTTCTTGGGATCGACACCAACAAGGGTGAAACAATCAAGGATCTGACCCCAGAGCAGCAGGCGCAGGTCTACGCGGCGATCGATTCGTGGGTAGAAGTCACCCCCACGGGCGACGTCGTCTTCCACCTGGATGCACCATATCCGCCGTTCCTCACTATCCTCGCGCACGCTGCAGGCTGGGGAGCGATCCTGGACAAGGAATGGGTCATCGAGCAGGGCGGCTGGGATGGTGCGGCTGACACCTGGGCCGCGTGGTACAATCCTGGCGGCGGTCAGGCAGCGGAGGAGTCGGAGCTCTATGACGTCATGAACGGTACCGGTCCGTACATGCTCGATCTCTGGGATCCAGGTATCGAGGTGGTCTACGAGCGGTTCGATGGTTACTGGCGCGAGCCGGCAGCGATCAAGACCGTGGTTGACAAGAAGATCCAGGAGTGGTCGGACCGCCTGTTGCTCTTCGGGCGAGGCGATGCCGACATCTGCTCGGTCGACCCTCAATACCTGCCGCAGGTGATGGGTCAGCCAGGGATCGTCACTACCCTGAACCTGCCTACATTGGGGCTGAACCCAGCTGGGTTCTTCACCTCCGATCTGAATCTGGAGGGTAACGACCTGGTCGGCTCGGGTCAGCTGGCAGAGGATGGTATCCCATCCAACTTCTTCAACGATGCTCACCTGCGAAAGGCGTTCGCCTACGCGTTTGAGTACCAGACCTACATCGACGATGTGCTCGGGGTAGCTGGTGGTTACCGGACACACGGCCCGGTACCCAAGGCGTTTGGTTGGGCGTACGATGATGATCCAGCCATCTACTACAACTACGACATAGAGAAGGCGACAGCGGAGATGAAGCTGGCCCATGGCGGCGCCATTTGGGACACAGGCTTCACGTTCGTGCTTCTCTACAACGAGGGCAACCAGGGACGACGGGTCATCGCCGAGATCCTGGAGAAGAACATCGAGTCGATGAATCCGAAGTTCCACATCGATGTGCGCGGTGTACCGTGGGCGTCCTATCTCGACCGCATGGTCACCGAGCAGATGCCGCTGTTCGTGATCGGCTGGCTTGCTGACTTCCCGGATCCGCATAACTTCGTGGTGCCGTTTGCTCACTCCACTGGAACCTTCTCCGGCTGGCAGGGCGCTACGCTCGTCGCGATGTTTGCGGAGAACTACGATCCACTGATCTCTGCTGCCATGGCGATAACTGATCAGGCGGAGCGAGCGGCGATCTACTACCAGATGGAGCAGATGTCATACGACGACTGCTACGACCTGTGGTTGCCGCAGGTGAACGGCTACCGGGTCCAGCGCGACTGGGTGCAGGGCTACGCGTTTAACCCGCTCTTCCCAGACGTGTACTACTACTCGGTGTACAAGGCCTACGAATAAAAAGCGGTAAGTTAAAACCATCTTGGGGTAGGGGGATATCCCCCTACCCTGTTCTTAATGAAGGATTATCTATATAGATGCTTTCATACATCATCAGGCGACTTTTGATCCTCCCGGTGGTGGTATTTGGTTGCATCATCCTGGTCTTTTTAGTGATGCAGCTTCTAAGCCCTTACCAGCGACTATCGGTCTACGTCAGCAATCCAGCAGAGCTTAAAAACGTTGATTTTGACGTTTTAATCGAGCGCTACGGGCTGGACGATCCGATCTACAAGCAGTTTGCCGACTGGTTTTGGGAAGTGATCCATGGTGAGCTGGGGTGGTCAGAGTCGGCGGCGCGGCCGGTGACTGGGGCGTTCATGCGGTTCATGCCTGTATCGGCGGAGCTTGCCCTGTGGTCTGCCCTTCCGATCATACTGGGGGGGATCTGGTTGGGGTCCCTTTCCGCGGTGAAGCACAACAAGCCGCTCGATCACATCACGCGCATCGTTGCCATCACTGGCTGGTCGCTTCCCACCTTTGTGGCAGGGTTACTGGGCCTGTTCCTCTTCTATGGAATCCTGGGGTGGTTTCCCCCGGGGCAGCTTGGGCTGGGAGCCTCTGCGATCGTGCGATCGAGTGAGTTTGTCAACTACACGGGCATCATCACGTTGGATGCGGTTCTAAATTGGAACTGGTATGTGTTTGGCGATGCGGTACGCCACCTGCTTTTACCTGTGTTTACACTGGCCTATGTCTCGTGGGCGTTGCTTCTGCGGGTGATGCGTGCCAGCATGCTTGAGACCCTGCGGCAGGACTACGTGACCACGGCGCGGGCCAAGGGGTTAGAAGAGAAAGTAGTGATCAAGAAGCATGCCCGGCGGAACGCCCTCATCCCTGCGGTGACAATTGCCGGGGTAACGGTGGCGTTTCTGTTCAACGGGTTGGTGATCACGGAGACGATCTTTGACTTTCATGGGCTGGGGCGGTGGGCGGCGCGAGCGGCGCAGACCTTCGATCTACCGGCTCTGCTTGGTTATCTTCTGTTTAACGGGGTACTGATCGTGCTTGCCAATCTGATCGTTGATGTGATGTACGCGTACATCGACCCGCGGGTGAGGCTGGAATGACGACATTTTTAAAACTGATCAAGAATCCACTGGGATTGATCGGGCTGGTGCTTTTGGTGTTCTTTGTTGTAGTGGGGATACTGGCACCGGTACTGGCTCCACCGGCATGGGAGCACGAACCCTACAGAATCCCTCGTGATGGCTATTCATCCGTGCCCAAGCCGCCCAGCCCCGAGCATCCGTTCGGCACAGCGGAAGGGCAGTATGATATATACTACGGGATCGTGTGGGGCACACGGACCGCGTGGAGGGTATCCCTGGTCGTGGTAAGCATTTCTGCACTGATCGGCATAGTGATGGGATCGGTCGCTGCTTTTTATGGGGGAGTACTGGATGAAATACTGATGCGGATTACAGATATCTTCTATGCCTTTCCTTTCCTTGTCGGGGCGATGGTCCTCACCACCATCCTGGGGCGAGGATTGACGAACGTTATGGTTGCCCTGGTGGCACTCGGCTGGATGGGGTATGCCCGTCTGATACGGGGTGACATCCTGCAGATTCGCGAAGCCGACTATGTGCAGGCAGCGCGTGCTGCCGGTGCGAACTCCCTGCGCCTTATTTGGCGCCACATATTGCCCAACGCGATCTGGCCTGTGGTGGTGCAAGGGACGATGAGCATGGGATCGATCGTCATCACTGCTGCTGCCTTAAGCTTCCTCGGGGTGGGAGCGCCACTGGGGTATGCCGATTGGGGGCAACTGATCAGTTATGCGCGCAACTGGATCCTTGGCTTGTACGGGAACCCCCTTGCTTACTGGTATGTGGTGATCTACCCCAGTATCGCCATTACATTGTTCTGCCTCAGCTGGAACCTGGTGGGAGACGCCTTACGGGACATCCTCGATCCGCGGCTGCGCGGAACACGGTGATAAGATCCTAAAAAGCGTAGTGGCTGTCATGCATTTGCTTTTCTCTCTTTATCCCTGATTCTTCTATATTTAATGGTGTTGATTGCTTTTGCATGGGGCGCAAATAGGGCTTAGGACTGCCAGGGTTCCATCAACGGGTAGCGATCATAGTTATAGCTGGGACCCGATACTTGTTGGGGGCTATCGCCGATTCCATCTTTGTTGTTGTCTTCCCCACGATAACTTTTCCCCCAATAGTTGCCCTCCCCTTCCTTATCCCAAACATTGTAGGCATAATCCTGTACAATCGCCCTGAAGAAGTTATTGTGATAGATCCAATTACCTCCACTGCCCAGGTAGAATGCGACAAGGGCCAAGTTCTCGAAGTTGTTTTCTTTAATGGTATTGCACGTAGAGCCCTCGTACACGCAAAGGCCGCTTCCTTTACCGATAAACTCGTTACCCGTAAGAGTGCTATTTTTGCACTGTCTCATTACTATTCCAATCCCCCCACAGTTTATAAACCGGTTCTCTCCTATGGAAAGCAAGGAACAGGATTCCAGGATAAGGCCAATCTTGTTGGAATCGATGGTGCAGCTTTCCACTGTACTGTTTGACACTTCGACAAGTTCGATGCCGACCTTTGAAGCGCTTTGGATCGATACTCCACGGATAACGAAACAACTTTCCACTTGGAAAATGCGGATCCCATAACCATTTTTGCTGGCATCGATTCTTAACTCTTCAATAATGAACGGATCATCCTTGGTTCCTGTTCCGCCTCGAACACCGTTTACAGCAGTAAAATCGCCAACCTCTGCGATAACGATAGGGTCATGGAACGGCATTTCTTCCTCAGCGCTGCAGGCAACACTGACTGGAATTAATAGCACCAAGACCGCCAAACCTGCTAGTAGGCCGCTTTTCATCGCCCTTCCTCCTTTGTGAGATGCTTTTAAAACTCGCACCACGATATTTAGCATCTTATCATAATATAGTTTACGGTCACGCAGCAACTCTAGGGTGTAATTAGCCTGCCTTCTAGATAACAGGAAAGAGGATCGCCTTGTCCGCTGGGAAACTCACCTTGATCTGCTCACCTACAGAGAGCACGCTCATCTCCGTGTAACTCGCTCGGACGCGGAGCAAGCCAAGTGGACTCTCCAGGTGGATAACGGTCGCCTCACCGTGGTATTCCAGCG
>Ga0315547_1002965_pt1 | contig 11374 bp, 10 predicted proteins | sample SalMarSW160240MG_2_FD_202542 | JGI IMG/M metagenome (GOLD analysis project Ga0315547, IMG submission 202542) | Salt marsh sediment microbial communities from the Plum Island Ecosystem LTER, Massachusetts, United States - Salt Marsh Sediment SW1601-240 ... | reverse complement strand
ATCCAATAGTTATCTATTACATGTAAGATGGGTATGTTTACAGAAACTTTGGGTAACAACTCAAGACAGTACAGAGTATTGCCATGCGAACATAAAGCCCGTAACGGTTTTGAAGAAAATAAATTGCCCTGGGATCACTGTCTGATTCATCAGGCAATTCAGCGGCACGCGGAAGTGGATGCATAATCACAGCAGATCTCTTCATGGCGCGTAGCGCCCTTGCGTTGAGTGCATAATTGCGTATAGTTTGCTTGTAATCCTCGAGGTGATCTGTAAAATGTTCTTTTGAGAGTTGAGTGATGTGCACGACATCAACCTCTTTGACCAAATCTACTAATCCGTCTTTTGGGTTCGTAATCTCTGTGAACCGAACTTTATGTCGCTGGAGATACTCCTTTATGTCGTCTTTGACCTCTGTTAAATCAGGGGAAATAAAGGATATGGAAATGCCATGGAATTTGGCTAAGAAATAGCACAGAGAACGGACAGTGCGTCCACTCAAATCCCCAACCATAGCGATGGAACAGCCGTCCACACCTCCTAAATGACGATCGATGGTATAGAGGTCAAGTAAGGCTTGGGTTGGATGCTGGGCTGGACCGTCTCCGGCATTGATAATTGGGACACACGAAACTGCAGCTGCTCTTTTAGCAAATCCGCTTTCATAATGGCGCAGTACTATGACATCGGACATTTCGGATACTACCTGGATAGTGTCTTCGAATTGGCCTTTGAGCTCTGATGAAAAAATATCGGCTGCTTCTGTAGAAAGAACGCTTCCACCTAAACGCAGCATGGCAGCCTCAAAAGAAAAACGTGTCCTCAAGCTCGGAGTGAAATAAAGGCTGGCTAAAATCTTACCCTTTAAACATTCGTCGCCCCCTCGGGCTAAAATTGTCTCGAGACGACTGCTGAGATCAAAAAGTTCTCTGAGGTTTCTCTTAGTGAATTGTTGAGCCTCGAGTAAATGAAACATAACTATTTCTCCTTTGGGGGGATTGCCTTAGGGGATAAAATGAGTACCTGTTATGCCCTCAAGCGCAGAGGATGCCTTGTCCAAGGATGTGATAATTGCCCTTTCCCCACCAAACTCTAAAAACCGTAAACAGGCTTCAACCTTGGGACCCATACTCCCGGGAGAAAAGTGTCCCTCTTTCTGATACACCTTTGCTTTTTCTAATTGGACTACATCTAAGGCAATTTGTTTGGGTTTGCCAAAGTTGAGAAAGACCTTCTCCACATCCGTAAGGATTAGTAGCAGGTCAGCAATAACAGCTTCAGCCAGCTTTTCCCCCGCCAAATCTTTATCAATGACTGCCTCCACGCCATGATAGTTTCCTTCGGAATCCATTGCTACCGGGATCCCTCCACCACCTGAAGCGATGATAATGATGCCAGCATTAACCAAACGCTTAAGGGCTTTAGCCTCTAAGATTCTCAAAGGGTTTGGAGATGGGACAACCCTTCTGTAAGGGCTAGAATTCCCTGGTTTCACCTCCTTGATTATGTAGTTCTTTTCCCTCTCGTAGCGTTCTTTGGTTTCAGCATTGTAGAATGGACCTATCGGCTTTGTAGGATTTTTAAAAGCAGGGTCCTCCCTATCCACCATAACTTGAGTAATCACTGTTAAGACATCCCTATTTATTCCATTGGCTTGTAGCAAATTGTGTAAAACCTGTTCCAGCATGTATCCGATTTCGCCTTGGCTCATGGCCCCGCAAACATCCATGGGCATTGCTGGAACTCGAGAATAAGCCTCTTCCTGCTGTATGAGCAGGCTACCGACTTGTGGTCCATTACCATGAGTGATAATGATCTTATGTCCCTTTCCTATCATCTCCAGGATTTGCTCACATGTGATGCGAATGTTTTTCAACTGTTCTTCTACAAACCCTTTCTGATGAGCCTTTAGTATTGCATTCCCACCCAATGCGATAACAATGCATTTACTGGACTGTGGTTCGTTAGATTTTTTTCTTGTCATACTCTAACCTTTATAAGGGCTTTATTTGAGAAAGAAAAGCAGGGTTTTTCCACTGGTCTACTATCTAATCCCTTGTCCCAATGTATATAACGGTTGATTGTTCTTTCTTTTGCTACTGTACATATCCCAGCAGTTTCGGAATCCATAACGAAATGAATGGGATATAGGTAACCATCAGAAGCACCCCGATCTCCACAAGCAGGAAGGGGAGAACCTCTTTTGTCACCTGCTCAAAGCTTACCTTTGCGATAGGCCCAACAACAAAAAGCACTAGTCCTAGGGGTGGAGTGATTAAGCCTATGACCAGATTCATTACCACAATTATCCCAAAATGAATAGGCTCAATTCCCAGGGCTGCCGCTATGGGCGCAAACACAGGGGCCAGAATCAGGATGGCCGGGTTGTTATCCATAAATGTGCCCACAAAGAGAAATAGGATGTTTATGGCGAGAAGAAAGCCAAAATATCCCAGGGGCCGGAGAAGCACCTCAAGCTTCATGGCCACCTGCTCGAGTGCTATGACCATACCGAACACAGTCGAGGTCCCGATGATGATCATCACAAGGGCCGACCCCACACCTGCGGCAAGGAACATCTTGGGCAGATCCTTGAGTTTCAACTCTCGAAACACGAAATAGGAGATGATAAAGGTATAGACTACCGCTATGGAGGCCGCTTCGGTGGGCGTGAACACCCCTCCGATTATGCCGCCCAGGATTATCACCGGTGTCATGATGGCCAGAAATGCGTCCTTGAAAGCGACTAAAAAATCTCTTAACGTTATCTTCTCTTCTCTTTTGGGATAATTTCTTTTTACAGAAATGATATAACAGGCGACCATAAGGGCAATCCCAACCATGATTCCAGGACCCATGCCTGCCGCAAAAAGTCCTCCTACGGAGGTGCCGCTTACGGCCATAGCGTATATAATAACCGGTATGCTCGGTGGAATGATGGGACCAATACAGGCTGAGGCTGCGGTTATGGCGGCTGAAAATGAGGCGTCATAGCCGCTTTTTTTCATCATAGGTATCTCAACTGATCCGAGAGCGCTGGCATCGGCGACCGCCGCGCCGGTAATCCCTCCAAACAGCATACTGGCGACGACATTGGCGAGCGAGAGCCCTCCCCTGATAAAACCGACGATGATTGTCGCGAAACGAAGCAACCTATGCGTAAATCCTCCATAGGCCATAATCTCCCCGGCCAGGATGAAAAAAGGGACGCATAGGAGCGGAAAGCAGTTTATGCCCCCGAATATCTTCGTGGGCAAGGTGCTCAACGGTATACTCATCATGATTATGGTCACCACACCGCTTATCCCCAATGTCCATGCAATTGGAACACCGATTGCCATGGTTATGCCCATTACGATCATCAATGTAGCAAGTATCATATCTGTTCCTTTTTCTCTTTTACAGCATCATATGAGCATTCCCTGGAGACTTCAGGATATCTCTCTTCCTGAAAAAGCTCTTTTGATATCTTCTATCAGCAGCTCTGTATTAAACAGTATCATGAGCCCGAATCCTACTGGAATGGCCAGTTTCGGAAAAGCCATAGGTATCTGCATGGCAGCGGTCCTCTGAGCCCATTCCTCGATGGAATCAATCCAACCGTGGTATATACAGAAAATAAAAAACAGCATCACGATAACATGACTCGATATCGACATTAGCGTCTTTACAGTATACGGGAACAGGTTTTTGACAAACACGATGTTGATATGCATCACCTTTCTCACGGCATAAGCGGAGCCAAGGCATGAGATCCAGACAAGAAGGTATCTTGACAACTCTTCTGACCAGGCGAAGGGCGCCATAAATACGTAGCGCATAACCACCTGCAGGAAAATGACAATCGTCATCACCGGCACCATGACCATTACCAATACCCCACAGATCCTCATTAAGAAATCATTCATCTTTCTCATAAAAACCCATACTTTCCTCTCAGCCTTGCCTATAAAACCAGTTAGGGGGATCGATTTGAAGCTCCTGGCAGACCTGTCTTAAGGGGCAAGGGGACTTCTACTGAATAGAATTCCTTTATATGATTACTATTTGCCCGTTAACCCCAGAGATTTCACTGGGGTCAGCGGGCGCAATATGTTTGAGTGCCTTACGGTTTAGTCACCATACAGCTCCCTTTCCGCCTTAGCGGAAGCCTTCACGAATTTATCCACCCATTCAGCCCCAATTTTATTTTTGGTCCACTCAACCATATGGGGCTTGATGGTCTTTTCCCATATCTCCATCTCCGCGGCAGTGGGATAATAGACCTCAATGCCCTTGCTCGTAAAATATTCCATCTCTATTTTTTCAGCAAAAAGCACCATGCCGTCATAGACCCTCATGGCCTCGAGTGCGCACTTTTTTAGCAGGTACTTGTCCTCAGGAGAAAGGGCCTGGTAGAATTTTTCGTTTACGTGCATGTTGGAAAAGGCAAGATAAAAATCAGCCTTGTTAATATACTTGATTACCTCGTCGGCCTTTGACATGCGGACAAAGGGCAGCGGGCAGGCCATACCGTCGATAACACCCTGCTGCAGGGATGTGTAGATTTCGGGCCAGGGAATCGGGGTCGGGGTGCCGCCCGCGGCCCTGACGGTCTCATGTATGCTCTGGCTCTCCATAACCCTGATCTTCTGACCTTTCAGGTCATCCGGCACACGAATCGATTTTTTGATGGACTGAAAGTTCACGTATGGTCCTTCAAAGCCCCACGCAAGAACACGAATTCCCGTTTTTTTAAGAATCAGCTGCCTCAACTCCTCGCCAAGGGGACCTTCCATGACCCTCTTGGCAACGGTGGTATCCTTGAAAAGATAGGGAATCTGATAGGCCAAAACCTCCGGTACCCAGTTTGACATGGGATTGCCCGGATAGGCGTTCATCTCCATGGACCCCTTTTTGCACATCTCCAGCCCTTCCCTGTCATTACCTAATTGGGCGTTAGGGTAAATCTTTACCTCATACCGTCCACCAGTTGCGCCCTCGAATAGTGTCTTGAAAACCTGAGCCTTCGTATTAGTGGATGCGTAATTTCCATTGGTTTTGTCCATAGTCAGCACAAGGGGAGGATCATAGGTACCTATCTTGATTACTTTCTTTGATAGGGCAGGTGAGGTAACCATGAAAACCGTAAATGCGATGACAACCAAGAAAAATATAAACCGGACAAGACTTTCTTTGTTGTAGTTCATTTTTGTTCCTCCTTATCTTTGTTTCGGGTTAGCTTAACTCATGCTCGTACTAGCCTAAATCTCCTCACCTCCTTTCATATGGAAGGCGCTTTACTCGATGATTCATTCAGAGAGATTCTTATCTCGAGATCTTTTCATGAAGCAGAACAATCTCTCGTCTCCTACGGCGTCATTAAATTGATTATGTCACTCATATCGTCAAGAGTCTCCAGGCTCTTGCATTTTTCAATTAGCTGGTCAATGTTCCTCTGGGGCATTTCCACTGCACTAAAGGGTGGCATCAGTCTAAATTTATCAACAATCTCATCCCAGGTAAGTGGGTTTAGAAATCCGCCCTTAATCTCTTCAATGGCAGTCCTCTTTATATATTCTGTCCCATTATTGAGCCTAATGGTAACAATAGATTCAAAGGCTGCCAAAGTTTCATTAACCGCACACTTCACCTTTGGCATCAATGCCCGCACATCCCTGTTATGCAGCTCCCCCGGAGTATAATCATCTATGAAAATCTTCCCTTTTATGATCGCAGTTGATATGGCAAATGGCGTGCTGAACTGGGCTTCAACCATCGTTTGGGGGTTCCAAGCCACTTCAGCAGGCTCACCGCCGGCTCTCTTGTTCGCAGGATCCAGTTCAACGCGTATTTCCTCTATATCAGCAATGTCAATATTGTTCCCTTTGATAAGATCCATTGCCCCGTTAATTGGACTATGATTGCCATAGAGGGATGCATATAGCTTTATGTTAACCTTGAAAAGCTCCCAAGTTGTGCCCAGTCCTTCTGTTAGGGGTTCATATTCGCTTTCCCAGGCGTAATCAATAGCAAAGAGCCCTTTCTGCCCGGTGAAGACTTTATGAGCTCCGGTAACTCCTATTTGGGCCAGCAACACCGCATTGATTGCATCCCGGCACGTAAAGGCATGATGCACACGTACCATCAGATTGCGTTCTACATACATCTGCTCATCCCTGGCGTTTATCAGGTGGAAGGCGATACCTAAGGCATTTTGCATGGTGGCCTTGTCAAGGCCAAACAATTTACCCACAGCTGTAGTTGCCTCGAAATGGCCAAGCTGGGGGTGCCTTCCAGCAGCACATGCAGCATCACTGCAATGGCAAGCATTACCTATTCTTCCTCCTAACTCAGCAGCTAGGGCATAAGCTGTAATAAATTCCTTACCACTAACACCACCCCGCAACTCTGCCGCAGGAAGCAATGCCGGAATTACATACTCGCTTATATGACAGGCTTGGGGGTGCGTATCGCCCATGTCCAAGGCACGAGCCATAGGCCCAATAGCAAAGGCAGCATTCGGGGTTGGCACCTTACCTCCATATACAAGGATTGTGCTTTGCTCTGTCCCTCCCCAACTCTTGACCAAGCTGACTATTTCCGGGATAGCCTTTTGCAGAGAGCCACCAATAGTTATACCCAAGGTATCCAAGAAGAGTTTCTTGATATACTCAACTACCTCAGGAGGCAGGTCCTCGTAATCTGTCTCTACTATAAATTGGGCCAATTGCTCCATGGGCTCTATAGCAGGGATCTCTAATGTTTTTTTAAAACGACTGAGGTCTTCTTTCACAATGATACATTGTCCTCTATAGTCTTCTTTCCATTGTCAAGTGAGCCCTTTCTTTCCCTATTGTACATATCCCAACAGTCTTGGGATCCATAATGAAACAACAGGGACATAGGTAACCAACAGAAGAACGCCAATTTCTACCAATGTGAAGGGTGTGACCGCTTTTGCTACATCTTCAAATGACACCTTTGCAAGAGGAGCTACAATAAAAAGAACCTCTCCTAATGGTGGGGTAATCAGACCTATCATCAGATTCATTATCACGATGATTCCAAAATGAATTGGGTGAACTCCCACAGCAACTGCTATCGGGGCGAAAATGGGAGCCAGAATCAAAATGGCCGGATTATTATCCAAAAACGTGCCTATAATAAGAAACATAATGTTTACTGTTAAGAGAAAGCCAACATACCCCATAGGTTCCAGAATTACTGCAAGTTTTAATGCCAGTTGCTCAAATGCGATGACCAAACCAAAAATATTGGATGTGGCGATAATGATCAGCACAATGGAGGATGTCACCGCAGTTCTTACAAACATCTGCGGTAAGTCAGAGAGTTTTAACTCACGAAATACGAAGTAAGAGATAATGAATGAGTAGATAACTGCCACTGCTGCAGCTTCCGTTGGAGAGAATATGCCGCCAATGATTCCACCGAGGATAATCACTGGGGTCATAATGGCCAAGGTAGCATCCTTGAGACCTTTAAGAAACTCCCTTGCCGTTACCTTTTGATCTCTTTTTGGATAGTTTTTTATCCGTGAAATCACATAGCAGGCTATCATTAAAGCCACTCCCACGAGAATTCCTGGAATCATGCCTGCTGCGAAAAGAGCCCCTATTGAAACACCACCTACTGCCATAGAATAGATTACTACCGGGATGCTCGGGGGAATTATTGGGCCAATACAGGCAGAAGCCCCGGTAATTGCAGCAGAAAATGAAGGGTCGTATCCATTTTTTGTCATCATCGGTATTTCAACAGAACCCAGGGCACTGCTGTCAGCAATTGCCGAACCGGTAATTCCGCCAAATACCATGCTTGCTATGACATTGGCTAATGACAATCCGCCTCTGATGCTACCAACAACAAGTACTGCAAAATCGAGCAATCTTTTCGTAATTCCCACCCTCATGATCTCCCCGGCCAATATGAAAAACGGGACGCACATGAGTACGAATATATCTATCCCCGTGTATATTTTCTGAGGAACAACATTCAGAGGAACATCCATGAAGAGTATTGCGCCAAGGCCACTTATTCCCAATGCCCATGCAACAGGAACGCCGATAGCCATAGCGAAAAATAAGCCGATGAGAAGTATGGCCAGTATCAAGACTATTCCTCCTTTAGCCAATGAAAAAAATCAGTTAAGCAGCTTGGAATGCTCCAGAGAATTTGGGACAGATTTTCCTGAAAATATTGCCTTGACATCCTGTATTAGCATTTCAAGGCTAAACATGATCATGAAGCCAAAGCTAACAGGAACACAAAAATATGGCAGGGTCATTGGTATTTCCAGGCTTGGGGACCGTTGATTCCACTGGGCAAGAGATAGACCAATACCCTTAACAACACACACCATGAAAAACGCTATCAGTAAGACATGGATAAGCAACGTCACGAACGACTTTGTATATCCCTTAAATTTGTTGCTGATAAAAAGGATGCTTATATGTTCACCCTTGTTTAGCCCATAGGCAGCTCCAAAACATGAAATCCAAACGAGAAGAAATTTCGCCATCTCTTCCACCCAAGAAAAAGGGGACAAAAACACGTAGCGCATTACCACCTGAGCAAACACCACTATTGTCATGGATGGAACCATAATTATGAGCATCATCTTGCACAGCCACAAGAGGAAACGGTTTGCTTTTTTCATTGTCAATGCCCTGAACGAGATAGCAGAAATTTGCTAAGATTTCCCAATGGAGTAGCAAGTCATTATACTGTACGGTCTACTATGTCATAGCAGGTTGAGGTTTAGGGTGAGACTTATCCAGAGGGAGCGTCAGAAAACCCAGGCGCGATTTTTTTCTTGAATCAACTATGCTATCTTTACCAGCGGTAACTCCCTCCGGATGAGCTTCATGAATCCTTGATTCTATCAGACGAACACCGAGATTAGATCTCCTTAGCAGGCATTGTGCTCACACTGTCTGCCTTCTACTTAATATCACCGTATAGTTCCTTTTCCGCCTTTTTAGTAGCCTTCATGACTTTGTCCACCCATTCATTACCAATTTTGTTCCTGGTCCACTTCTCCATAGGCGTGCCAATGGCCTTTATCCATTCTTGCTCTTGTGCGGGTGTAGGGAAAGAAAACTTGACGCCGCGTTTTTGGAAAAGATCTATCCACAGGTCTTCACCCCAAAACAGCATCCCCTGAAAGACACGCATAGCCTTTAAGGCGCTATTTTTAATAAGGTATTGGTCTCTTGGGGTTTGAGAGCGGTAGAATTTCTCATTAATGGAGATCGGAGACCAAGCAAAGAAGGTTTTGGCCATACTGTAGTACTTTATCAATTCCTGAAGCTTTATCGTATAGTGAAGACCGAGACATGTATTCGCTCCATCAACAACCCCTTGTTGCACTGATGTATAAATTTCATTAAAAGGAATTGAAGTAGGAGTAGCACCGGCAAGTCTGAGTATCTCCATCACATTGGGAGTAACACTGCTTCTAATCTTCATACCTTTTAGGTCAGCAGGCACAGCAATCGGTCTCTTAGTATTTGCAATATTCATATAACCCTCAAAACCCCAATAGAGGAATCGTATCCCAGTCCTTTTCACTATTAACTCGTTCAATTCATCGCCGAGAGGCCCATTCATCACCTTTAGAGCAACGTTTACATCCTTGAATTGGTAAGGGATCTGAAATGCCATAATCTCCGGCGCGAAATTTGCGACAGGAGAGCCTGAGCAGCCAGTCATTTGAAGAGATTGCATCTTGAGCATTTCATACATCTCTCTCTCCCCACCCAGCTGACCAGCCGGAAAGATTTTCACTTCATATTTACCCCCGCTGGCTGTCTCTATCATCTTCTTAAACGCTCGGCATTTTATGTCAGTAGAATTGAATTCTCCGTTGGTCTTGGCAAGATCTAGTGAAAAGGGAGAATCAATATTAGCCATTTTGATAATCGTTTTTGAAAGAACAGGCGAGGTGCCCATAAACAAAGTAAAACTAATAACCAGTAAAAAAAACATAAACAGGACAAGATTATTTTTGTTGTAGTTCATTTTTGTTCCTCCTTTTATCTATTTCGGGTTAGCTTAACTAATGCTCGTATTAGCCTATATCTCCTCACCTCCTTTCACAGGGAAATTGCCTCAATGGTCAACACCCTTCTCAAATCAATATAAGGAACTTAAGATCATTGACGTTTGTGCCTGTGTGGCCAGTGACAATGGTCTCATCCAAAGAAATCAGGGCATGAAGTACCTCATGATCCTTCAATGATCGATGGAGATCGATCCCCTTGGCGCTCGTAGTAGCAACGGTGGTGGAGTCTGCCATGGCTCCGGCCACGTCAGTTGGTCCGTCAGTCCCATCAGTATCCAATCCGACAACGATGAATTTTTTTTGGCCCTCCATGTTCAGGATGGCGCTAACCACAAACTCCTGGTTTGGCCCCCCCTTACCAAAGTTGCCTTTCAAGGCAACGGTGGTCTCCCCACCTCCAATCAGCACACACGGTGGTTTCAGGGGCCCTTGAGATCTTTGTATCTCTCTGGCAACGGCTGCGAAGTTTCTCCCCAACTCGCGACTCTCTCCGTCAAACATTGTTGACAGGATCATTGGCTTCAGCCCAAGGGATTCCGCTGTCGTAGCCGCTGCATTACAGGCAGAATCGCTGTTTGTCAAAATAAAGGTATGATATGACATTCCCTCAAAATCCTTCGGAGATTCATTGCGGGGATCGGCTGCCTCTATATAAGCTCGAACCGAAGGCGGAACCTTTCTCAGGAGATCGTATTTTCGCAGTGTTTGCAGAGCGTCTTCAAATGTGGAGGTATCAGGTACCGTTGGGCCTGTGATATAGTCCAAGGGATCACCAACTACATCTGACACCGTAAGATTGATCAGTTCTGCAGGAAAGACGGCCAGGGCAAGACGCCCCCCCTTGATCTTTGAAAGATGTTTTCGCACAGCGTTTATTTCAAAGATAGAGGCCCCACTGGAAAGGAGTAACCGAGTCACCTTTTTTTCTCAGTAAGACGGACCGAGTCCACCGGCATGGGCAGTAATGCCGAACTCCCTCCTGTAATGCAGGCAAAGACAATGTCACCTTCAACGGCTTTGTTTGCCAAATCCATCATCTCTCTGGCTCCCCGAAATCCGTTGCCATCAGGGATGGGGTGGGAGGCTTCGATGACCTTAATTCGCTTAAGCCTTCCCGCCTGGCCTTTTTTTAAAACAACAAGGCCTCGCGTGATTCTGTCGCCAAGTACCTCTTCCAGTGCCCTAGCCCGACTTTACGAAATACTACCATTTTGCCATGAATATTTAGTCTCAATTACCAATCAAGCATCAATAACATAATGATATCACTGAAAGTTATAGTGCATCAAGTATTTTGTTCATACGCAT
>Ga0315547_1002963_pt1 | contig 11382 bp, 12 predicted proteins | sample SalMarSW160240MG_2_FD_202542 | JGI IMG/M metagenome (GOLD analysis project Ga0315547, IMG submission 202542) | Salt marsh sediment microbial communities from the Plum Island Ecosystem LTER, Massachusetts, United States - Salt Marsh Sediment SW1601-240 ... | reverse complement strand
TGGTAAGGGAGTATGGAATACCCTTGTCGGAAGTTGCACGATATGTTGGAGTAACTACTTCTGCTGTATCGAAGATGATTGGCAGTGAAGTGATTTAATTCACCAAATTCAAGAACGTCCCTGAATGCAGAATGTCATCTCCTAGGTCACAAAAAAGAGTTGTTAAGCCGTTTTTTTTAATATATTGAAATAACAATACGATTCGGCGTTTAGCAGCCCGTCTGCCGCTCTCGGCACAGGGGACCCGCTGGTATGTGAGGGCTGACAAATTCCATCGGAGAGCGGAGATATCAAGAAACTATAGAATAACTTGTTAGCCCGTGAAAAAATAGCATTCATGCGTGCTGTACGACATAGCTGGAATGGAGGGAATACTGTGAAGAAATGAAAAAGAAGAAGCAAAGCGACGAAATCATTCACCCCATTTGAAACAAAAAAAGGAGGAACTTTAAATGAGCTTGAAAAAACTTCTCGACGACGCAGCAAAGAGTCCCGCGCTTGTTCAAAGGCTTAAAACAGAAGGAGACAAAGTGCTGGATGAATACAAACTCACGGAGGAAGAGAAAATTGCAATGAAGAGTGGCGATAAAAACAAGATCGCGAAAGCGCTCGGCGACGCGGGCGGCATTGCTAGGGAGGTTTATGTTATCACAACGATCATCGTAACTAACCTGTAAGGCTGATCAGATGAGAATATCATTCTGAAGTGTTTATGACTGGAGTAGAACATTCCAGCTATTCATAGTCGGTAGTTAATCCCGCGACCATAGAGGTGGTGGAATTATACTAAAGACAATTGAGATAACTATGAAGCCAGTGATGTCAGGGAACTGATGACAATCACAAGGGGCTATTTATGAATTGCGGAACACTAATTGTTGTTGGAACCGGCATTGTTGGTGTAGCACAGCTAACTACTGAAAGCATTGCTGCTATTGATGAGGCAGATATCGTTTTCTATTTAGTAGCGGACCAACTTACATTGCGATGGATTCTCGAGCGGCGTGCTGACGCCATATCTCTCTTCAAACACTACAAAGAAGGCATGAATAGGGAAGTGACCTACAAGAACATGGCGGAAGAGATTATGGATCATGTAAGGGAAGGGAAATATGTAACAGCTGCCTTTTATGGCCATCCGGGCGTTTTTGTTGATCCTTCACATAGAGCAATTAAGATGGCAAAAAAGGAGGGGCACTACGCAAGAATGCTGCCTGGTATTGCAGCAGACTCGTGCATGATTGCTGACTTGGGTGTTGATCCCGCACGCCAGGGGTGGCAAGGATATGAAGCCACACACTTAGTGATTACAGAGAAACTCATCGATCCATCGACTCCTCTTGCTATCTGGCAGATAGGCGTGGTTGGAGATGTGACTTACTCACCAAATGGTGGTTTCAATTTATCTGCCATGGATATTCTCAAGCGAAAGCTACTGAAGGTGTATCCAGAGAACCACTTGGTCTGTGTCTATGAGGCTTCCGAATATGCAGTTATTGATTCTAGTCAAAAATGGGTTCAATTGAACCAACTCAGTGCTGATCACGTCACTGCGATATCAACTCTCTATATTCCACCATGTAAAGGAAGCCGAGTTGATGAAGAAGGCCTTAGAGAGGTGAAAAAAAATGTCGTGCCTTAAGGAGAGTATATGGCTAACCTTAAAGGATAGAGACCGATCCTGCTAAGGTCGGACTCTATCAGTTGTTCAAGAAGCCCGGTTTGGGGATATTCTCTGTATAGGGTAAAGATTCGGTGTTTGATGAGGGAGTAGTTTAGGGAGTCTACAAAAAGTAAGTTTTCGAAAGACAGGTAACAGGGGAAAGATGAAAAATCATCGTTGTATTTGCTCAAAAATGAGTGTTACCTATTCGTTAACTCCTGATTTGCCTTCATGATGACAGAGTGATCCTGTGCCGTTCCGGTAGATAGATACGGCCTGTTTAGGGGATCAATAATTTTTCCATTCGAATCCGGTTTTATCCAGAACCGGATCGAATCAGTTTAAAGGGTATAATCGAGGCCACATATTGAAGTCTCCCTCCGCAATGGGTGCATACTGGTGGATCAAATGGTTCGATTTTTCTTTCGGGTTTGCTGATTGCAAAACCGAACGATAGCTCGATAAGGGCTTCGATTTTTTCCATCGAAACCGAAGAGCCCGGAGCCAAGAACCCATAATATCTGACTTTCATGAATCCGGTGGGAAGCACATGCTGGAGAAAGCGCCGCATAAACTCCATGACATCCAAGGCCATGGTACGCCACCGGTTGCTTTGGGGCTTTTTATATCTAAAAAATACCTTGTGATCTTCGACTTTAATGATACGGCTGTTTGATATGGCCACTTTAAAGACATAGGGTGCGAGATATGCTATGCTGTGGGCGCCGGTGCCGACAGCCTGAGAGTTGACGATCCAGTCCTGATCCCAAACCTCGTCAGAGATATCGGAATCGAGGTTACTCTTTCTCATTTCATCACGAAACTTTGCTTTAAAGATCTTTGACAGGGCCTTGACGGGCAGATAGAAGTCGATGCGTGAAGGATGCCAACGGTTATCCTTTTTGGACAGGGCTCCCCCCGGGACGACATAATGGATATGGGGATGGTAGGTCAATTGCCGCCCCCAGGTATGCAGAACGCCTAAGAAACCGGGCAGATCCCCACCGATGTATTTTTTATCGGCTGCCAGTTTCTTGATGGTCTCCGAGGAGGCCTTGAACAGGGCCGCATAGCACGCCCGTTGATGGCTTCGGATAAACTGCCGGATCTGTTGAGGAACGGTGAAGGTGATCATGAAGTGATGCCCGGGAAGTTGCTGCTCTATCTGCTTCATCAACCACTGATGGCCCTTATGGTGTTGACAGTTTGGACAATGCCTGTTCCCGCATGATCGATACACGATGTGGGTGTGACCGCACCTTTCACATTGATAGATCATGGTTCCGCAATATCGGGTGCGGCAGTTGATGATGGCATCGATGACTTTTCGGTGTTCAAAAGGCATGAGATCACCGAAGCGCTCGATATACTCAGGGGCATAGTGTTGGAAGATCTCATTCATGGTTATCATGGTCATCTCCTTTCATCAGTGAGTTGATAATGCCGTAGGCATGTTCATGGCCCTGGGTGGTGAGATGGAGGTAGACCATGGTAGAGTTCAAACTGCTGTGGCCCAGATATTGTTGGATGCGACGGATGTTGACGCCGGCCTCCAGCAGATGCGTGGCATAGCTGTGCCTGAGGGTATGAATGGAGATGCGTTTGGTGATAGTGAGCTGTTTGAGCACGCGTCTCAATGCCCCTTGCACAGATGCTTTCGCCATGGGTCTCGTTGCCTGTGGACCTTCGTGGCCGCTGCGTCCGAGTCGGGGGAATATCCAGAGGGGATTTCGATGCCGCTTCCAGTAGTCTCGCAAGAGATAAAGCGTCGATTCCGGCAAGGGCACATACCGGTCCTTGGCGCCCTTTCCCCGATGGACATGGATGCGCATCCGTTGAGCGTCGATATCGATTACCTGAAGAAACAAGGCCTCATGCAGCCTGAGTCCACAGGTATACACGGCAGTCAGATAGGCTTTATTCTGAATGGTAGTAACTGTATTGATGATGGTCCAGACTTCTTTGACGCTCAATACCGTGGGAAGGGTTTGATCCCGTTTGGCATGGATGAGCTCCAGGGTGTGCCAATCACGTTTGAGCACATTGATAAAAAAGAACTTGATGCCGCTGTAGCAGATACGCATCGTTGCGGCTGCCCATGTATCGACGTTTCTACGGTGCAGGAAGTAGTCTTGAAGCTCCTGCTCGGTAATGGTGTCAGGGGTTTTGCCGTAGAAGTCGACGAGCATCCTTACCGAGCGAGTATAGCATTCCTGTGTTCGCTCGCTCATGCCTGCGAGTTGCAGGGCTCTCATGGATTGTTGGTAATAATCTTTCATCATAACTCTCCTTTCTTGGGTTAAAGGTTAGTAAAATGGGTATAGAGAGTTATGACGTAAAAATGGGGGTCCTGCAACTTGGCCGGTATGAAAAGGATAATAGGATGTAAGGCGGGATTATTTAACTGCCGCGTAGCGGCTTACTTGAACCAGACGCTCCAGCAGACGTGCTACCGCACGCGGCTGAGCTTTGTCGTTAGGCGGACTTCACAGGAGGTCACTATTGGGGAATGAGTCAATGGCGTACTACTACAAACATCTGGATTTATTGCTATTTGATGACGTCTGCGTAATCTGGCGATATATGGAACTGAAGAGGTTCCAATCGATGTTAGAGGAGAACTCCATCTTCTTTTCGAGAGCGGATGAAGAGACTGATAACCTGGAGGGTGAGTATCCAGAGGGCATGGTTGCCGAGTTAGAGAGAAGATTTGAGGACGGGATTCCCTCTGATGATGGGAAGATCTATACGTTTCGCGAGTGGCATAATCAGAAGGAAATACCATCGAGGTTGATAAGTTGTTGGAGTGTGGGAACTACAGAATCACGAAGAATGTGGACCGAATATACGGACACCAAAGAGTCAATTGCAGTTTGCTCAACTGTAGGAAGGCTTAAGAATTGCTTTCATGACAAAATAGAGCCAGTTGTGTGGATAGGGAAAGTACGCTACGGTAAAAAAGAAAACCGGCTTCCCAACTCAATACATAGATGGAACGTCAATTTCTGGTTGTATCCATTTTTTGCAAAGCGAGACTCTTATACCTGGGAGAACGAGGTCAGGGCAATCGTCAACTTAGCGCTTAGAAAACAGGCTCAACTCGCTCATAGCAAGAAGGGATGCTACGTGAAGGCAGACCTACATATACTTATCGAATCGGTGTATATCCACCCACAATCACGAGAACGATTGATAGGACAAGTTGGGGCTAACCTTGCTAATTACGGCTTTAGGAATGTTGGGATATATCAATCTCCGTGGGATTCCTTGCCTTATGAAGCGCTCTGCTGCTCAGCCCCGCCCGGGGACAATTCGTCCCCGCCTAACCAAGCTAATTCAGCCGACGCAAAAAGCCGCGCGGCTGATTAGCAGCGATCGTTGGGCAACCCTTCATCATCGTTGGAGGTGTGCCAGAAAGTTTTTTCACACATAACTTCTCGGTCGAACTATATGATCACTGAGTATGAACTCTATTCAGACGAGCGATACCAAGACTCCAGCAGTCTTTTGTTGGGCGGTGTAATTTGCACTGAACAGCGGCGGGCTATCCTTGAGTCTGCGCTCAGGAAGGTACGGAGTGAGGGAACACTCACGCACGAAATGCGCTGGGCGAAGGTCTCAAAAAAATATCTCGACGCCTACAAGGCGTGGATTGACGTCTTCTTCGATGATCCCTATGCAAGATTCCCTTTGTTACGGGTCAACTTGTCAGATCCATTATGGCGGTCGTTCCGTCCCAGGTTCGACAGAAGATCAACAAAGGATGACAAACTAGCGTCTGTTTTCTATCAATTCTTGCTTGTGTCTTTCGGCCCTCTGCGAGATACAAAGCGCTGGTGGATATACCCTGATGCTGGATTTTTTAGCAGAGACACTGTGCTCGACCGTGTGGAATTCTTGTTTAATCGCACCTATAAAAAAGCATTTGGTCCAAAGACGAGTCGCATCATCAGAATGGCACGAGCACAAGATTCAAAGTCTGAAGAGCTGATTCAGCTTGCAGACGTCCTGCTCGGAGCGGTTGGCTGCGATGTCTCAGGAAGGAACCCTGAAAGTCCCGCACGTGCGGCGCTTGTGCATCACTGCCGTGAACGACTTGACGCTGTGCCTATCACCAAGCGAGGCTTGGCCAGACTATCTGTGAGGGACTGGCAGGTTCCTGATCAGTTTGCGTATCCGAGGTAAGCAGCCCTTCAACAGCCCAACAAGGGTTTGCAGCCGACTGCCTACAGCCTACGCTTCGCTCCGGCTTCCGGCTGCGGCTGAAACCTGGCGTACGAGGTTTTTGATATGAATGATATTACTGAAATAGTCATGGATTGGGAGGGACCTTACAAGCTGTCAGAGTTTTTCATCGATCCTGCCATGAAAGATAAATATGACAGACCAGGGGTTTACCTTTGGATTGAAGAATTGCCGAATGGGAAAAAGCGCCTTTCATATATTGGCCGTGCTACTGGCAGACCTACACTTTGGAAGCGGCACCTGCAGCATTATGCTTTTCTTGTTGGTGGCTTGTATACCATCCCTAAAGAATTTCGCCGCTCAGACGTGGCTTGGATACCAGATTGGACTATGGAAGAAACTGCTGCCACTCTTCTTTCCTTAGAGAAGTTTCTTAACATCGTGGAGGAGGGGTTCCGATATGCTTCTGCATGTAGAATTTATCTTTGGCCTGCGACACCGGATGCGAATGTACGGTTAATTGAACGTAACCTTCTCTATGATCTAAAACCAACCAGCACAATATGGGGAACGATATCTGAGCCGGTTACGAGACTTAACATCCGTCATCGTAAACCAGCTTGGCTGTTCTTAGAGATTCGAGAGCATATTAAGAATGATTCATTATTTGTCTAACCTTGCCAGTGCACCGGACGGCTAATATCGCAGCCGGTGACCGGCCCGTTATGCCTGAGGAACAACAATGAAGAAGACTCTGGAGACATTACGGTCTGAGGCGGAATCAACAATCCGGGTCCTGCACGCTCTGAAACAATTCACCGTACTTCGTGGAAGTCAGGAGCACGTGGCCAAGATGAATGAAAACGTTTATTTCTGGCTACTCTTCCAAAGCTCTCTCTTTTCGAAATTGTTTATAGGTATTAGGCGTCTGTTTGAGAGCGACAAGGGAACCTTTAATTTCCAGCGAATCCTCAACACGATCAAGACTAACATCAGCGACTTCCTGCCCGATGCCATTGAACGAAGGAAGATGGCAGGAAAGACTGAGCGTCCTGAGTGGCTGGACAAGTACATGACAAACGTGCACACGCCAAGTGAAGCGGACTTCGATGCACTTGCACGGTTAGTCCGTCCACACAGAAAGCGGATGGCAGGTCTCTATACCGCCGTTGCCAGCAAGGTCTTTGCCCACGCCGTTCATACGGATACATCTGATATCAACAATATGTTCCAGGGAACTAACTTCGAAGAGATCGAGGAAGCCCTTAACACAATTTGGCATTTCTATGAGCAGGTTTGGCAGATGTATGAGAATGGTCGAAAGCCATCATTGCAGGTGTCTTCGTGCCCACATGATTCTGAGGTACGGGACTGTGTCACCAAACAGATTGGAATCAAGGCATAACCTTGCTGCTTCAGGCGACGGCGCAAAAACCGCGCCGCTCCTGAGCAGCACGTTATGCTTTTAGGCGAAAGGAATAACATGCCAATACCAAAAGTATTTATATCATATTCTCATGATTCACAAGAACACAAAAAATGGGTATTAGATTTAGCTACACGGTTAAGAAATAGTGGTGTGGATGCGATCATAGATCAGTGGGAATTGAGTCCTGGAGATGACATCCCCCATTTTATGGAAACCCATCTTTCAAACTCCGATTATGTAATAATGGTATGTACTGACAAATATGTAGAGAAGGCAAATTCTGGATCGGGCGGTGTTGGTTACGAAAAAATGATAGTTACGGCAGAGTTATTATCAAACATTGATTCTAATAAAATTGTTCCAATAATTAGGCAATATGGAACCCGAAATTTACCAACATTTCTCAAAACCAAGTTATATGTAAATTTCTCAAATGATGATGAATATGAGTTTAGCTTTGATGAGCTTTTGCGTACATTCCATGGCGCTCCAATTTTTAAAAAACCTGCGATAGGAAATAATCCTTTTGCTAAAATTGAGGACACTCCGTCGGAGAAAAGCGGCGATGCCATCCGAGAGCTAATGCAAATAGTCATATCAGATTTTGAGAAAGGAAGCGATTGGACAGTTTATAAAAGCCTTTTGCAAAGGATTAGAATCTCACGGGTTATGTTAGATCTCATTATTCAAGATGCTGTAAGTCAGGGATTAATACGTTTGGATCAACAAGGTGATATATGGCTTGAGACAAAAGGAAAACTATACGCCATCCAGCATAAATTAATTAAAGCATAACAAAGCGCTTAAGCAAGGACGCGCTAACGCGCGCCGCTTAGCTTTTCGTTCGCCTATCAATAATATGGATTTATCTGAAATCGCAGAGCGGAGAAACATATGAACAAACTATCCAATGCTGAACTTACAATGTGGCAAAAGCCAATTAAGGAGCCATCTGAGTCTCTTACTGACGCAGAACTGAATGAGAAATACAAAGCTGGCGAGCAGAGAATAGTCACTGAGACCAATAGGGAGAAGATTCCGAATTTCGTAAGAGCTCTTGAGAAGCCAGATTACATGCAGGTGCGTCCTTTCTACCAGCGCCGGGAGCGATGGGACCGGCAACGCCAGTCAAAATTGATTGAATCTTTTATCATGAATATTCCCGTTCCACCTCTTTTTCTTTATGAAAAGGAATTCAACAGATATGAGGTCATGGATGGACAACAGCGAATTACCGCTCTTCAATCTTTCTATGCAGGCGAGTACAAGCTGTCGGGACTTGAAATTTGGCAAGAGCTAAACGGGCGAACTTATTCAACGCTTCCGTCACAGGTTCGTAGTGGTCTTGACAGGAGGTCTATTTCATACATTGTCGTTCTTCGTGAATCCACTCCGGATGAAGAGGATGCCATACTTCTGAGACAGACAGTATTTGAGCGCCTGAACACGGGTGGAGTTCGGCTCGAACACCAGGAGATACGTAATTGCCTCTTCCAAGGAAAATTTAATGACCTACTAATCGAGTTGTCTAAAACAGACGATTTTCGAGATTCATTTGGGCTGCCGCGGTACACTATGGACGAGGAAGAACCACATGCGGAGATAAAACAGCAGACAATGTACAAAAAGATGGGAGACGCGGAGGTGGTGCTGCGTTTTTTTGCATTGCGCCATGTGGAACATTACACACGAGGTATGCATGGCTTCTTGGACTTGTACATGGCCAGAGCCCAGGTCTTTTCCGAAGAAGATATAGAGCAATTAGGGCGCCTGTTCCTTGAAACGATTCATCTGGCACGGAGCATCTACGGAGATCTTGTATTTCGCCCCTATTCTGTCGAATCGCGAGAATGGCAAACACGAGCTCACATAGCCTTCTATGACGCTGTCATGGTTTCTTTATCAACTGTCTTAGAACACAGGGAAAAATTATTCCAACAACACGATCAGATAATTCAAGGGACACAGAGGCTATTTATAGAAAATGTCCCAGGCACGTTCACCGGGCGAGGCAATACAAAGGCGGACATACAAGAAAGAATACGAAAGTACTCCGAAATGATTCAGAAACTGCTGTGATAGGTCTTCCAGTGCTCACACCTTTGACCAATAGAGTTATCGAACAAGTTTCAGTCATAGACCATTTCCTTTCGCTCTGCGAGGCTTGCGACGAAGCGGTTGCAGACACCGGCAGCATTTTGCATGCCGAACTCAGCGCACAGTCGATGTTGCCTTTGAATCTCCGTCAAGAGAAAATCTTTCGCCACTGCGCAGTAATTACGCAACTCTACGCTATTTACGAGGCGTTCTGCGAGGAGGTTCTCGCCTACTGGCTTGCTCGTCTTCCAGATTATCAAACCTTCCCAAATCTTGCACACGCATTCCGAAATGCATATCGATACGGAATTGCAAAATTAATCAAAGGCGTTGAGACTCGTAGGTATCGGCATTTGAATATTACTGATGTTGTGAAAAAGTACCTGATATCACTTGAAGGACAATCTTCGTGGGAGTTTGTGACTGAAGCGTTGACCTTACATGAACGAAACCTTCGCCGTGAAGAGATAGAGCGGATGTTTCATTCTGCCGGTCTCAGTGGTTTATGGGCTTGGCTGGAGAGGGATTCAGAGGTCGCCAATCTCACAGTCAATGGTTCATCCAATAAAACGCTTGAGCAAACGATTCTCGACTTAGTAACTTACCGCAATGATGCATCGCATGGATCCCCTGACGAGATCCTCGGTATTGATACGTTGCGAGAGTGGACAGCGTTCGTTGTAGCCTTCTGCAATGCGCTGGCAGCGTTCATAACCCATCAAATCGTAAATCAAGAGTTCCTCCACAAGCCGGAATCCGTATATGGGGTGGTCACCGAGACCTTTCGAGATAACATTCTCGTGGCAACCTGTAACCGTGGTTGGTTCTGTGTAGGTAGTAAATTGTACTTCTTTCGTGAAACAGGCTGTGTTTACGCGAGAATTGAATCTCTACAAGTAAACGATCAGGATCGAACTGAAGTGTATATTGACCACGAGGGCTTTGAACTTGGGATTCGCACCTCTGAAAAAGTGCCGAGGAACTCATCCATAGTAAGCGTTTAAAAGCACGTATGAGTTGGCGAACAATTTGCTGCACGGGAGCGCAAAAAGCCGCGCCCCGTGAGCAACACGTTAGCCGTTTGAGAATGACGTTTGAGAATGAGGATATTTTAACATGGCATTAAGAGAAGAATTAAGAAAACAGGGTAACTGGCTTTTCAGATGGCGCAGCTATCTTCCTCTGATTTTGATTGTAATCGTTCTTTTGGGGATGAGTTATTTTGAGTATCCCGGTCATAGTGAAAAATATGATGATATATGGGAAATAATCTGCCTGTTCATATCATTTTCAGGTATCGGAATCCGTTTTTTCACAGTCGGTTATACACCGGAAGGAACGTCAGGGACAAACACACGGGCGCAGATAGCAGATACTTTGAATACTGCGGGAATGTATTCGATAATGCGACATCCTTTATATTTAGGCAACTTCATAATCTGGTTCGGTTTATCTGCGTTTTTTCATCTGTGGTGGTTCAGCCTAATAATCATACTTATATTCTGGTTATATTACGAGAGAATAATGTTTGCCGAAGAAGAATTTTTGCGTGAAAAATTCGGTAATTCCTATTCAGAATGGGCAGAAAAGACCCCTGCTTTTATACCTGATATACGGAAATGGCGTTCTTCCGGTATGACATTTTCATTCAGAAAAGCTATCAAAAATGAATATAAAAGTTTTTTCGCAATGATAGTTGCCTTTACAATTCTTGAAATCATCGGTGATATTTTTGTGGAACAAAGATTGGAAATAGATAGGATGTGGCTGTCAATATTACTAATTGCTTTAATAATATATACATTTGTCAGATTTTTGAAAAAGAGAACAAAAATATTGGAAGTTCAGGGAAATAAGATGTTATAGGTTTAAAAGAACGTCTAACCCGTCATTTCAGTTGACGGGCTATCGCCCACCACTGAATTCGTTGTGCAAAAGATGAATAGAGGATCTTGGCACGAAGAAACAAAGATGGTAGGATTAGATTATGGGCAAAATAGAAAGGCTG
>Ga0315547_1002960_pt1 | contig 11390 bp, 7 predicted proteins | sample SalMarSW160240MG_2_FD_202542 | JGI IMG/M metagenome (GOLD analysis project Ga0315547, IMG submission 202542) | Salt marsh sediment microbial communities from the Plum Island Ecosystem LTER, Massachusetts, United States - Salt Marsh Sediment SW1601-240 ... | reverse complement strand
ATCACTGGTAAAGAAAGGAATGGTGTCGTCGATAACTTCATCAAGTTTAGTTACCAATTTCTTGGCATTTTTTTTGGTTCTTTTGCCAACAACAAATACGGGCAACAATTTATTAATAGGGTCAAAATTTCCATCCCCCAACCCATTCTGGAGCGTTGGGAAGAGACTCAAAACATTCAAAAAAGCTTTCTTAAAGAGTTGATCCAAGAAAAGCAATGGAATTAAGGGGAAATTAATGGAGAATGTTCAAGTACTGGAATGATGGGTTTTAGGAGGATCAATTTAAAAAGGTGAATTGTAAAAACCCTTATTGACAATGAGTTCAATAAATGAGAAATTTCCTTTTGAAATCAATATTCCAAGCGAGAGGTAAAAACTCATGCCTCAAGTAACACGTTTGATTTCAATAAACTGGAGAAATTTTTATACGTTTTATTACCATGCCTAATACCAAATACATCATCGTAACAGGAGGGGTTCTCTCCGGGTTAGGGAAAGGAATTGCTGCTGCCTCCATAGGCCACCTTCTTTCTTCGAAGCTGAAAATTATCCCTATAAAATGTGATGGCTATCTTAATGTTGATCCAGGAACCATGAATCCATTTGAACATGGGGAGGTATTTGTCCTGGATGACGGGGGAGAGGTAGATATGGATTTTGGGCACTATGAACGATTCCTGGGTATTAGTTGCAAATCAAAGTGGAATCTTACCATGGGTAAAATATTTCACATGGTAAGAGAAAAAGAGCGGAGAGGTGATTACTTAGGGCATACCGTTCAATACATTCCCCATGTTACAGATATTATTAAAGACCATGTCTATGAAATTGCCAGGGAAGAATCAGCTGATCTTATTATAGTGGAAATAGGGGGAACCGTAGGAGATATTGAAAATGAGCTCTTTCTCGAGGCAATGAGGCAGATGAAGGAGGATGTTGGCAGGAAAAATATAGTTTACATACAATTAACATATGTCCCCATCCCCTATGGTGTGAGCGAGCAGAAGTCAAAGCCAACACAGCAGAGCGTCAATCTTTTAAAACAAAGGGGGATCTTCCCGGATATTATCATAGGGAGATGCTCGGAATTTTTAAGCAAGGAGGTAAGATTAAAGATCTCTAATTTTTGTGATGTGAGCCCCGAGGCAGTAATTACTGGTCTTGATGTAGATGATATTTACGAAATACCAATTGTCTTTGAAAAAGAAGGAATAGCTGAAATCCTCCATAAAAAACTAAATATTTACTCTCCACCAGACCTAAGAAGATGGAAGAAACTGATTGAAAATATAAGGAATCCAAAAAGCGAAATAACAGTAGCCATGTGCGGAAAGTACACCAAGCTCGAAGATTCCTATGCCTCTATTATTGAATCACTGAATCACTGCTCAGCCCATCTGGGATGTAAGATAAACCTTGAATGGATAGAAACAACAGGCCTTACAGAGGCTAAAGTTTTAGATGGCATAGATGGGGTAATTGTTCCTGGTGGCTTTGGCTCCAGGGGTACGGAAGGGAAGATTGAAATTATCAGAAAGGCCAGAGAAAAAAATATTCCGTTTCTTGGCCTCTGCCTTGGGCTTCAACTGGCAGTTGTAGAATATGCAAGAAATGTTTGCCGACTCAAAGGGGCCAATAGCACCGAGTTTGATCCAGATACACCCTTCCCTGTGATAGATATACTGCCGGAGCAAAAAAATATTAAAGAAAAGGGCGGCACCATGAGACTCGGGGCATATGAGGCTATTTTAAAGAAGGAGACAATAGTCAGCAAGCTTTACAAATCTAATGTTATTTCAGAAAGACACCGGCATCGCTATGAAGTTAATCCAGAATATCATAAGAACCTCACTGATAAGGGACTTGTCTTTTCAGGAACTTCACAAGACGGAAGGCTGGTTGAGTTTATTGAGCTTCCAGAGTTGAAATATTTTGTAGCTACCCAGGCACACCCTGAATTAAAATCAAGGATGGAAAACCCATCCCCCCTCTTTTACGGCTTTGTCCAGGCCTGTTTGCATAGAAAAGGTAAAAATTAAAGCTAATCATTTTTTTCTAACATTCCTTGGGGCTTAATTAGATAATATGGATAAAATATCAGAAGAAACATATGATAAATATATCAAGGGCATAACTGAAATAAGTAAAGCAATCACCTCAGATCAATACTTAGAAGATATTCTCAAATTGATCGTTATGGTTACAGCCAAAGTCACTGGTGTAGATATTTGTTCGCTGTGGCTGATAGAAGAAAGCGAAAAAGATAAAAAAGCAAGGCTCAAGGCCACCCAGGCAATTGATCCAGATTATGTAAAAGATAGAGTGCTTAATTTAAACGAGGGGGTTGTAGGCTATGTGGCTTCCACCAATAGGCCGCTAAAAGTAGAAAATGTATTAAAAGAGCCAAGATTTAAGGAAAAGGAAATGGCAAAAAAGCTGGGTTTGGTATCAATGCTTGGTGTCCCCCTGCATATAAAGGAAAACAAAGTGATCGGTGTGTTAGATTGCTTTACGATCGAGCCTCATGAATTTTCAGAAACGGAAGTCAGCCTGATAACGACAGTAGCAAACCAGGCTGCAGTAGCTATTGAAAATACACAACTTATGGTCAGGACCAAGATAATAGAGGAGGAACTTGAAAAGAGAAAGATGATTGATAGGGCCAAGGAGATATTAATGACAAAGAAGGGCCTCTCAGCTGAAAAAGCCTTCCGCTGGATACAAAAAAAGAGTATGGATACGCGGAAATCTATGAAAGAGATAGCAGAGGCCGTTATAATTTTTCAGGATATATAAAATATAAACTTGACATACGTTAAATTCTTTTTTATTAGTGACACAAATTTAGAAAAGAAGTAATACAAGGGCGTATTACAAAAGACAAAGGAGTCCACAACATCTCAAAGCTGAGATGGGTGGATTTTTTTTTATTAAAAATCTATTAAAAGGAGGATAATTTAATATGGGGAATTTATCCAGACCAAATTCAAATGATGCAACTGGCACTGCAAATCGTTCAAGGAGTGTTGTCCCTATGAGCGGTCTTTGCTCCCGGTGTATTGATGGCTGTACAGGTAATTGCGAGGTGTTTAAGGCAACATTTAGAGGACGTGAATTACTATATCCTGGTCCTTTTGGAGAAGTAACGGCGGGCGCAGACAAGGACTATCCTGTAGATTACTCACACCTCAACATCCAGGGGTATGCCCTCGGGGCAAAAGGACTCGGTGAAGGAATAGTGGGTGATCCAGATACAGCCACCTTTCCTATAGTAAATACAGAGACTGAATATGGTTGGGACAAAAAGGTTAAAATGAGGCTCCCCATTTTTACCGGCGCCCTGGGATCTACTGAGATTGCCCGGAAAAACTGGGAACACTTTGCAATTGGGGCTGCCTTAAGTGGTATTACCATAGTTTGCGGAGAGAATGTGTGCGGGATAGATCCTGAACTGGAGCTTGACAGCAACAATAAGATTGTCAAATCCCCAGAAATGGATCGCCGCATCGAGATCTTTCAGAGATATCATCAGGGATACGGCGAAATACTTGTCCAGATGAATGTTGAAGACACCCGTCTGGGTGTGGCTGAGTATGTGAACAATAAACACGGGCTTGATACCATAGAGCTGAAATGGGGCCAGGGGGCTAAATGTATTGGGGGCGAGATTAAGGTAAACAGTATCGAAAGAGCCTTAGAACTTCAAAGAAGAGGCTATATAGTTACCCCTGATCCATCAAATAAAACCATCCAAGCGGCATTCAAAGATGGCGCCTTAAAGGAGTTTGAGCGTCACAGCAGAATGGGCTTTATAAGTGAAGAGGGATTTCTCGCTGAAGTCCAGCGCTTAAGAGAGATTGGTTTTAAGAGAATAACCCTGAAAACCGGGGCCTACGGTCTAAGAGAATTGGCCATGGCCATCAAATGGGGCTCGAAAGCTAATATAGATCTCCTCACCATCGATGGCTCTGGTGGCGGAACAGGCATGAGCCCCTGGCGGATGATGGAAGAATGGGGTATGCCCAGTATCTACCTCCATTCTGCAGCCTACGACTTTTGTAAAAAACTGGCCGACAGAGGTGAAAGAGCGCCGGACATTGCCTTTGCAGGAGGTTTCAGTTCTGAGGATGGGGTATTCAAAGGACTTGCTTTAGGTTTTCCATTTGTAAAAGCTGTTTGCATGGGCAGGGCACTTATGATTCCGGGTATGGTAGGCAAAAATATAGCAAAATGGTTGAAAGAAGATAAGCTACCCAAAACCGTAAGCAGGTTTGGCTCAACCGTTGAAGAGATATTTGTTAACTATGAGTCAGTTAAAGAGATAGTAGGCGCTGATGAGATTAAAAATATCCCCTTAGGTGCTATCGGTTTGTATAGTTACAGTGACAAAATACGTGTCGGCCTGCAACAAATAATGGCTGGTACAAGAAATTTTTTCCTTTCCTCTATCTCACGGAAGGATCTGATGTCTCTTACAGAAGAATGCGCTAAAGTAACAGGTATTCCTTACCTTATGGAGGCTTACAGGGAAGAGGCAGAGGTTATTTTAAACAGCTAATTGGCACTGAAAAGGCAAAGGGGAATCTGATTATGTGCCTGATTCCCTTTTTTGTCTTACCCAAATGCCTTTTGTCATGTGATATTCTGTTGTTCACAAAGAGATTCTAAGCAAATATCATAATTGAATAGAGAATATTGCTATAGAAGAAAACTCCTTGATAAATTTTTATCTTCGTACTATTTTCCAATCGAGTATAATTTTCTACGTATTGAATCCTTTAATTTCAATTAAGGGGATATAAACAATGCCCAAACGCGAGGATATACATAAGATTATGATTATCGGTTCTGGCCCTATTATTATCGGCCAGGCCTGTGAATTCGATTACTCTGGCACCCAGGCCTGCAAGGCCCTAAAGGCACTTGGTTATGAGATTGTCTTAGTCAATTCTAACCCGGCAACCATCATGACCGATCCAGAAATGGCCGATATTACCTATATTGAGCCACTCAATGTAGAGACCATGGAAAAGATTATTGCTAAAGAGCAGCCAGATGCCCTTTTACCAAATCTTGGAGGACAGTCTGGACTTAATCTTTCATCAGAGTTGTCCAAAAAGGGGATTCTTGAAAAATATGGCGTTAAGATCATCGGTGTGGCAATTGATGCAATAGAGCGGGGTGAGGACAGGATAGAGTTCAAGGCCACCATGAAAAAACTGGGCATCGACATGCCTAAAAGTGCGCCAGCATTTAGGGTTGAGGAGGCGGAAAGAATCGCTCAAGATCTCGGCTATCCAGTCGTCATCAGGCCTGCCTATACCATGGGAGGTACGGGCGGTGGCCTGGTGTATAACGTTGAAGAACTCAGAACCGTGGCAAGTCGAGGACTATCAGCCAGTCTTATCGGCCAGATTCTTGTGGAGGAATCGGTGCTCGGCTGGGAGGAACTGGAACTTGAGGTGGTGAGAGATAAAAAGAACCAGATGATCACTGTCTGTTTCATAGAAAACGTTGATGCAATGGGGGTCCACACTGGCGACTCTTGCTGTACAGCACCCATGCTTACCATAGACCCCGAATTGCAGATGAGAATGCAGAATTATTCATACAAGATTGTAGAGGCAATCCAGGTGATAGGTGGTACCAATATCCAGTTCGCCCATGATCCGGTCTCAGGCCGTGTTGTTGTGATTGAGATTAATCCGCGGACATCCCGATCTTCAGCCCTTGCATCCAAGGCCACGGGCTTCCCTATTGCCAGAATCTCTACGCTTTTAGCAGCTGGCATGACCCTGGATGAGATCCCTTACTGGCGGGAAGGCACCCTGGATAAATATACACCTTCTGGAGAATACGTCGTAGTAAAGTTTGCCCGGTGGGCTTTTGAGAAATTTGAGGGTGCCGAAGACAAGCTTGGTACACAGATGAAGGCCGTAGGTGAGGTAATGAGCATTGGAAAAACATATAAAGAGGCTTTTCACAAGTCGATCCGATCCCTTGAAAATGGTCGCTATGGGTTAGGATTTGCCAAGGATTTTCATAAAAAATCTCTTGAGGCGCTGATGGATCTGTTGACCGAACCCTCAAGCGAACGACAATTCATTATGTATGAGGCCTTAAGGAAGGGTGCCACTGTAAAAGAACTCTATAATAAGACCTATATCAAATCCTGGTTTATTGAACAGATGAAGGAGCTCGTTGAGATCGAGGAAAAGATCCTCACATTTAAAGGCAAAACTCTTCCTGATGATCTGCTAATCAAGGCCAAGAAGGACGGATTTGCAGACCGGTATCTATCGAACATCCTCAAAATATCGGAAAAGGATATCCGAAGTCAGCGCATCTCTCTTGGGGTGGTCGAGGGGTGGGAACCTGTCCCTGTGAGCGGTGTTGAAAATGCAGCGTACTATTTCTCTACATACAACGCACCGGACAAGGTCGAAAAAGAAGCCGGTCGTAAGATCATGATCTTAGGCGGTGGGCCTAACCGGATCGGACAGGGGATAGAATTTGACTACACCTGTGTCCATGCGGCCTTTGCCTTACGTGATCTGGGTTTTAAATCTATCATGGTTAACTGTAACCCTGAAACAGTCTCAACCGACTATGATACATCTGACAGACTTTATTTCGAGCCACTCACAGTTGAGGATGTATTGAGCATATATGAAAAGGAAAGGCCAGAGGGAGTAATAGTGCAGTTTGGGGGACAGACACCACTTAATATTGCTAACGAGCTGGCAGAGGCTAGCGTTAAAATAATAGGGACATCACCGGAGAGTATTGACCTGGCCGAGGACAGGGATCGTTTCCGTAAGATGATGGCCAAACTTGGCATCCCTGAGCCAGAATCCGGAATGGCAAGCACCCTGGATGAAGCGTTAGCCATTGCAGAAAAGATCGGATACCCTCTCATGGTCAGACCATCCTACGTGCTTGGGGGAAGGGGGATGGAGGTGATTTATGATGAGGAGATGCTCAGGCATTATGTGGCAGTCGCTGTTGGTGTTACACCTGAAAGACCGATTTTAATAGACAAGTTTTTGGAAAACGCTATTGAGGCGGAGGCTGATGCCCTGGCCGATGGCACCCATGCATTCGTGCCTGCTATTATGGAACACATAGAGCTTGCCGGTGTCCATTCAGGAGACTCTGCCTGCATAATTCCACCAGTCAGCATCCCGCCTCAGCACATTGACACCATCACCGAATATACCAAGAAGATAGCAGTAGCGCTCAATGTAGTTGGTCTTTTAAACGTACAATATGCCATTGCCCGCGATACCGTTTATATCCTTGAGGCCAACCCGCGCGCATCCAGAACTGTCCCTCTTGTCTCCAAGGTCTGCAATATCTCTATGGCCCGATTAGCTACCAACATCATGCTTGGCAAGACGATTGACAATCTTAATCTTAAACAAAGATCCATTCCATATTTTGGAGTCAAGGAAGCGGTCTTCCCCTTTAATATGTTCCCTGAGGTTGATCCTCTTTTAGGCCCTGAAATGCGGTCTACGGGAGAGGTGCTCGGGCTTGCCAAAAACCCTGGTCCGGCATTTTTTAAGGCTGAGGAGGCTGCGCAACAGCGACTTCCAACTGAAGGCACTGTTCTTATTACTGTGTCAGAAAAAGACAGATCTACCATTCCAGAAATCGCCAAACGATTCAAAACGCTTGGCTTTTCGATCAAGGCTACCGAGGGAACCCACAAATTCATGGCGGAACATGGGGTTGAATCGGAACATATACTCAAATTACATGAGGGAAGACCAAACATAACAGATGCCATAAAAAACGGGGAGATTCAATTGGTTATAAATACACCAAGCGGTAAATTGAGCAAGCACGACGATTCATATATTCGCAAATCTTCCATCAAGTACAAGGTTCTTCATATCACTACCCTTGCAGCAGCTATGGCTGCTGTCAGAGGCATTGAAGCGTTTCAAAGTGATCATGGGCTTGTCAAATCACTTCAGAGCTACCATCGGGACATTGATACGTCTTCAGTAGATCAAGAAGGAGGTAATTAATGAAATTAATAGGTGATAACTGCGGTGTTTTTGGCATTGTTAAAGATACGGACTGTGTTGAAGATATTTACAGGGGTCTTGACTTCCTTCAACACAGGGGCCAGCAATTCTGTGGCATTGCTACCTATGATGGGAAAAGAATCTACCAGATAACCCATTATGGCCAGGTAGGAAATACCTTCAATCCCCATGAATTAGAGAGCTTTAAAGGCAACATGGGTATTGGGCACGTAAGCCTTAAAGAAAGGCAGCCCATGGTGTGGCAGGGTGCTGTTGGTGAGATAGCAGTTGCCTTTAGTGGTAATATTATTAATAGTGAGGCGCTTTTAGAAGAGATGAAGGACAGGGGAGAGGCTTTTTATCATGGTTTAGGTATTGAGATCATCTCCAAGCTCATCATGCAGGAGAAGAATGTAGTTACAGGGATTTCTATGCTGGCGGAAAAGATAAAAGGCGCTTACTCGCTTGTTGTTTTAACCCAAGATGGAATATATGCAGCCAGAGATATCTATGGATTTAGACCTCTCATGCTGGGAGAGGGATTGAATGCCTTTATTGTGAGCTCCGAGTCAAGAGCTGTTCAGAACTCAGGTTTCAATTGCACAAGAGACGTGCGACCAGGGGAGATTGTGTTTATCAGTAAAAAAGGCTTCGAGACCAGGCAAAAATTAAAAAGCCCAAGGAGAGCCCACTGTGCCTTTGAATGGGCATACACAGCAAGTATGGACAGTAAGATTGACGGACTTTATGTTCAAGAGGCTAGAAATAATCTTGGAAAGAGCCTGGCAGAAAGAGACATTGAAGAAGGCGGCATTCAGGCTGATCTTGTTGCACCGGTACCTATGTCAGGTATCGGACATGCCCTGGGATATCACATGGCATCCGGATTGCCCTACCAGGAGGTTTTTCTCTATAACAGATATGCTGATCGAAGCTATACACAATTAACCCAGAAGGATCGGGACAGGATGGCAAAGAAAAAGCTCTCTGTCCTTGAATATGCAATTAGGGATAAACGAATTGTCCTTTGTGACGACTCGCTCGTCAGGGGTACCCAGATCAGAAACAAGGTGAGAGATTTGAAGAATGCCGGCGCTAAAGAGGTTCATGCGCGTATCGCCTGTCCACCATTGATGTACCCTTGCGATTTCGGTATCTCAACCAGGACCTATGAAGAGCTCTTAGCCAGGCAGTACCTTTCAGAAGGAAATATCACCACATTGGATGAACTTAAGGCCCTGGAAGCGTGGGTTTCTGAAAAGATCGGCGCCGATTCTGTAAAATACAACAGTTTAGAGGCCTTTGTTGCAGCATTGAAGATCCCTAAAGAGGATTTATGTCTTAAGTGCTGGGATGGAAATTGGCCAATAACCTTATAGGGAACGTTAAGCTCTAAACCATAAGCTTTCAGCCTCTTTTTCCTCTTTTGTGAAGATAAAACAGTACAAAGTTGTCGCATAAAACACACTAAGGATGAAGTTTAGTGAAGTTCAAAAATATTCTTCAGCTTCTAGCAAACCATTTTGAACAGGAAAAGATTGACTATGCCTTAATAGGTGCCTTTGCACTGAAAGCATATGGATATGTTCGAGCCACACAGGATGTGGATTTTTTGGTCAGAAATAAGCATCAGGATAAAATCATTGCCTATTTGGAATCCCTTGGTTATAAAACCATATATCGCTCAGTTGGCTACTCTAACCATGTTCATCCCTTATCAAAATTAGGTAGGATAGATTTTGTTTATGTAAAAGGACAAACAGCAAAAAACATTTTCAGAGAAACCAGGTGGTTTTTCATTCTGGGTGATCTATCTTTACCGATCATCAGCCCAGAACACTTAATAGCCTTGAAAGTCTTTGCCATGAAAAATGATCCTGATAGGGTATTTAGAGAGATGGCAGATATAAAGTACATTCTCTCCTTGCCAGGGATCGACATGGAAGTAATCAAAAAATATTTTAAGAAATATGGTCAATTGGAGAGGTATTATGAGCTCATTGGTGAAAAAGAGTAACAAGAAAAAAATGATACTTGAAACCGATCTTTTGTTGTCTCCCAGAGACTATATGGCTCTTAAAAATCCTACCGCTCATGATGCACAAGACCTCGAAAGCTATCTTGATTTTTTGGAGCAAATAGGGGCCTTTGACTCAAAAAAGGTTAAAGCAAAACTTTATAGAGAAGTGTTTGCCCTATAATCTTTAATCCCTTTATTTTTGTGTCTAGTTTTGAATCACTCGTAAAAAGTCTTTTCACCGGTCATTGCGAGGAGCGAAGCGACGAAGCAATCTCCTCATTTCAAGCAGTTACGGCCAATGAGATTGCTTCGCTACGCTCGCAATGACAGCTCCGGCGGATTTTTACGAGACTATCAAGGTTAACAACAGTGACTTGATTTATGATCGAAAATGTATTATCCCCTTTACATTTTTTAAGCCTTAAAAATGAAAATAGCCTTAGCACAAATTAATCCGATCATCGGGGACTTTACCCACAACACAGAAAAGATTATGGCTGCAGCAGAAAAGGCTATAGGTCTTTCCTGTGATCTCATCGTCTTTTCAGAACTCATTATCTCTGGCTATCCGCCACGGGATCTTCTGGAAAAAAAAGACTTTGTTGAGGCTAACCTGATACATCTACAAACGCTGATCAAATCTATTAAAGGAATTGGTGTAATATGCGGGGTTGTGGATAAAAACCCGAACGAAAAAGGCAACCCTCTCTACAACTCGGTTGTACTTTTTGATAATGGGAAAATTCTCCACCAGGCACACAAGAGGCTTCTGCCTACTTATGACGTGTTTGATGAGAGAAGGTATTTTGAACCCGGAAAAGAATGTTCATCTTTTCTCTATAAGGACTGTCAAATAGGGCTCACCATATGCGAGGACATCTGGAACGACAAAGACTTTTTATCGAGACAGCTTTATCCTGCTGATCCGGTAGAAAGCATGGTCAAAGAGGGGGTCAATCTCTTCATCAATATTTCAGCATCTCCTTATCATGTGGGCAAAAGAGAATTTAAGTGGGATATGTTTGGGGCTATCGCAAAAAAATACGGTGCACCCCTTCTATACGTAAATCAGGTTGGTGGCAATGACAGTGTGCTTTTTGATGGCATAAGTCTCGCCTTTGACTCTCAAGGCAGGGTGGCAGCAAGGGCTCGAGACTTTAGAGAAGACATAATTGTCTTCGACACTCAAACCCAAAGAGGTGACCTTCATCCAGTTTCTGAAACAGACACCGAATCAATCCTTAATGCTTTAATCATGGGCACAAGAGATTATGTTCGGAAATGTGGGTTTTCCAAGGCTGTTATTGGATTGAGCGGCGGTATTGATTCAGCGC
>Ga0315547_1002958_pt1 | contig 11396 bp, 12 predicted proteins | sample SalMarSW160240MG_2_FD_202542 | JGI IMG/M metagenome (GOLD analysis project Ga0315547, IMG submission 202542) | Salt marsh sediment microbial communities from the Plum Island Ecosystem LTER, Massachusetts, United States - Salt Marsh Sediment SW1601-240 ... | reverse complement strand
CCGCCAACAGATTCTTTTTGAGAGCACCCCATCCTCAACTCCCGAACAGAGCGATGAAATACTCTCTCAAAAAGATGATTCGCTGCACCAGTAGGGCCACACGCCCCATGACCGTCAAACCGAAGGAGGCCCCGAAGCCCACCATCAAGGTGTAAATCCCCACCCGGGAGAAGCCTCCGAAGGCTCCCGTATGCTCTTTGGAGAAGAAGAAGTAGATCAGGGTGCATATTATGAAAACCACCATTAGTAAGCTGTTGAACCCGAGCCAACTGACGTTTAGCGGCACCACCGTAGCCTGCAGCTGTCTGAAGACGTAGTTGTACATGTAGAGTGGAAGTCCCACCCCGGTGCCAACCCCGATGTAGAAGGCGATCGCAATCCTGGATAAGTAGGCCAGCTTCTTGGAGAAGCGAGTCCACATCATTATCCCCATGATGGTGGGCAGTATATAGTGCAGCTTACCCTGCTGAAATATGGGGAACAACACCTTGTCGGTGAAGGTGGTGTGGTACAGAAGCATGGTCCAGTAGCCCAGAGCCACCCCGGCTACCAACTGCTCTGCGAATTTGTAGAAGGGATTATCTTTGTAAAGGAACGAGAAGATGCACAGCGTCAGAAAGGCCGCCAACCCGTTCCACAGAAGTTCTACCGTCGTCATCTATATTCTCCTTCAGATAGTCTGCAGTCGTTATTTCTCGCGTCGCCGGGAGGCGAAATACCCAATGTTGCTGATTATGATGAAGGCCAAGATAATTACATGGCTTGCGGTCTGATAAGGGATGCTCTTTAGGCCTTCACCCTTATACCCGGTCAGGGCCTCGTATTCGGCGGCTCCCTTGATCCCCGAAATCAGGCCGAAGATCTGCCCAGATTGGAGATAGGGATAGTAGTCTGCGGCCATGACTCCGGTCACCCCCAGAGCCAAGGGCATGAAATAGCGCCCGTAACCGTAGATGATCCAGAAGTCGGCCGTATTGCCGGAGGTTAAGTCAATTACTCCGGAGAGGTCGCTGAAGTTATGAACATATCTCATCAGCGGGAGGGAGTCCAGGGGGGTGCCGTAGTAATCCTGGGGGAAGGGGACCCTAAAATCTACCCCCATGAGCATGATGGTGATGGCAGGATAGGGCTTGTATCCTAAGTAGCAATAATCGATTCCCGAGGCCTTGTTGTATTTGGAGGCCACATCAGCTAAGGCTTGCTCGGCCATGCCGGCCCCGAATTGCGACAGGGTCGCGACCACGGGCCGGAGGTTCTTGCGGAAGCACTGATCCAGGATAGCATACGCCATGGGGTGCAGCTCCGCCAGGGAGGCGGGATCGTAGTCGATGCCGACATAGATTTTATCCCCGGGCTCTAAGTCCTCTATGAAGTCGTAGACCCGCCTCACCTCCGGGGTGACGTTGACGGGGACGTAGAAACTGACCACCGCAGGCAAGATCACCGCTATTGCCAGGACCAGGTAGATCCAGCGGCGGTCGATATTGAGCATCTTTTCATAGAAATTCATCTTTCTCTCCTATACCGTCGCCGGTTAATCTCTACCCATGTAAGTTCGTTCAATTCCCAGGATGATCTTTATGCAGGTGGCGATAGCTCCCAAGCCGATTCCAATCAGAAGACCTCTTTTGGCGGCCATGTTGGGAACCGAGAGTATCCAGGCCACCAAGGCCTGATTGGCATCGGAGATGGGGCCCAAGGGGATCAGGCGAAGCATCACTATGAATGCGGTCCCCAAAAGTAGGGTTGCTATCACACTTCTGGCCCGGAACGCCCGGTAGGCGGCGGAGGCGATGTAGAAGGCCAGAAGCGAGAAGATAGTGGCCTGAATCGGCACCAGGATGTAATTGAACAGATCCATGTAGAGGCTGCCTGCCATCAGGCTCTCTCGCCTCAGCCCGGTTAGCATCATGATGGCGAAGCCGAACAGGGAGACCCCGGCGAAGAACCTCTCCTTGGGCTTTTTAACCGCCGTCAGACAGGTCTTTCTCAGGTAGCTCCAGATCCCTAGGGGGAGAGCTAAAATCCCGATCACCATCACCCAGTCCTGTCCGTATTCGAAGATAAACTCCGATTCGTGGCTGGGGATGAAGAACTGGATGACGAACACAATTCCGGAGACCAACACTATATATAAAGGGATTTGTCTACGCACATTAACCTCCAGCTATGAAATCGTGGAAATTAGACTCTTGAAGAAACCCCAACCGAAGCTCCAGGTAATGACCGCCAATGCTAAAAGTACTACCAGAATCGCTTTGGTGTAATCCTGGGCTTTGATTGGTCCGAGAAGGAGCGCTTCTTTCGAAAGGTAACCAGAGGCAGCATAAAGCTCCTCTCCGATGAGGGTGTAATCGGTGGCGGCGACGAAGAACGGCAGCTGTGCTATCTGGTCGGTTCCTGAGATCTGAATGGCGCCGGAGATGGACCCGGTTTCCGCTAAGATTAGAGATTCTGCGTGGAAGACGCCCATGTAGAAATTGGTGGCAGTCTCTTCCCGGAGCATGAGGCCGCACACCGCCGCCACGAAGGGAAACTGCATGGCGGTGACGTAAAAGATATTCTTCTCGTCATACATGTCCGGTCGCCCGGCTTCCAGGTATGCGCTTTTGACGGTCTCCTGAGCCACCGCTAACATCACCGGCTCGTTCACCGGCACCAGCACTTTGGTCTGATAGTCGGCGGTCATCTTGGCCACCCGTGCCAGAATAGTGTAGCCGGCGATGGTGGCCAAATCGGCGGCAGTTCCGGTTCCTAGAACGAATAGTATCGGTCGCCCCATCTCCGTGGCTCTGCCGATGGACTCATCCACAGCGTTGATTCCCGCAATGGGACGAACATATAGTTCCTTTCCCTTCCTGGCGGCGTTGATGAAGTAAACGACCAGAAATGAGAAGACCAGGACCGCAACCAGGATGTTGGTTTTGCCGGTGTGATACCAGTTGTTTTTCGCCTGGCCGACAACGAGCTCGGAGAACTCGGAGTAGGTGCCAGTGGTGCTCTTTGCCCGCATCTTGTAGTAGTAGTCTATGCCGGCACCGATATAGCGGGGGTTGGGCTCACCGTTTTGGGTCTTCTCCTTTTCCCCCCGATCGACATAGGAGCTTAGACCTTTGCCCATCACTCCCACCTGCAGGAACTCGCCGTCAGGTGCGTTGGAGCGATAGATCTCGTAAGCCATCACATTGTTCAGCCCACCGCCGTCGTCTTCGGAAAGCTGCCAGCTGACGATGGTGGTATGCCCGTCGTCGTTGGGGTGGTCGGAGATGACCACATTTGTGGGAGGAGCCGGCAAAGGTTCAGGGGGTGCTTCTAATTCCTCTCCCGGTGAGGAGATGTAGCCAAACAAAAGCAAGACCGAGGCAGAAATCAGAAGAAGTGCCAATCGGATTTTGAATCTATTCATAGTACCTCTCTTGTTTGTTGCTATTTGACCAGGTGACTCACATTACAATCTACATCAATTTCACATGACAGGTTATTATTCTAACGGGATAACAGATCTCCTTTGACCTCCATTTTCTTCAAACGTGTATTCCTGAGCCCTGGGACTGTCTGCTCTCATACTCAATTTGATTCTTCTACGAACCGTTTTTCATTGAAGCAATCCCATCCAATCCCCGAACAGAAACTGCATCCTCCCCACCAGCAGAGAAATTCGAGCCATCACGGTGTAGCCGAAGCTGGCTCCAAAAGTAATCATCAAGATATAAATTCCGACCCGGGAGGCAACTCCGAAGATCCCCTTGTGCTCCTTGGAGAAGAAGAAGTATATCAGCCCGCAAAGGACTCCCAAGACAATCACTATGTTAGAAAACGAACCCCCCACGGAGAGAGAGCCGTTCTCGACGACAATCACGGGAATTAAGGTGCTTTTGATCTGTCCCACGAAATCGCTTCGCAGGTAGCGAACCAGGTTCAGTCCGGTGGTGGTCCCCACAATGAAGGCTAAAGCCCAGCGAGAGATCCACGGGGCTTTGGGCGAAAGCCGCATCAAAAACATTATCCCCAGAGCTGCGGGGATGATATACCAGTATTCGGGAGGCTTTTCCGCAATCGCGGGCAGGACGCCTTTGACAATGGGAGGATGAAGCTTGGCGATGAGGTTGGGAACCAGAGTGTTCCAGAATCCCATGCACATCCAGTATGCCGCCGACACCCCCACGAAAAGATGCTCCGCGAATTTGTAAAAGGGGTTGTCCTGATAAAGGAAGCTTAAGATCGCTAAGCTCAGAAAGGCTCCGATCCAGACCAATAGATCGGTGGAGATAGCTTTGACTCCCCAGTTGAGAAGATACAGAAGGCCGAAGAACAGGACTCCGCCAAAAAGCCAGACTAAATCCTTCCTCATTTCAAGGCTCCACCCTCCCTCTTTTCCTCTTCCTCTTTTTTCCTTCCCATGAAGAAGGTGATGTTACCGATCACGATGAAGAGGACGATGACGATGTGTGCCACCGTCTGGGGACCCATCATGTCAATTCCGGGGTGCGAATAGGTTTTGAACTTGGGATATCCCTTAATCAGGGCGGATTCGTATTCCGCGGCGCCCTTGATTCCACCCAAGAGCCCCAGAAGCTGTCTGGGATAATAGGGATAGAGCAGTGGCGCCGACACCGCGGTGGCACCGCCGGCCACCGGGATATTCCCGGGGTCGCCACCGAAAAGCACCCACTCCTTAATCCCCGGAAAACCTCCACCCATCGATAGAATCAAGTCAAAGCTCTTCAGATTGCGGATGTCGACCATCATCGGGACGGCGTCGATTTCAGAGCCGAGGGCATCGGTGGTGTACATCTTCTTTAAGTCCGTCAGGATGACGTTTATGAGCCCCTGCTGGCCGGCTTTGAAGCCTAAATTGACGTAGTCGAGGCCGTAGACCTTATGCGGGAACTCCTCTTTGATGATGTCTTCCATGCTCTCGGAGATCAGATTGTGACCGGTGCCCCACAGCGCCATCATGTAGATCTTCAGATTCTTTTCACAACAGTGGCGCAAAAAAGCGTCGACCATCGGCTGAACTTCTGGCACCGTCGAGGGTCCGTAATCGAATGACATGAGAACCTTGGAGCCCTCCGGAAGGGATTCTATCTTGTCGAAGATCGACTGCACGATGGGGGTGGCCTCCTCCCGGCAGGAGAAACTCAAAAGCACCGGAATAATGACCGCAAAGCCGACGAAAAGGAAAATCACCCGGCGATCGATATTGGCTATGGTCTCAAAGAAACCCATCTTGGGCTTGTCAGGATTCATTCGCTATCAGCACCCAAATAGGTTCTTTCAACGCCTAAGATTACTCTTAAAGCCATTGCAATTACACCCAGGGCAATCCCGACCATGATTGCCCGTTGTCCCGCCATGTTGGGGACTGACATTATCCAGCTGGCAAGATTGGGAATTTCTAAAAATGACAGCGGATCCGGCAGCCAGCTGGTCAATTTCACCCCGAAGGGAGTTCTCCCCAAAAGAATCACGAACGCCGCCAAAAGCAAAACCGTTGCCTCCTTGTTCTTGGCCCGGAAGGCCCGGTGGGAGGCGGAAGCCACAAAAAACGCCAGAAGCGCAAACATGGTCGCCATCAAGGGAGTGAAGACATACATATACAGCTCTTCGAACATGCTTCCCGGCTCGGTCAAATCCCCGGTAATACCCGGAGAACCGCCGATTTTGAAAAGACCGGCAATCATCATCACCGTAAACCCCGCCACCGTCACCACCGAATAGGGCCAGTCCTTGTGCTTTCTGTAAATACGATTGCCGTGAACCCGCAATAGATTGCCTGCCCCCAGTATGAAGGCGAAGACCGCAATAATGTCGAAATAGACGGAGAAATTCTCCCCCAGCTGACCGAATGGTTTATGGGGGATGAAAACCGATATGATCAGGACGGAGCCAACGATGAAAGTGATGATGAGTGGAATCTGTCTGCGCATAGGAGTTTATCGCTTCTTTGATGAATTCATCTGAGCCTAACTCGCAACAATCGAGAACAGTTTGTGCACAAGCTCCGCCAGAGAACCGAAGAAGCTGCTCCCGCTGATGGCGAAGAAGGTCTCCAGCAATGCTCCGATCACTATCGCCAACATCGCAATTATCTTTCCCACATCCTGTCCTTTCAAAGAACCGAGTTGCTTCGGCTCCCCGGAAAGGTAGGCCGAGGCCGCAAACAGTTCCTCCCCGATTAAGGTGTAGTCGCAGGCGGCCACGAAGAAGGGCAACTGTGCGGGCATTGCTGTTCCCGCAATCTGGATAGCGCCGATGGAATTGCCAGTCTCCGCCATAATGAGCGACTCGGCAAAGAAGGCCCCAATGTAGAAGCAAGTGGCGGGCTTCTCCCTCACCATTATGCCATCGACGGCGGCGACATACCCGAACTGCTCGTCGGTGACGTAGTGAACGAAATCGTCGGAGTAGGCATCGGCACGCCCTGCGGAAATATAGGCCTCCTTGACGGTCTCCATGGCAGTGGACATCACTATGGAGCGGGAGGTGGGAACGTTCAGTTTGGTTTCATACTGCGCAATGGTCTTGGCCACTCGACCCAGGATGGTTATCCCGGCAATGGTCTGGACATCGTCCATATCTAAGATTCCGGGAATGAAAAGGATGGGGCGACCCATCTCCGTTGCTCTGCCGATGGCCTCATCTACCGCCTCCAGCCCCGCGATCTTCCTCAAAAAAAACTTCTTTCCCTTCTTGGCGTGGGCGATGAAATAGATGACGGCTCCGCAGATCAATCCACCGATGATCAGAAGATTTAGTAAGTGAAAATTGAACCACTGCGGAGAGGAGCGAACCGGAGGTGAGATCTCCGATTCGGAAGCGTTTCTGTCGGCGTCGATGGCGACGACCTTGTAGTAATATGTCAGGGAATCTTCGGTATTGGCATCTACATACCTGTTGGCGCCGGTGGCGGCGAAACCGACGGAGGAGAACTCTGCGGTGGGAGAGGCGGAACGGAGTATCTCGTAGCCAGTGATCCCCTTGTCCTCGTCGGGGGAGAGCTTCCAGCGGACGATGATGGCACCACCGGCGTCGCCGGGGTGGTCTTCAGCGATTACCTCGGAGGGAGGTAAGAGAGGAGAAAGGAGACTATCACTGCTTTCTACCTGGGCTAAGCCATCCGTTGTCGCTAGGAGAATTAAACCTAATAAGCAATAGAATATGAAGCTATAACTGAATGTTTTCAATACACTTGTCTTACTGTCACTTCTTTGGTGATGGCAGTCCTACGGTGGACCTCCAGCCTTTTCTTCGCAAACCCGAAACGGGTATCGTTGAATTACTTCACCAGCCCCAGCCAGGTGCCGAAGAGGAAATCTACTCTGCCGATGAGAAGCGACATTCGCGACATCACCGTATATCCGAAGGAGGCTCCGAAGGTGACCATCAAGAAATATACACCTACTCTGGCGGCGGCGCCGAAGAGCCCTTTATGTTCCTTGGAGAAATAGAAATAGATGATTCCGGTGACGGTGCCGACAATCAGGACCAGATTGTTGAAGGAGTTTAGAGGCAGGATAGTATTCTGCATCTGCCTCATGGCGTTGGACTGGAAATAGGTGATGAAATAAAGTCCCGAAATGGAGCCGACAATAAACGCCATGGGCCAGCGTGAAATCCAACCGATTCTAGAAACCAACCTCAAAAGCATCATCACCCCCAAAATCCCGGCAATTAGATAGAGCAAGTCCTCGCTCCACTCCCCGTGCAGAAAGAGCTTCTGCAGAGCACCCTCGGGGACATTTTCTGCCCCCAGCATTCTGGTTATCCCCAAATTGTCGAAGAGCTTGGGCAAAAGGTTGGCGTAATACTGCTGGACGAACCAGTAACCGGCCGAGACCCCGATGAAGAGAGATTCGCAAAATTTATATAGGGGGTTATCCTTGTAAAGGAAGGAGATAATCCCGATGGTCAAAATGGCCGCAAGGGTGTGTGAGAAAAAGGAGTCCATCACCTTAACTTCTCTTCTCTCTACCTCTGGTGACGAAATAGGCAGTGTTTCCGATTATTATGAAGAGTATCACAATGACATGGGCAAACGACTGCGAAAGCATAAACTTCGTCCCCTTACCGATGAAGCCGGTCAATTTCTCGAACTCCGCAGCTCCCTTCATTCCGCCGGAGAGTCCGGTGAGTTGTCCGGCGTGAACGTAGGGATAGACCAGGGGGGCCTGGACTGCGGTATTGGCCGCTCCCATGCGGGCGTGAAAACGGTCCACCGCAAACTGCACCCACTCGACCGTTCCCGGGTAGCCGGCGGAGAGGTTGAAGACGAAATCGATGTTGCTGAAATTGACGATCCCCTGCATCAGGGGGATCTCCTCCACTGGGGTTCCCTGAAAGTCGCGGGGGAAGGTAGCGGGGATGCTGGAGCCCATCCTCTGGATGACCAGTTCGTTGCCGGGAGAGTATCCGAGGTTAACGTAATCAACCCCGTAGACCGGCTCTTTGTCCAGATATTTTTTCTCGCTGAAGATGGTCCCTAAGGCCAAATTCGCCTGCATGGGGCCCATCGGCCACAGCCCGATCATGATCACCTTCAAGTTTCGGTCGAAACATAACCTTAGAGCGGTGATGGCCTGAGGTTGGAGTTCGGGAGCGCTGGGGGGGTCGTAGTCGAACGTCATCAAGACCTTAGAGCCGGGGGGAAGCTCCATAAAGGCATCGTAGAGGGCTTGAACCTCCGGGGAGATCTCGATCTTCTGTCCGATGTCGAGGAAAAAAGGAACTATAAGCGCTACTCCGACGAAGAAAAAGATCACCCGTCGGTCAATGCTCATCAATTTTTCAAAGAACTCCAAAGAAGGCTCCGTGAAATAGTCGTCTAACTACTTATTCGCCTCCGGTGATGGTTCTCTCAATTCCTAAGATCACCCTCAGGGAGGTTGACATTATCCCCAAAGCAATCCCGATCATAATCGCCCTTTGTCCAGCGGTCTGGGGGACGTTCATTATCCAGTCCGTCAGGTTGGAGAGGCGATACCCCTCCGGCAGCCACGAGGTTATAAGGTCTCCCACCGGAACCCTCCCCAACATCACGAAAAACCCCGCTAAAAGAAGCAGGGTGGCCTCTTTACTTCTGGCTCGAAAAGCTCTGTAAGAGGCGGAGGCCACAAAGAAGGCCAGAAGCGCAAACATCGTCGCCGAGAGAGGGGTGAATATGTTTACATAAACATAATCGAAGGGGGTTCCCGGGTCCTGAAAGTGACGACCGCCGGAGAAGAACAAGCCCGCAATTGTTATGAGGAAGAATCCACAGATGCTGACCAGGCTATAAGGCCAGTCTTTTCCCCTCTTATAGACTTTCTCCGAGCTGAGCTTCAATAGGTTCAAAACCCCCAACCAGATAGCGCAGGCGGCGATGATCAGAAACCAATCGCTGAACATGCGCTCGAAGAGGTTGAAGGGTTTGTGCGGGATGAAGAACTGGATGATGTAAACGAACCCCACGATGGCAGTCAAAAGCTGTGGAATCTGTCTTCGCATTTTCCTCTACCGCACCGTGAAGATCTGAGCGAAATTGAAAAGACCCAAGGTGTGAATGACGATACCGATGAGAATCGCCAACAGGATCACCACCTTACCGACATCCTGCCCTTTGAGACTTCCCAGAAGCTTGGGTTCCTTCGAAAGATAGGCGGAGGCGGCGAAAAGCTCCTCCCCGATCAAAGTATAATCACAGGCGGCCACGAAGAAGGGCAACTGCGCCGGCATAGCCGTCCCCGCAATCTGAATGGCGCCGATGTAGTTGCCGGTCTCTGCCAGAATCAGGGATTCCGCGAAAAAGGCTCCCTGATAAAAGATCGTTGCCGGTTTCTCCCGGACGATAAGCCCGTCCACTCCGGCGGCGTAACCGAACTGCTCGTCGGTGAGGTAGTGAATTGCGTCCTCGTCGTAGGCATCCGGTCGACCGGCATTTAGATAAGCCCCCTTCACCGTTTCCCGGCAGGCTACCATGACCAGGGAGCGACAGACCGGGACCTCCAGTTTGGCGTCGTATTCGGCGACGCGCTTGGCGACCCGACCCAAGATCGTAATCCCGGCAATGGTCTGCATGTTGTCCACGTCATTAATGCCGGGGATGAAGAAGATCTTTCTCCCCATCTCCGTGGCTCTTCCCACGGCCTCATCCACCGCCTCCAAACCGGCGATCTTTCGGATGTAAAGCTCCTTGCCGGATTTGGCCCGGTTTATGAAGAAAATGATCGCCAGGCCTATTATGAGGCAGCCTATGAGGGCATTAACCCTGCCGGTATGAAACCACTGCTGCTTACTCTGAGCCGGGGGGGAAGCATCGGAATCGGAGTAGAGGTCTCCTCTCACTGCTCTGATTCTATAAGTATACTCGACCCCATCCTTGGCCTCGTTGTCGAAGGTCTCTTCGGCGCCGGCAGGAGCATCTGCAGTTTGCTGGAACTCTCCCCGGGGGTAGACGGCGCGCAAAATCTTATACCCCGCGAAGAGCCTGTCGTCTGGTCTATCATCCGATGATTTCTTCCAGCAGATGGTGATCGAGCTTCCAGCGTCGTTGGGAGTGTCAAAGGCGACAACTTCGGTGACGGGAGCTGGCGGTGTGGCAGTGATGTCAGCCGATTCGGTTTGCTGCGCGATTAAGGTAGGAGAGAAAAGGAGCAGACAGATCAGAGTGAAGTATATCTTTTGGTTTCTGAGTTTTCCAGTTGCCACTACTTCACTCTCGCCAACAGTAGCAGTGTTCGATCACAAAAAAACCATTGGGAGGTGGTTATTCCCAATGGTGTTAGAACCGAAACAAGCAGGACAAAACCCTTATCCCGATGTCGAAATTGACCTGTCGTTTTGAGGTGTTAGTTCCTGCTTCTCTCACGTAAGTCAATCAACTAAGCCGCATGGTCTCAAATTTTCGCAAAATCTAGGCAAAAGAGTCGGCGATGTCAAGCGAAAACTCCGATTTGGCGAAGCAGAGGAGAGATGGCGATATCCTCCTCACTCTGCAGAGACAGAGGCCTCACCGCCCCTCCAGAGTAAATTTGCCCTTGGTAGATTCAGGTCTGGCGGTTATCTTAAGCCAAAACGCTTGTCGAGAATTGCCGAACTTGAAGAGACCACCCCTCGAATCTTACACCAAGGGTTACCTCTTAGCCATCCTTGCCGCTTTCTTCTCGGCCTGCAGCATCAGTGTCGGCAAGGCGGTATTGCTCACCGCAGAACCGCTCAGGTTCACATGCTTTTTGTTTATCTGTGCCTGCTTTTTCAATCTGTTTACAGTCCTACCATCCGATAAGAGAAAGCTAATAAGATCCCTAAACCGTCACTCCTGGGATCTAATTCTTCTCCAGGCGGGGCTTTCCTTTTTCGCGGTGTGGTGGTTGTGGTGGGGGGTGTATTATCTCGACCCCACGGTGGCGGCTTTCCTG
>Ga0315547_1002957_pt1 | contig 11396 bp, 9 predicted proteins | sample SalMarSW160240MG_2_FD_202542 | JGI IMG/M metagenome (GOLD analysis project Ga0315547, IMG submission 202542) | Salt marsh sediment microbial communities from the Plum Island Ecosystem LTER, Massachusetts, United States - Salt Marsh Sediment SW1601-240 ... | reverse complement strand
TCTTGCCGCCCGGACTGCACAGACCGCCTCTTCGACGGCGGTCATGGTTTCTATACAGAGTATGCGGACACCGGCTTGCAGGATTACCCGAATCTGGGTTTCGAAGGCGGCGGTCATCTCCTGCTCCGTTACACTTCCCATTGGGGGCAGGAACTCTCCCGTAGGTCCGATGGAGGCGGCTACCAGTTTCTCTCCGGCTCCTTCGAGAGAAAGACGCGCCCCCGCCGCATTTAGTTCCTCTGTCCTGTCCGCTAAGCCGTGGCGCTTCAGCGCTAGAGTGGAGCCGCCAAAGGTGTTGGTCAGCACCAGGTCCGCCCCCGCTTCTGCATAAGCCGCAGCTACCGAGCGAATCTTCCCCGGCTCCACCACGTTCCAAAGCTCCGGACAGACGCCCGGCTCCAACCCTCGAGCCTGGAGAAGGGTACCCCAAGCCCCGTCCGCTACCAAGAGGCCCCTGTTCGCAAGCGTGTCGAGAAGTGCCCCCATATCCGCTCCTTGTTAGATTGTTAAAGAGCAGTATCTCAAGAATTTGCTGTCTTCGGCTACCCAGGACGAGGCAGGTGTACACCAGCCACGGTTTTTTATTCCCATCCGACTTGACAGAGATTACTATATACTATATAAATATATCAAGATATAATGATATAGGGGTAATCGTGCCGCTGGAAGCGCTTCAATATTTCAAAACCCTTGGCGACGAAACCCGCCTCCGCTTGTTGAACATTTTGTGCTTTCAAGAGTTCAACGTTCAAGAGTTGACGGCGATACTCGAGATGGGGCAGTCCCGAATCTCCAGGCACCTCAAACTACTACAAAACAGCGGGATTATCGAATCCAGGCGAGACGGTCTATGGGCATTTTACCGGTCCGTCGACCAGGGCCCGGGTCAACACTTCACCGAATCCATTCGTTATCTCTTCGAAGAAGATCAGATCTTTAAAAGTGATTTGGAAAGAGCCGCGGAGGTACTGCGTACAGGGAAGATACAATCCCGTCGCTTTTTTGACTCCCTAGCTCCCAGTTGGGAAGTCATGAAGCGAAGCATTATCGGCGAGTTGGATCTGGTTGGCGAAATTGTCAAACGGGTTCCCTCGACTGAGAGTGCGGCTGACCTTGGCTGCGGCAGCGGCGCCCTTTTGGAGGGGATGGCTGAACGAGTGCAGGCCGTTATCGGCATCGACAGTTCTCGAGAGATGCTGCTTGAGGCAAGGCGACGCCTGGAAAAGAAGGGAAGAGAATTCGATCTGCGGCTCGGCGAGCTCGAGCACCTCCCTATACGGGACCAGGAAGTGGATTCAGCTGTTCTCAACCTGGTTCTCCATCATCTGCGCAACCCTATGGACGGTTTTCTGGAGGCCCGGCGGATCCTTCGAAAGGAAGGGACTCTGATCGTCGTCGATTTCTGCAAGCACGAAGAGGAGATCATGCGCAGCCGCTACGGGGATCACTGGCTCGGATTCTCGACCCGGGAGATTGAGCTATGGCTCGAAGAGGCGGGATTCACCATAGAGGAGCGGCAGTTGTTTCCTGTACTAATGGGGCTGACGGTTGTTCTTTATCGTAGCACCATACAAGTCGATTCTGGATGACCGCAAGTTTTTTAGGCGAGCAACACATAAGTAGCAGAGAGTTAAATTCAAGAGAGAAAGGAAGAAAAAATGAGCAAATTAGCACTCGATCTGCAGCTAACCCACAAGGTTGCCGATCTCGGTTTAACGGAGTGGGGACGCAAGGAAATCGATCTGGCGGAAAAGGAAATGCCCGGGCTGATGGCGGTGAGGAAAAAATACGGTGCCGATAAACCCCTGCACGGGCTGAAGGTCATGGGCAGCCTGCACATGACGATCCAAACAGCCGTACTGATCGAGACCCTCGAGGAACTGGGCGCGGATGTTCGCTGGGCCTCCTGCAACATCTTCTCCACCCAGGATCACGCCGCAGCAGCGGTGGCCGAGGCGGGTTCCACCGCCGTGTTCGCCTGGAAGGGGGAAAGTCTCCAGGAGTATTGGTGGTGTACCGAGCAGGCGCTGACCTGGCCCGACGGATCCGGGCCCGATCTGATCGTTGATGACGGCGGTGACGCCACCCTGTTCGTGCATCAGGGTGTCAAAGTAGAGGAGGATCCCTCGCTGACCGAGATTGGCGGCTATGACCCGGAAATGTCCATCGTCATGGCTCGACTAAAAGACAGCCTGGCCGGCGATCCTGAACGCTGGCACAAGGTTGCCCGCCGGATCCGCGGCGTTTCCGAGGAAACCACAACGGGGGTGCACAGGCTCTATCAGATGATGGAGCGGGGGGAACTGCTCTTTCCGGCAATCAACGTCAACGACTCGGTTACCAAATCGAAATTCGACAACCTGTACGGTTGCCGGGAATCCCTGGCCGACGGCATCAAGCGGGCCACGGACATTATGGTAGCGGGCAAGAAGGTGGTGGTCTGCGGCTATGGCGATGTAGGCAAAGGCTGCGTCCAGTCGATGCGGGGCTTCGGAGCCCAGGTGTATATCACCGAGGTGGATCCGATCTGTGCTCTCCAGGCAGCCATGGAAGGATTTCCGGTATCTACAATGGAAGAACTGGCCTCCAAAGGAGATATCTTTGTGTCAGCAACGGGCTGCTGCAACGTGATCCGGGGGGAGCACATGGAGCAGATGAAGGACGGGGCGATCGTGTGCAACATCGGGCACTTCGACTGCGAGATCGAGATACGCTACCTCTCCGGCACACCGGAGTGCAAACTCCAGAACATCAAGCCACAGGTCGACCGCTGGACTCTCCGCTCGGGCCGCTCGATCCTGGTCCTGGCCGAGGGGCGTTTAGTGAACCTGGGCTGCGCCACCGGCCACCCCAGTTTTGTCATGAGCACCAGCTTCACCAACCAAATTCTGGCTCAACTGGAGTTGGCTCAAAAGACGCTGGAGAAAAAGGTCTACATCCTGCCAAAGCGGCTCGATGAAGAGGTAGCTCGACTGCATCTGCAGCATCTGGGCGTGACGCTTACTGCTCTACGACCCAGCCAGGCTGAGTATCTGGGAATACCCAAGGAGGGCCCCTTCAAGCCCGAACACTATCGCTACTGATCGCCGTTTGAGCTCGCAGGGCCAAAGAAACTGAATCAAGCGGCAGCATTCTTCGCCCTCCGGAACTTGACAACCGATGGTAATCCCCCGTATTCAATGGTATGAACGTAGCGATCCTTGGTTGCGGAGCTTTGGGTGGAGTAATGGCTGCCCACCTTGCCGAACAGCGGGACCTCGAGGTCACGGTAATCGACCGCGATCCCGAAATCTCAGAAGCTGTAAATACGAGAGGGCTAACTCTTCGGGACGGCAAGAAAACACGGGTCTTCTCGGTGCGGTTGGTGGAGAAAGCCGTAGGCGGCCCCTTCGATGCGCTGATACTGGCCACGAAGAGTAACGGCCTGGTAGAAGCGGTAGAAAAGCTGAAATCCAACCTGGCTGAAGAAGGGGTGGTGATTACGATCCAGAACGGCTTGGTAGCCCTCGATCTGGCCAAAGCGATCGGCGGCAGGTTCTTGATTCCGGGATGTGTCCTCTGGGGAGCCTCGATGGATGCCCCTGGCGTGTACAGAATAACCAATTTGGGTCCTTTCATCATCGGCGGGCTGGATGAGCAAGCGAACTCTCCGGCGGTGGGACGTGCGAAAACCCTTCTATCCCGGATTTTTCCGGTTACGGTGTCGCCAAATATCAGGGGAGTCCTCTGGTCAAAACTGGCCATCACCTCGACCTTCACCGCCATGGGCGCGATCACCGGCCTGTCTTTCGGAAAGCTGGCTGCAAGCAGGGAGATCCGTGATATTATGCTTGCTATCGGCCGGGAAGTCTTCGAAGTCTCCCGAGCCGAGGGGATCACCCTCGAATCCCTTGGCGGAGGTTTGAATATCGAACGCCTCCTGTCGGACCAAGGATACTTCCGATTCCTGAAGCATCTTTTCATGCGAATCATCGGAGGCAGGCATCGCGACACCGAGTCATCTATGCTCGATTCGATTCGACGGGGCCGCAAGACCGAGGTCGAGTTCATCAACGGCAGGCTCGTGCAGGCTGCGGATCGATCAGGGGTTCCCGTACCCTGCAATCGATTGGTAGTGGATCTAATTCGAGAACTGGAGAGCGGAAAGCGTTCGCCAAAGCCGGACAACTTGGGGGCATTTCGAGGCTTTCAGCTGAAACGTTAATGAAGGAGAGGCAAAGAAAAGTCGATGGGGGCAGATAAACGCCGGCTTTTTTTGAAGGTCGGAGAACGGCTTTTCAGCCGCTACGGGTACAAGGATGTCAATATCGAAGACATCACCAAAGAGGCGGGTGTGGGCACGGGCAGTTTCTACACCTACTTCTCGAGCAAAGAAGCCTTCTACGAACAGATCCTCGATAATCTCGAAAGCCAGGGAATCCACGCGGTGGACCGCCTGGTCGCGGGTTTCCGCTCCCCTGTAAACAAGATGAAAGCCCTGTACCGCTTTACGACTCTCGGCGTCAAGAACAATCCGATCCTGCTGGGTATTCTTACGGGCAACAAGAAGTACATCTACCCGGGGCAGCAGGACCGATTGTCGGGGAAGAGGTCGCTTCGGGCTCATGTTGAAAAGGTCATCTCCGAGATCATCCGTGAGGGAGCCCGTAAAGGAGTGTTTCGGGTTCGCCGTTACAAGAATCCCCGGCGCATGGTGCTGGCGATCTATGACGCTATCCTGATGAACCTTGATTCGGACGGGGCGGAGGATCTGATGAATGACATTCTGCACCTGTTGGAGCGAGCTTTGAAACGACGGGTTCGCCTGCCCGGCAGCGGCACACTGCGGGATCGGCGCAAAATCGCGAAAGCGAAGAATGAGTAGATCTGCCGAGTTTCGAGGTCTAGCGATTTCTCAACGAAGGTTTTTGGGAGAGATCGAGGTTCATCTTGTCCCGCATTTTCTTGAAGGCTTCCACGGTCAGATCCACATCCTCGTCTGAGTGGGAAGCGGTGGGAATCATGCGGCACATCACCACTCCCCGCGGCACTACCGGGTAGGTAACTCCCGACACGAATACCCCAGAGTCCTCGCGGAGCATCTTCATCATGATCATCACCGTCTCTTCGCTCCCGGCAGGCACGTACACGGGGGTAATGGGGGATTGGGTGTCTCCGATATCATAGCCCAGCGCCGTCAATCCCGCCTGCAGTCTCCTGGCCACCTGCCACATCCGGTCTCTATATTCGGGATGGTTTTCTATCAGGTCCAGAGAAGCATCGAGAGCGTCGACGTAGATCATGGGGAGACTCTTGGCAAACACGTTGGTGCGGGCATTGTACTTGATGTAGCGAACCACCTCTTCTTCACCGGCGGTAACACCACCGATGGCGGCGAAGGCTTTGGCAAAGGTTCCGAAGTACAGATCGATTTTATCCTGCACGCCGAAATGTTCTCCCAAGCCTCGACCGTGTTCACCCATCACCCCGAAGCCGTGGGCATCGTCAACGAAAAGCCTGGCCTCGTAGCGGTCCTTGAGCTCACAGATCCCTTTGAGATCCGCAAGGTCACCCCGCATGCCGTAAACCCCTTCGATCACGATCAGGATACCCCCCTTGCGTTGACGGTTGGCTGCTTTTAGGTGGTGCTCAAGGTGATCGAGGTCGTTGTGCTTGAAAGGACGAAATCGTCTGCCCGCCGAAGCCAAGACCGTTCCATCCACGATGCTGGCGTGGCTCAACCTATCCATGACGATCACATCATCCGGTCCGGTCAGGGCACTGATCGTCCCCATCACGCCGAGATATCCGTAGTTGAACAGTGCTGCCGCGGGCTTTTGCAGGAAAGCGGCGAGCCTTTTTTCCAACCCGATGTGTTTGGCGGTGTTGCCGGTCAACATCCGCGAGCCCATGGGAGTGAAGGTCCCCCAGTCTTCCAGGGACTTACGGGCCGCTTGTCTAACCTCTTCATTCCCGGCGAGCCCAAGATAGTTGTTGATAGCCCACATGATGACTTCTTTGCCGTGAAATTTCATGCGGGGGCCGGGCACACCGTCCAATACGGGACGGGCATAATACATGTCGTTCTGGACTCGCAAAAACCCGAAGTTTCCGCCGTCACCGCGGCATTTGTCAAAAAGGTCTGGCATCATATTCTCCTATTTCTCCTATATATAAAATTCAAACAGGTATTTTCGTGGGAGAGCGTAGAAGCTGCTTCTCCAGTTGGTTCAAACTGTAATCTTTTAAAGAGAATAAATAGTCCGGCCGGACCGGCCGGGGGCTTTCCTCCAATTCGAGCCGCTTCTTGCCGCCCCCGGTAAGATTTAACAGCACTACGTCGGATTTGTCGAACTTGCCCTTCCGTACAGCCCTTACCAAACCGGCCAGGGCCACCTCGGCTGCGGGATCTAGATCGCATCCTTCCAAGGACTCAAACAGCCACCCCGCAAACAGGGCCTCCTCGCTGAGGACAGAATACATCTGCCCGTCGGTATCGGTGAGGGCGTCGTACACCCCGCCGGTGATCCCGTAGGGAGGTTTGCGGTTGCTCAGCATTCCCGAATGGAGCCGGGCGATAAGCCCTTTGGCCTCATGCTCGTCGAGAAGCGGTAGATCCTTCGATCCTGGTCGCCAGGCATCACTCATGATGGCAAAGGGAACATTCTGCACCAGGTGGAGCTTCATCTTGTGGTGGCCGTACCTACCGTCCTGCCTGAATCTCCGACTCATCTCCCAAGCGGCGATCCCGCCTGTCCCGCTACCCACGGACTGGAAGTAATGATCGGGAACTCTGCCGATCGCCTCCACCGCTGCCAGTACGACCGTGCCCATTCCATCCCGACGCGCCACGTTCTTGGCGCCCCCCTCGGGGAAATAGCCGTCCAAAGAAGCGATCTTTCCGGCCAGCTCGATCGCATCGAGGTAGTCCCGGTCTCCCTGCAGCACGGCCAGCTTCACATCCGGGTGCTTTTGGACGGTCAGCCACATCGCCGGCAGGGCCGTTTCCGGCACCACGATCAATGCCGGGATTCCAAAGCGAGAACAGGTCTGCAGGAAAGCCCTACCGGTATCTCCCGCCGAAGAGACCACCAGGGTTCCCTCCATACCGTCCGGCCGGCGGGCGCATACGGGAAGGGCCTCCAACTCTTTGAAGCTGCAGGTTTCCATTGCACCGCCCCGTTCGGGCCAGTAGCCATTGAAGGCAATCCAAAGGTTTTCCAGCCCGATTCGCTGGGCCAGATTTTCGCTTTTAAATACTGCAGGCTTCACGGGCGTATCTACAACTCTGCGGATCGGCAACCACTGGCTGTAGCGAAATATCCCGGGATGTTCACGCTGGATCGTCAACTGTTTGTTGTCGTATCCCGATCGCAGCAGTGAAGGGCCGTGATCTTCGTCGCACTGCAGCAGGAAACGGTCCTGCAAATCCTCGAACACCTTCCCGCAGCGCACACAAGTTAGCCTGTAGCTCTCAGATCCCATCGGCTGCTCCCATGACTTCGCACTCCTGCAATGTCAATCCATCAGGATTGTTACTGCAGGAATTTAACACAATCTTTAAAAAAAGAAAAGGGCGTATTTTTACACAAACTGAATATATGAACTGAATATTCAGTTATTCGATTTTTAATGTTTTTTTTATCGGATTCGAATTTCTCTTGCTTCCTTGTCTTGACAGTGATCATCCTGCTCTTCCATACTGTCGGCGAAAGATATCGCTTTCCCTTCAATCAACCCCGGAGAGAGAGAGGAGAAATCATGATGAATGCTGTTGCAGAGAAAAGCCCTGCATCCTACCTCGTAAACAATCTTACCTTTAACCAAAAGGTTGAGCGCTCCCTCGGGCTCATAGAGAACGCCTACCGCGAGTTCGGCGACACTCTTGTCGTTGCGAACAGCCTGGGTAAAGATTCCGTGGCGGTCTGGCATCTGGCTAAGCGGATCAGCCCCAACATTCGCGGGTTCATCGTGACCACCCGTTTCAAACCCAAAGAGACAATTGCCTTCATGAATGAACAGGTTCGAGCCTATCCCGAACTTCAAGTATATAGAAACGACGTGCAAATCCCAAAGGAACTGTACAAGAGCGATCCGGATCGCTGCTGCGATCTGCTCAAGGTCGAGCCGACCCGACAGGCAATTGAAGAGATGGGAGTGCATTGCTGGGTCACCGGCCTACGCTGCACCGAAGGCAGGACTCGAACAGATTACCAGGAAGTCGAGGAACGGGACCCGGGATTGGTCAAGCTCAATCCCATCCTTCTGTGGAAGGAACGGGAGGTATGGCAGTACCTGGCTCTCAACGATGTAGAGGTGAATCCCCTGTACGCCAAGGGATACCGATCCTTGGGTTGCGAGCCTTGCACGAAAATCACCACCGACGACAATGAACGGGCCGGGCGCTGGGTCGGAACGAGCAAGTGCGGCGGCGAGTGCGGTATCCACACCCGCCCTTTGAAGAATTAGCGACTAGTCCTTGACTCTGTTGAATGCCAGGCTCTTCAGCATCCACCGCGACAGTGCTTTTTGCGGACGCCGTTTTGTGAGATCGAGGTACCATCCCCACTTCTTCATGATCTTCAATTTGTGGGTTTCTACGAACTCGATCAGGGTGCCGTCCGGGTCCTCGGTGTAGGCGAACCGCCCGGCGGAATCGCCCATATCGAATCCGGTCTCACTGTCCACCGTGAAGGGACGGCCCGCATCGCTGCAGCGCTGCTTCAGGCTGTCCATCCCGTTCACGTCAAAACAGAGGTGAATGAACCCCAGGTCGCCCCAGTAGCGGTCGGCGAATATCTTTTTCGGACGACGGTCCAGGGCTTGAAGCAGCTCGATTTTCGTCGGGCCTAAAATCGGACTGAAAGCCCCCCTCCGGGGTTTGCCGTGGGTCAGCAGCATGCGTCGGAACTTGCCGTTCCCACCCGGCAGGGGCTGGAGATCGCCGAACACTCCCCGCTCGTCATAGAGAAGCTGGTCGTAGCCCAGGATCTGGGAATAGAAATCCCGAGCCTTTTGCACGTCAGTTGTCCCGATCGAACAGCCCGCTGCACCGCCGGTGGGATGCTTGCCGGTTGAGAACCAGCCGTCGCCTTCGGTCACTTGAAAGATCAGTCCAAAGGGATCTCTAACAAAGAAGCAGGGACTCCCCGCCGGGTCGGCAGTAATTCCGCCAAGAATCTCCGCATCCGCCGCCCTGAGGAAGGTGAAGGCTTTCTGGACATCTCGAGCTTTGATTCGGGCTGAGAAAATCCCCAGATCTCCAAGTTTCACCTGGAAATCGGGAGCTTTGGTTTTGCGGCCCTTGTATTGCCAGATCTCCAGACCCCCACCTCCCTGCATGTTCAGTGCCAGAATCGCATGCCTGGCCCTGGGCATTCCGCCGGTGTAGGGCAGCATCAGGGCTGCTTCTCCTTCATCCTCGAACACGCGAATGTCGAAGCCGAAGTTTTTCCTGTACCAGCGAAAGGCGCCGGCAAGATCAGGGATGCCGGTACCGATCTGCTGTATTCCGCTGATGATGTACTCACTCATGGCAGAGAGAGCTTAGCGACACACCTGTTTCGAGTCAAGCAACCTTTGTTCATCCTGACAACACTTACAGTCAGCACTGTGTTCATCCCGTTGTTCTTGTCCTGTCCATATCGGTGCATCTGAACCGCAAGGATGAAGTGGCGCACTGGAGTGAAAAAAACACGGGAAAAAGGTAATCTATCAGACGCGGGAAATCTACGCCATCCAGCTCCGGTTCAAGATCCACTTCCAAAGCTTCGCTGACCGGTTCTGGGTAACGATCTTTTGAGCTGCTTCGCCGAATTAAAGTACAGTGACAGTTTATCCACATAGAGCCACTGTTACCAATATCATTCTCGAAGTCTGCCCCAAAAGCCATGTTATGTTCAGAATCGTTTTCTACATATGCTATTCTTGAACTGATCGGAGTGTAGTTCTGCCACACATGGGCTTTTTTACAGGATACGATCTCTTCTGCTGTCATTCTTTTAAGATATCTTTTTTGACTTGTTCGTGGAAAATCCGGTAACCAAGATGATTATAGAATGTTTTTGCCACGGTGTTTCCCGTCCAATAATCCAATTCTAGTCTATAGATTCCAGCGTTCCGAGTGTATTGTTCTGCTACTTGAAGAAGTTCACGACCTACTCCGGTTCTCCGATACTTGGACAACACGCACATTTGGTGCACATATAAACAGCGGGTAGCGTACTTGAATGGATTTTCCCTTCGCGTTTGGAATTCCATTTGTATGAAGCCGGCAGGTTTTCGAATGGGTTGGCAGGGACGGCTATTCAATGGGCAAGGTATGTAAGTGCTTAAATTACAAACAGATACCGACACGTACTGGAAAGAAATGCTGGGATCGGTCTGGGCAATGCTCAAGAATCCTGCCTACAAAGGTGTGGCCGCGTATGGCAAGACTCGCATTGGTGAGATGAGACCACGGTTAAGAGCTCAAAGAGGAGCTTCCGAGTTTCCCCGTAGAGCCTACTCGAAATATGATGTTCCAGAGGAAGAACGGATTCTGATTCCCGTGCCGCCAATAGTGGGCGAGCCGCTCTATGATGCTGTGCAAGAGCAGCTGGCTGAGAACAAAAAGAGAAACCGCCAAAGGAAAAGGGGCGCCCGGTACCTGTTGCAGGGGCTATTAGTGTGTAATAAATGCGGCTATTCTTATTACGGCAAACCGGTAAGCCGCTCAACTGCAAAAGGAAAGAAACGCGACTATGTTTACTACCGATGTATTGGTTCAGATGCGCATCGGTTTGGAGGCCAGCGTGTGTGTTCTAAAAGGCCGGTTCGTTCGGATTTTCTAGAGCAAGCGGTATGGGAGGATGTTTGCGCAATGCTGTCGAATCCCAATAGGATTGAAGAGGAATACCACCGAAGATTGACGGCCAGTAAGAAAGAAGCAAAATGGACAGAGGCTACCCATGTACATTTTGCCGTCAGCAAGATCAAACGTGGTATCAGCCGCCTAATCGATTCGTATCAAGATGGATTGCTGGAAAAAGAGGAATTTGAGCCACGAATTAGAAAGGCGAAAGAACGACTACATAAGCTCGAGCAAGAGCTCAGAGAACAAGAATCCAAAGAAGAGCAACTAAATGCACTCCAGTTGGTTATCGGACGAATGAAAGAATTCTCAGAAAAAGTAACAGATGGATTGCATGAAGCTGATTGGTCAACGCGCCGAGAGATAGTAAGAGCCATGGTTAAAGAGATTAGGATTGATGAAGAAGAAATCAAAATTCTCTACAAGGTGAGCCCGGATTCCCCTGGGAAAGGCCCTAAACCGAATAGTTTGCAACATTGTTGGAGGCGTGAGCACCGCCCCTCTGTGGAACAGCAACACCCGGGGAGTCATTTTTGGTCTTAATCCTTCGGTCAGCACACAGGAT
>Ga0315547_1002955_pt1 | contig 11401 bp, 13 predicted proteins | sample SalMarSW160240MG_2_FD_202542 | JGI IMG/M metagenome (GOLD analysis project Ga0315547, IMG submission 202542) | Salt marsh sediment microbial communities from the Plum Island Ecosystem LTER, Massachusetts, United States - Salt Marsh Sediment SW1601-240 ... | reverse complement strand
TTTAAAACAGTTGTTAAATATTGATTGTAATAAAGATGAGAAAAGAGATATTTTTGACTATCAATGTTTGATGATTCCTGGAGGTTTCTCTGCAGGAGATTATATCAGAGCGGGCGCTATTTTTGCAGCTCGAATTAAGAGTAGGCTGCAAAAACAACTTAAAGAGTTTGTCAAACAAGAATATCCTGTCCTAGGGATATGTAACGGGTTCCAAGTACTGATCGAACTTGGGTTACTACCAGGGATTGATGATATTATGAGCTCGGTTCCTGATGCATGTTTAAACATCAATGACTCGGATCGTTTTGAATGTCGTCCTACATTACTCAGGCATGAAAACAATGGAAACTGTGTATTTACCTCCAACATTCCAAAAGGAGATATTCGGTTAATTCCTAGTGCACACGCCGAGGGGAAATTGTTATTCTCAAAGGGTAAACAAGAAGAATATCTTAAAAAATTAGAGAAGAATGATCAGATTGTATTCAGGTATGTCGATCCCGATGGCAATTATGCTGGATATCCGTGGAATCCCAATGGTTCAATCTCAAATATTGCAGGCATTTGTAATCATCAAGGAAATGTCTTTGGGATGATGCCTCACCCAGAACGAACTTTTTATAAGCATCAACACCCAGATTGGACAAAGAAAGGGTTAACGAAAAATGTAGGTGATGGTCAAGCCGTTTTTACATCGGTGTTGGACTACATCAGTAAAAGGTTCTAACATGCCAAGAGTGGCAACGTGTCTGTTGATTAATGAAGAAGGCAAATTACTTATTCTTAAGAGAAGTGATAAAGTAAAAACATACAAAGGTTTGTGGGGAGGTGTTGCTGGTTACGTTGAGCCGGGTGAAGAACCTTATGAAACAGCATTGAAAGAAATACAAGAAGAGGTTGGTATCAAAAAGGAATACGTTGTTTTGATTAACCAAGGAGGTATTGTCAAATTTACTGATGTGTATGAAGGAGAACAATACAAGTGGACCATCTATCCTTTTGTTTTTAAAATTAGAAAAAATCAGAAAATACAAATAGACTGGGAGCATTTAGAATATCTGTGGATAACGCCTTCAGAAATAACGCGTTTTGACACCGTACCTCACCTAAAACAAACAGTTTCAGATTTATTATCGTGAAAATGTTGGATGGGGAAGCGTGGAGGTGGTGAGGAGAGATAGGAAAAAATTAGGATAACTCCCCCATCCTACAAAATATAATAGTTTTATAAGTATATAAAACTTTTTATAAAAATTTTAAATAAATTAAATAGACCTTTTGACAATGAATGAAAAATTATGATTTTTTATCGAGTTTTTTTAACAGTTTTTCTATGTGAGAAGCAGTGTGTCCAATAGAACGATCTGTGTCGATAATGTTCCAATTGATTGCAAGCTTGAGTGCTTTTGTTCTGACATTAATCAATTCATCGATATTTTCAAACATCTCCTTTTCTTTCCTTAGTTGAACACGCTTAAATAGCTCCTCCGGGGAAGCATCCAAAAAAAACATATAGGAGGATATTGGAACGAAATTTTCAAACCATTGATAAGAAATTTTAGCTAAACAGAATGGCAGATATGCTGTGCCCATCAGATAGCGAACCATGATGAGTGTATCGACATCTTCCTTGCGATAATATTTTTTAATGGAGCGGAGAACATCAAGCATGTAAAAAGCTGCTGCCTTTGTCTTGTTGACTGGACCGTTGCCTAACAATGCATTCTTTGTAGTTTTACCAAAAAAATTATCATCCTCTGGATGGGATCGGATTACTACCCTCTCTCCATTTTTTTCATATCTTTCTTTAATTAATCGAGCATGTGTATCTTTTCCAACACCATCAAGTCCATCAATTATTATCAGACGCATAAAATCCCACTAAGTAAAATCAACCAGTAGAGAAGGACAGTAACAAATGGAACTGAAAAGTTATCAAGTCCCTTTGGAGTTAAACCTTCCACAATTGCCGCAGCTAATGCGATAAATGCAAGAACCAATAGGACGTAAGGGGTAATTGATATTCTGTAGTACAAAAGAGCTACAATTGTCATAATAAAAGTAAAAACAAACATAGCAATAGAGCCAACATAGCTCTTCTTATCTCCAAAAACTTTGTATTTTTTCCTGCCAAATTTAAGACCAATAATAGAAGCAAAGCCGTCACCATATGACATTGCAAGAATTCCGATGGCAATGACAACCATATTGTCAAAAAATAAATAAGCCAAAATAGTCCAAGTAATGGAATAATACACCAGACCCATACCGTGGCCTGCAGATGATGTTCTACCGCGAATGTTTTTAAAGGGCGTGTAGGGACTCATTAAGAATGTAAACAAAATAAAAGGGCCTGCAGCAACAAAGGCCATCATTTCTTTTGTTTGAAAAATTGGTAAAAGAAACGCAATATTTCCTACCATAATATGAAGAATTTTTCTACTGGCCTCAGGGTATTTGTCGAGAATTTTCTCAGTTATGATTAGAAGAATTGCAACATAAATATAAACAAGTGCAACACCTGCAAAATCATTTTGCAACATATGTTTTATTCCCCGCTAATAAATAATAAAATTATTGGGATAAGAAATGCAATAAGACCTATAAAAATAGCTATTAACGTAAATTTTCTATATAGACTAAGTTGCGGTTTTTTCTTAACGATTAAATGTATTGCTGTGCTAAGAAGCATAGTGTCAGTAATGAAAATAAGAGCAAGATAGTAATTATTTAGATAATAAATCTCAAATTTTTCCATGAAAAACGGAAGGAAGCTCAAAACTATGGCAATCATATAGAAAATAGCTGCGATAACATTTGATTTGCGCGAACCAATATATTTAGGGAATGACTTTACTCCTTTTTCTTTGTCTCCTTCAAAATCCATTACATCTTTCATTATTTCTCTACCGGATCCAGCGAGAAATGCTATTAGTGCAATTATGAAAATAGATGGATGAATGTTAATTGAAAAAGTATTTGTTTTAATTACTGCAGCTGCTCCAAAAATAAATGGAATAGCCATTACATATGCGATGTAGAAATTACCGATTAATTTGATTTTTTTCATTTTTGCATCATAAAGAATTGCCAATAGAGCTGTTATCAGTGCTATTACAAAACAGGTCTGGTTGACAAAAAATGAACATATTATTCCTAGGGGGAAAAAAACTCCGAATAGTATTAAAGCTGTTTTTTGAGATAAATCTCCACGGACGAGGGGCCTATCTGTTCTATTGTTTAACTTATCTATTTCAAAGTCATAGTAATCATTAAGAGCAAATGTACTTGCCTCCAGGAATAATGCTGTGAAAAAGGTTAATATGACTTTTTCTAATGGGATGTTGATATTGTTAAATAGTGTTTGTTGTGAAATTACTGAACCAATTAGTATTGCTAGGAATATCATTAATCCATGTTCAAGTCGCATGAGTTCCCAAATTGCTTTTATTTTCTTCATTTATCACCTATTTTTGTGGTTCAATAATTATCTTAAGCGAATTTTTAGCTTGAGATGCAAGCTTGAATCCTTTTGCAGTTTCACTAAGGGGGAATCTATGAGTAATCATATCTGTTACTTTCACTTTTTTATTTTTTATCAATTCAATCGACTCTTTTAAGTCTCTTGGTGCTCCAGCATAGGTTGATACGATTTTTACTTGTTTATCCCACAAATCAAACATCGGAAATGGAATTTCAACACCAGGCTCCGTAGGAGCAAAAAGTAGAATCGTTCCACCTGCAGCAACTGTGTTAATTGCTTGTTTTGCGGCAGAAAGCACTCCTGCACATAATATAACTAAATCAGCTAATTCTCCATTATTATGTTTTTTTACTTCTTCAGCCACATTTCTATTTGCATTAATTGTAACATCTGCACCCATATCTTTTGCGATTTTCAATCTAAAATCATCAATATCAGTAGCAGAAATTTTACTTGCACCCATTGCTTTTGCAAGTTTAATATTTAGAAGACCTGCAACACCACTGCCAAGAACAAGAACACTTTGTCCAGATTTCATACCTGCGATTCTCATCCCCCTAACAGCACAAGCAAGAGGTTCTATAAATGCTCCCTCTTCATAAGACATCTCTTTTGGAAGGATAAACACACCATGGTCAATATTAGTTTCTGGAACTTTTAGATATTCAGCAAAACCTCCCGGATAAAAATTGGTAGAATGAAGAGTGTGACACAGTGTATGTTGACCATTCAAACAAAAGTCACAAGTATTGCATGGTACATGATGTGAAACAAAAACTCTATCTCCAACCTTGTATTTTTTCACGTTTTTTCCAGTTTCTACAATATCTCCCGCCATTTCATGACCTAAAACTCTTGGAGCTTTTTTTAGTCGATACCACTCCATTACATCGCTTCCACAGATACCACAGGCTTGAACTTTTACAAGGAGTTCATTATCATCTATTTCTGGAATTGGCATTTCTTCTATTCGAACGTCGTTATTGTTGTAATACATTGCAACCTTTATTTTTTCCATCTTAAAGCCTACAAGTAGAAACTTTAATTATTTATTATATGTTACCACTGCTCTGTTAAAACAAAAAGAGGAAGGATAATATGGGATTATTTGGAGCTCCGAAAATAATGTTGATGCTGGAAAAATACAATTTTAACCCTGGAGAAATAGCTAAGGGAGATATTACAATCAATTTGAAAAAACCAACATACGCCAGAAAATTGCAAGTTTCCTTAATTGGTGTTAGAAGGGTCAGACGGGGCAATAGTTGGCAATGGCAAAAAGTATATGATTTTGATATGCCAATATCAGGCGAGAAGGACTACCAAAACGAACAAGTTCCGTTTCAATTGCAAATACCACCAGATATTCTACAGGCCAAAACAAGTCAACAGGCGGTACAAGAAGGGCTTCAAGATAAATTAGGAGCAGCAGGTAGTTTGATTAGTGCAGTATCTGTTGGTACTGGTGTCACTAAATGGAAAATAAGAGCGCAATTAGATATTCCAAAGAAATTAGATGTTAAAACAGATCAGGATATACAGCTCTATGCGGAAGGTTAAACCTAGTTTGATGAGATAGTAAGTTAATTACATCGACCTTAATCTTCTAATTCTCTCATCTATTGGTGGATGCGTAGACCACATTGAGCTAACTGACTGGCTTTTAAATGGGTTTGCAATATAAAGAGGCGCAACTGTCTTTGATCCTTTGGGCTTTCCTGTTGGATGATCAGATTTAATTTTTCCCAATGCCTTTGCCAATCCCTCAGGGTTTCTAGTTAGATATGCACCGTTTGAGTCTGCAAGGTATTCCCTTCTTCTTGATATTGCAAGATAAACTAGCCTCGAGAATATAGGTGCAAGTATTACAAGCAGAATTGCTAAAACAAGAATGATAGCGTTACCATCGCCTCTCCCTCTACCTCTACCGGCACCACCCCAAAACATGGAGTAAAACAAAATCTCGGCAAGAAGTGCTATTGTCCCAACAACAGCTAGTGTCACTGTCGCAATAAGAATATCGTGATTTTTAATATGACTCATCTCGTGTGCCATTACGCCTTCAAGCTCGTCCTTATCGAGTTTTTTCAGTGCGCCAGTAGTTACACAAATCACTGCATTCTCTGGTTTTTTACCTGTTGCAAATGCATTAATATTGTCTGATTCCTGGACATACGCCTTTGGAGTTGGAAGTCCTGCAGCTATAGCCATTTCTTCAACTTTATAGATAAATAATTTTTCTTCTCGTACATGTGGGTTTGCAGGACGAGCTTTAGCTGCAGATATTACTGTCTGTACAGAAAATGAATAAGTTATAGCAACGTATACAATTGCAATAGGAATTCCGAATATAAGTCCGAGATATGTGCTTCCTGTAAAGATGTACCCAAAAGCAAAAACAACACCTAAAAATAATATTGCCATAATTGTACAAACGAGTATGGTGTTGCGCTTGTTTTTCCGGATATGGTCTTCCATCTGCAGATGTTTTTCCATGTTATCAGACGTTTACAATCATTTAGAACTTTACTTTTGGCAATTCTCTAGATGCTTCTGGAATTTGTAGCATTTCTCTTGTTTTCTTTCCCATTCTGCGTGCAAAGAAGTTGCCAGGGAAGGTCTCTATAATATTGTTAAATGTTAAAACAGTATCATTGAAATGTTGTCTTGAATAGGAAATTTTATCCTCAGTATGGGTAAGTTCATCCTGTAAGTTCAAGAAATTTTGATTTGCTTTTAAATCGGGATAGTTTTCTGCTACAGCAAATAATGATTTAAGTGCACCTGTCAGCATATTATCTGCTTCAATATTTTTTTGAGGAGTCTTTGCACTCATTATCGCAGATCGTGCTTTGGTTACATTTTCAAGCACTTCTTTTTCATGCTTCATGTAGCCTTTGACGGTTTCCATGAGATTTGGAATAAGATCTGCTCTTCGTTTGAGTTGCACATCAATTTGTGACCATGAGTTGTCTATTCTATTTTCTAGTCTAATAATCCTGTTATAGTAGCTTACAAATATAAGCAAAAATATTACTACAACAATGATTACAATTATGCCTAAAATCAATAATGTGTCCATGTTTTGTCTCCCTCATATTTTTTGATTGTAAAGGTGATTTTTTATATAAACCTATGGTGTTTTTTATTTATTTGATTTGAATAGCTCGTATGCTTCCTTTGGTGTATACTTTTTGTGAACTACTGCATTTACTGCTTTGATCATACTTACAGGGTTGCTGCTTTGGAAAACATTTCGTCCCATATCCACACCGATTGCTCCTGCCTGTAACGCATCATAAGCCATTTGCAATGCATCTTTCTCTGGGACTTTTTTACCCCCTGCAATGACTATAGGAACGGGACAGGTGTCTACAATTTTTTCAAAATCCTTACAATAATAGGTTTTTACAATACTTGCACCAAGTTCTGCTGCCATACGAGAGGCTAGTGACAGATATCTTGCATCTTTGCCAAGACCCTTACCAACTGCAGTAACCGCAAGTACTGGTATACCATATCTGTTTGCTTCGTCGATATACTCAGTCATTCCAAGAAGAGTGTCTCTTTCAAATGGCTGACCGACAAGAATGGAAAAAGCAACAGCTGCAACATTGAGTCTAATTGCATCTTCAATGTCTACTGCTATTCCTTCGTGAAGAAGATTTGTCTCATTGAGAATGCTGGTACCTCCAGATACACGTAAACAAATAGGAATATCTGTTTCTGGTGGGATGTAGTTCCTTAAGCCCCCTCTAGTTGGCATAAGAACGTCAGCATAAGGAAGTAATGGTTTCACCATTTCATCCAGTTTCTCCAAGCCTGAAGTTGGTCCCATAAAATAGCCATGATCAACAGCAAGCATTAAAGTATGACCATCTTTTTTGATTATTCTTGACATTCGGTTTTTCATTCCCCAATCCATAATAATTCGCCTCTGGCTTTCTAGGATAATAAGCAAAGATTATATAAAATATTTCTAAGAGGTTTATAGTAAATCTTTAAATCTGATGTCGCATTACCTGTTTTGCTTTATAAGGGAGGCGTAACATATGTCAGCTGTTGAAAATTTGGAACCGAAATTAGTATGGAAACATTTTGATGAAATATGTAAAATACCTCGTTGTTCAAAACATGAGGAGAAAATTAGAGAATATGTGCTTGGTTTTGCAAAACAAAACGGCTTAAAAACAAAGACAGATAAACCCGGAAATGTCGTTGTTTTAAAACCAGCTAGCCAAGGAATGGAAAACAAACCAACTGTTGTAATTCAAGGGCACCTGGATATGGTTTGTGAAAAAAATAGTGATGTTGAACATGATTTTTCCAAAGATCCGATAAAACTCAAACTTAATGGAGATATTCTTACAGCAGATGGTACAACTCTTGGGGCAGACAATGGTATCGGCCTTGCAATCAGTTTTGCAATACTAGAAGATAAAACATTGAAACATGGCCCAATTGAAGCATTATTTACAGTTGATGAGGAAACGGGGCTCACTGGAGCATTTGCACTTGGATCGGATATGCTGACAGGAGAAATTCTACTAAACCTCGACAGTGAAGACTTTGGTGTTGTAACTGTTGGATGTGCTGGCGGAGGAGATTCTCAAATAGAACTTCCGTTGAATACTAAGCCAATTAATGGCGGTTTAAGAAGCATAACTGTTAAAGTATCGGGTCTTCGCGGAGGGCATTCTGGCGTTGATGCACACGAGCAAAGGGGAAATGCAATAAAGCTGTTGACGAGAATGCTCTGGAAAGCATCAAAGAGTTGCAATTTTTACCTATCAGATATAAAAGGAGGAGACAAGCATAATGCAATACCTCGTGAGGCGTATGCAACAATCTCTGTTGATCAAAAAGACAAGGATGAAGTTATTAGCACCATGAAAACAGAAGGAAGATACATTCTTGAAGAAATAAAACCGATAGACCCAAAATTCACTGTTAATTTTGAAGATATTTCTAAACCGAGTGATGCATTTGATAAGGATTCACAGATGAGGCTTTTGAACCTTATACATGGTCTACCGCATGGTGTTGACAAAATGAGCTATGATATAGGTGGCCTTGTAGAAACATCAACAAATCTTGCGACAGTTGCGTTAAAAGATAACAATGCAGTTATTGGTCTATCTTCGAGAAGTTCGATTAAATCTGCTCTGCAAGATTTCCGTGACAGAATACATGCAACTGCAACTCTAGCAGGCGCTGAGGTAATAGAAGAGACGCCATATCCTGGTTGGAAGCCAAATCTAGATTCAGATATACTGAAACTTTCAAAGAAAATATTCAAAGATATGTACGGTAAAGAACCTGTCGTTGAGGCAATTCATGCTGGACTTGAGTGTGGAATCATAGGAGAGAAGTTCCCAGGGATGGACATGATATCTATCGGACCGACGATTAAATATCCGCATTCTCCAGAAGAACAAGTACACGTTAGCACTGTTGATAAGTTCTACAAATACGTGCTAAAAATACTTGAAGAAATAAACTAGTGAAGGAAAAAATTATTCCTTCAATCTTTCATTTTTTCTTTTCAAAAAATATATCACAAACAAGTCAGTTTGCGGATATGATCTAGTGGTTATGATAGTAGCTTCCCAAGCTACTTGCTCGGGTTCAAATCCCGGTATCCGCATAATAATGAACTTTTTAAACTAGCTATGGATGCATAAATCGTAATCTGGGGTAAAAATGGCAATTAAAGTTAAAGTTGGTGATAGAGTAGAGCTTTTGAATATGATGGATACTATGACAAAACTTGAGAAAGGCTCAAAAGGAACTGTTACTAAAATTGAAGAGGAGGAAGAACTCATTTGGGTTAACTGGGATAACGGAGAAAAACTAGCTCTTCTTGCAGATGTTGATAAATTCAGAGTTATCTCGAAGTGAGTTTTATGAAAAGAAATCTCCTTCTGATTAGTAATTCGACACTTCATGGTAGTGGATATCTTGATCATTGTGCTGATGAAATCAAGAAGTTTTTAGGAAATAGAAAAACGATTCTGTTTGTTCCTTATGCACGGCCAAGTGGTATGACCCACGATGAGTATGCAAGAATTGCTAAAGATAGATTTCAAAAAATGGGCATTAGTCTTACTGGAATTCACGAGCACTCTGACGCAAAGGAAGCTGTAAAAAAAGCTGAAGCGATTTTTATTGGCGGTGGAAACACATTTGTCCTTCTATCCAGCCTATATAAATCAGGTATAATTGATGAGATAAGAAAGAAAATATCTGAAGGGATGCCATATATTGGTACTAGTGCTGGATCAAATGTTGCATGCAAAAGCATCAAGACAACGAATGATATGCCTATTATGCATCCTCCAAATTTTGAAGCATTGAATCTTGTACCATTCAATATTAACCCACACTATCTCGACCTTGATCCAAACTCAAAACATATGGGCGAAACAAGGGAGACAAGAATCAAAGAATTCCATTTCTATAATAATGAATATGTTGTCGGTCTTCGTGAAGGGGCGATACTGCATATAGTTGATGACGAAATTACGCTCAAAGGGACAACAGGGGCCAGAATTTTTAAAAACAATAAAGAGGCAAAGGAATACTACACTGGAGAGTCTCTAACTTTTCTACTAAAATAAAAACATTCATAACTGCTTTTTTATTTTCAATGCTATAATGGGGAGTAAAGAATCTTTTGTAGAAAGGACAGACCGTCTTGCAGGTATTACCACATTAGTTTTGATTATTTTGGGAGTGGTTCAAATAATTCTTGGTGGAACCATATCAAAAAGTGTAGCACTCACTGCCAATGGAATAGATTGTATCGGTGATGGTTTTGTTTCTGCGGTTGTCTGGATGGGGCTTTTGTTTTTCAAAAAACCTGCAAATGAAAAATTCCATTACGGTTATTACAAAATGGAGAACCTTGCATCAGGCTTTGCAGCTATTGTAATGATAGGTCTAGCAATCTATATCGGGTTCAGATCATATAGTCAACTAATAGATCCTCATCCTGTAGAATCACCAATTGTTGGCATTGTTGTTGCTGGAACTGCAGCAATTATTGCCCTTGGACTTGGACTTTACAAATACTCTGGGGGTAAAAAATCAAAGATGGGATCAGTAAAATTAGAAGCATTTAATACTATTAAAGATGGAGTTGCATCAGGTCTTGCAGTTATTGCACTTGTTCTTTCTTCCCAGGGTTTTTTGATTGCTGATGCAATAGTTGGTTTCATTATCGCAGGAATAATTGTAATAATTGGTGTTACAGCAATAAAAGAAAGCAGTTTGATGCTAGTAGATGCTTGTGATAATGCATGTGTTGAAAGAGGTAGTGCAATTAAACATCTTGCAGAAAAAATAGAAGGAGTAAAAAAGGCACATGTTGTAAGACTTCGTCAGTCAGGACCTGTTTTCCAGGGTGAACTTGAAATTGAGGGTTCACATGATTTAAAGATAAAAGATTTTAACTCGATTAAGGCCGAGATAAAAAAAAAGGTAAAAGAGGTTTTTCCAGAAGTTGAAAGATTAACAATTACTCATTTTGAAGAAGAATTAGAATAGTGTTTTTTGTTTTATCATCTGTTCAACATTTGAATATTTTTCAAGAATCGGCTCAACGCGTTCTCTTGAAAAGTGATGGCCATCACAAAGTATCTTCAGAATTTTATCATGGTCTGGTGCAGACCATTCTAGATTGTAATCATCCGTGATTTTTGGTTTTAGGAATATTTTTCTAATTTCTTTTATTTCATCAAACGTTGGAGCATCTTCATCACCAACTGTAGCAAGTGCATTTTCAATGTTACCGTTTTGTTTAATCAATTTCAAACTTTTTTTAGGTCCTATTCCTTTAATTCCACCGTTAAAATCTGTTCCTATCAGTATAGCCATATCAACAAGTTGTTTTTGGGTGATTCCCAGGGTTTTAAG
>Ga0315547_1002947_pt1 | contig 11425 bp, 11 predicted proteins | sample SalMarSW160240MG_2_FD_202542 | JGI IMG/M metagenome (GOLD analysis project Ga0315547, IMG submission 202542) | Salt marsh sediment microbial communities from the Plum Island Ecosystem LTER, Massachusetts, United States - Salt Marsh Sediment SW1601-240 ... | reverse complement strand
CTGGTAAGGGTATTGCCTGAATAACCCACTGATCTATACAGACCCGGACGGAGAGCTTGCTATAATAGCATGGATTGCCATTGGAATTGGAGCAGGGATGGGAGCTTACACTGGGCATGAGATTGCAGAGGCTAAAGGATATGATATGAACGATTGGCAAACCTATGGCTATATGTTGGGCGGGGCTGCCATTGGAGGGGCTTCAGGTTATATGGGGGCATCAATAGCACTAGAAGGTGGATTTATGGCAAATTCGATGGGGATTATGATGAGCTCTTCAATGAACTCAGTAGGAATGACAATATTAAGTGAAGGGGACATTATGCCGAGTATCAGCTTTGGATTTGGTTCATTAAATTATGCTGGTGAATTTGGCTATCTCGGTAAAAAAGGCAACTCTGCTTTAGAAAATATTGGTTATAGCTTTGGCGCTTTGGCTAACTTATCAGATGCAGTTTCGTTGTTTAGTGGTGGTGGTCAAAATGTTGATGTCAATTCTGCAAGCACGAAAAATGGTCATGATTGGTGGGGGCATAGTTCTATGACTGATGAGAATGGAAATACATTAGTTTCTGTTGGTCCAGATAGTCCAGTTGGAAAATCTACGAGTTTATCGCAGACGTGGAAAAACTCAATTAAAGGTGCAGATGTAAATTGGAACTCATATGTTGGAGATAAAGGTACTTGGACTATAAGATTGAATAATGTTAGTACAAGTGCAATAAATAATTATGCATCTGGAATGACTCGTTGGGATTTACTTTTTAATAGTTGTGTAGGGCATACCACAAGGGCTTTAATGAGGGCCGGAGTACCAACTATATATGCATTTCATCCGCATATGTTAAATCTACAATTATTTATTAGACAAATGGGGATTTATTCAAGTCCATATCTTTACCAAATCCCATAAACTACAAGAATATGAGATATTCAGTATTAATAATTATGTTACTTTCTTATATGAATTTATTTGGTCAGGTGCGCAATTTTAATGAAATACCAAAAGATGTATTAGTGCATTTGGATAAAATGGGTACAGATAGTACCCCATTGTTAGATAGCTGCGAAAGTGCATACTTTAATGTAATTTTCAAGGACAATTTGGATGGATTTGATTTTACAAATAAGAAAATTGGATTCCTTTCTGCTGGTAGTAAGCGAAATAAGAAAGAATATTTTACCGAAGAAAGAAAGAGGTTTTCTGATAACTCCACAACCATCAATAGCACTCTATATGTATTCAATGCTTCTCAAAAGAAAGAAAGTGGTGGCTATGATGCTGCTATTGTATATTGGAGTAAATTTTCAATTCCAATGGATAAGGTTGTCACGAAATTAAAGAAATAGCATTAAGTATAAGATTTCATAAAAAAGCCCGGCAAGTCCGGGCTTTCTTTTTATAGCGCAGCAATATTTTTAAGCTTCACAGATTTTATAAACCCATCCAGTACATGCAGGATGTGGTTTTTATCTTCGTTATCCATTTTTTCAATCTCGTTCAACCTTTTAAGCATTGCCGGGTCTTTCAGTAAATCTTTATCCTCACTTTCGCCGAGCAGATAACCAACGGTAGTATCAAGTATTTTTGCCAGCCTCACAACCACGTCAATACTGGGTTTAGCTTCTTCCCGCTCATACCTTCCAATAATAGAATGGTGCAGGCCAACTTCTTTGGCCAGTTTTGCCTGGGAAAATCCTTTCGCTTCCCTGCAATCTTTTAATTTTTTACCGAATGTATCCATAAATCAATACACTTTATGCTATTAAATACGCTTCAAATAGAAGGTTTTGCAAATATACTTCGCTTTTAGTGAATAAAAAAATCATAAAGTATTTGTTTGTAATATACTATTGTCTATTTTTGTAGCATATATGCGAAGATTAATTTTTTTAATAAAATTTTAGGCAATGGAAATACGAGACATAAAGCAGCGTTTAAGCATCTTACAGGTGTTGTCGCACTACAATTTAAAACCCGACCGTAGCAACCACATAAAATGCCCATTCCATGCGGACGATAAACCAAGCTGCCGAATTTATTTTGAAACAAATACCTTTCATTGCTTTGGCTGTGGAGCAAAAGGCGATACAATAGAATTTATCCAAAAGAAAGAAAACATAACCAAACATGAAGCTATTTTAAAAGCACAGAATTTTATAGGCTTACCAACCGAACCAAAGCCAAAACCACAGCCCAAGCCTGAACCAAAACCCGAAATCCCACAAGAACAAAAAGCAACGATATTAACCGAAGCCTTTAAACACTTTGCCCGAAGCTTAAACGCAAAGCCTGAGAAAGCCATACAATACTTGGCATCCCGAAAACTTGATTATAAAAAACTATCCATTGGCTATGATGCCGGAACGCTGCATAAAACCAAAGAAATTATGACAGAGCAAAAGCAACAGTATTTACAAACAGGGTTGATAAAGCCCGACAAGTTCGGCAGGGAAAACAACTATTACACCCGATTTAATGGCTGCATTGTTTTTCCATTGCTTGACAAAACGGGCAAGATAGCCAGCCTTTACGGAAGACATTTAGAAAGCGGCCATCACTATTTGGAAGGCGACCACAAAGGGTTATACCCGCATTATCCCAAAGCAGAAACCACCCGGTTAATTTTAACCGAGGCAATCATAGACGCAGCGAGCCTTTGGCAATTAAGAAATGAAAAAATTAAAGAATTAAAAGAATATGAAATCCTTGCCCTCTATGGCACAAATGGTTTTACAGAAGAACACCGGACAGCCATTGCAGAACTGAAAGAGCTAAAAGAAATTGTTTTGTTCTTCGATGGGGACGAAGCTGGGGAACAAGCCACAAAGCACATTGCAGGAGAAATAAAGCAAATCGATGAAAAGCTAACCATTACCGTTGTCGAAACGCTCGAAGGCGAAGATGTGAACAGTTTATCCATCGGGCATGAACCGGAAATATTTACTTACCTGATCGAGAATAGAAAGCCTTTCCGCCAGTGGTCGGACAAGTTTTCTTTTTCAACTGAACCTGCGGAGCAGCTCGTGAACACCCTTAAAAATAAAAATGAAGGTGAACAAAAAGAAAAAACAACGCAACCGGAGCCAGTCAGCGAACCAACCAGGAAAGGGTTAAAAGCAACCCCGGATTACATGCTTTACGAAACCGATGTATTAACCATTACCCTTTGGGGCGGTATTGAAATACACACAGTAAACAGACTACGAGCTACATTGCATATACAACTAAAAACCAACGAATACAACAGCTTTAGAGATACAGCCGACCTGTACAGCCACAGCCAAACTGACCGCCTTATAAAACAAGCCTCTGAAAAGCTTGAAATCAGCACCAGCATAACAAACGAAGCCATTACAGGGCTGACAAAGGAACTGGAACACTACCGCCAGCAGAAGCGGGAAGAAAAGCGAAAGAGCGAGGAAAGCAAAGAGAAACAAAGCGTTGACAGGTTCAGCCGGGAACAAATGCAGAAAGCCGGAGACTTCATGCGAAACAGCAATTTAACCCAAAACACCCATAAACTTTTTGGAAACCTCGGGATGATAGGCCAACAGGACAATGCAACTTTGTTGTTTTTTATCTTTTTAACCAGGTTCTTTAAAAATCCCTTACATGCCATCGTGATGGGCAGCACCGGGAGCGGCAAAACACACCTTTTGCAAGGCGTGGCCGGAACCGTTCCAAAACAGCATATCAACGTGACCACGTCCCTAAGCGAAAACACTTTGTATTACACGCCAAAGGATTTTTTGAAAAACAAGATACTCCTGCAGGAAGATTTAGACGGGGCTTATAATGCACTATTGCCATTGCGAGAATTAATGAGCAACCAGGAGATAAGCCGTTTTAGCACAAAGACCAACAGCCGTACCGGGGACAGTAAACAGGTATATTTACATGTAGAAGGCCCGGTATGCGTAGCAGGTGCAACCACAAAGGACAAAATTTACGAGGACAACGCCAACCGCAGTTTTTTAATACAAATCGAAGAAAACCCAAAACATGAAGCGGAAGTATTAGAATATCAGGGAAAGGTAGCAGCCGGGTTAATCGACTTTAAAAAGTATGAGCAAAACATTAATCTTTTAAAAGCCTGTCAATTACTCATTGAACCAATGGAAGTTCTGATACCCTTTGCACCAAAACTGGAACTGCCGCCGCACGTGTTCAAGAAAATGCGGACAAAGAACCATTATTTAACACTCATTAAAGCCGTAACCCTTTGGAACCAAAAACAGCGAAAACAGACAACCGACAATGAAGGAAACCGCTATTTAATAAGCACTTTGGACGATGTGGGATGGGCTAATTTTTTATGTAAAGACAACCTGTTAAGGAAATCGGACGAGCTGGGCGGCAAGACACGGAACTTTTTTGAATCCCTGAAAGAGCTTATAAAACAATGGGAAGTAAAAACCTTTTACGCCAAAGATGTCCGCAAGTACATGAGAATGCACCCCATGAACTTGCAGCGATATTTTATGGAACTTGAAAACCGGGGCTTGGTACGCTGTGTAAGCCGCAGCAACAAACCGGGCAACGAGTATGAAATCAGCGTTTGGGATGACTTTGAGCAGTTAAAATCGGGTATGGACATAATGGACACCGTTTTGCAAAAGCTGAAAGAAGAACCTTCACATAACCTTCACACGACCTTCACAAAGTAAAATGTGAAGGTGATAGGCAAGAACAGGCAAGCGATACAGCGATTTTTTGGCGAACCTTCACAACCTTCACAAGGGGGACAAGCAGCAACGATTTTTCTTTTTCAATTGAACTGAAATGATACCAACAGAAATATTATCGTCCCAATTTAAACAGCTTGAAACAAGCTTTATAAACTGGCTTCAAACCCTTAATTACAGCGAGGAAACCATAAAAACCCGAAAGCGAAACATAAAAGAGTTTTTGCTCTACCTGGAACGTTGCCAGATAACCACCATTGAAAGCATTAGCGGCTACAAAACAAAGCGCTTCGTAAGATACCTGAAACGCCGTGAAAACAAGCTGTACGGCTCAGGCTTGATGAACGCTAGTATAAATGTAGGGATAAGCAGCGTAAACAAGCTTTTTGAGTATTTAGGGCAGACAGGAAAACCCACACCGGAGAACCTTACATACGTTGAAGAACGCTATAAACCAAGAAACATATTAACCTTAAAGGAAATCAACCAACTGTATGAAACCACCTACCAGACACACCATTTTGCAAATGCAGAAACAAAGGCAAAACAGGAAGCCGTAAGCCAAAGGGACAGGGCAATGTTGTGTATTTACTATGGTTGCGGATTAAGAAAAAGCGAAGGCACAAACCTGGTTGTTAATGATATTTTAACCGAACGGAAACTGATCCACGTCCGCAAAGGCAAAGGCAGCAAAGAACGGTATATTCCGGTAACTGAAAACAACCTGAAACACATCACCGGATATCTACAAAACGGCAGGAACCTTTTACTAACCGAGAACGAAAGCGATAGCTTTTTTATCAACCAGTACGGCACAGCTTGCAGCGACCAGGCATTATCTGACAGGCTCGATAAACTTGTAAAACGCAGCCACAACAGCAGTTTACAGAACAAGAAACCAACTTTGCACACCCTGCGCCACTCAATAGCCACCCACCTTTTACAACAGGGCATGGAAATAGAAATGATACAGCAGTTTTTAGGGCATGCCAGTTTAGAAAGCACGCAGCTTTACACCCACATTTTAAACGAGCTATGACCGGGGAATTTAAAGCATACAGGCAAAAGAACGGCTACAGCGAAAAGACCATCAAAGTACAGAACTGCCATGTGAACCGCTTTACAAACTGGTGCATAAACAATAATATCAACTTAGTGGAAACCACCTACAACCAGGCTTTACAGTTTATTGACAGCGAAAGGAACAGGGGGATATTAAACCAAAGCATTATCAGGGAAATAAACTCAATCCGGATTTACTTCGATTATCTTTTGGAATCCGGAACCATTAAACAAAACATCATTAAACGGATAAAAATCAGGCAAAGCGGTAAGAAAGTAATCCCGGAAACCTTAACACCGCAGCAACTTGAAAATATTTACCAAAGCTTTATAAACCTACCAGAATGGGAACACAGGACAAAGATGGCAAAGGAACTTCATAAAAGAAACGTTGTAATACTTGGCTTACTTATTTATCAGGGCTTGACAAGCGGGGAAACCGCCAAACTGGAAACCAGCCACATAAATTTATCTGAAGGCAAAATTTACATCCCATCCACAAGGAAAAGCAACGCAAGGACCTTGAAATTACAAGCAAATCAAATACTACCAATCAAAAGCTACATCGAGGAATTTAACCCAAAAACTTACCTGTTCCCAACCAAAAAACACAGCGACATGATTTGTAAAATCGTAAGCCAGGCAAAGAAACTGCATCCTGAAAACTTGTCCGACAACTGGCGGATCATCGACAGCCGACAAATAAGAACCAGCGTAATTATGAACTGGCTGAAAACAAACAACATTAGGCAAGTCCAATACATGGCGGGACATAAAAGCATCCGAAGCACCGAACAATATAGAAGCCAGGATTTAACCGACCTTACAAAACAACTGGAACTCTTTCACCCGATGAGATAAACCCCACAAGCCGACACGCCCCACAGCAAATAAAACTCAGCCGTTTTTGCAAAACTCTCCCTGTCTTTTATTTGCTTCCCCTACGCCGACCCTTCCGTAATTTTTTCCGTCATGCTTTTTGTGCCGACCCGCTTACGGCACATTGCTTTTTTATTTTCAATTGATTGATTTTTAAGCGGTAAAAAAAAAGCAAAGAGCCGTCCCGACCCCACGAACAAAAAGACACGCCAGAAAAAATTACCCAAAGCTAAGTAACATAATAAACCTTATGGGAGCAGCCGCACGAAGCCCCGGCCAGACCAAAGCTGTCAGCCATAAGGGTTATTATGTTAAATAGCCGCACCCCTTCACACCCCGGCCCACGCCATCGCAGACAGCCGGCACATCCCGTTTTTGTTTTGAATTGTTTGATTTTTTAAGGTAAAACAAAACCGTGAAGAGCCGCCTGTCTGCCATCAAAGCGGTATCAAGCGCAGCAAAAAAGCAAGCCATCACACGAAAAGCCAAACCCGGTTTGCTTTTTTCCTGCCCTTGATGATTTGTTTTATCCACCGACAAACCCCGGCCACCTTAAAAACCGCATAGGCAAGATAAAGCCACCAGCCAACCCACGCAAGGTTGAAATGAATTTTTGAATATTTTTTTATAGTTGATTTTTTCTTTTAGTTGAACCCTGAAAGGCTCACGAACACCTTTGAAAATCATTAAACATGTGAGTAATAAAAAAATATCCAAAAAACCTTGCCTTCCCTCGCTGGCTTTGATTGGTTGCCTAAGCGGTTGTTAAGGTTCTTTCCGTTTTAAGCTACCAAATAAATAACAGCACAAAACCCCTTAAACCGAAACCTTAAGCAACTAAAAAGCAAAGTGGAATTTTAGGGCAAAAGGAAACGGAATAAATGTGCCTGCGGGGTTGGCTTTGCGGGTTTATGCCGGAAATCTTTTGACATAAAATTACACGGGGCTTAAATTTGCTTTAAGGGCTTTGGTTTATTGAATCCATAAGTTTTTAAATCCTTTTTATTTACAAATGTTCAACTTTACCTGAATGCTTGTTCTGTGTGCGGGTCGGCTGCGGGGCTATTTTACATAATGCCAGTTATAGCTGACAGTGGGCGTGCGTTAAATGAGATGGGCAGCCGGGCTGGCGGAGTAAGGTATGAACGACTGAAGCGTGGTTACCGGGCGGCCATGCGCTGGCCTTGCGGGCAACTGTTCTATAACTTGCATTATGTAAAGATAGCTTGGGGCACGTTTTTCCTGGCGTGCCTTTTTGTTTTGGGGCCAGCGCAGCTCTTTGTGACGCTTCAGCGTTACAATGTGCTGCAGAAGCAAGGGACAAAAAGCATGACAGGAAAACGTGCAGAATGGACGGCGTGGGGAGTAAGCAAAAGGGCGATGCTTGCAGGGAAGGTGGAATTTTGCTTACGTGGGGATAAGCTTAATAAAACCAGTTCTTTTCTTTTTCAACTGAAACGCTTAACAAACTGAAAAATAAACGGGTAAAAGGTGTTCAATTGAAAAAGAAAAAATTAGTATATTGCAGGGAATTACGTTCTTTGAATCAAAAGCCATGTACCTGGTCATTGAAAAGATGAAAACAAACGCCAAAATCTGGTTTTACTGGTAAGGGTATTGCCTGAATAACCCGCTCAAGTACACCGACCCATCAGGTGAAATAATTTTCACGATACTTGCTGCAATTTTTGCTCCACCGTTAGTACCTGCTGCAATGCAACTTGATATGGCATGGATGCAGGGAGGATTTAGTTCTATGGCAAATGGCGGAGATTTTTGGAGCGGTGCAGGAAAAGGTTTTGTAACAGGATTGATGAATGCAGGCCTCTCATTTTTGAATGTTCCGGGGATTATACCAAATGGATTACTGCATGCCGGAGGAAATGTATTGGCAAATGGTATCACAAATACCATGTATGGACAAGACTTTTTTGAAGGGGCAGGATTTCAGGCTTTGACTGGTTTTGCAGGTGGGGCTTATACCGGTTATCAGCTGTCTGATGCAAGCGGTTTAAATTACTGGTGGGGAACTGATCAATCAAAATGGGGTTACAACCTTAACCAGTGGTCTTTGGCTTGGTGGGATAAACCGGACAGGATTGTTTTTGATGATGTGAAAAACAGAGGTGCTGGAAAGATTAATTGCATGGGAAAAAGCCTTCATGACCTATACGGTGGTGCTGAACAAGAGTGGGCTGATTACACATTTGGAGGAAAAGGAGAATACGGGAATGAATATGAAACGATGTGCAGAATTAGAGATGATGGAGGAAGTGTGATGAAGTACTCAGGAGACAATGAAATAATGACCTATGATAATATTTCGGCTCTAAATCAATCTGGAGGAAGAGGAATGATAACAGTTGATAATTATAGAGGAAGTGGTGAGGGACACGCAATGGCTGTGAAAAAGATATTATATGTTCCAGGTAAAAGATTTGATGTAGTACTTTATGACCCTTATCAAGGAAACAGATACTTAATGAGAAATTTTAAACAAGGAACAACATTAGGTCAGAATCTGCGGTTTTGGTTTATTAATCTTTAAAATATAGGAATGATGGGAAAGATTACTTTATTTATACTAAAATATAAGATAGTACGTTTAAGCATCCTGTGTTTTTCTTTTCTTGTACACAAAGCCTATTCACAAAACCCAGGTGATAGGTTTGTAAACCAAAACTGTGAGCATATTCATTTTGTAAATGACACGTTAATTGACTTTATGTTAACCGGAGGTTATCAGGGATGGCTTCCAACAATGTATCATGGGGCTGGAAAGTATAAGATCGAAAATGGCCAATTAATCATTATTGTTGATAATTATAAGGTTGATTCCGTAATTAGAAGGAAGGATACTGATTCAAATTGTGTGGATTTTAAAGAAAGAAATGCTGGAATTAATAAGTACCATATTGAAATACTGTCTGACGAAGTAATAAAATTGATTGGGCCAAACATAGATAACTTTCATAAGCTTAATAGACGGAGGTTTTTAAAATCATTTATAAATTGGCCGTGGAAGTGGAGTTTTAAAAAGCAACATTGGTACGATCCGAGGGTAATACAGCTATATAATACAAGTAAGTAAAAAATTAATAGTGGAGCCTGGCTAGATGTGGCCAGGCTTTCTTAATGTTTAATAATCTCAAATAGTTTATCCACAACTTGTTCAAATACATCCGGTTTAACCGTTCCAATTTTACGGTCAATAATGCTTTTTTCGGCAGTAAACAGCCTGTTGGGCCTTATATTGCTTGGTTTGTTTAGAGAACCTTTTGTAAAATCAGAATTATCCAAAGCAATGGCGTAACCGTCTTTTATAAACTGGCTTGTAATTTGGCAAAGAATAATATCATCGCCTTTCAGGTCGGCCAGTACCATTGCCGGCCTTTTCTTTGATGCCGACAAATCCGAATACGGGAACGGCAAAACAACGATATCGCCTTTTACAAATCTTTCCATGCTTCATCTTCTTCAGGTAACAGCCAATCTTTGGCCAATACTTTTTCACTTGCAAAATGGGTAAGGATATTATTGTTTTCCGGTGTTTGTTTTGTTTCCTTTTTCAAAACTTCTGTTAACCTAAGTTTTTCTTTATAAGGTAACTGCCTTACAAGGTCAACCACCTGGTTAAAATTAAGCGGTAGGTTTATATTTAAATTTGCAGCTTCCATAATCGTAAAATTTTAAATACCATATGCTTGTTTAGCCTTGTAGTCCCTTAAGAAAGCATCCATCAATGCGAACAAATGGGTTTTGTTTTCCTTATCAAGTAGCTGGATGTCCTGAATCCTTTTTACAATGCCTTTGTCCAGTATTAGATTAGTCTTGCCTACCAAATAATCAAGAGAAACCTCCAAAGCTTCAGCAATCTGAGAGGCCATTTCAATAGAGGGCTTTACTTCGTCCCGTTCGTATCTCCCGATTACTGCCCCATGCACCCCAATTTTTTTTGCCAGTGCATCTTGCGAAATTTTTTTCTCTTTTCGGACTTCGCTAAGCCTGTTTCCAAAAGTTATTGACTTCATAAATGTAGTAAAAACAACAGTTAAACCAACTTTTCAACAAAAATACAAAACATAAATGTATTAATCAAACTATAAAAATCTTGCTTTATTAAGATTGATTTGTTATGTTTGCAACAGATATGTAGTGAAAAAAATATTTTTATATGGAAATCCAGGAAATAAAACAACGGTTAAACATCTTTTCAGTCCTGCACCATTACGGGATCAAACCAGACCGGAACAACCAAATAAAATGCCCATTCCACGAAGACGACAAACCAAGCTGCCGGATATATACTGAAACAAACACTTTCCATTGCTTTGGTTGTGGTGCAACAGGCGACCAGGTAGAATTTATAATGCTTATGGAAAAATGCACCAAGCATGAGGCTATATTAAAAGCCAAGCAGCTTTGCGGAGTACCGGAACTGATAAACAATAAGAAAACCATAGCAAAAACACTTACGGCAAACAATACCGAAATCTTAACCCAAGCCTTTACCCATTTTGCACGAAGTTTAAACGCCAAGCCAAAGAAAGCAATCGAATATCTGGAATCCCGAAAACTTGATTATAAGAAACTGTCCATTGGCTACGATGCCGGAACATTGCACAAAGTAAACGGGACGACAGAGAAACAAAAACAACTTTATTTACAAGCAGGGTTGTTAAAGCCTGATAAGTTTGGCAGGGAAAACAACTATTACACGAGGTTTAACGGCTGCATTGTTTTTCCATTGCTCGACAAAAACGGAAACATTGCCAGTTTATACGGGAGACATATC
>Ga0315547_1002945_pt1 | contig 11429 bp, 9 predicted proteins | sample SalMarSW160240MG_2_FD_202542 | JGI IMG/M metagenome (GOLD analysis project Ga0315547, IMG submission 202542) | Salt marsh sediment microbial communities from the Plum Island Ecosystem LTER, Massachusetts, United States - Salt Marsh Sediment SW1601-240 ... | reverse complement strand
AAGCCAAAAAACTCTTAAGCCAATTTTCCACCTCAAGTTAAGGTTTTGATCAAAAATAAACGGTGGATTTAGAATTAAAGTATTGTTCATTGTTTTGTGGCTGCCCTTAATTTTGCGCTGCGGGAGCAAGGATTAGTTTTAATTTCTATTTCGCTTGCAGTCACTGGTTTCTTAGTTATTATCTTTATGCCTTTCTCTTCTTTAAAAAATCTCTTAACAATTCTGTCTTCTAAGGAATGAAAGGAAATTACTACGATTTTTCCCTTTGGCGCTAAGATTTCTATAGCTTGAGGAAGAACTTTTTTTAAATTATTCAGCTCATCGTTAACAGCAATCCTTAGCGCCTGAAATATTCTGCTAAAAGAATAAACTTTTGATCTTTTAATTATTTCCTTTAATTGAAAAGTTGTTTTGATAGGTCTCTCCAGAACAATTTTTCTGGCAATTCTTCCGGCAAAACGTTCCTGGCCATATTCTTTTAATATCCTTTCAATTTCTTCTTGGGAATACTTGTTTATAATTTCTCCAGCTGTTAAATTATTATCCAAACTGTACCGCATATCTAGGGGCTCATCTTTTAAAAAAGTGAATCCCCTACCCGACTCTTCCAAATGCCAAGAAGACATTCCCAGATCAAGTAAAATTCCATTCACCGGTTCAAGCTTATATTTCCTAATAATTCTTTTTAAATTGCTATAAGAATCATTAATTAAAATCAATCTATCATGTTTTTTTATTCGCAGCTTTTTATATAAATCAGAGTCTATTTCAATTCCTAATACTTTCCCGTTAGGCTTAATTCTTTCCAGAATAGCAGCCGTGTGTCCTCCTCCTCCGATTGTTGCATCAATAAAATTTTTATTGGGTTCGGGTTTTAAATATTCCAGGACTTCTTTTTGAAGAACGGGTTTGTGTATCATTTTTAAATTCCTAATTCTCCGAGTTTGGAAACTAAACTATCAAGTTGTTTTTCCGCTTTATTCTTATAGATCTCCCACTTCTTAGAATCCCAAACTTCCAATCGATCAGTAAGCCCGTAAACTATTACATTCTTTTTTAATCCGGCATATTTTTTTAAATAATCCGGGATAAGAATTCTTCCTAATTTGTCGGAAATGACTTCCATGGCTGCGGCCAATACTACTCTGGCAAATTTTCTCGCTTCGGGCTGGCTAATCGGCAACTTGCCTAATTTATCGGCCATTACTCCCCACTCTTTCTCGGAATAAACAACCAAACACTTATCTATGCCTTTAGTTACTACAACCTTTTTCCCCAGCTCCTTCCGAAACTTAAACGGAAGAGATAATCGTTTTTTAGCATCAATTGTATGTTTATATTCTCCTGTAAGCATATTGTTGAGTTATCCCCCACTTTTGGTAGTTTTCCCACACTTTTCCACAACTATCCACTGTACTTCTATTGTATCCCACCCTATAGGGTTGAGTCAACATTTATTAAACCCTTAAAATTTACCTTAAAATCGCTATTTTATACACAGAATATCCACACCCTTTAGAGTGCGGGATTCGAACCAGAGTCAAGTTTAGAAGAGAAAGAATAGGTTAAGTTCAAAGCGTTCCGATCGAAGGTGTGTCCTCAAGACACACCGAGGAGGAAGAACGCAGAAATTGACCTATTCTTTCCTTCCCTCTGGGCGGGCGTATTTTATCTATCTTCTGCGTTGTTCGTCGCTTATGTATCACAGAGGATACATTTCACTCCTCACGCCTTGAAGATAGATAAAATATGCTCCGCTAAATTGATTCTGGTTCGTATCCCACACTCTTTATCAAAAACCCCCGCTTAGCGGGGGTTTTTTGATAAAAAACTTATTCGGCAGGATTAAAACTATCTATCAATAGAAGGTGGAACAGGCGAACTAATAAAACCTCCCCCGCCCAAAATTTCTTCTAAGGTTTTAGTTTTTATTCGCCCGATAAGATTATTCGACCTTTTTAATTTAAGACTATATATCTATACAATAGCGAATCAAGGTTCCCCCGCTTAGCGAGGGGTTCTTAGACAATGGCTTGGCCGAAGGGCAAACATTCAAGGTTCCCCCGCTTAGCGGGGGGTTCTTATCTTAGAATTAATTTAAACTCTTTAGGATCAATCTCTACTTTCTGGCCTCTTTTTAGCTTATCGGAAAGCAAAGCGGAAGCTAAAACGTTTTCTACCTTATCTTGAATTACTCTTCTCATTTCTCTGGCTCCGAAAACCGGATTGTAGCCCAAATTAACTATTTTTTCTTTAAGGGGTTTAGTAATTATAAACCCAATTCCCTTATCTTTTAAATTCTTTTTTAAATCCGAAAGCATAAGTTCTGCGATATCCAATAAGTTTTCCTTGCTTAAGGGCTTGAATAGAACTACCGCATCAAAACGATTAATGAGTTCCGGTCTGAATATTTGTTTTTCAAAAAGATGATTTAAGAGCTTCTGCTTAACTCCTGCCCATTCAACTTTCTCTTTTAGGGCCTTTAAAATCACCTTATAACCCGCATTGCTGGTAGCAATAATTATAGTACTTTTAAAACTAACCTTTCTGCCAAAACCGTCTGTAATATAGCCCTCATCAAAAACCTGTAAAAACAAATTTAAAATATTAAGATCTGCTTTTTCAATTTCATCCAAAAGAACTAAAGAAAAAGGATTTTCTCTAACCCGAGTAGTTAAAAGCCCTGTTCCGCCCGACCCCCCAATTAATCTGGAAATATCTTTCGTGCTTTGAAATTCTGACATATCCAATCTTATCATTTTTTCTTTGGCTCCGAAATAGGAATAAGCCAGAGCTTTTGAGGTTTCGGTCTTGCCAACTCCGGTGGGACCTAAAAACAGAAAGCATCCCATCGGGCCTTTTCTAACTGTAACTTCCGATCTAGCCCTCCTTAAAGCGGTAGAAACTTCTTTTACCGCTTCTTCTTGATTAACAATTCTCTGATGAATTAAATTTTCTAAATTGAGCAAAATCCCCTTCTCCTTAGCTTCTATTTCTCCTACCGGAACTTCGGTTTTTTCGCTAATAATCGTATCCACATGTTTTGGCAAAACTATATTGCCTTGAGCAGAGTTTATAACATATATAACTACTTCATCTAAAATCTTTATGGCTTTCTCAGGAAAATGAAGGGAAGGAAAATAACGGTCGGTCAAAAAAATTATTTCCCGGAAAGCAGGATAAGAAACAAAGATTTTGTGTTTTTTTTCAAGAAAAAAAGTTAAATATCCTAAAAGCAAAAGAGTCTCCCTTTGAGAAATTCCTGAAACTTCTACTTTTTCAAAAAAAGATAAAATGGTTGAATTTCTTTCAATATGGCGATGAAGACCCTCGTAATTTGTAATAGCTATAAATTGAAATTGGGGAAAACGCAAATAAGGAGTAATAATTCCGGAAATATCAATAATTCCCGGCTTGCTAACCTGACTAATATAATTATGAAATTCATCAATTACTAAAATAATATTGCCTGCTGAAACCACCTCCTGAAAAATCTTATCTAAGGTCGCCTCAACTTCTTCCATACTCTCAAGACTGGCTAATAAAGTGGGTAAATCCAGTTCAACTACCCTCTTATAGTTCACCCCAACCGAGCTTTTTCCCCTAAGGCTTTTTTTAGTTAAAGCATAGATTATGCTCCGCTTACCAGTGCCGGGCCCTCCAACCAGTAAAACATTATTAATTTCTTCCCGTCCTAAAACCCTTTCTATCATTTCTATTTCTTTTTTATGGCCGACGAACCCCAAATCTTTTTCCCCGAGAGATTCTGTTAAGTCATGGGAATATTTATCTAAAGTTATGGTGTAACCAGCCGTCCACTGCCTGGCTAAAGTCCCTCTTTTGGCCAGATTTTCATATTCCCAAAATCTTTTCTTTCTTTTGGCCTCTTCTTCAATATTTTCCATCCACCAGACTAAATTTTCAATATCCGCTTCTTTAAGCTTATTATTAATCAAAACCCTTTTAAAAGCCGGGTCGTGTTTAGCAAGAGCAGATAAAACATCTCCTATTTTAATTCTGGCATGGTTGTTTTTCTCAGATATTTTCAAAGCTTCAAAAATGGTTTCTTGAAAACCTTTGGAAATATCAGGAAGGCCCTTTTTAAAGGTTGGCAAACTTTTTAACTCGGCTCTTAGCTCTTTTTCAACTGCTTTCGGATCTAAAAGAACTCGGGAGAAAATAAAACCTAATTCGGGATTATTCTTTAAAAGAAAGTAGAAAAGATGAGTTGGAGTGACTTCCAAAGACCTGGCAGATCTTATAGCTTTATTAACAGCCCCAGCTGCTTCAAAGCTTAAAAACTCAGCCAAATTATATTTCTGGTGATTTAAATTTGCCTGACGAAGAGTAACTTTAAGTTTCGGATTTTTCAGTTTTAAATTAAAAAAACTTTCTTTAATCCAAGAAGAAATAGTACAAACTAGAAAAATTATAGAAGTTCCTAACAAAATTCGATTGGTTCTTTCAGAAAAATCCTCAGGTATAAAACCATACAAAAATATCAGAAAAACAAAAACAAATAAAATAAAAAACAACATCTTTAAAATCTTGGCAAACTTAAAAATCGGAAATTCTCCCCATCTCACTGCCTGATATATCTGCGTTTTTTTGAGGTTAAAATTAAACATATTACTCTCTTACCACTAACCCCCTCTTTTCTGCTCCTTCCGCATAGTGCTGCCAAATTTGAGCTGATGATAAACCTTCAGCGTAGACGCGGACCTCGTCAATTAAACCGTTAGCGCGTCTTCCAATAAACAATGGATTGCTAACATTATTTCCTATTGTTATTCCGCTGGGATCTCCATTTAACGTACATTCTGTCATTTTTTTACCATCCATAAATATATCCATATCAGAACCATTAAAGCTGGCTGCTAAGAAATGCCACTGGCCTGATTGGAAAAAATCAGCGTCAATCGGACAATTTATGTAATATGTGTTTATTAAACTATCGTCCCAGATAATAAATCTTATATTTGTAGCAATTCTAAGAAAATTGAAACTGCTTGTTTTTTGGGCGGCATTATAAAAGAACGCAGTCGTATCTACCCATCCACTGATTGTTATAGATTTTAAGCCTTCAGCGCTAAAGTTAGATACCTCAAGCACGCTGCTAAAGGGACTAGCAGTAGTGTCCATTGCTTCGCCTACTATCCCTTCTCCTCCGCTGGTAATAACAGCGCCGTTTACAAGAGTGCCGTCGTTATTGTTGCCACTAGTGTCTTTTACTGTTGTTCCGACAACACTATCAAAAGTCCATTCTCCCACAATATCAGCTCCTAAAGCGTGATAAATCTGAGTGCTAAATTGAAGGCTAGCAGTGGTTTTGGCTTTATCTCTGGAGTTTTTAGTAGCCACCAAAACGATGCTAGTCAATAATCCAATAATCGCAATCACGACCAATATTTCAATTAAGGTAAACCCTTCACCTTTTTTTAATCGATGTTTTGTATTAAAAATCTTAATTAATCGAGAAAGGTGAAGGTTGAATGCTTTTTGTTTGTTCATATTGTTAAAAAGTTTACCAATTACTAATTTATTATTAAACATTGAATCATAATAAAAGATTAATCCCGAAAATTAGGCTTAAAGCTAAAAGGAATGGCAAAACCATCCATCCTAAAAATATAATTATTCCTATCAAAACTATAAGAATTTCCAACATAAGGCCTGTTATTATAAGAACAATCCTCAAAATAGCTCCGATAATCCGGGACATTATATTAAAGACAAAAACCTGCAAATTCTCCCACACTTCACATACCGGCTTATAAAAATAACGATATTTATGCCAATGAGAAAAGAAAGTTTTTAGGAGAACAACCAGGGAAAAATAATTTAAGTTAAACCAAAGAAAATTCTGCCAAGCTTTCAAAATTGCTTTAGGCCTGTCATAAAACTGCCAAGTTAGGGCTTGCAAAAAAATACTCATTGTTATATTATACCCCGTAGAAGAAATTTAACAAAGTTTTCTTCCAGAAAACTTAATACCGTAGGTAGTTAAATTTTCTCTACAGGGTTATACTACATCTGATAAAAAACAAAAACAGTTCTTTAAAAAGAAAACAATATTGTATTTAAAGAAAGGGTACGAGAATGAATAAAGAGATAAAAAGCTGGATTCTTCAGAATTTAGCCAACTTTGTTACCTGCCTTGGATTATTAGGAGCTATCTGGATTCTTGTAGTCGCTATAACTGATCCTAAGGAAATTTGGCTAATAATAACATTGGCTATATTTGTTTGTTTAACTGATTTAGCTGATGGAATAATAGCAAGAGAATTAAAACAAACGAGCGTCTTCGGAGCTGCTCTGGACCGATTAAGAGACAAGGTTTTTGTTATACCGACCACAATTATCTTAATCTGGTATTACCGCCAGGCAATAGCAGATCTGCCTGTTGTCCTGCTCACTTTTACTTGGGCATTAATAGCTCTGATAATTTTCTTTGAAATTGTATTTCTTGCCGGCTGGTGGATTTTTATATGTAAAAGACTGCGAGTTGGAACCACTAAGCGCGGGAAAGAAAAAACCTTTGCTGAATTTTCAGTAATAATAATCTGGCTGATTTCGCTAACTATAGAGAGGTACTCTCAGATTTCTGTTTTTCAATATTCAATCTGGATAATTGATCTGGCACTGTTTGTAACAGCTCTTTATACTCTGGCATCGGTGAAAGATTACTATCAAAAATATAATGAATTAATTAACAAAGAAAACACAAAAAAGTCCCGCTAAGCGGGACTTTTTCTATCCGAATTGCCAAACAACCCCATGTATGATATATAATATATTATTGTGAATGTTTTCCCAATCAAGATAGTTCTTTAAAAAGGAGATAGGAAATGAAAAGGTTATTCTATAAACGGCTGAAAAAGTGGTTTTTCCAAAATTTGGCTAATACCGTTACTGTTTTTGGACTAATAGGAACTTTCTGGCTTTTGGTGATAGCTATAAGCAGTCCCGGACAATTATGGTTAATACTAATCTTAGCCGGATTAGTCGGCCTAACTGATTTAGTTGACGGCTTAGTAGCAAGGCATTTAAAGATTAAAAGCAAGTTTGGCTCTGCCTTGGATCGTCTGCGAGACAAAATCTTTATCTGCCCTCTTTTGATTATTTTAGCCTGGTGCTATTCCGACTCGCTAAACACTGCCTCAATTATTATTGGCACCCTTACTAAAGCTCTGGTAGTTGTGATAGTCTTGCTTGAGAGCTTACTTTTAACTGCTTGGCTTATTGGTATAATTAAAAAGCTTGATGTCAGTTCAAACCAATACGGAAAAATTAAAATGTTCTGCGAATTCTTCGTGGTTATATTCTGGCTAATATCACTAACCGTAAAAAAGTACCTTGATTTTTCTTTAATCCATTTTTCAATATACTTAATTGACTTGATTATGGTTATAACTATTTATCTGGCAATACGAAGCTTGGAAGGTTATTACCAAAAATACAACAATAAAAATACAAAAAAGTCCCGCTAAGCGGGACTTTTTCTATGTAGGCAATGCAGGACTCGAAGGAGTTGCCCGAAGGCATTCCCTCGTCCCGCTGTGGCGGGACTCGAAATTCAGGGAGCAGGTTCTCGCCACACAATTATCAAATAAAAATTTAAAAGCACTTTCAGTGCTTCAAATTTCTATGTGGGCAATGCAGGACTCGAACCTGCGACTTCATCGATGTGAACGATGCGCTCTACCACTGAGCTAATTGCCCAAATTGCGAAGCGCTCATATCTATATTATAATGAAGATGAACCACTATGCAAATTTTTGAATTACATTTTAACCCCAAGCTCAAAGAAGAACAAATTTTTGATAGTTTTGTTTATGAGCCGGAAAATATTTATGAAAAAAAACTGGGAAGTTTATACATAGTCGGAGAACTTCAGAATACATTTCCTCAAAACCTCAAGTTTTTAGACAATCTTGCCAAAGTTATTAAAAAAAACTATTATACCCTTTCCCCTAAATCTCCCGAAAAAGCTCTTTTCCAAAGTTCAAAAAAAGCAAATGAATTTTTAGACCAAGAAATAAAAAAAGAAAATGTCAGTTGGCTGGGAAATTTAAATTTTGCCATCCTTTCTCTAAAAACCAAAAATCATTTCTTAAATAATGGAAGCGCTGGATTTGATCTAACTTTTACAAAAACCGGCGATCTTAAAATTCTATTGCTTAGAGGCGGACAATTAATTAATATCGGCAAGAACTTAGAGCGCCGGGGAATTGAACCCTATCCGGTAAAAGTTTTCCTTAATATCGCCTCGGGCAAATTAATTCAGGACGATGTAATTATGGTTTGTACAAAAAGTGTTTTTGATTTTTTCCAACAGCAAAACCTATTAGCCAAAATCACCCAAGTATCCAATCAAAACGGAATTGATTCTAAAAAATTAAAAGACATTCTCCCCTCTTCTCTTTTTACTAAGGGCGAGGGTTCAAAAGTTTCCGGAATATGCTTTCTGGCTGCCGTGAAGCCCGAATCCCAGTCGGCAAGACAATCTAAGCCTCTTCTTTTTGAAAAAGAAGAGAGATTTTCTTTATCTCAAACTTTCTCTCCCCTTCTAAAACCCATAAAAGCTATCACTAATGTATTTGAAAGTCATGTTAGATTTTTAACTAAAATTTGTAAAAGTAAAAAACTCTCTTCTAAAATATCTCTTCCGAAACTGCCCAAGTTAAAGATTCCAAATTTCAAAAATCTACTAAAGATTAAATTGAAAGAGACTATTTCTCTTCCAAAAATTAAAGTTCCTAAAATCCCCAATCCATCTATAGAAAAATTTCGACATTCAAAAAATATTAAAAAAAAGTTAATTTTAATCCTTAGCTTAATCTTCTTTCTGATTCTGGGATTTTTGATCTTTAAACAAATGGGAAGTAAAAAAGAAAGAGAAATTGAAATTTCTTTAAATGAAATACAAAAAAAAGTTAATCAAGCAGAGAATTACTTAATCTTCAAAGAAGAAGAAAAAGCCAACTCTTTATTGAAAGAGGCCTGGGGAGAAATCCTTCCTCTGACTGAAGGAGAAACTTCCCTGAAATCCGATGCCCTTTCCTTAAAACAATCCATTGAAAAAACTTTGAAAGAGTTAAATAATTTGGAAGAGATTGCCAATCCCGAAGTTTTAACCGAATTGAATCCTGAAGAGTCAGATGTTGAGCATAAAAAAACATTATATTCTTTCTCCGGCTCCGGTTCGCTCTTTTCTCCTCCAAGCACTATTTTTATACTTAAAAACGGGGAGTGGCAGGAAGGCAATATCAACCTGCCTGACTTTGATTTTAATCTTGATCTATTCGCCTCTTATTATTCAAGCCTTTACTTTTTAGACAAGGAAACCTGCAAAATTATCAAATATTCATCTTTGGGAAATTCAAAATGGAGTTCGCCCAAAAAATGGAGCGAATCTTCAGAAAAAAATTGTTCTAACCCGAAATCAATAGCCATTGACGGCTCGGTCTGGGTTCTTAATGAAGATAATTCAATTACTCTTTATTATAAGGGTGTTTACCAAAAAACTATAACCTTTAATTTCTTCCCCTTCGAGGAAAACATCACCGTAATTAAGACCAATGCCAACCTTTCTTATCTTTATCTTTTAGAACCCGTAAAAAAGCGAGTAATTATTACCGACAAAGCTGGAAAGATTATCAAACAGTTCCAAAGCGAAAAGTTTGACAATCTCAAAGACCTCTCTATTTCCGAAGACGGCAAAACAATCTGGCTTCTAAACGATTTAAAGATTTATAAAATAAATTTTTAATTTAAGCAATAAAACAATACTATTTAAAAACCCCGCCAAGGCGGGGTTTTTAAAATTGAAATATTTTTGTATTTTTAGATTTGCTCTACTATATTTTTATTCTTTTTTCTTTTTCTTTCTAATTAACGGAATTAACAAGCATAAAGCAAACAATACAATCACTGATGCAATTAAAAGCCAGCAATAAGGACAATAAAAACAATAGAAAGCTACCAATAAAATTATAATAAGCGGCAAAACCCAGGGCCATTGTTTTTCTTTACCTTCTTTGCTTTTCTTTTTTCTAAAAAAGGAAAACAAAACAATTAATATAACCGCGAGGGCAATTAAAAACCAACAGAGATTTCCCTGGGTGAAAAAACCACCCGCTGCTAAAAATCTTCCCAAACCTGTTAATGGCTTCTTTTCTGTTGTCTTTGTTGTTTGGGGTAGTTCTATTTCCTCTTCTTCTTCCTCCTCCTCTTCTTCCTCGCCTGTTATTGGGCCTGGTTCTTCTTCCTCTTCTTCTTCCTCCTCCTCTTCTTCTTCCTCACCTATTATTGGGACAGGTTCCTCTTCTTCCTCCTCTTCCTCCTCTCCAATTCCAGTAAGAGTAGTGAAATTATGTTCAACAGTTATCGCGAAAGAACCATGAGAAACGCATCGGTAATAATATATAGCGCCCGGAATAAGACCGGTAATGGTTACCGAATGAGCGGTCACTTTCTCAATACCACTATCATCTCCTTCTTTTGAATAAGCATAGCCGTATTTTGGCGGACCCTCGCTTAAATCAAATTGTCCCGGAATGGTATCATAAATTATTTGGCTAGTAGACGAATAATTAGTAGTCCAGGTAATTATTACGCTGATTTCTGCAGGAATAACTGTTACAGGTTCGCGTATAGTCAATCCTCGGGGCAAACCTCCTCCACCGCCTCCGCCGCCGTTTTCTTCTTCTTCCTCTTCTTCTTCCTCTTCTTCGCCTCCCGGCCCCTGAAATCCAACTAAAATATCAAAACCAGTTGTTTTCTCCTGCCATTTATTTTCCTCTCCCGATGGAAAAGTAATCTCAAACTCATATTTTTTGAAACTATTAGCTGGCACACCAGAAAGATCGGTTTCGCCATCTTCATAAAAATTAAATAAAGTTTTCTCTCCGGCTGAGCCACCGTATAAATCGCTACCCCCATCTTCCCGGATAATAATTGACAAGGCCCGAGATAAATCATCTCCTGGTGTATTATCAGGATAAGGAAAACCTGGAAAATTTATAGCTTCAGCGATAATTGGCTGGATCTGATCGCTATTGTTGGTTACTTTTACCCAACGGGTAACACCCTCTCCTGGCAGAAAGTTTGCTTCGTCAAACAAAGGAGTTTTCTCAAAATCAACATCCAAATTACTTTGAGCAAAAACTGGGCTAGCAAAAAATAATCCTATTCCTAAAACAATTAAACTTGTACTAAATATTTTATTCATTTTCTATATTATCATTATTTAATTTAGGCTCTGGTTCGGGTTCGGGCTCGGGCTCGGGTTCGGGCTCGGAATCAGGCTCTTTCACCCCAGGCGGATCAGCCTCGGGCTGAGGTTCAGGTTCTTTCAACGGTTCTGATTGAGAGTCCTCTATCAGAATTTCCTCCGGAGTTGGATCCTCAACCGGCTCTTCCATTAC
>Ga0315547_1002943_pt1 | contig 11435 bp, 7 predicted proteins | sample SalMarSW160240MG_2_FD_202542 | JGI IMG/M metagenome (GOLD analysis project Ga0315547, IMG submission 202542) | Salt marsh sediment microbial communities from the Plum Island Ecosystem LTER, Massachusetts, United States - Salt Marsh Sediment SW1601-240 ... | reverse complement strand
AAGCTCATGAATCACGAAAAGAGCAATGCATATGGAGCAGGCTAGTCCTACTGCCAGGCCTATGACATTAATGAACACATAGGAACGCTGGCGGATGATGTTCCGGAGGGCAAGCTTTATTAAATTTGCAAACATGAGTGAATTTTTTTATTCTTATTATCGGTTCATCGTGATACGCTCAGGGTCACTAATTAAAGGCACAAGTTAACCATTTTTTTTTCCCACTCATTACTCACAACTCACCTCTCAACTCTTTTACCAATGAAATAATATTCCTGACTACTGTCAGGCAGCCATCATTCATCATTCCACAATCATTAATCTTTTACCCCAGGCCCCATGCTCTATTCCCTCTGTCTCACCGTCACTTCGTCTCTTCGTCACTCCTTCTCACTCATACCTGAGTGCCTCAGCAGGATTGGTCCGGGATACTTTAAACGCCTGGAAACTGACGGATAACCATGCAACGACCAGGACAATCCCGAGGGACAGCAGGTAGGGTAACGGGGACCAGGGAATTCGAAAATAGAAATTCTGCAACCATCCTTTCATCACAAAATACCCTACAGGCCAGGCAATAAGTGTAGAGATCCCAACAAGGATGATAATCTCTTTCGAAAGCAAAAGAATGATTGTAGATGCTGAAGCTCCATTTACTTTCCTGATCCCAATTTCCCTGGTTCTTTGCTCTGCTGTGAACGATGCAAGTCCGAACAATCCCAGACTGGCAATCAGAATAGCAAGGATTGAAAAGACCAGCGACAGAACCCCGGTCCTTCTGTCCTCCTGGTATATGGAATCGAAATCTTCATCCATAAAAAAGGATAACATGGGATCATTGTCGGAAAATTCCTTCCAGAGTTTTTCTATCTGTGATATCGTTTTTTGTTTATTTTCTTCGGTAAGACGGATAGAGATATATCCCCATTGGGTAGACTTATCCTTAATTATCAGTATGGCCGGAAATATCCTGTCATGGAGCGATTGATAATGGAAATCATTAATCACCCCAAGTACGTTCAGATAGGCAAACCCGCCAATCTGATCGATTGGCATCATGAACCTGAAATCATATGGAGCTTCCAGTCCGAACTGTTTAACAGCACTCTCATTCACCAGGCAGGCAGCACTGTCCGAAGCAAAATCTTCAGAGAAAAACCGACCTTCAACAATTTCCATTTCATACGTTTCGGCAAATTGATCATCCACCCAGAATGTTTGCATCAGGTATGTGTTTTCACTGGGTTCGCCTTCAATCCAGTATCCATTGTTATTGTTTGTGTGTCCGGGAACTGCTGTTGAGTGGGTTACGCTAACCACTCCGGTAAGTTTTTCAACTTCATCAATGAATGTTTGTTGTCGATCTCCCAGTGCTTGAACCCTCCTTAAGACCAGTAGATTCTCTTTTGTAAAACCGAGGTCTTTATCTATCATAAAATGAATCTGACTAAATACTGAAATTGTTCCAAGGATAATGGCGATTGATACCGTCATCTGGAAAACCACAAGGATACTTCTGAGAATAATGCTCCTGGTTCCCATCTTCATTGAACCCGTTAAAACTGCCACAGGACGAAACGATGCAAGGAAGAATGCAGGGTATATCCCCGATAAAAATCCCATGATGATGCCCAGAACAACCAGGCCCGGAATGGTATACCATTCAAGATAATTCACCTGTAGATTAAGGTGTATTAGATTGTTAAATACACTGATCAGTAATTCAACGATCATGATTCCCAAAATAAGGGAGATAAAAGTGAGAACAAATGACTCGAACAGGAATTGGGTGATGAGGCTTTTTCGTGTCGAACCGACAACCTTTCTTATTCCAACTTCTTTTGAACGTCCGGCAGATCGTGCAGTTGATAAATTCATATAATTGATTCCGGCAATGACAAGAATTAACAGAGCAATCAATGAGAATATATAGATATACCTCACATCGCTGGAAGGCTTGTGCGGATGTTCGATGTTTGAATTCAGGTGTACGCTAAGCAGTGGAGTAAGAAAATACCCGTAGCTATTGCCTGCTTTAATAAATTCATCAAGGGATACACCCAGTATTTGTTCAATCTGCGGCCCCACATTTTCCATCACCATGGTATTGATTTTTTCCTGGAGCTTTTCCTGGTTAACATTCTTATCGAGAAGGACATATGTATTGCACCAATTGGATACCCAGAAGCCATCATTCGCACGGTCGTTCGTAACAAGGGAGCCTAATATATTGAAGGCAAAATGGGAAGACTCGGGAACATCTTCCATCACTCCGGTGACCGAATAGAGTACAGTATCCGTACTAACTTTCAGCATTTTTCCAATTGGATTCTCATTTCCAAAGTATTTCTTTGCTGCAGTTTGTGTAAGCACCAGCCTCCACGGTGCAGAAAGGGCCGTTTTTCGATCTCCGATGATCAGAGGGATGGAAAAAATGTCAAAAAAGGTGGAGTCAGCGAACATGATACCATCTTCAACAAAACTTTTATCCTGGTATTTGATCACCGTTTCGCCCCATTTCTCAATTCGTACGGCATTTAAGACTTCAGGCAGAGAAGTGATCATGGTTGGGCCCAGGGGCGAACAGGTCCACGCCCCTTCCATTTCCGTTGCCCCCATTTTCCCCTTTAGAACCATCATGCAGATTTCATTGGCATGCTCATTGAACCTGTCGTAATTCAACTCATGAAGGACAAACAGAGCGATTAAAATACTGCAAGCGAGGCCTGTTGCCAGACCAATAACATTGATAAAAACATATGATCTCTGACGGAACATGTTCCGGAGGGCAAGTTTTATGAAATTAGCAAACATGTTTTCAGGGTTGGTGGTTGTTATTTCGTAAGGAATATCTTGTCCCTGCAAGTTAGTATATTAACTGGATACTTGCAATACTGAACAGGGACCGTTAAGGGAAATAAGTTATATGTTAAATGTTAATAGTTGGGATAAAATGTCAATCTCTAATGAGATCCTGAATCAAGTTCAGGATGACCAAAAATTTGACTTTTGAGACAGCTCCGAGTTTGACTAATGCTTTTCGCTTCACAAGTTTGCGAAAACCAAGTCTCACTCATACTTCAGTGCCTCAGCCGGATTAATTCGGGATGCTTTCACTGCCTGGTAACTAACAGACAGCCACGCAACGACAAGGACAATTCCAAGGGATAGCAGGTAGGGTAACGGTGACCAGGGTACCCTGAAATAGAAATTCTGCAACCACACCTTCATCACAAAATATGCTGCAGGCCAGGCAATCAGGGTGGAGATCCCAACCAGGATGATATTCTCTTTCGATAACAGACCAACGATGATGGACGCGGAAGCCCCATTGACTTTCCGGATCCCGATCTCTTTTGTTCGTTGTTCAGCGGTAAAGGAAGCCAGACCGAATAATCCAAGGCTCGCGATCAGGATAGCAAGCACAGAAAAGATCAGGGCCAACACACCGGTCCTGCGATCTTCCTGGTATTGACTATCAAAATCCTCATCCATAAAAAACGAAAGCATTGGATCGTTATCGGAAAACTCCCTCCATAATGTTTCAATTTGTGTAACCGTCTGTTTGATGTTTTCCCCGGATAACCGGATCGAGATGTATCCCCATCGGGTATCTTCGGATTTGAGGAAAAAGATAGCAGGAAGGATACGGTCGTGCAGGTTATGGAAATGAAAATCCTTAATAACACCCACAATATTAAAAAGTTCAAAATCACCCTCATTACTTGATGGTCTGAGGATTCTGAAATCATAGGGAGCTTTCCAACCAAATTGGTTGACGGCACTCTCATTAATCAGGCATGCCGCGCTATCTGTCGCAAAATTCTCTGAAAAGAACCGGCCCTCAACCACCTCTATTCCATAGGTTTCAGCAAACTTCTCATCCACCCGGAACGTCTGCATCAGGTACGAGTTCTCTGTTGGTTGTCCCTCAATCCAGTGCCCGTTATAGTTGTTGGTATGACCCGGTGTTGCAGTAGAATGGGAAATGTTTACTACGCCGGGTAATTTTTCAACCTCATCCATAAATGTTTCCTGCTGTTCTCCCAGTGCTGAAGGTCGTCTAACCACGAGGAGGTTTTTCTTATCAAAACCAAGATCTTTATTCGTCATGTAACGAACCTGACTGTAAACGATCAGTGTGCCCGAGATGATAAAGATCGAAATGGTCATCTGGAACACAACCAGGATACTTCTCAATATACCGCTCTTCGTTCCCCGTTGAAGCGACCCTGATAGAACAGCAACGGGTCGGAAGGAGGCAAGGAAAAATGCCGGGTAGGTCCCGGATAAAAAGCCCATGAAAATAGCCAGGATAATTAATCCCGGAATGGTATACCATGCCAGGTAATCAACCCCCAGCTGAATATGAATTATATTGTTAAATACATCATTCAGCAGTTCAACGATCAGAATCCCCACAATCAGTGAGATCAACGTTAAGACCATCGATTCGAAAAGGAACTGTTTAATGAGGCTTCTCCTGGTCGATCCGACAACCTTCCTGATACCTACTTCTTTTGCACGACCCGCAGAACGCGCTGTCGAGAGATTCATGTAATTGATTCCTGCAATAACAAGGATCAGAACAGCTATCAGTGTAAAAATAAAAATGTTCTTCTTGTCAACAGAAGGTTTATGGGAATGATCAATGTAGGTATCAAGGTGTATATCGAGCAGGGGTTGGATGAAGTATCCATAGCTGTTTCCTGCATTGGTAAAATCCTCCATGGTTATTCCCAGGACACTCTCAATCTGGGATCCTGCGTTGCGCAATACGATCTTACTGATCTTTTCCTGAAGCTTATCCGGGTCAACACCTTGATCCACGAGGATATAAGTATCAGGATTATTGGAGACCCAGAAACCATCGTTGGCATTTTCATTGGTCACAAAAGAGATTAGCATGTTAAATTCAAAGTGAGCATTTTCCGGAACATTCTCCATCACCCCGGTGACAGCATACAATACGCTGTCCGTACCGATTTTCAGCATCTTACCAATCGGGTCTTCCTTGCCAAAATATTTTTCGGTTGCCGATTGGGTAAGCACAACCGTTCGTGGTGATGAAAGAACGGTTTTCGGATCACCGGTTATAAGTGGTATGGAGAAAATTTCAAAAAAGGTGGAATCAGCTGTCATGATTCCATCTTCAACATAACTCCTCCCTTCATGTTTCACAATCGTTTCGCCCCACTTTTCAAACCGGACAAAGCTGAGCACTTCGGGAAGTTCGGTGGTAAGTGTTGGACCCAATGGATAACAGGTCCATGCTCCGTTCAGCTCCGAATCACCGATCCTTCCCAGGCATAACATCCGGTAGATCTCATTTTTATGCTCATTGAAATTGTCAAAACTTAATTCGTGGATGACATACAGAGCTATCAGGATGCTGCATGCCAGGCCTGTGGCAAGGCCGATTACATTGATAAAAATATAAGATCTCTGCCGAATCATGTGTCGGAGAGTCAGCTTCAGGAAGTTACGGAACATGGATTTTGTTTTTGGTGGTTATAACAAAGACGAACAAAAACACCATTTGTTACTGAAGGACGTCGCTAACCAAACCTGAATCAAGACAATTGATCCATTTTTTTTTGCATCAAGCGTCCACGAAGTGGACCAATAATGAATAACCACCGGTAGTTTCTATGCACTTGACTTTCCAACCCTGAAGGGGTTGAAAAATTTAAACATTTCACTGGTCGTATATTGAGATCAATAAACGGATTCTGAAAACTCACATCGCCAATCCGATCAGTGGTTCAATGATCGATTGCCAGGTGAACCCAGTGGTAAATGCGACGCTCAGGATGAGTGTCCGGTTGTTGGTTTCCCCAATCTTATCCAGCACGGTTCCGTAGAGTATGATGGAAATACCGAGTGCCAGTATGGCACTAAGCCCAAACTCTTTCCAGTCCCATGCCCCCCTGATAAAGAGCCAGTCGTAAAAAAATTTGAACAGCATCCCCAGGATAATTCCGGTAAGGATGGTAAACGGGTAACCGGTTCGCTGATGAAATGATTTGTATGCAGCCATTGTTTGAAAGGTTGAATGGTTCAGACAGCAAGTTACAAAATTGGAGAAAATATGTTAACGATACCCGGGAAAGGTATGTAATGTTATTAGTTAACCTGAATGTGGATTATATCCCAAGTCCTTCTTCTATTTTTCTTTACCATCTTTTATTTACTCCGGCAGGGGTAAAACATTGAGTAGCCACCGGTGTTAACCGATGGTTAACCCTGACATATATAATTGATAATCAATAGATATCAATTATGTATCGTCATTATTCATGCTGAATGCATGAATAATTCGGGTTAATATGTACGAGGAGATCACAACCCTGTCGGGGTTGAATTTTCCCATTTGCGGCATTACTATTCAACCATTGATAAAAAAAACCGCAGCTTCCTGCGGTTTTTTTGTTAATCCACCTTACTCATCGTGATTTCATGTATATGCCTGTAAACAACACCACCTTCTTCTTCCTCCATTGTTATCGTAAATACCAGTGCTGTCTTCGACAATTCATTAATCTCAATAACCTGTTCGTTCTCAGTTCCCTCATCAACATAAATTGTTTTTCCATCTTTTCTCCAGGTGAAGGTATCATACTCAATTTTATCGAGCCATACATTTCCTTCACCACCCTTAAAAAATTCCAGGTATTTAAAGTCATAATAACTAGTCATTCCTGAATCAACCAATAAATCATCCTCATAATACTCATAGGTAACAAGCTGAAGCATCCATTTGCCCAGAAGCAGGTTTTTCTCTTCCTCTTCACATGCATTGAACAGGGAAAAGAGAAGTAACAAAACCGAAAGAAGTACAAATTTTTTCATGATAGAAAGGTTTTGGATAATATAAATTTTTACGGGTAAAAAAGTAAATAGTTTCATGAAGAGCACTGGAAATGGACGGTCATCTTTAAATCCGGGGGTTGTAAATGTCCTCTTTGTGGGACTGGTTGTGGCCTGTATTATAATGTTGAATATGTTTGAAATGATTCACTCGTACTATGACTGTGGGAGCGTACGCAGGGAGGCAGTTCATAGTACGAGTTTAGATTGCACAATAACTATTTATTAAGTCCCGTAGGGATACCAGATATATAGCCGCGGGCTTTAGCCCGGGGAAGAGAAATGATCTGCAATACCGGTCCATGCAGAATATCGATAAGCAGGAAACTGCTGAATGGACCGGAAGGATTCAGGCTATGATTAGAAATCCTGAACTTTACATCATTATCAAAATAAAGGTAAAATCCAAAGTAGGTTTTATAATTTTTTATACTTTTGTAAGCCGCTAATGAAAGGTTAAATGTTAATTGTTAATTGTTAATTGTAGGGCTATACCATTAACTTTTAACTTTTAACATACTTATCACATAAGTGATGCCTATGGCATAACTTCTCCCGCCCAGATGAGGGCTGAGCGTTAAGAATTAGTCCTGTGGACTAATTTAGCGAAGAGCCAGGTTGCGGAGGTGGCGATGAGAATTTAGGGGCCCGAATGCAGGGGAGCCAATTTCGCCATCTGATGGACTTAACATATAGTGCAAGTTTTACATAAGACCAATACGTTCTTTAAGATGAAGTATTAAATAAGCCCAGATGGCAGGACCGACCGTTAAGAAAATGTCCGGTGGACATTTTTAGGGAGGGGCCCGAATGCAGGGGAGCCAATTTCGCCATCTGATGGACTTAACATATAGTGCAAGTTTTACATAAGACCAATACGTTCTTTAAGATGAAGTATTAAATAGGCCCAGATGGCGAAATTGGTAGACGCGCTGGTTTCAGGGACCAGTGGTAGCAATACCGTGCAGGTTCGAGTCCTGTTCTGGGCACAAATGTTAAGAAAAAAGTTAAAGGTTATTCGTTAATTGTTAATAGTCGAAAGAATCTACTCCATTAACTTTTAACTTATCAACCATTAACTTATCACATAGTGATGCCTATGGCATAACTTCTCCTGCCCAGGTGGTAGGGCTGAGCGTGAAGAATTAGTCCGGTGGACTAATTTAGCGAGGAGCCTGATTGAGGCGGTGGCCAATTCCACCACCTGATGGAAGTAGAACAATATTAAAACCTATAATGTGGCTCAATTAGTTCTTTAAGATAAAGTTTTCAAGTAGCCCAGGTGGTGGAATTGGTAGACACGCCAGCTTGAGGGGCTGGTGCCCGTTTAGGGTGTGCAAGTTCGAATCTTGTCCTGGGCACGTAAAAAAAACCGCAGATCCTCTGCGGTTTTTTTTGTTATAAGTTATTAGTTAAAAGTTGATAAGTTGTTGAACACTAAAAATTTTGTCTAATATCTGTGATTTACAAATTGGTAGCTGGCTCACTTAATAATTTTATGCTTTCAACTTTCTGACTTCAAATTGTTTAATACATTCCTGAAACTCTCCAATCCTTCCTCAGGTGTTTCTATTATTTCTTCTGCCAGCACATCCGGATCGGGCAGGTTTTCAATGTCTGTCAGACTATCATCTTTTAGCCAGAATATATCAAGACTTGTCTTATCCCTGGTAATTATTTCGTCGTAATGCAAAATGCCCGTTGAAGCTTGTTATAAGCTTTTATAGGTCACTTTGCATGACAGAAATGTTAGGAGTCTAACCTTCATCAAGTCCTTACAGCGGGCTTTAAAATCAGCCTCTGAGCATTGGTATCTAAGCTAGATTTGACGGGCATTTCAGAAGATTAAGACCTACCAGAATTTGATAGATTTTTATGGTATGAATACTACCATAATATCATCTTTTGGTAGGTTTTCTACTTCTGGATGATAGGTCGGTTTTTTAATTTTTAACCTGAAAAGATAATGTTTAATGATGAAGAATATTTAACGGAGCTTTTGATGTGGACAAAATCAGACAGCATTTTGATTATCAATTCTAAAGGAAGACTTCAACGGTTATATGTACCCTTCTTTGTTATGGTCATCCGGAAAGTTCCAAACCTTAAAATTGAGGAGGTGGTTACAGTGACTGCAGTTAAAATCACCCTTAAGTTGGAGGAGGTATATATCGTGGGTTCAGATGCGTATTTTGTCTGGAATTTTAAGATTTATATTATTTGAGTTATGCTGAATTTTGTTGGCTACGTTTTTTGAGACGGCTACTCGTTAATCAAGCCACTGAAAACAATGTAATGAGGATTGTAACATGTTGTGATTCGGATAAAGGGGTATTCTTAGGAATACCTCTTTTTATTAGGCTCATTTGAAATTGACAACCATTTGATTTATATTTATATATCCAAACCAACCCTATATGCCTGAACAATCCAACAATCCATTCAGGTTCTGGCAGGAGCTGAAACGCAGGAAGGTCATACGTGTTATTCCCGTCTATGCCGCTACTGCATTTGTTCTTCTTGAACTGGTTGATATTATTGCTGAGCCCTTTGGTTTGCCAGATTGGACACTAAAACTAGTTATTGTTCTCCTTTCAATTGGATTTGTCATCTCGATCATTCTCTCCTGGGTATATGATATTACTCCGGAAGGTGTTCAAAAAACAAAACCCATAAAAGAAGCTCAAAAAGAGGAAAAACCGGCGGCATCGTATGTCTGGAAAATAACAACCTATGTAAGTGTTGTCATAATTATAGGTCTGATTATTATTAATGTTGTTGGTGGGCGGAAGCGTGCTAACGATCTGAATGAACTAGATAAATCCATTGCGGTACTTCCTTTTAAGTCTTTGAGTGATGACCCAGAGAAACAATATCTTGCTGACGGTATGATGGATGCAATTCTGTTTCATTTATCAAAAATTAAAGATCTGAGGGTAATGGCCAGGACTTCTGTTGAGCAATACCGTAATACAGATAAAACAGCGACAATGATATGTCAGGAACTTAATGTGGCATATCTTCTGGAAGGCAGCTTTCAAAAGTATGGAGATAATGCAAAATTAATTGCTCAGTTAATAAGGCCAGGAAAGGAAGGTCATGTTTGGGCTAATGAATATAACAGGGACTGGAAAGACATTTTTTCTGTACAGAGTGAAGTAGCAAAAACTATTGCCGGCGAATTACATGCTGATGCTTATAACATAATTGCTGGAGTAAATGCATTTTACAATTGGAACATCAGCAGCGCTGAAGAGAATTTAAAGCGGTCAATTGATTTAAATCCTAATTATTATAATACCTATAAATTATATGCAGAGTTATTCTTCAATTCAGGACAATTTAGTAAAGCACTTGAAATGGATAAATTAGCACTGGCACTTGACCCTTTTAGTCCGATAATAAACAGTACTTATGGAGTCCATTTACATTATGCAAATCAAACAGATTCAGCAATATCACACCTTACAAACATGATAAGATTATATCCTGACATTGGACTTTATCACTGGTTTTTAGGGATTATTTATCTGAATGAGGGAGAGTATGACAGATCTATAAAAGAATTTAAAAATGGATCGGATCTTTTAGGTAATTCATTTTACTTTATGGCTTTGCTTGGACTGGCTTATAGTAAAAACGGGGAACTGAATGAAACACAAATGTTGTTGGATACGTTTGAATCCAGATCAAAAGATGAGTATATTTCACATTCCCTGAAAGCGGTTTTATTAGCTGAACTGGGGCACAAGGAGAAAGCTCTGGATTGTCTCTATAAAGCCTATGAAGAAAGAGAGGAGTTTTTACAATTATTCAGGTATGTAGATATGGTCTCATTTTCAAATCTCCGATCCGATCCGGGATTTATTGAAATAATGGAAAAGGTGTGGGTGGAAAAATGAGTTGAAGTTATCCTACATTTGCCCTTGGATTACTGACAGGAATAAAGGTGTTCGGGTTACTGCCTTTAATTCTAATTGTAATACAATGAAAAGTTTGGGGAGATAATGTCGGTTTTTCAGTCCGCTGCATAAAAGACCAATAGAAATTCATATACCAATAGTAAAATTAGGAGGGGGTTATAAAAACATCCTGGTTTTGGCTACCTTTACCCCTCTCTGGTACTCTATCCCTCATAAAAGGAGATCGTCCATTGTGCACGCTGTCAGAGTCCTTTACACAGATATGTGGTGTGGATATTTGGATGGATTTTAAAAATCCCTTCTCTATTCTTTCATTAATAACAAACTGATTTCCTTGGATTTGTTGTACGATTGATGTATATTTAGTAGAGTAAACCAAACAACTATTGCGTATATAAGGGATATAAACGCATTGCGTTTATCCGCTTGTTCAGGCACATTCAGCCAAAGCTGAACTTTTGTCTGCCCGTCCCGCCAAGGCGGGACTCCTGCATCCAAAAGAAATGTGCCTGAACGCCGCATGCAGGACAAACCAAAAACATGATAGGAATTAAGCTGGCATATTACAGGAAAAAAGATTGGAAACGATTTCTTGATTCGATTGATGATAGAGAGAGTATGCATGACACTTGGAAAGAATGG